>UMDR01058399.1_pt1 | contig 54803 bp, 52 predicted proteins | sample 1964541 | NCBI WGS metagenome assembly UMDR01 (sample SAMEA4835999, study PRJEB28245) | human gut metagenome | biome: gut microbiome; material: fecal sample | place: Denmark | collected 2008 | reverse complement strand
TCGATTTTGTCTATAGAACGATCGAGAATTAGTATAAAAAACGCTGTACGGCAATGTGAAAAGAGCCGTACAGCGTTTTCTTTTTAAAGGTATGCTTTAAGTCTGTCGATATACTGCTGCTCCTTGGCGAGAAGCTGTTTGGTTTCATTTTTTAGGCTGCCCGATATCTCCTTTGCGGAGTTGAGAGCCTTGTTGATGTTGATCACACCCATATTCGTTCCCTGAATGAGCATTTCCGCAAGGTGCTGCGATGAGCTGTCCGATGCGGTCTTTACAGCAATGCTGATGCTTCCCATTGCCTTTGCGGCAGGAGAGACAGGCTTTCCCTTCATGTGAAGCACCTGCATCTGACGGCAAACCGTGTTATGCTGTTTTTCATATTCCGAAAGCTGGCGGCGAAGCTCCGTGCGCAGCGAATCGTTCCGCACAGAGGGGAATATCTGCCGAATCGCCGACGAGCCCATTTCGGAATTCTGCAAAACAGCGGTCAAAAGCTTTTCTTTATCAGTCATTTTAATACCTCTGCAAACCCCGTGTTTATATTATTTGAATATTGTCAAAAAATATTTGTGCCAGATATTGAAAATAAGCCGGAGTTGTTGTATAATAAATTAAGGTCACCTCTAAAAACCACCGGCTAAAGCCTTAGCACCTCATCTGCTTGCAGTTTTTCCGTCATCTTGCACATAAATTTCTTGACATACGACATGTATGCAAATTCTTGCTTTGCAATAACTGCGAAATTTCTATACAATCTGACGAAAAATCTGACTGCGCATCTGAGGCACTATGGTTTTTAGAGGTGACCTTAAATGGGGTAAATTCAATATCTGAAAGGATCAGAATAAATGTCCGAAAGCTTCAAAACGGAGAATATTCTCAAAAGAATTTTAAAAGGAATAGGCTACAGCATTATCGCCGAATTTATGTCAATGTTTCTGGTAATATCAATGATCGCAATGAACGGAATGTTCGGCGGCTCGGTCGTGCTTAAAGTAATAATCGGGATATGTACGCTCGTTCTCACGCTCGGACTTTACTTCAACTGGGCGTTCAATGCGGCGAAAAAAGACCGCGATGCCGTGACTTATCACAATATCCCTTATGATAAGTATATGCCCGTGAAAATGGCGGTCGGCGGTCCGATAATTTCTATTGTTATGTATATAATTCTTGTGCTGTCGAAGATAGGCGTTATCCGTGATATGTTCAATTTTTTCCTGCTGGCGGATCTTTTCACCGTTCCTTTCGTTGACAGCTTTACATCGGAAAGGACTATCGAAGTTCTCTCGGTTTGGGGATTGATCGGACTTGGTCTGCTCGTCCTCAGCCAGTGCGCAGTCATTATTTCGACATATATTTTGACATATAAAGATGTGGATATAGTCAAATTTATGTATAAAAATTAAATGTGTATAAATAAATGCAATAATTGTTGTAAAAATCAGCTAAGAAAATGTGCAATTTTTGTATTATGTTCCAATAAAAACGAAAAAATATTTACTAAAAAATTAATATGTGGTATAATATAAAAGAGAAATTTTCGTCATGAATGGATACCATTCAGTTGGGATAAAAAGGGGCTATTATATGTCAGAATCTAAAAAAAGACATTTAAAAACCGTTCAGAATAAGGTTTTGCTTTATTTTATAGTATCGCTTGCAGTGCTGTTGGCGGCGTTTACAGTCATCGTTTATATTCTTGCGAGCATAAAAACGGAAACAAGCAGCATGGTAATGATGAACAATTCCGCCACTGTCATTTCCGATATCGTCAGGGACTATATGTCGCCGAAGCTCGATGCGGTCAGAACCGCCGCAGGTGAAAAGGCGGTCGTTGATTTCCTCGGCGAGGGCGCGGAGAGCGAACAGACGGCAAAGAAAAACAGCAATTTTGAAGCCGTTACCGAAACGCTTTATGATATGACAGTTGAAAATTCAGATGTTTTGTCATCGTGGGTGATATTTGAAAATGACAGAGCGCTTGTTTCCAATGAGGGTGCATATATAGGCATGGAGGAGCTTCAGCTCGACAGCCTTTACTGGTATAACGATATCTCTGTCCGCGGAATGAACGATTATACATACTGCACATCACTTACAGCTTCGCTTATCTACCCCGAAAAGGACGTTGTATCGGTCATTGCCCCCGTTTATTTTTCCGAGAATATCATCGGATATATCGGCATGGATATCGAAAAGTCGGGATTTACAAAGATCATCGAACAGTACACTCTCAGCAGCAGCTGTTACCCGATAATCACCTGCAATTACGGCAGCATCGTTTATTCTCCGTCAAGTCAGGAGTTTGCGAACAGCTATGATATCAACTCTGCTCCGCTGCTCAATATACTTGTTCAGTCATCAGCTCTCGACAGTGGACTGGATAGCTATTCAAACGGTCTTGGCATACACAATAAGACGTTTTTCTTCGTTGATAAATCTGTCGTTCCGAATTGGAATATGGTCATTCTCTTCGATAAAGCGGCAATGGACGGCGGAGTTTACGGCATCTTCACAGGCTCAATAATCGTTCTTGCATGCCTGCTCGTTCTGCTCGGAATATGCGTCAAGAACAAGCAGAAGTATGAATACAAGCTCCTTGATAAGATAACCGAATCGGTCGATAATATTTCCTCGGAAAATTTCAAATATGTTATCGATACATCTGTCGCACCCGACAATAATCTGCTCAAAACGGCGGAACAGCTCAACAAAATTTCGTCAACGCTTGCCGCAAAGAATGAGATAATCATTCAATACAGCCTTAACGATACGCTTACGGGTATACCGAACAGAAACACGCTGTACTATCATCTTGAATCTATCATAAGCAGAAATAAATCGAGCGAAACTATCTCGGACGGCAGATTTGCCGTGATGTTTGTTGACCTCGACAACTTCAAGTGGCTCAACGAGAACCTCGGACATAATTTCGGCGATGCAGTTCTCTGCACATTTGCAACGTTGCTCTCCACTTCACTCAGCAAGATCGGCAGAGTGTTCCGTTTCAGCGGCGATGAATTCATCGTCATTGTCGAATTCGGCGACGATTATCAGAAGATATACAAAGCCATCGACACGATGCAGTCTGTATTCTCCAAGCAGATAAAGGTAATGTCCGACAATATCTACATCAAGTTCTCAGTCGGCGTTTCGATCTATCCCGACGATGATGATTCGGCTGATATGCTGCTTCGTGATGCTGATATGGCTCTCCATAAGGCAAAGGACAGCGGCAAGGACAGAGTTTCATTCTATACGAATGCCGCAAAGCGTCAGCATTTCAGCAAGGCTGCGATCTCACAGCAGATATCCGAAGCGATAAAGAACGGCGAGCTTTACCTCAATTATCAGCCTATCATTTCGAGCGAGACCTGCGATATCCACGGCTTTGAAGTCCTTGTCCGCTGGGACAGTCCTGTTTTCGGACATATACCACCGCAGGAGTTCATCAATGTTGCGGAGGAAACGGGAGATATCGTTCAGATCGGTATGTGGATATTTGAAAGCGCCTGCCGATTCCTCAAAACGCTCTGCGAAAATTACCGCGATGACATCATTATGTCTATCAACGTTTCGCCGATACAGCTGAAAAGAGCGGATTTTCTCGATTCGATAAAGCACGTTATTGAAATAACACAGCTTGACACAAAGAATATCCAAGTCGAGATCACAGAGTCGACGCTCATCGACTTTCTCGATAATGACAACAGCGTTATTGAGGAGCTTAACAAAATGGGAATTTCGCTCGCCCTCGATGATTTCGGAACGGGTTATTCGTCGCTTAACTACCTCAAGAATTTCCCGATAAAGTGCCTCAAGATCGATAAGTCGTTCGTTGACGAGATCAACAACAATAAGCGCGATCAGGCTATCACCGATTCGATAATCGACCTTGTTCACAGCCTTGGTATCAAGACCGTTGCGGAGGGAATCGAAACTGTCGGCCAGTACAACTTCTTAAAGGATATGAAGTGCGACTACATTCAGGGCTTCCTTATGAGCAAGCCGCTCAATGAGGAAGATGCGCTCGAATTCGTTGAACGCTATGATGATCTCCATAAACCCGACAAGTACATTATGGAAGAACACGAAAAACAGCTTGCCGTTGAGCGTGAGGATAAACTCAAACAACAGCAGGCTCAGAAAAAAGATATGCACAGTGAGCTTGTTGACGGAACAATTTCAAAGTAAAATTATCGGTGTAAAGAACACTCTCTTTACACCGATTTCTTTTTTGCAAAGCCGCCGAAAAGCTCCTTTATCCCGATTATGATAATAAAGCCTCCGAAAATTTTGCCGAGTACTACCGAACCGAGACAGTCTGCGGCAAAAGCACCGAGCACGGCGAACGCTGTTCCTGCAATTAGCGAGGGAACTATCTTTTTCCATTCGATAAGCTTGTTCTTCGTGTGGATAATTACAGAGAGAAGCGCGATAGGGATAAAGTAGATAAGGTTTATTCCCTGTGCCGAAAGCTGAGAAAAGCCTGCGAAAAACGTCAGATAGAGTATAAGTATCATTCCGCCGCCGACACCCATAGCGGCGAAAATTCCCGTCAGAAATGCGGCAATATAGCTCAGTATCATTTGAATATCATCCTTCCGCCTGCGATTATAAGAAAAATGCCGAAAAGGATTTTCAGCGGCTTGGCAGGTATTTTTTTGAGAAATATGCTCCCGATGACAGCCCCGACAAGTCCGAACGGTATAAGCGGAAGCGCATCTTTGAAATCGAACGATCCCTTAAAAGTGTAAAATATCACCGAAACGACCGACAGCGGCAGTGTGAGCGCAAGTGAAGTCGCGTGTGATTTTTTCTGTTCTATATCAGCCTTTTCAAGCATCGGCACGGCGATAATTCCTCCACCCGAGCCGAAAAGACCGTTTGCAAAGCCCGTCAGCACCCCCAGAAAAGAATAGAAAATCTTACCTTTTTTCTTCATAGCTTCAACTCCTCAAATGTAATTCTATTTTTTGCCGTAAAAAAAGAAATATTCGCTTTAAAGAAAAATAAAATGCATAAATTACCGATAATTATGTCAGTGTATTAATTGACTTTTTTCCGTCAATGATATATAATTATTATAAGATTTTTCATACGGAGTAAGGTTTTGCAAGATTTGAAAGGAAATCAGATGTCTTTTTATCCACATAATGTAAAGTATAAAGCTTTTACAGCTGTATTTGCCGCTTTAATGCTATGCACGAATTTTTCAGCCTGCAAAAAGGTTTCCGAAGAACCGCGTGATGCGAATATTCAAACAGCGAACAGTGTTATTCTCACCGAAGAAACAACGCAGACAGCAGGAATTACCGGAGAAACTGAGGTCACTGAGGTGGTTTCATCCGTGACAGAAGAAGCACCGAATGAGCCGGAAAGTAAAACAACTTTACAGCAGGAAGAACCCGAAACCGTCACCGAAACAGTAACGGCTGAAAGCGAGCCGCCCGAAGATGATCTCATTGAAAACGAACTGAACGGCGAGAATGTGACTGTCAAGGCTGAAAATGAGCCAACGAAGCAGACAAAGGCTTCGGAAACGGCGACAGAAAAGAAGACCAAGGCTTCGGAAGCAACGACCGCTGAGGGAACTGCTGTGACCGAGCTTACGCTTCAATCGGAAAGTCCTGCCGAAACCGCTTCATACAGCTATGGCACAAACGGTTATTCCGCTCTAAACTACAGCGAACAAAAGGGAATATGGCTATCCTACCTCGAATATTCGTCTGCAATGATGAACAAGTCGGCAAAAGCGTTCCGCTCGACTATCGGCGAGTATTTCGATAATGTAAAGGCATTGAGCTTTAATACCGTTTATGTTCAGGTCAGAGCATTCGGCGATGCTTATTACCGCTCGGAGCTTTTCCCGACGGGTGACCGCTACAACGGGACTATCGGAGCAAAGCTTTCCTACGACCCACTTGAAATTATGGTCGAGGAAGCGCACAGCAGAAATCTTTCCGTTCACGCTTGGATAAATCCGATGCGCCTTATGACCGACAGCCAGCTCAAAAGCCTGTCCGATTCCTACACTATAAAAAAATGGTACAACGATAGCGACAAATGCGGAAAATACATCGTCAAATCGGACGGAAGATGGTATCTGAACCCTGCTTATCCCGAAGTCGAAAAGCTTATCTCCGACGGAATTTCCGAGATAGTTTCGGGCTATGACATTGACGGTATCCAGATCGACGATTATTTTTATCCGACAACGGCGGCTTCGTTTGACAGCGCCGCTTACAATGCTTCGGGAACGGCAAAGAGCCTTTCGTCATGGCGAACGGACAACATAAACGATATGGTAAAGCGAATGAACAAGACCGTTCACAGCGCAAATCCGAGCGTACTGTTCGGCATCTCGCCGCAGGGCAGTGTAAGCAACAACTATGATACGCTTTATGCCGACGTTAAAACATGGTGCAGATCGACCGACTACTGCGACTATATTCTTCCGCAGGTCTACTTCGGGTTTGATAACGCCGCACTGCCGTATGAAGAAACTATCGCACTCTGGAGCCGTATGACTTCATCGGGTAATGTGAAGCTTGTTATCGGACTTGCAGGCTACAAGATCGGTGCGGCTGACGCATATGCAGGCACGAACGGCAAAAACGAGTGGATAAACAATTCCGACATAATTTCAAGGCAGATGAAAGCCGCCAAAGATCTTGGCAACTACGGCGGCGTTGCTATATTCAGATACGGTTCGATATTTGAACCCGATTCATCGGTTGCAAAGCAGGTCAAAGCTGAACTTGCAAACATAAAAAAATAAATGAGGGAATACTATGAAATTCCAAAAGCTTATTTCGCTGATAATGTCGGCAGTCATGGTCGTAATGCTCTGCTCAACGGCTGTATTCGCGGCTAAAAAGGGAGTCGCTCTTAACAAGACTTCCGCTTCGGTCATGGTAGGGAAGAGTATAACTCTCAAACCGACTGTAACAGGTGTAAAGAACTACACTTTACAGTGGTCAACAAGCGATAAAACGATAGCTACCGTTACAAAATCGGGTAAAGTCACTGGTGTAAAGGCTGGTAGCGTTACAGTTACTGTTAAGATCAAGGATACGAAATACAAAGCTTCCTGCAAGGTGACGGTCAAAAAGTCTGCATCGTCAGGCTCTGATACAGCGAAGAATACGATATCTTCTTCGGGTGATGCACTTGATTTTGTGAAAAACATAAAGATAGGCTGGAATCTCGGAAATACGCTCGACTGCACGGGAAGCTGGATAAACGGTGATCTTGCTCACGAAACAGCGTGGGGAAATCCAAAGACTACCGAAGAGATGATAAAAGCCGTCAAAAAGGCAGGCTTCAATGCAGTTCGTATTCCTACAAGCTGGGGCGAGCATCTCGACAGCAAAAACAATATTAGCAAGCAGTGGCTTGACCGAGTTCAGACGGTTGTTGACTATGCTTACAAAAACGATATGTATGTCATTCTCAATACTCACCATGAGGGCTGGTGGTTTGTTCCGAGCAAGGACAGCAAGGAAACTTCCGAATGTTTTACATCGATATGGAAGCAGATATCGGAACGCTTCAAGGATTATGACGAACACCTTATTTTCGAGGGACTCAACGAACCGAGAACCGAGGGCAGCGCAAAAGAATGGAGCGGCGGAACGGCAGAGGAGCGTAAAGTCATCAACAAATACAATAAGCTTTTTGTCGAAACCGTCAGAAAGAGCGGTGGAAACAACAAGCTTCGCTATCTTATGATAACTCCCTATGCCGCAAACTGTGACGGCGCGGCAATAAACGAGCTTGAAGTTCCCGATGACAGCCGTGTTATAATCTCGGTCCATGCATATCTGCCTTACGATATGGCACTGAACACCGGTTCAACAGTTTCAACTTTCACCGATAATGATAAGAAAGTGATCGATTCGATGCTCAAAGGACTGAGCGATAAATTCATCAGCAAGGGGATCCCCGTTATCGTCGGCGAATTCGGTTCTCTGAACAAGAAAAATGACGATGAAAGAGCAAAGCTTGCAAAATACTATGTTTCGGCTGCGAAAAAGGCAGGCATTCCATGCTTCTGGTGGGATAACGGAAATGACAGCAGCTCGGGCGAAGCTTTTCTTTTGCTTAACAGAAATACGGCAAAAATGGAACATGATAAAATAGTAAAGGCTTTGATGGAAGGCTTGAAATAATACATAAACGGTGCAGTTTTTAAATTTATACCAAACACCATTTAAAATTTGGGAAAAATCAAGCCGACAATCTCGCATATATAGGATTTCGGCGCAGATTTTTTCCTGTATTTTATTGGTGTTTAGTATTAAACTGCACCGTTTTTATTTGCGTTAATTTGCCGTAAACCCTTGATTTAAAGCGAAAAATAGTATATAATAGCTATTGTATTGATTTTTTGAAACTGTTTTTACGGAGGTCAGATATGGCGGAAATTTCAGAAATAAAATCTTCCGATTATGCCATTGAATGTAAGGAGATCACGAAAACTTTCGGTACGGTCGTTGCGAACGATCATGTCGATCTCTCGGTAAAATATGGCGAAATACTCGCTTTGCTCGGCGAAAACGGCTCGGGCAAAACTACGCTTATGAATATGCTCTCGGGCATCTATCACCCCGACAGCGGCTCTGTCAACGTTCTCGGCAAACACGCCGTTATCAATTCGCCTGCGGATTCGATAGCGCTCGGAATAGGAATGATACATCAGCATTTCAAGCTTGTCGAAGCGTTCAGCGCACTTGACAACATCATCGCAGGAACGCCCGGAAAGCTGAAAAAGCGTTCCGCTCTGCGTGAAGATATTTCCTCAATAAGCAAAAAGCTCGGTCTTAACGTTGACCTTAACAAAAAAATATACAATATGTCCGTCAGTGAAAAGCAGACGGTCGAGATACTTAAGGTCTTATACCGAGGTGCGAAAATACTTATCCTTGACGAACCTACGGCTGTTCTCACTCCGCAGGAGACCGAGAAGCTTTTCGATATGCTCCGCATAATGCGAAGCGAGGGCTGTGCGATAATCATTATCACGCACAAGCTCAACGAAGTCATGGCGATAAGCGACCGCGTTACGATCCTGCGTAAGGGCAAGTCGGTCGAAACTGTGCTTACGGCTGAAACGAATGAGAAAAAGCTCACCGAGCTTATGGTCGGCAAGCCTGTCAGCCTTTCTATAGAGCGTCCCGAGCCTATCGACCCGAAGCCTCTTCTCAACGTTTATCATCTCTCCGTTGACAAGCCTGACGGAACTGTCGCACTCGAAGATGTTACGTTCGATATCTATTCGGGCGAAATTCTCGGCGTTGCCGGTGTTGCGGGCAGCGGTCAGAAAGAGCTTTGCGAAACCATTGCAGGTCTCAACGGTATCCGTTCGGGCGCTGTGCTTTACAATAAGGAAAACATCATCGGCAAGTCCGCAAAGGAGATCATCGAGCTTGGTATAAGCATGAGCTTCGTCCCCGAGGACAGACTCGGAATGGGTCTTGCTTCATCAATGGGCATGACAGGCAATATGATGCTCAAATCCTACAGCAAGAGCAAAGGTCCGTTCATCGACAAAAAGCCTGCGCGCGAGCTTGCGGAAAGGCTTATCAAGGAGCTTGACATCAAAACTCCGTCAACGGAGATCCCCGTAAGAATGTTGTCGGGCGGCAATGTGCAAAAAGTTCTTCTCGGACGTGAGATCGAATCCGCACCGAGCCTGCTCATAACGGCTTACCCCGTTCGAGGACTGGATATCAATTCGTCATATACGATATATGGACTTCTGAATGAGCAGAAGAAAAAGGGCGTTGCAGTTCTTTTCATCGGCGAGGATCTGGACGTTCTGCTCGAACTTTCGGATAAGATAATGGTACTTTGTCACGGCAAGGTAACGGGCATCGTTGATGCAAAAACAGTTACAAAGGAACAGCTTGGTCTTATGATGACAGGCTCAACAGCAGAGGAGGTACTTGGAAATGGCTGAACAGGCAGTACAGAACCGTGAAAAATTCCGCATAAGAATTTCCAAGCGTGCAGAGGTCGGAACGAAAAAAGCGGTTCTTTTCCGTGCGGTCTCGGTCGCTGCGGCTATCATCGCAGGCGGACTTTTTATCCTTTGCATCGGCTACAACCCTTTCTCGGTCTATGGAACTATCATCAAGGGCGCATTTAGCACCTCAATGGCATTTCAGGCGACCGTTAAGGTCATGATACCGCTTCTCATTTCGTCACTCGGCGTAACGCTGGCGTTCAAGATGAAGTTCTGGAACATCGGTGCAGAGGGACAGATCATCGCAGGTGCGATATGCGCATCGTATTTTGCACTTTTCCATGCCGATCTTCCGCATTTTCTTCTTATGATAATAATGTTTGCAGCAGGTATTATCGGCGGCGGTCTGTATGGACTTATCCCTGCATTTTTCAAGGCGAAATTCGGCACGAACGAAACGCTTTTCACGCTTATGCTCAACTATATTGCACTTTATGTTATAGTATGGCTTCGTGACGGTGCTTGGGCTGACCCCGAATCGGGCGGCTTCCCGAAGATCGCACGTTTTGTTTCAAATGCACAGCTCGACAAGGTAGGCGGCATACAGGTCGGCTGGATAATCGGTTTGATACTTACCGTTATCGTGTTTATTTACCTTAAATATACGAAGCACGGCTACGAGATAAGTGTTGTTTCCGAAAGCCACGCAACTGCACGCTATGCAGGTATGAACCCGAAGAAGATCATGCTCCGCACGATGTTTCTGAGCGGTGCGGTCTGCGGCATTGCAGGAATGGTTCAGGCTACCGGTTCGGATATGACCCTTGCGACCTCCGTTGCAGGCGGTGTTGGTTTTACGGCTATTATCGTTGCTTGGCTCGCACAGCTTGAACCGATAGCAATTCTTATCGTTTCCTTTCTTTTCGCCGTTCTTGAAAAGGGCAGCAGCGTTATGCAGTCAACGTTCGGACTTTCGACCTACTGCGCAGACGTTCTTCAGGGAATTATCCTGTTCTTCGTGCTTGCCGGCGAGTTCTTCATTCGATATAAGTTCGTTGTAAACGGAAAGGAGCGTAACTGATGGATATGTTTATCAACTTTCTCGTTGCGGCAGTTCTAGCAGGCGCTTCGCTTCTGTACGGCACTGTCGGCGAGATAATCGATCAGAAATCGGGTCATCTTAACCTCGGCGTTGAGGGTATGATGGCAATAGGTGCGTGTGCAGGCTTTATGGCAGGCTACCGCTCCGACAGCCTTGTTATTGCGATAATCGCAGCGTTCCTTTCGGGTGCGGCGGCTGCACTTATTTACGCTGTTCTGACGGTAACATTTATGGCTGACCAGAATGTTACGGGTCTTACGCTGACAATTTTCGGCTGTGGACTTTCCAATTTCATCGGTGAATACAACATCACACGTTCGGAAACGGGCAACCTCAAGCTCCCCGAGCATATCATGTCGCAGCTCAGAAACATTCACATTCCCGTTCTGAGTGATATTCCGGTTGTGGGAAAGCTGCTTTTCTCCTATAATATATTTATCTATCTTGGCGTAATTATTGCGATAATAGTGTATATTTATCTTTTCAAGACAAAAACGGGACTTAACCTGCGTACTATCGGTGAAAATCCTGCGGCTGCCGATGCGGTCGGAATCCACGTTGTCCGCAGCAAGTACATCAACCTGCTTATCGGCGGCGGTATATGCGGAATAGGCGGAGCTTACTGCTCAATGGTAGTCTGCGGCGGCGTATGGATGAGCAACAGTGTAAACGGAATGGGCTGGATATCTGTTGCGCTTGTTATCTTCGCAGCGTGGAGTCCGCTCAAAGCTATCGGCGGAAGTCTTGTTTTCGGCGCATTCAGCGTTCTGAAATACTATATGCCGAAGTCGGTGATAACGCTTCCGAACGCATTTTACGATATGCTCCCGTTCGTTATCACGGCGCTTATCCTCATTATCACATCGGTAAGAAAGAACAAGGGCAGAATGCAGCCTGCATCCTGCGGTGTGAATTATTTCCGTGAGGAAAGATAATGATCCTGTGAAAAAAATGTCGGAACTGTTCTTTATTTCGAGGGTATTCTGTTGTAAAGGAGCAGACGGTGGTTCGCAGGGGAGTTGCACTTACGAATTTTGTTATGTGTAAAAGAATATAATTTTATACTAAACACCATTTAAAATTTGGAAAAAATCAAGCCGACAATCTTGGATATATGTGATTTCGGCGCAGATTTTTTTCTGTATTTTATTGGTGTTTAGTATTATCACCCGAAAGATTAAATTTTCTTTCGGGTGATTTTTTGCAGCTATTTATTCAATCGATGTTGCATAGCAGATATGCGAACGAAGTGAACATATCTGCTATGCAAGGAGAGTTTATGTTAGGAAAACAGAATAAGCGCAATTCACATTTTTTAGGTTTACGAAACTGATTTCTCATATTTCGTTTTCCATTTTTGTATGTGAATTGCGCTTTTTGGATTTGTTGGTAATTACGCTATTGCAGCTGACATTATGCTGTTAGTTTAGGGAATTTCGCTTTCTGCTAAATGTCAAATTGACCTGCGACAAGGGACTCTGTCCGGTACACTCTCCTCTGCGCATCTGTTAACGGTACCGAGCAGTAAGTTAACAGCTCGACATAAAGTGTATACGAACTTCCTGCAGGGGTTCCCTGCCCCTTGACACCTGCCACCCTTTAAACAAAGCGAAATTCTTTCAGAACTAACGTAAACTTTAGTTTTTTTATATTTTACGCCTTTTTTACCTTGACCTTTTTCGCTGCAGGGATACGGAAGAAATTCTCCGCATATTTTCTTATATGCTTGGAAAGCTCGGGCGAAAGGTCGCCGTCCTTTAAACGCCATGCCCAGTTTCCTCCGCCTATGGTCGAGGGGATATTCATTCTTGCTTCTGAGCCGAGTTCAAGGTAGTCCTGCATCTGGATAATTACAAGGTCGGAGATGCTTGCGAACGCTGTACGGATAAGTCCGCCGCACACGCCCTCTTTTTTGTTAAGTCCCATATACTTTTTGGCGAACTTTCTGTCGGCTTTTTCGAGTGAATCGTACCAGCCCATTGCGGTATCATTGTCGTGTGTGCCGATATATGTAACGCTGTTGCGGACGTAGTTGTGCGGAAGATAGTTGCTGTCCTGCTTGCCATAAAATGCAAATTCGAGGACGTTCATTCCGGGGTAGCCTGCGTCTTTGAGCATCTGCTTTACCTCGTCCGTGAGGAAACCGAGGTCTTCGGCAACGAGCTTTACATCGCCAAGCTCTGCTTTTATTGCATTGAAGAGCTTCATTGACGGACCTTTGAGCCACTCGCCGTTTTCGGCGGTCTTATCCTTGGCAGGAATCGCATAGAAGCTTTCAAAGCCTCTGAAATGGTCGATTCGGGTAAGGTCGAAAAGCTTTGCGGAATATTCAACTCTCGATATCCACCAGACGAAGCCGTCTTTTTCCATTTTGTCCCAGTCATAGAGCGGATTGCCCCAAAGCTGACCCGTAGGGGAAAAGTCATCGGGAGGGCAGCCTGCGACCTTTATCGGGCGGCGGTCTTCATCGAGCATAAAAAGCTCTGGATTTGCCCAGATATCTGAGCTGTCCATCGAAACATAGATCGGCATATCGCCGTAAATTTTTATTCCGTTCTTGTTTGCGTAGGCTTTGAGTGCGAAATACTGCCTGAAAAATTCATACTGCATAAATTTCCAGCAGAGAATATCGTCCGAAAGCTCCGTTGAATATCGTTCAACAGCCTCGGCTTCACGCAGACGGATATCATCATCCCATTCAGTCCACATCACCTGACGGTTCAGATATTTGAGCGACATAAAGAGCGCATAATCATCGAGCCAGAAGCCGTTTTCCGAGCAGAAGCGCTTGAAGTCGAGCATATCCGCAGAGTTTGTATTCGTGAAAAAGCTTGCGGCAGCTTTCTGCAATATCACATATTTGAAGCTGAAAAGCTGCGCATAATCGGCAAAATGCTCCTTATGTAAAAGAACTTTAAGGTCATGATCGTCCGAGTTGAGCAGACCGTCCTCAATGAGCATATCAAGGTCGATGAGCAGGGGATTTCCTGCGTAAGCGGAGTAGCTCTGATAAGGCGAGTCGCCGTAGCCTGTCGGTCCGACGGGAAGTATCTGCCAGTATTCCTGACCGCTTTTTTTCAGAAAATCCACAAATTCGTAGGCTTCTTTGCCAAGAGTTCCTATGCCGTAATTGCTCGGCAGTGAGGAAATATGAAGTAAAATTCCGCAGCTATGCATAAAAATCAATCCTTTGAAAATAATATTTTATGGTTTTCGCAGTTAGAGTTTGTTGCTTACAGATATTATACACTATCTTTGGCATAAATTCAAGGATAAGGCGCAAACTTTTACGTTACCGCGAAAACAAATCAATTTTATGCGTATCATCGCAAAAGGAGAACTTTTATGAATAAGCAGAATAATCAGCAGAACCAACAGAATAACCGTCAGAACAACAACCGGCAGCAGAATCAGCAGCAGAATCAGCAGCAGAATCAGCAGCAGAACAGCAAGCAGCAGGATCAGAGCAAGGATCAGCAGCAGAACAGAAGCTTCAGATAACGAATTCCCGAAAAGGATCTGCAAAACAGAAAAGCAGTGCCGTTCAAAAAATGAGCAGCACTGCTTTGTTTTTATTTATCAGCCCAACGGATAACAACGATATCTCCGTCGTTTATCCTGTCCATAAAGCTTGCGTTTTTGCCGTTGACGGTGGTTATCATATCTCCGCTCGGAGGAGGGTTGTCAAGGTCGATGTCGGCTATCGACATAAGCTCGATGAATTCGTGCGGCGCGTCGTTCGGACGTGGAGGGAGAATAACGCTCTTTCCGTTGAGAACAACGTAGAAATTCCCGTTCTGTTCGGTTGGCGCAGGCTTTTCGGGTTCGCTCTGTATCGGAGCATCAACGGGAACGGAGTAATCGATCTTTACCTCGCTTCGTTCGGCAACGGCTTTGGCTATCCTGCCCTCACGGGCGCTGTCGGTGATTATCTTGTCGCCCGTTATGATATCATCATCGGCACGAAGAATATAGTCGAAGCTGAGCTGTTTTCCGCCCTTGAAGAAGCCGACAGCCTCCGCATCGAACGGCAGAAGTCCCATAAGGTCGCCGAGCGTGTCCGTTTCGCTGATGATTACCTTATCATTGTTCTGTATGTCGTAGTCCCTGCCGACGGGTTTTCCGTTGACCGCCGCGGTGATGCCGATAGTGTACTTTACACCGTCAACCATGACTGTCTTGTCGGAAAGTTCGCCTGCGATATCGGAGATGTTTACATTCGCATCAATTCCGCTTTCCGCAGGAACAAATTCGATAACGTCACCTTGCTTTACGGTCTGATCGAGCGAAACGGGAAGTCCGTTGAGTGTTATCTGACCCGGAACGGCAAAAGTACCCTTCATAAGCTGGCGTTCGCCGTTGAGCGTAAAGGTAAGGCTCCTGCCCGAGCGCCCGATTATCTGGTTTGTCTTGAAGCCTGCCATAACGAGCATATCGGCAATGCTGACGGAGCGTGTGTCGAAGATACGCATTTTCTTGCCGTTGAGCGTTACAACGGAGAAGTCATAACCCTTGTTGACAACGGCTGTCACACCGATGCCGATAGGCGTTACATATTCGGGACCGCCGATGCCCGTCCTGCCGAGGTCGATGTTCTTGTAAGCGTTCTTTCCGCCGACCGCAACACGCTCTTTCGGTATCGAAAGCTTTTCTGCGACCGCCGCCGAAAGGTTCGGGATAAGGCTTCCGCCGCCGACAAGGAATACAGCGGCAGGTGATTGTCCGCCGTTTGCGTTCACGATGCTCTCGAAAATGTTTGAAGCAAGTGAGCCGACAGCAGGTTCAAGGCTCTTGAAAAATTCTTCCGCAGTGACGGTTTTTTCAAAGCCCAAAATATCGGTGAATTTTATTGTATCATTTTTTGAAGCGGAAATTTTCATCTTTTCTGCCGTTTCAAAGTCAACTATGTAGCTGCGGATCACTTCTTCGGTTATCTCATCGCCTGCAACGGTGGACATCGCATAAGCGACTATGCTGCCGTTCTGCGATATCGCAATATCGGACGTTCCTGCGCCGATATCGACGAGCGCAATGTTGATAAGACGAACTTCGGGCGGAATTATAACATTCATCGCCGCGATAGGTTCAAGCGTAAGGCTCGTAACTTCGAGCTTGTTCATATCCATTACGGAATAAAGGCTCTCAACAACAACATTCGGGAGAAAGGCTGCGATAAGCTCGACTTTTACTTTTTTGCCCTTGTGTCCGATGAGATTTTTTATCTTGTAATCGTCAAGAAAATAGTTCACGACCGTGTGACCGACGCAGTAGAAAACGAGGCTGCCGTTTTTCATCTTTTCGTCAAGCTCGTTCTGCGCCTTGAACACGGTTTCAACTTCAAAGGATTTTACAGCTTCTTCGGTGATAGCTTCTTTGTCATCAATGTCGAATTCAAGCTCGGTACGCTGAGTTCTGAGCGCACGTCCTGCTGCTGCGATAGCGACTTTTGAAAGAGCAATGCCAGTCTTTTCTTCAAGCTTGTTTTTGACAAGCTTTACGACCCTTGCAACCTCGGCGATGTCCTCGATCTGACCGTCTATCATTGCACGCTGGGTGTGCGCATATTCGCTGTAAGCCGTCACGGAGAAAACTCCGTCAATGATGCTGCCGAGAACGCCGATAACGTTTCGGGTTCCGATATCGAGCGCAAATATTTCATTCGCAGCCTGCTTGCGAAGCTTTTTTGCAGGAGCTTTTTTAGTCGTTTTTGAAGTTTTTGAAGAAGCTGCTGCCGACTTTTTCGGTGCTGTGGCTTTTGTGTTCGGGCGTGTGGACTTTGCGGCAGATTTAGCTGTATCGGCAGCTTTTTTCTCTGTTTTTGCTGCTTTTTCTTCGGTGTGTTCGGGAGCTGTTTTCGGCATTGTTATCAGTCCTTTAATCCTTGATTTTTAATGTACTTTTTATCTCTTTCACAACGGACGGGTCAGAGATTATGAGCAGCTTGTCACCGCTCAGAAGCACGGTCTGACCTCTTGGTATGATAAGACTTCCGTTTCGTGTAATTGAAACGATATTGAAAAGTGACGGCAGGTTCATATCCATGAGCATTTTTCCGTTATAAACGTAATTATCGGGGAGAGTTGCCTCGAAAAGCGAAACTTTGCCGTCATTGAGCTGTAAAAGCTGTTTTATCTTGTTCGTATCGACTTCACGTTCGATGAGAGAAGCAATGCTGTCCGTGCTGTTTATTACCGTGTCAACGCCGAAAGCCTTGATGACATCAACATTTTTCGGATTATTCGCCCTCGCAACTGTTTTCGCTATCCCGAATTCGTTTTTGGCAAGCTGGCAGGATATCATATTACACTGGTCGTTGCCCGTAACGCTTACGAAAGCATCGGCTTCGTCCGCACCTGCGGCACGGAGAATTTCAATGTTCGTCGCATCGCCGAGGATAACGGGGATATCCATTGTGTCAGCTATCTTTTTGCTGACTTCCTTGTTTATTTCAATAACGGTAGGCTCGTGCTTCTTTTCGATAAGCGCCTTGATAAGGTAATAACCGACCTTGCCGCCGCCGACAATTATAATTTTCATAGAGCTTTCTCCTTATTCAGTCAACGAATTTTGCGCAGATAAGATTGTCACCTTTGGCAACTTCATAGTTTGAGAGGAAAACTCCCCTTACCGAGCTGTTTTCGTGTTCAATAGCGATTATAGTTTCATTCGGTTCAAGCGTGAAGTCACTAAGTCTGTGACCGATCATTTTTTTATCGACCTCAACGCTGCTGATAACGACAGAGTGACCATTGACGACAATGTTCTGCAAATCGGTCGGCTCGGTTAGCGAGGCGGTGAAGGTTTCCACAGCGGTGTTTGTGGGGCATATCGTTTTGATGCCCATTTTCGCAAAAACCTCGCTCTTGGTCGGGTCAGTCACTCTTGCATAAGCCTGATCTATGCCGAAAAACTGCTTTGCTATCTGAACGACCATAAGATTGACGTTATCGTCGGAGGTGACAGCCGCAACAGCGTCACAGTTCTCAATGCCTGCCGCACGGAGCGTGTCCATATCTATCGCAACGCCTACAGTGGTGTAACCCGTAAAATCATCGGATAAAGCGGAAAATTCATTGTGTGAACCTGCAATAACGGATATTTCGTGTCCAAGACCCGAAAGCTTATTGCAAAGATTCGAGCCGAGAGCGCCGCAGCCGACAACAAGTATATTCATAGAAAAAGCTGTCCTTTCGGAAAATAATATATATCCATTATACCACTTTGCGAAGTAAAAAACAATACATTTGCACAAAAAAATAACCGTGTTCCCGAGCAATTCCCGAAAACACGGTTATATCTTATTGGTGCCGGTGACCGGGGTCGAACCGGTACGGTATCACTACCACAGGATTTTGAGTCCAGCACGTCTGCCAATTCCATCACACCGGCAAAAAAATCAGAACCCAAACCGATCCTGACCTAACTTTTGCTATTTTAGCACAAAAAGTATATTTTGTCAAGAGAGAAAATAAAAAAATTATGGTATTTTAACGAGTTAAACAGAGGATATTTTATGTCAATGTATTTTTAATTACTAAATTTTACTATAGGAGTGGGCTTCCCGTCCCACAGTCACCAATCCCATTCAAAAGAACGTGAATGTGACCGTTTTCCAACAATATTTATTGATAGCTTGAAGAAAAATAATTTACACGTTGAAATACCTTAAAATTTCGCAATGACCCTGCGGTATGTGATAATTACAGTGTAAACGAGTGCGGAAGAAGCTCCGAAAGCATAAACGTGCGCAGTTCACCTTTGTCATCTTCGAGTATAACCTTTATCTCGGGCGAAAACTCGGAAAGTACCTGCCTGCAGATTCCGCATGGGAACGTCAAGCCTTTGCCCGATGAGGTTATTGCAATAGCTGTAAAATCACGCTTTCCCTCGGAAACGGCCTTGAAAACAGCGGTGCGTTCGGCACAATTGGTCGCTCCGTATGTTGCGTTCTCGATGTTGCAGCCCGTGTAAACACTTCCGTCACGGCAGAGCAGAGCTGCTCCCACCTTGAATTTTGAATAGGGCGCATAAGCAAATTCCTGCGCTTTTTTCGATATTTCAATAAGTTCTGCGGCTGTCATATTGACCACGCTCCTTTTGATAAAATTATAGCATAAAGTGCCGAAATTTTCAATATGTTCATTGATTTAATACATTAACACAAAAAACAAGAAAAGCTTTGATAAATTCTTGACAATCGCAGTCATTTAAAGTATAATGTAATTATAATTATTTTTTTATAAGGCTGATATGTTCGGAATATGTCGGTATCAGCTTGGAAAGGAAGTTTTAACAATGGGACTTACTCTTGCAGAAAAGATCCTTAAGGCTCACGTTGTTGACGGTGAGTTCGTAAAAGGAAAGGAGATCGGTATCAGAATAGACCAGACTCTTACTCAGGACGCAACAGGCACAATGGCTTATCTTGAATTTGAGGCAATGGGTGTTCCGAGAGTTAAAACAGAGCGTTCTGTCGCTTATATCGACCACAACACTCTTCAGTCAGGCTTTGAAAATGCCGACGACCACCGCTTTATCGGCTCTGTCGCAAAGAAGCACGGCATCTATTTCTCCCGTCCCGGCAACGGTATCTGCCACCAGGTACACCTTGAACGTTTCGGTATCCCGGGCAAGACACTTATCGGTTCGGACAGCCATACCCCGACGGGCGGCGGACTTGGCATGATCGCTATCGGCGCAGGCGGACTTGACGTTGCTGTTGCAATGGGCGGCGGTGCATACTATATTACATATCCTAAGATCGTTAACGTTAAGCTCACGGGCAAGCTTTCCCCTTGGGTAGCCGCAAAGGACGTTATCCTTGAAGTTCTCCGCATTATGTCCGTTAAGGGCGGCGTTGGCAAGATCATCGAATACACGGGCGAGGGTGTTAAGACGCTTTCCGTTCCCGAACGTGCAACTATCACAAATATGGGCGCAGAGCTTGGAGCAACAACTTCTGTATTCCCGTCCGATGAGATCACAAAGCAGTTCTTAAAGGCTCAGAAGCGTGAAGAAGTATGGACAGAGCTTTCCGCTGATCCCGATGCAGTTTATGACGAAACTATCGAGATCGACCTTTCAAAGCTTGCTCCTCTCGCAGCTTGCCCTCATTCTCCCGATAATATCAAATCCGCTGACGACCTCAAGGGTATGAAGATAGATCAGGTCTGCATCGGTTCATGTACAAACAGCTCCCTTATGGATATGATGAAGGTCGCATACATTCTCAAGGGCAAGACCGTTCACCCCGATGTTTCCCTTGCTATCGCTCCGGGCTCAAAGCAGGTCCTCAATATGCTCGCTGAAAACGGCGCACTCGCTGATATCATCGACGCAGGTGCAAGAGTTCTCGAAAGCGCTTGCGGCCCTTGCATCGGTATGGGTCAGTCACCTAACTCAAAGGGTATCTCGCTCCGTACATTCAACAGAAACTTCGAGGGCAGAAGCGGAACAAAGGACGGTCAGATCTACCTCGTATCTCCGGAAATGGCTGCTTATTCCGCTATCATGGGCGTTCTTTCCGACCCGAGAGAGCTTGGTGAAATGCCCGAATTCAAGCTTCCCGAAGAGTTCGTTATCAACGATAATATGATCGTTCCTCCTGCTTCCGAAGCTGATATGGACAAGGTTGAGATCCTCCGCGGACCAAACATCAAGCCATTCCCAAAGACTGCTCCTCTCGCTGACAGCATCGAGGCTAAATGCTCACTCAAAGTCGGCGACAACATCACTACCGATCACATTATGCCTGCAGGTGCAAAGATTCTTCCTCTGCGTTCAAATATTCCTGCAATTTCCAAGTTCTGCTTCACCGTTTGCGATGAAAAGTTCCCCGAAAGAGCAGAAAGCTACGGCAAGAGCATCATCGTCGGCGGTGCAAACTACGGTCAGGGTTCGTCCCGTGAACACGCTGCACTTGCTCCTCTTCACCTCGGCGTAAAGGCTGTCCTTGTAAAGAGCTTTGCCCGTATCCACCGTTCAAACCTCATCAATGCAGGTATTCTTCCTCTTACATTTGTAAACGAGGCTGATTATGATAAAATTTCTCAGGACGATGTTCTCGAAATCGCAGACGTTCGTGCGGCTGTCGAGAGCGGAAAGTCCGAACTTACAGTAAAGAACAAGACCACGGGCGAAGATATCCCCGTACTCTGCGAGCTTACGGGCAGAACAAAGGATATTATCCTCGCAGGCGGACTTCTTGACTACACAAGAGAAAGCTTAAAGTAAAAAATGTGCTGTTCAAAATGCGGCATGGATTGCGGCAAGTGCAGCCGAAAAGAAGAGTTCGGCTGTCTTGGCTGCAATAATATGCAGAGCGGATATTGGGGCGAAAAGTGTGAGATAAAGGAATGTTGTGAAGCGAAAAAGCTTGAACATTGCGGACTTTGCCCCGATTTTCCCTGCGAAATGCTGCGTGAGATATCCTTTGACGAAGAACTCGGCGATGACGGCGAGCGGCTTCTCAACGCCAAGAAATGGGCAGACGAAAGCAGAGAGCTTTCCGAAAAAAAGCTGAAAAATATCCTGCTCGGAGTTTCACTCGGAGCGGTTTTCGGAGCTATCCTCGGCGCTTGGCAGGATATGACTGCGGCTTTTGTTGTCGGCGGCGTTGTGATCGGAGTCGGCATTGCTTTGCTTTTGAATTTCTACAAAAAATACTGACGGGAGTTACATAAAATGAGTGACATGACAACGCTTGAAAAACCGTCTGAAGCAGCACAGCTTCAAACACGCAAAGGAACTTTTTTATTGGCGAATACGATAAAATATATAGCTGTCTTTGCGATGCTTATTGACCATATCGCGTGGTGCTTTGTTGATACAAATTCCGTCCTCGGCAGCATAATGCATCTTATCGGAAGAATGACCGCTCCGATAATGACATATTTTATTGTTGAGGGTTTCCATTACACAAGGAATGTGAACAAGTATCTGGTAAGGCTTGCGATATTCGCAGCGGTTTCGTGGATACCGTTTCTTTTTATGGAATATGGTACTCTGCTGCCGTTCACATTCGTTGACGGAAATCTGTATTTCAACCCTGCTCAGGGTGTTATCTATACTTTTTTCCTCACATTGCTTGCGCTGAAAACAGTACATTCGGAGGATCTGCCAAAGCCTGTAAAGGTCGTGCTTGTGATAGGCTTGTGCCTGCTCTCAACGATAGGCGACTGGTTCTTTTTCCCGATAATATGGGCGCTGCTGCTCGATAAGTACAGAGGAAGCTTCAAAAAGCAGGCTGCTGCATTTGCGGTATCATCGGTCATTCTTATAACGCTGATGATAATGTTCCTCACGGACGGTTTCGGAAACAACTGGTTTCAGTACGGCGTTCTGCTTGCGCTTATCCCGCTTCATTTCTACAACGGTGAAAAGGGCAGGGGCGGCAGGTTCGGCAAGTGGTTTTTCTATGTTTTCTATCCTGCGCATTTATTTATACTCGGAATACTCAGATGGTATGTTTTTAATTAATATAGGAGGCTAAAAAATGGCTGAAAAAATCAAAATGACTACTCCGCTCGTTGAAATGGACGGCGACGAGATGACCCGAATTATCTGGAAGATGATAAAAGATATCCTTATTCTTCCTTATGTTGACCTCAACACCGAATACTATGACCTCGGACTTGAAAACAGAAACGCTACCGATGATAAGGTAACTGTTGATTCCGCAGAGGCTACAAAGAAGTACGGCGTTGCTGTAAAGTGCGCAACCATTACTCCGAATGCTGCCCGTATGACCGAATACAACCTTAAAGAAATGTGGAAGTCACCTAACGGAACTATCAGAGCTATCCTCGACGGCACGGTTTTCCGTACACCTATCATCGTTAAGGGCATCACGCCTTATATCCCGACATGGACAAAGCCTATCACTATCGCACGTCACGCTTACGGCGATGTTTACAAGAATACAGAGCTTCGCGTTGCAGAGGGGGCAAAGGCTGAACTCGTTGTAACGAACAAGGACGGCAGCGAGGAACGTTCGCTTATCCACGAATTCAAGGGCACAGACGGTATCATTCAGGGACTTCACAATACAGACAAGTCCATTTCAAGCTTCGCAAGAGCTTGCTTCAACTTTGCCGTTGACACAAAGCAGGATCTCTGGTTCGCAACAAAGGATACTATTTCCAAGAAGTATGACCACCGCTTCAAGGATATTTTCGCTGAAATTTACGAAAATGAATACAAGGCTAAGTTTGAAGAACTTGGCATCGAATATTTCTACACGCTCATCGACGACGCGGTTGCAAGAGTTATCCGTTCAAACGGCGGCTATATCTGGGCTTGCAAGAACTATGACGGCGACGTAATGTCTGATATGGTTGCTACCGCTTACGGCAGCCTTGCAATGATGACCTCCGTTCTCGTTTCCCCGAGCGGCGTTTACGAATACGAAGCTGCACACGGAACGGTTCAGCGTCACTACTACAAGTACCTCAAGGGCGAAACGACCTCCACAAATAGCGTGGCTACGATCTTCGCATGGTCGGGCGCACTCCGCAAGAGAGGCGAAATGGACGGTAACAGCGAACTTATGCGCTATGCTGACAACCTCGAAAAGGCTACTATCGGCACCATTGAAGACGGCGTAATGACAGGCGACCTCGAAGCGCTTTCCTCTATCCCGAACAAGAAAAAGGTAGACACAGAAGCTTTCCTCGTTGCTGTAAATGAGCGCCTTGCAAAGCTTATGTAATACTGCTCTCTGATCAACCTGCAGACAAATCCTCGGCTATAATAAATCCATTCGGCGTCAGACTCCTTTGCAAGGCACCAAGCCTTGCCGCAGTCGTCTTCCTTGACTGGATTTATTCTATCTGTCGGCTTTGTCTGCAGAACGATCAAAGATCAGTATAAAAACAGGAGAGAAATTGTAAATGCAGAAACCAAAGAGATCCGAGATATCATCATCGGTAATCAAACGTCTGCCGAGATACTACAGATTCATCGGCGAGCTTATTAAACAAGGGATAGTTCGCAGTTCATCGGGCGAGCTGGCGGAAAAAATGTCGCTCACAGCGTCACAGATACGTCAGGATCTTAACTGCTTCGGAGGCTTCGGACAGCAGGGCTACGGTTATAATTTAGTTGAGCTTCGCACAGAGATTGGGAAGATCCTCGGCATCGACCGTGGATACAAGGCGGTGCTTTTCGGTGCGGGAAACCTCGGAAAAGCTATTGCGAGCCATATGAACTTCGGCGAATACGGCTGGAAGCTTATCGGTATCTTTGACAGCGACCTGCGCAAGGAAAACGAAAAAGTTGCCGACCTTTCCGTAATGCATATAAGCCGTATGGAAAGCTTTATCACCGAAAATAAGCCCGAGATAGCGATACTCTGTATCCCCAAGGCTGCCGCTCAGGAATATGCGGATAAATTGGTTTCGCTCGGAATAAAAGCGTTCTGGAACTTCAGCCACTATGACCTGGCGGTTTCGCACAAGAACATCATTGTACAAAATGTCCACCTCGGTGACAGTATAATGACCCTTTCATACGGTCTTACGACTTTTGAGGACGAAGAATAGCATAAACATCAAAAAGCTGCATTATTTTGACCGAATAATGCAGCTTTTTTATTTCCTTATGTGATAATTAGGTGTAAATTTTGTTTAATTTATAAAAAATTCTCCTTTTGACTTCCATTTTTTTAGAGATTGTGATATAATAAACATATTGAAAATAAAGGTGATATCTGCAAAACTCAACCGAGCTTGTATGATATTTATAATACTAATCTCCAATGAATGTGTAATACTAAACACCAATAAAATACAGGAAAAAATCTGCGCCGAAATCCTATATAAACCTGTAAAAAACAGCTACGAGATTATCGGCTTGATTTTTTCCAAATTTTAAATGGTGTTTAGTATAAAAAAATCGGCGCAAAACCCATATAAACCTGTTTTCAACATCAAGCTGTTACAACAGCTGCGAGCTTTTGCTTGATTTTTGTACACATTCCGATTAGATATTGGTATAAAAGAAGTGATTGTTTTAGGAGATCGAGTTGTGAGCGTAAAGAAATTATTATGTACACTCGCCGCGATAGGGCTTATCGGCGGAGGGTGTTCAGGTTTTTATGAAGCATATAAAACAGATTATGAACCCGAAGCTGAACCTGCGGCTGAGAGCAGTGGCAGCGGTACAGACCCGAACGCAGAGGGCGGAAAGACTGTTGCCGAATTTATGGACGCTCTCGTTGCGCACGATACGGAAACCGTTGCCCGTCTTGGCGGTTCGCAGTCATACAGCGCATACAGCTTTCTTGAAGGTGTAAAATTTTCAAGCTGGGAGCTTATTGATACGCAGAACGATGACGACAGTATTATCTATAAGGTCAAGCTGAATATTTCCGAAAGCACTGTAGACGATTTTCCTGTCGGTGAAAGTGTTTGGGACATTAAAATGTCGGAGCAAAAGGATAAATATTTTATCTCGTTCCAGCGAGAGGGCGCAGAGGAGAAAACCGTGCTTGCCGACAATGTTTCCAATCTTGATGCAAGCGGTGCAGTCAAAATGTGTTATGCTTTCACGTCTGAGTTCGGCTGGATAAGCAGCGATGAAAACATCATTGATGTAAGCTATGCCGAAAAAATAGTGGAAAAGGAACGCTTTATAAGCGACCTTATCAAATTCTGCTCGTATTTTTCCAATGACGAAGAGCTTTCAACAAGCATTGTTGATTACCCTGCCGAAAAGCTTACCAAAAGCGCAGAAAAGCTCCTCGGTATAGGCAGCCTTGATTTTACATCGCTCCCGACATACAACAAGGCAAAAAAGACCGTTTCAAGCAAGCGTTCAAAGTACAGCTGGGGATATGCCGCACTTGCCGATGAGCAGTACGACAGCGAATCGGGAATACACCATGTTTCGCTCGACTGGTATTCCGATACGATATTCCTCGCAAAAGCACGAAGCATAGACTATGTCCTCGTCGATAACCCCGACGGCTCGATAAGACTTTATTCGACTGAAATGACCTTCGACAGCGGCGAGCCTATCGCTTTTCTTACAAGATCAAGTTATTAGTATAAACGCTTCCGAAAATCGGGGGCGTTTTTTTCTAAACATTATAAACAAATAAACCTGCACATTTTTATAGAAAAGGTTAATTGAACAGTACTGCATTGTATGGTATAATGATAACGTTTACATAAGAAATTGGGAAAGCAGGTCGAAAAATGAAATTTAAAAGAATCACCACGGCTGTTCTGTGCTCGGCAATGACATTGGCAATGGCGGGCTGTTCAAATTCGGGTACAGCAGCTCCGGGAGCAAAAGAGTGGGTCGAACCGCCGACAGCACAGCAGGTCGCAGAGGATATGCGCCTCGGACTTAACCTTGGGAACACAATGGAAGCATACGAAGCGACCGACTGCGAGAAGATAACATTCGAGTGGATACCCGAGGTCGGCGAAAATACTCCGTCCGACTATGAACAGTGCTGGGGCGCGGAGATAACAACGCAGGAGATCATCGACGGCATCAAAAATTCGTGCTTCAACACGGTGCGAATTCCCGTTTTCTGGGGCAATATGATGAAAAACGACGGCAATTGGGACATTGACCCCGACTATATTGCTCGCGTTAAAGAAATAGTTGACTATTGCCAAAATGCAAACCTCTATGCGGTCATAAATATCCACCATTTTGACGAGTTCATTATCCGCAGAAACACCGTCGAGGACTGTGAGCGGATTTTTACGCACCTCTGGACGCAGATAGCCGAGTATTTCAAGGACTATCCAATGACGGTGATCTTCGAGGGCTACAACGAGTACCTCGGCGGAAATCAGTTCAACTCAAACGGCGAGCTGAAAGAGCTTCCGAAAGTCCTCGGCTACAGAATGACGAACAAGCTCAATCAGGCGTTCGTTGACGCTGTAAGAGCGACGGGCGGAAACAACGCAGAGCGTGTTCTTATCGCATCGGGTTACTGGACGAATATCGACCTCACGACCTCGGACAGTTTTGTAATGCCGACAGATACCGTTCCCAACAGGCTTATGGTTTCCGTTCACTATGTCGATAACAGCTGCTATTGGTCGCACAGCATCGGCGGAAAGAGTTGGGAAGATTACATCGTTGACCAGTGTGAAAAGCTGAAAGCTGCATTTACCGACAAGGGAATACCTGTTTTCCTCGGCGAAACGACAGCGTTCTATCCGAGTGAAAATTTTGCAGCCGACGCTGCAACAAAGGACAGCTCAAAGTGCCTTGAACACGTTCTCGGCAAACTTGGAGAATACGGCTTCGTTCCCGTTATATGGGATACTCCCGATGATTTTTATTCACGCACGGAATACAAGCTCACCCGTGAATCGGACAGCAAGGTCATTGAGAAGATGAACAAGAAATATTACAAATAATATCAAAGCCTGAGAAGCGCAGAACCTCTCAGGCTTACTTTATTATTCAAGGTTGTTTTTTTCAACACGGGCATTTATTTTCTTTATCTTGGTTTTCCACGAAAAATATTGCGTGAGCCAAACGGTAACGAATATTGCAGCGAAAACACCAATGTATGAGATAACGCCTGCCGCCGAGTGCTCCATCCAGTTTGCGGCGTAGGCGATAGGGAGCATTACAGCACTGATAATGATGAAATATATCGCACTCTGCTTTGCAAGACTCCACGAATCAATTTCCCATATCACAGAAGCCATTGCAAAACCGATACCCATTATTCCACAAAGGACAGTCTGTAGAATAACAGCATTGAGTTCATTTCCCATTGCAGCCGCCAATTCGGGCGTGACTGCATAAAACTCACCATTACCGATAAATACCGATATTATTATCGTGATTATAAAACCTATGGAAATTCCGACGGGCAATCCTAAAAGTCCGCGCAGGATAAGCTTTTTTTTCATTTTGACCACCTCATATTCCTAAAATCTGTTTTATCTTGGCAACATAGCGCCGAGATACATAAGTAACTGTTCCGTTTGAAAGCTTAACGCAAATCGTTCCGACAAAGCTAAGATCAAAGTTCGTGACCTTTTTCAGATTTATGATCTCCGAGTTGGATATGCGGACGAAAATCTGATTGTCAAGCCGCTGTTCCGCTTCGTATAAACGCAGGCGCAAAGTGAATGTGTCGTTAGCCGTTTCTGCATAGACTTTGCCGTTTGAAGCGTAGATGCGGAAAATATCATTATGCTCCAGCAATTCAGCCATGCCGTCTTTGAAGCCTGCGATAATGCTTGATCTTTCATCGGAAAGCTGCCGAACAAGCTCGGTTATTTCATCGGTCACTTTATCGGTGAAAATTACCGCCTTTGGTTCTTTGAATTCGCTGTCGATCTTGATCTCAATTTGCATTTGTTTACCTCCTTCATTACAACTACAGTATATCATCGCGCGGCAAAGGTTTCAACAGTTTGCCGATAGGTGGTCGTTTTTGATATATAAACGGTAAAAGCGGCTTCTGAAATTCAAAAGCCGCTGATGTTACCATTCATATTGTGTGAGCTTACCCTCGGTGGAAAGCTCCGGATAATCCCATTGACGGAGTACCTCATAAGCCGCAATTGCGACCGAGTTTGAAAGGTTAAGGCTTCGCAGGCGGGGGCGCATCGGTATTCGCAGACAGCTTTCGGGATTTTCGTACAAAAGCTTTTCGGGAAGTCCCTTATCCTCACGTCCGAAAACGAGATAGCAGTTATCGGGGTAAACTGCGTCGCTGTGGATATTTGTTCCCTTTGTGGTGAAGTAGAAGAACGTTCCGCCGCTGTTTTTAGCGAAGAAATCGTCAAGGTTCTCGTAATAAGTGATGTCAAGCTCGTTCCAGTAGTCAAGTCCTGCACGTTTCAGCTGCTTGTCCGTGACCTCGAAGCCGAGCGGCTTTACAAGGTGCAGACGTGCGCCCGTGACAGCGCAGGTGCGTGAGATATTTCCCGTGTTCTGCGGAATCTGCGGCTCAACAAGCACGATATTCAAATTTTTCATCTGCAACGCTCCTTAGAATTGCTCATAATCGCACAAAACGGGGTCATTGATAAGATAATCAAGGCAGCTTTCGAGCATGATACCGTCACGGGTATCGGTGTAGTAACTGCTCGTTGTCTTTATCGCAAGTTCAAGGAAAGCAGTTGCACGGTTCATAGCGATAGGCAGGCTGTCACCTCGGAGTATCGAACCCGTGAGGACAGATGCAAATATATCACCCGTTCCGGGGTAGTTTGCGTTTATGTGCTTGTAACGAACACGCCAGAATTTGCTGTGTTCACGCTCATATCCGATGTTGCAGTAAGTTCCGTTCGAGAAAACGCTCGTTATAACGACTATTTTCGGACCTTTTTCGCTCAGACGGACGAGAAAGCTCTTCGCCTGCTGTGCCGTAAGCTCAGGCTGATAAGGTTCTTCGCCGAGAAGAATAGCCGCTTCGGTAATGTTCGGCGTGATAATATCAGCGACCTCAACGAGCCTGCCCATACCGTTCTGAAGCTCGGCGGTGCAGGTCTTGTACGGCTTTCCGTTGTCAGCCATAACGGGGTCAACGACTTTGAGCGAATCCTTGTAATGCTCAAAAAAGTCCATACAATGATCTATCTGTTCGTTTGAAGCAAGAAAGCCGCTGTAAACGCAGTCGAATTTGTAGTTGAGCTGTTTATAATGTTCAAGTGCGGGGAGAATATAATCGGTGAGGTCACGCATTACGACTTCGCCGAAGCCGCCCGTGTGTGCGGAAAGAATAGCCGTCGGGACGGGGCAGACCTGTATTCCCTGCGCCGAAAGGGTCGGCAGAATGACCGTGAGCGAGCATCTTCCTATGCCCGAAAGGTCATGTATAGCGGCAACTTTTACCGAGTTATGATACATAAAAATACTTCCTAACAATATTACTTCAGTTTAATTTTATCATAAAAAAGCAATGCTGTCAAATGATTTTATGTTAAAGCTTATTCGGCATTTCGTTAAGCTTGACAAAATTCTATTCAGAGTGTACAATTTATAGGAAAGGAATGGTCAAAATGAAAAAACAGATAAGCGCACTTGATATTTCCAAAAATGTTATTTCTCAGGTCGTAAAAAGCGGTGATATGTGCATAGATGCAACGGCAGGACGAGGTTTCGATACTGCATTTTTGTGCGAGCTGGTCGGCGAAAGCGGAAAGGTAGTTTCGTTCGATATACAGAAGTCGGCTATTGACAGTACCGCACAGCTCCTTGCGGAACGGGGACTTTCCGACAGAGCGGAGCTTGTCCTCGGAAGTCATACGTATATGGACAAATATGCTTCACCCGAAAGCGTTTCCTGTATAACGTTCAACTTCGGCTGGCTGCCGGGCGGCGACCACAATGTTCACACAGAAAAGGCATCGAGCCTTGAAGCGGTCGAAAAATCGCTTTCGCTTCTCAAAGAGGGCGGTCTGCTTTCGATGATAATTTATTACGGCAGGGAGAACGGTTTTGAGGAGCGTGACGCTCTTCTCGAATATGCAAAGTCGATAGAAAGCTCGGAATTTACCGTTGTGACAGCGGATTTTTCCAACAGAACGAACTGTTATCCGATCCCCGTTTTTGTTTACCGCGGATAATTTTTAAAGAAAAAATTTACATTGATTATCCTTTCGGAAATTGTCATACTAATTATGATATTTTTTCTGAAAGGATAAGCTTTATGAAAGATAAGATATTCAGCGTCCTGCAGAGAGTAGGGCGCTCTTTTATGCTCCCGATAGCACTTCTGCCGATAGCGGGACTGCTGCTCGGCGTAGGAAGTTCATTTACGAACGCAACAACGCTTGAAACATATCACCTGACTTCGGTGATAAAAGAGGGCGGAGTTCTCTATACAATACTTGAAATAATGAGCAAAACGGGAAGTGTCGTTTTTGACAACCTCGCACTGCTGTTTGCAATGGGTGTTGCTATAGGTATGGCAAAAAAGGAAAAGGAGGTTGCCGCTCTTTCGGGTGCGATATCGTACCTTGTGATGAATACAGCAATTTCTGCACTTATCACAGCAAAGGGTGGAGTTGAAGCGCTCCCTGCGAATTCGACGGCGAGCGTCCTCGGAATAACTACGCTTCAGATGGGCGTTTTCGGCGGTATAATCGTTGGCCTTGGCGTGGCGGCTCTCCACAACAGATTTTATAAGACCGAACTGCCGCAGGTGCTTTCGTTCTTCGGCGGAACAAGATTCGTGCCTATCGTTTGCAGCGTTGTGTATCTTATAGTCGGAGCTGCGATGTTCTTTATCTGGCAGCCGGTTCAGACGGGGATCTCACGGCTCGGAACGCTTGTCCTTGAATCGGGTTATGCAGGCACTTGGATATACGGAATAATTGAACGTGCGCTGATACCGTTCGGACTTCACCACGTTTTCTATATGCCGTTCTGGCAGACGGAGCTGGGCGGCTCGATGCTCATTGACGGCACTCTCGTTTCGGGTGCGCAGAACATTTTCTTCGCCGAGCTTGCTTCAAATTCGGCAGAGCCTTTCTCCGTTTCCGCAACAAGATTTATGACGGGCAAATTCCCGTTCATGATATTCGGGCTTCCTGCGGCGGCGTTCGCAATGTACAGAGCCGCCCGTCCCGAGAAGAAAAAGGCGGTCGGTGGACTGCTGCTTTCGGCGGCACTTACTTCGATGATAACTGGCATAACAGAGCCGCTCGAATTCACGTTCCTTTTTGCAGCACCGCTGATGTACGGCGTTCATTGCGTTCTCGCAGGACTTTCCTATATGCTCATGCACATTTTCAATGTCGGCGTGGGAATGACATTTTCGGGAGGACTTATCGACCTTACTCTGTTCGGAATTTTGCAGGGCAACGCAAAGACGAACTGGATATGGATAGTGATAATCGGACTTATCTACGCCGTTGTTTACTATTACGTTTTCTATTTTATGATAACAAAGCTTGACCTTAAAACGCCGGGACGCGAGGCTGACAGCGGCGAAGTTAAGCTTTATACACGCGCGGATTACAATAAGAAAAGCGGTGACAAAACGAGCGAGCTTCTCCTCAAAGGGCTTGGCGGCAAGGACAATATCAGCGACCTTGACTGCTGTGCAACGAGGCTTCGTGTAACGGTCAAAAACACCGATCTCACCGATGAAAGCACCCTCAAGGCGAGCGGAGCATCGGGCGTTATCCGCAAGGGCAACGGCATACAGATAGTTTTCGGTCCAAAGGTTTCGGTAATAAAGTCGGCGCTCGAAGATCGTATGGATGATCCGCTTTCGGACAGCTTTGACGATGCTCTTGTGCGTGAAGAAAAGGCATTTTCAGCCGATCACGAAACGCTGCGTGCGTTCACAAGCGGCGAAGTCATTCCTCTTTCGCAGGTCAAAGACGAAGTTTTCTCGACCGAAACACTCGGCAAAGGATTTGCGATAAAGTCGGAATGCGGACGGATATATTCGCCCTGCAATGGCACCGTAGAAAGCGTCTTTGATACTAAACACGCTGTAAATATCGTTTCGGAAAGCGGTGCGGAAGTGCTTATCCACGTTGGAATAGACACGGTGAAGCTCGGCGGAAGATTTTTTGAAGCGCACGTCAGGGACGGTGACAAGATAAAGGTCGGTGACACGCTTCTGACATTTGATGATGAAGCAATTTCGGGCGAGGGTTACGATACTACGGCGGTTCTGGTGGTCTGCAACTCGGACGATTACGAAGAAATAACGCTTCTCAAAGAGGGTAAAACATCGATCGGAGAAGAACTTTTAAAGTTAAATAAAATCGAATAAAATATGAAAAGCTTGCTGTGAAGATTTGATCTGCAGCAAGCTTTTTTATAGAAAAGAGGTCAACTTAATTAACAAAAAGAACATAAATCAACAAACTGTGAACAAGTAATCTAAGAACAAAGAGATTTAAGACGTATCTTGTTAATATTTGACCTCGATATTAACGTAATTATTAACAAATTATTCGCAGTGGGTGTAATAAAACGATTAGCTTCGTGAATATGAGATAATAATAGCAGAATACTATTACTATTTTAGATATAAGGAGCAGTGGTTGTTTTTATGACACTCAGAATACGTTCGATCAGAGAGGACAAGGATCTGATGCAGAAAAATCTTGCAAATTATCTCGGCTGTACTCAGCAGACATATTCAAGATATGAAACGGGTGAACTTGAACCGTCTTTGGTCATAATGGAAAAGCTTGCGATCTTTTATGAAACAAGCATAGATTATCTTATGGGTCTTACCGATGACAGCACTCAGAACTGGTCAAAGGAAGCTATGGAAAAGGCTGATTTTGATGAGCTTGCAAAGAAGCGTGATGAAGAATTCAATGCACCCAAGGCAAAGCGCGGAAGAAGACCCAAGAATCCAATTGCATAAAATTTTAAAAGCTCTGCATTCGTTCGCAGAGCTTTTTCTATAATCAAAAAGCAGACGTATGTTTTGTTCATACGTCTGCTCTTTTGTATTTATAGCTTAGAATCAGAATTCAAGCTTCTTGTCGAGGTAAGCAACGAGGTCTTCGATCTTAACGCGTTCCTGCTCCATTGTGTCACGGTCACGAACTGTTACGCAGCCGTCCTTTTCGAGTGTATCGAAGTCGTAAGTGATGCAGAAAGGAGTACCGATCTCGTCCTGACGGCGGTAACGCTTACCGATCTGACCTGCTTCGTCGTATTCAACATTGAACTTCTTGGCAAGCATCGAGTAAACTTCCATTGCAGGTTCTTTGAGCTTCTTTGTGAGCGGAAGAACTGCTGCCTTAACAGGTGCAAGGGCAGGGTGGAGGTGCATAACCGTTCTTACATCGCCCTCGCCGATAGTTTCCTCATCGTAAGCGTTGCAAACGATAGTGAGAAAAAGACGCTCAACGCCGAGTGACGGTTCGATAACATAAGGAATGTACTTGGAATTGTCATCTGGGTCGAAGTATTCGAGCGACTTGCCGCTTTCGTTCTGGTGCTGTGTGAGGTCGTAGTCGGTTCTGTCTGCGATGCCCCAAAGCTCGCCCCAGCCGAATGGGAACTTGTACTCGAAGTCGGTTGTTGCCTTGGAGTAGAAGCAAAGCTCTTCGGGATCATGGTCGCGAAGACGGAGATCTTCTTCCTTGATGCCGAGACTGAGAAGCCAGTCCTTGCAGTATTTTCTCCAGAAGCTGAACCATTCGAGGTCTGTGCCGGGCTTGCAGAAGAATTCAAGTTCCATCTGCTCGAATTCACGGACACGGAAGATGAAGTTGCCGGGAGTGATCTCGTTTCTGAAGGATTTACCGATCTGACCAACGCCGAAAGGAACCTTCTTACGTGTGGTACGCTGGATATTTGCGAAGTTTACAAAGATACCCTGAGCTGTTTCGGGACGGAGGTAAATTTCAGACTTAGAATCCTCGGTAACGCCCTGGAAGGTCTTGAACATAAGGTTGAACTGACGGATATCAGTGAAGTCCTGCTTGCCGCAGACAGGGCATTTGATGCCCTTTTCCTTGATGTAATTAACGAGCTGTTCGTTGGACCAGCCACCTGTGTTTGTGCCGTCAAAATCCTCGATGAGCTTGTCTGCACGATGACGTGTCTTGCAGGCTTTGCAGTCCATAAGTGGGTCGGAGAAGCCGCCGAGGTGTCCCGAAGCTACCCAAGTCTGAGGATTCATAAGTATAGCGGAGTCAAGTCCTACATTGTAAGGGCTTTCCTGAACAAATTTCTTCCACCATGCTTTTTTGATGTTGTTCTTAAGTTCAACGCCGAGAGGACCGTAGTCCCAAGTGTTTGCAAGACCACCGTAAATTTCAGAGCCGGGGTAAACAAATCCTCTGCCCTTACAGAGCGCAACGATCTTGTCCATTGATTTTTCTGCCATTTTTATAAACCACCTTATCTTTATTTTTCACGTTGGAAAAATAAGTATTTTCTAAAAACTATCACTTATAATTATAGAATAAAACAGCAATAAAGTCAAGGCATTTTGAACAAAAAAAGAGCAGTTTCTCTGTTTGAAAAACTGCTCTTTGAGAATGTTTCGACTTATGCCTGCTTTGCAGCAGCCTTTGGAGCGCCCTTGTGAGTGTCCTTTTTGCCTTCAAAGTATGACCAGAGTACGGATACAAGGCATACAGAAGAGTATGTTCCTGCGATCATACCGACCATAACAGGGAGTGAGAACGAGATAATGGAGGTTACGCCGTAAACTGCGGCAACGATAGTAACTGCGAGCATTGCAACAACGGTCGTCAGCGAAGTGTTGATCGAACGTGTAAGGCTCTGGTTGATGCTGAGGTTTACGTTTTCTTCTCTTGTCATCTTCTTGCCGTAAAGCTTGGAATTCTCACGGATTCTGTCGTATATAACGATCGTGTTGTTGATCGAATAACCAAGGATCGTAAGAACAACTGCCATAAAGTTCGCGTTGATAGGCATACCGCAGACGATGAAAGTACCATAAACGATGATACAGTCGTGAAGAAGTGCGATAATTGCACAGATACCTGCGAGCCAGCCGCCGATTTTCTTGAATCGGATAGCAATATAAATGATAAGCACGATAGAAGAAAGAATTACGGCAACGATACACTTAAGGAAGAATTCACGTCCCGAAGACGGTGAAACGTCCGAAGATTCGATAAGGTCGATGTTGTTTTCTGCGTACTTTTCTGTAAGGGCATTTGTAAGCTCAAACTGTTTGTCGGAAGAAAGTCCCGAAGTAGATGTGAGGGAGAGCTGAATGTTGCTCTTGCCCGAGGAGAAGTCAACACCCGTTGTGTACTGCACGCCGATACCGCCGAGGATATCTTTAGCGTCCTTTACAAAGCCGTCACAGTCGAGGTCACCGTCATAAACGTAGGTGATGATAGTACCGCCCTTGAACTGAATGTCAAGGTCAACACCGAAAATAAATGTGGAGAGGATAGAGAATGCGACCAGCACAATTGAAATTGTGAAGAAAAGCTTTCTTTTTCCGATAAAATCAAAATTAAAAGTCTTATGCATTTTTCTTACCTCCGTAAAGAACAGGATTTCTCAGAGCTTTGAACTTTGAGAGGGAAGAGAGCATGAGTCTTGAGCAGAATACACCGAAGAAAAGGTTGAGGATTACGCCCGAAACGAGAGTAAAGCCGAACGAGTAGATCGTACCTGCTGTCGATGGACCGAACATAAAGAATGCGAAGTGGAGGATCTTTGAAAATACGCTGTCGGGAGTGCCGAATGCACCCATGAGTATGATAGCAACGAGAACCATTGTAACGTTGCCGTCGAGGATAGCGGAGAATGCAGACTTGAAGCCAGATTCGATAGCACCGTCAAGCGTCTTGCCCTTGTAAAGCTCTTCCTTGATACGTTCGGAAGTGATAACGTTCGCGTCAACGCCCATTCCGACTGCAAGTATGATACCTGCGATGCCGGGGATCGTGAGGATAGAGCCGTTCATAAATCCGAAGTAGCCGGAAACAAATGCGAGTGTGCCTGCAACCTGACCAACGAGAGCGATTACCGCAACAACGCCCGGCAGTCTGTAGATAGCGATGATGTAAACTGCGATAAATGCGAATGCGATGATACCTGCAATGATCATTGCGTGAAGTGCGCCCGAACCGAGGCTTGGAGAAATTGTGGAGAAGCTTGCTGTTACGAGCTTGAATGGAAGTGCGCCCGAGTTGATCTTGTCTGCGAGAGCCTTGGAGCTTTCAGCGTCAAAGTTACCGCTGATCTGAGCGCTGCCGTCTGTGATAACTGCGCTTACTGTCGGATAGGAGATACAGGTATCGTCCATCCAGATAGAGATAACACCGTTTTCCTTGTAAAGCTTTGCTGTAGCTTCGGCGAACTTTTCCTTGCCCGAATCTGTAAGAGTAAGGCTTACAACGTACTGGTTGTCCTGGCTGTTGTATGCTCTGTAAGCTTCCTGGATATCCGACCCTACGAGAATAACATTTTCAGCTGTGATGCCTGCGGGAGCGCCGAGTTCGTCAACCTCGTGACCCTCACGGAATGTAAGTTCGGCAGTTTCGCCAAGTTCCTTTACAGCTGCCTCGGGGTCGAAGTCAGTCTCGCCGTCTTTCCACGGGAATCTGACGATTATACGGCTGTTATCGTAGTCGATATAGCATTCATAGTCGGTGATACCGAGGTTTACCATTCTTTGTACGATAACTTCTTTTGCTGCGTCCATATTCGCATCGGTGGCTTCAACGTCCTCGGGTGGGGTGAATGTAACATCGACGCCGCCCTTGATGTCGATACCGAAACGGATATTATCCAATCCCTTGATGTGGACTGTTTTCATATCTCCGTAATATGTGCTGAATCCGAAGAAAACGGAAAGAGTGAAAAGCACTATCAGCAGTAATACAACGAAGAAGACAGGTTTTTTGACCTTTCTCACGTTTTAACCTCCTAAAATTGTCGGATAAAAACACTCCGACACAAATTATCGTTTTATTATAACATTTTATTTGCAAAAAGTCAATGGCAAATCGCACAAATTATATAAAAAGCTGCCGTATGGAAACGACAGCTTTTGTTTTTATTTATACATAACATTGATAAAGTCAAGAATGATCTGTGTGCTTTTCTCAAAACCGTGTTCGCTTGTGTTGATGCAGAAATCATAGTTGCGTGCATTATCCCATTCACGTCCCGTGTGAGCCTTGTAATAAGTGCTGCGCTCACGGTTGATCTTTTCTATCTGCTTTTCAGCCTCTTTCCGGTCAAAGCCAAGAACTTCCATAGTGTTCTTTATGCAGTTTTCCTTATCAGCCCAGATGAAAAGGCGGAGAGTTCTTTCTCTGTCTTTGAGAACGAAGTCAGCGCATCTTCCGATGATGATGCAGGGGGATTTCTGCTCCGCAAGTTCCTTTATGACCTTTGCCTGATAGTTGAAGAGGTTTTCTTCCGAGGTGAAATTCGGACTGTCAGGCGAAGTTATATCACCGCTGTAAACCTTTGACTTCCTGAAAATGCTGTTTTTGGATTTTTCATCGGCAAGTCCGAAAAGATTTTCGTTGATGCCGCTCTGCTCGGAAGCAAGCTTTATAAGGTCTTTGTCGTAATAGGGGATACCGAGCTTTTCACTCAGCATTGTGCCGATCTTGTGACCGCCGCTGCCGAATTCTCTTGAAATTGTGATGACAAGATTGTTCATTTCATATCCTCCTTATTCGCCGAGATAAGCTTTTTTAACTGAATCGTCGTTTATAAGATCCTTGGCATCGCCCGAAAGCGTGATGTTTCCCGTTTCGAGAACGTAAGCACGGTTTGCGATGGAAAGAGCCTTTTTAGCATTCTGTTCAACGAGAAGAACCGTTGTTCCTGTGCTGTTTACCGACTGAATGATATCGAAAATTTCCGAAACATAGAGCGGAGATAGACCCATTGACGGTTCGTCCATAAGAATGATGGACGGGTGGGACATAAGCGCTCTGCCCATTGCGAGCATCTGCTGTTCACCGCCCGAAAGAGTACCTGCGATCTGTGTACGGCGCTCTTCAAGTCGCGGGAAACGCTTGAAAACGGTGGAAAGCGTGTCGTCTATCTCAGCCTTGTCTGTTCGTGTGTAAGCACCGAGCATAAGATTTTCAAAAACGGTAAGCTGCTGGAAAATACGTCTTCCCTCGGGGACGTGTGCCATTCCGAGACCGACTATCTTGTGCGCAGGCGTTTTTGTGAGGTTTACGCCGTTAAAGGTAACGCTTCCGGAATGAGCGGGTACAAGACCTGTTATCGTATGAAGAATGGTGGTCTTTCCTGCGCCGTTAGCACCGATGAGAGCGATGATCTCGCCCTGCTCAACATCGAAGGAAACACCTTTTATTGCGTGGATTGCGCCGTAATAGACCTCTAAGTTTTCAACGTGAAGCATTGACATAGGGTTTTCCTCCTTATTCTCCTAAATATGCGGTGATGACCTTCGGGTCGTTGAGAACATTGGTAGTAATGCCCTGAGCAAGCTCCTGACCGAAGTTGAGAACGGTAACTTCCTCGCATATTCCCGAAACGAGCTTCATATCATGCTCGATAAGAAGAACAGTCATATCAAATTTTTCGATTATAAAGCGGATATTATCCATAAGCTCCGCTGTTTCGTTAGGGTTCATACCTGCGGCAGGCTCGTCGAGGAGCAGAAGCTTAGGATTTGTTGCAAGCGCACGGGCAATTTCAAGCTTTCTCTGCTTGCCGTAAGGAAGATTGGAAGAAAGTGTGTCCTTTTCACCGTCAAGTTCAAATACTTTGAGCAGTTCAAGAGCCTTTTTGTCCATCTCCTTTTCTTCCTTGAAATAACGGGGAAGGCGGAGAACACCCTCAATTGCGGTATATTTTTTCTGGTTGTGAAGTCCCACCTTAACATTGTCAAGAACTGACATATCCTTGAAAAGACGGATATTCTGGAAAGTACGGGCAATGCCGTGACGGTTGATCTGTGCAGGAGACTTGCCCGTGATGTTTTCACCGTCAAGGTAGATCGTGCCCGCTGTCGGCTTGTACACGCCCGTGAGCATATTGAACACAGTCGTTTTTCCTGCGCCGTTAGGACCGATAAGACCGTAAAGCTGATTCTTTTTTATCGTAAGATTAAGGTTGTCAACAGCCTTAAGACCGCCGAACTGGATCGCAAGATTTTTTATTTCGAGCATAGGCGTTGCTTCACTCATTTCGATTCACCTCCGACAGCCTTTACTTTATTTTTTGTTTTAAACTTATCAAATACGGGGAGTGCCTTGATCTTTTCAAAAAGATCCTTGAAGTAAGGAGCGTTCTTGAAGATCATCATTGCGATAAGAACGATAGCGTAGATGAGCATACGGTAATCTCCGACTTCACGGAATATTTCGGGAAGTGCATAGAGAACGATAGTTGCAATGATAGAACCTCTCATGCTGCCAAGTCCGCCGAGAACGACGAATACGAGAATAAGTATCGAAAGGTTATAGTCGAACTTTTTGGGAGCAAGAACTGCGAGCGAGTGGGAGTAGAGAACGCCTGCAACACCTGCGATAGCTGCGGAAACAACGAAAGCAACAAGTCTGTACTTTGTAACGTTGATGCCGACCGACTGCGCAGCGATGTAGTTATCTCTGATAGCCATACAAGCACGGCCTGTTTTTGAATCAACGAGGTTCATTATAACGATAAGGCTTATCATAAGGACGATAACAACGATAACAAGCGTTGTATCCTGCGGAGCTTTGATGCCCTGCGCGCCCTTGAAAATATCAACGGCAGTTGCAGCGTCCGTTCCCGAAACCGGAGAAGCGAACGAGAAGTGAAGTCCGTTCACATCTTTTACAAGGTAAATGTTATTGGAAATGCTCTTGATGATCTCACCGAAGCCAAGCGTAACGATAGCGAGGTAGTCGCCTCTGAGTCGGAGAACAGGGATACCGATTAGAACGCCGAATATCGCAGCGGCAATACCGCCTATGATGATAGCAAGCGTTATTCTGAGCCATGAAACGGTCACAACGTCCTGAACAAGAATTGAAAATACGCCGCCGACATATGCGCCGACACACATAAAGCCTGCATGACCGAGTGAAAGCTCACCGAGAATACCAACTGTGAGGTTGAGTGAGATCGAAAGGATTATGTAAATTCCGATAGGAATGAGCAAGCCGCTCAATTTGCTGCCGAGAACACCTGCTGAGGAAAGGATCCCACATACAATGAAAAGTACAAGTACCATTCCGCAGGTTATAATGTTGTTTAAAGTAGTTTTTTTCATACCTGCGCCTCCTTATACCTTTTCGCTTATTTTTTTGCCCATGATTCCCGTAGGCTTAACGATGAGAACAACGATAAGTACAAGGAATACGATAGCATCGGAAAGCTGTGAAGAAATATAAGCCTTTGAAAGGTTTTCGATAATGCCGAGGAGGATACCTCCGATCATAGCGCCCGGAATACTTCCGATACCGCCGAAAACAGCTGCAACGAATGCCTTGATGCCCGGCATAGAACCCGTGTAAGGGCTGATCTGAGGATACGATGAGCAGAGAAGCACGCTTGCAACGCCTGCGAGTGCAGAACCGATGGCGAATGTAAGCGAAATAGTAGCATTTACATTGATGCCCATGAGCTGTGCGGCACCCTTATCTTCCGAAACGGCGAGCATAGCCTTTCCTGCCTTTGTCTTGTTGATGAAGAATGTAAGGCATACCATGATAATGAGCGAAACAACGATAGAGATTATCGTTTCCATTGAAATAGTAACTCCGCCGACAGTAACGGGAGCAACGTTCTTTACAACAGATGTGAAGCTCTGCGAAGCCGAGCCGAAAATGAGCAGGGCAACGTTCTGGAGCAAGTAGCTGACGCCGATAGCAGTGATAAGTACAGCTAGCGGAGGAGCACTTCTTAACGGCTTGTAAGCGACCTTTTCGATAACTATGCCAAGGACTGTGCAGACAACGATGCCGATAATGACTGAGAGCCATACAGGACACCAAGCGGTGGACATTGCGGTAAAGATCGTGAATCCTCCGACCATAATGATATCACCGTGTGCGAAATTAAGCATTTTTGCGATTCCGTAAACCATTGTGTAGCCAAGAGCGATAAGCGCGTAGATGCTTCCGAGGCTTATTCCGTTTACAAGGTAAGAAATGAAACTCATCATAAGAGCTTCAGCTCCTTTCTCTTTATTTTATATTTCTGCTGCAAGTTAAAGCATTTTCGCCTTTGAAGATGCTTTAATTTACAGCAGCTGATCTATTATAACATATTTCTCAAAAAAAAGCAAATAAGGTCCGCACAAAAATTTATACGGACCTTATGATGCGATAATTAATTAACTTATTAATTAAAGAGCAGCGTAAGAACCAGTCTTTGTGCCGTCTTCGTTTTCTGTAACAACGATCTCCATAGCCTTAGGATCCTTTGTAGGTTCGCCGTCAGCTGTCCATGTGATCGTACCTGTAACGCCTTCAACTGTGATCTCTGTCATAGCGGTCTTGAGAGCGTCGCAGAGGTCGGAAGCGGAGATAGAAGCATCTGTGATGCCTGCCTTTTCAATAGCAGCCTTTACAGCATAAACTGCATCGTAGCCGTCAGCAGCGAACTGGATAGGAACTTCGTTGTTGTAAGCAGCCTTGTAAGCTGTTGTGAAAGCAACTGTCTTTTCGTCCTTAGCATCAGCAGCGAAAGGAGTAAGGAGCATTACGCCCTCAGCGATCGCAACATCATCACCGAGCTGATCGATAAGTCCGTCAAGACCGTCGCAGCCGAAATACTTAACTGCAAGACCAGCCTTGGAAGCCTGCTGGAGGATAAGAGCTGCTTCCTGATAGTAAATAGGGAGGAAGAGAAGCTCTGCACCGGATTCCTGAACCTTCTGGATCTGTACGGAGAAGTCGGTCTTGGAGTCGGAAGTGAATGCTTCTGCAGCAACTACATCGATGTTCTGATTAGCAGCTTCTGCAGCGAACTTTTCGTAAATACCTGTTGAGTAAACGTCGGAGCTGTCGTAAATTACAGCGACCTTGGAAGCAAGTCCGTTCTGAGCGATATACTGTGCGGAAGCAACACCCTGGTTAGGATCGTTGAAGCAGATACGGAATGCATTGTCGTTTGCAACGCAGTCAACAGCAGAACCCGAAGGTGTGAGCTGGAACATATTGTCCTTAACTGTTTCAGCGGCAACAGCGATGCAGGGGTTGGATGTAACTGTACCGATAAGGAGCTTCATATCCTTATCCTTAAGTGTGTTGTAAGCATTTACAGCCTTTTCTTCGTTATGCTCATCGTCCTGGAAGTTGAGCTCGAGCTTGATGCCGTTTACGCCGCCTGCTGCATTGATCTCGTCAATAGCAAGCTGAATGCCGTTCTTTACAGCGTTTCCGTAAACTGCAGCACCGCCTGTTACAGGGCCGATACCGCCGATAACGAGTGTGCCTGTGAAGTCACCGGAATCAGCAGTGCTTGCAGCGTCAGCTGTGCTGTCATCGGTTGTTGTATCCTTGCTTGAACAGCCTGCAAGGAAGGGTACTGTCATGCAAGCAGCAAGGCTGAATGCAAGAATTTTCTTGGAAAATTTCATAATAAACTCCCTTTTCTCCGCCATGTTTGATGTGTTATGCAAAGCCGCACGGCGGTATGCGGCAAGGAACGAGGGTCACTTAATTCAATTTTTCCCCGTTACCTTTTACACTATATAAATGATACCTTTTTAAACCGCAAAAGTCAAGGTAAAAACAAGATGAAATTAACATATCATTTTGACGATATTTAGGCATTTTTAACATAAAAAGTGCAATTTGCTGCCAAATAAAGCCAATTGATGAATTATTATCAAATAAAACTTGCAGAAATCAGTTGTTCGTGTACATCTTTCTGACGATATCCTCGGTTTTCTTTCCGTAAATTGAAAAACCAAGCTCCTTTTCCTTCGTAGGAAGGAATGTGTACCAGTCCCACCAGAAGAAACCGCAGAACCAGTCTTCGTCCCACATAGTTTTCATAGCGGATTCGTAGAAATTTGCCTGCTCGTCCTCATCGTAGGGGAGATCGGGGTGGGTGAAGTCCCACGGCATCGAGGAACAGCCGCTTGCGCTTCGGCAACCTATCTCCATAAATATTATCTTTTTGCCAAGCTCGGCGGAAAGTGCCGCAAGTTCTTTTTTATGGTATTCCCAAGCCCTGCACATATCTTCGAGCGAAGCACCTGCACCGTTTGAAACGGGGTAATATGCCGAAGTTCCGATGTAATCGACAGCATCGAACCATTTGATGTTGCGTTCCTTGCCGTGATTTGCGTTGTAAACGAGTTCGCCGTGATAGATCTTGCGGACTTCTGCAATGAGTGAACGCCAATGTTCCTCCTTGCGCTCCGTTCCGAGCATTTCACAGCCTATGCAAAGCATATCGCAGCCCGTATCTTCGGCGATCTCGGCATAGTGGCATATAAACGCCGTGTAGCAGGAGAACCATTCTTTCCAGTAGTCAACATCGCCCCAGTCAGCCTCGGGAAAGCCGATGTTCGCTCTCCAGGTGCCATCGGCGCAGTTGAGGATAGGCTTAAGGCATATCTTCTGACCGAGAGCTTTGAGCTTGTTTATCGCAAAGGTCAGCTCCTTGTCTGTCGAGTGCTTTCGGTAGTCGAAACCGAATTTTGTCGAGTAAAAATGATCCTGCTCGACAGTCATTGCAAGGCAGACCCAGTTCGTGCCGAGCGATGCAAGCTTTTCCATCGATTCAATTGCGCGAGGGTCGGTAAGCATACCCTTTCGTGCGTCAAAGCCGTAGGTAAATCCTTTTATTTCCATGATTTTATTCCTTTCGTTCCTTGTTTTTCATTGCTTCTTCTCGTTCTTTCATTGAGAAAACGCAGCCGCAGTAGTTCTGGCGGTACATTCCGAAGCTTTCCGAAAGCTCCGTCGAGCGTTTGTAACCGTTCTTTTTCTTGAAATCCGATGTAAGATAGCGAACGCCGTATTTCTGCGCAAGCGCTTCGCCGATCTCGTTGAGCCAGTCAGCGTTTTTGTACGGACTTATCGAAAGCGTGGTAGTAAAAAAGTCGAATCCGCGCTCCTTGGCGAGTTCTGCCGTCTGTTCAAGACGAAGCTTGTAGCAGGCGTAACAGCGCTCACCGCCCTCTCTGATATGTTCAAGTCCTTTTACTGCGGCGTAGAACCGCTCGGACTGATATCCGATCTCGGTGAAATCAACGGGATACTTGAAATCCATAAGCGAAAGCAGACGTTTCTGCTCGGCGCTTCGCTTGTAAAATTCCTCTTCGGGGTAAATATTGGGGTTAAAATAGAATACCGTTATTGAAAAATAACTTGAGAGATATTCGAGAACGTAGCTTGAACAAGGCGCACAGCAGCTTTGAAGAAGAAGCTTCGGCGGAGAACCGGGGCCTATACTATTTAAAATGTGTTCAAGTTCAAGCTGGTAATTTCGTTTCTGTGCCATTGTTATCCTTTCTTGTTTTTATCGCATTTCTGACCGCAGCTGCCCGAGTATGGACAGCCTGAGCAGCCTTTTCCGCTTTTCCTGCTTTTTATCATATAAATTACAGCACAAACTACTGCGAAACCTATCAGCGCAAGCGCTGTCCAATCGGCAAACCCCATAAAAACTCCTTTGAAGAAACAGAAATATCGATATCATACTGTAAAGTATAATAATTTTACAGTATGATTTTACACCAATAAACTTCCAATGTTATAAACAGCGAACGAAACGACCCAAGCCACGCAGCACTGGAACAAACAAAGTGCAAATGCTGCCCAGCCGCTTCCGAGTTCACGCTTTGCAGCCGCAATTGCAGCAACGCATGGTGTGTAGAGAAGTGTAAAGGCTAAGAAGCTTACAGCTGTGAGCGGTGTGAATACCGTTCCGAGAACTTCGCTGAGGTTTGAAATGTTTGAACCCGTGAGAACGGCAAGCGTTGAAACTACCGATTCCTTTGCCGTGAAGCCTGAAATGAGGGCAGTGGAAACTCTCCAGTCGCCGAAGCCGAGCGGTTTGAGTATCGGCGCTATCAACATTCCTATCGCGGCGAGGATACTGTCCGAGCTGTCGGAAACAACATTGAATCTGAGATCGAATGTCTGGAAAAACCATATTATAATAGTTGCGACGAAAATAACTGTAAATGCTTTCTGCAGGAAATCCTTTGCCTTTTCCCACATCAGCATTCCAACGCTTTTCGGTGACGGCAGACGGTAGTTCGGCAGCTCCATTACGAACGGAACAGGGTTTCCTCTGAAAAGCGTTTTGTTCATAATAAGTCCGCATAGGATCCCGACAATTATTCCGCCGACATAGAGCGATATCATCACAAGCGCTTTATATTTCACAAAGAAAGCCTGCGTGAAAACTGCGTAGATAGGCAGTTTTGCGCTGCAGCTCATAAACGGGGTGAGGTATATCGTCATTTTGCGGTCACGCTCGGAGGAAAGCGTTCTTGTAGCCATTATCGCAGGAACGCTGCAGCCGAAGCCTATCAGCATCGGTACAAATGAACGTCCCGAAAGACCTATCTTTCGCAGAAGCTTATCCATAACGAACGCAACACGAGCCATATATCCGCTGTCCTCGAGCATTGAGAGAAAGAAGAACAGCACGACGATTATCGGCAGGAAGCTCAGAACGCTGCCGACACCCGAGAAAATGCCGTCAATTATAAGGCTGTGTACAACGGGATTAAGTCCGTAAGCTGTCAGAGCGGTGTCAACAATGCTTGTTGCTTTATCTATGCCAAGGCTCAGAAGATCGCTCAGAAATGAGCCGATAACATCGAACGTCAGCCAGAAGATGAGCAGCATAATGATGATGAAAACGGGGATAGCAAGGTATTTTCCCGTGAGAATTTTGTCTATCTTTACGCTTCGGGCGTGTTCTTTGCTTTCGTGACATTTTACGACCGTGTCTGCGCAGACTTTTTCGATAAAAGTGTAGCGCATATCGGCGAGAGCTGCATTTCGGTCAAGTCCCGTTTCGGATTCCATTTCGGAAACGCTGTGTTCTATCATATCACGCTCATTTTCGTTGATGCGAAGCTTTTCGATTATGTAAGGATCCTGCTCGACAAGCTTGGTTGCAGCGAAACGTGGGGAGATGTCTGCGGCAACGGCGTGGTCTTCGATAAGGTGCGTAACGGCGTGGATACATCTGTGAACCGCACCGCTGCAAAAGTCTTTCTTTGTCGGGAGAAGCTTCTTTGCAGCTGTTTCGTAAACGGTCTGTATAAGCTCGTCAACGCCCTCGTTCTTAGCTGCGCTTATGGCAACAACGGGAATACCGAGATTTGCCGAAAGCTTTTCAACGTCGATAGTTCCGCCGTTGTTTCGCACCTCGTCCATCATATTCAGCGCAAGCACTGTCGGAATGTTCATTTCGAGCAGCTGGAGCGTGAGGTAAAGATTTCGCTCGATATTCGTTGCGTCAACGATGTTGATTATCGCATTCGGCTTTTGTTCAATTAGAAAATCACGGGTGACTATCTCTTCATTCGTATAAGGTCTGATCGAGTAAATACCGGGAAGGTCAACAACTTTACAGTCTTTGAGTCCGCGGACGCTGCCCGATTTGCTGTCAACGGTAACGCCGGGGAAGTTTCCGACATGCTGATTTGAACCCGTGAGCTGGTTGAAGAGCGTGGTCTTGCCGCAGTTCTGGTTTCCCGCAAGTGCAAATATCATACCGATACCCCCTTATTGGTCGTTTCGGGGATAATATCGATAAGCTTTGCATCGTCAAGTCGTATCGTAAGCTCATATCCTCGCAGAAAAAGCTCGATCGGATCGCCCATAGGAGCAACCTTGCGTATCATTACCTTTGTTTTGGGGGTAAGTCCCATATCAAGCAGACGGCAGCGCAGAGCGCCATCGCCTCTTACGGCTGTTATCACCGCAGTTTCGCCCGTTTCAAGTTCGTTAAGCGTCATAAAATTTCCTCTTTCATAAACATAAGTTAGTTGGCAATAACTTTTATAAGTAAGCCTATTATAACTTTTTTCTGCGGTTCTGTCAATCGATTATTATACAAAATCATCGTGCGATTTACTGTATTATCTAATCGAATTGACGTTGTTTATGAAAAAAGTTAGTTTCAACGAACGCAGATACGTTGTTTTTTGACAATGAATACTTTATCATAAACACACGCCGCCGTCAAGTGGATTTTTGCAAAATTTTGTGTTGAAAAAATATATTCAATATGGTATAATGAAAATAATCTAACCGTGGAGGTCTGCGAAAATGAAGCTGTCCGTTTTTTTTCATCATATCTGCGAAGCTGCACATCAGAGCGGCAAAACTGTTCCCGAGATTCTTAAAATCGCTAAAAGCTTCGGGATAGACTATCTTGAATTCGATATCGCAGATTTGAAAAGCGACGAAACAGCGGCGCTCCTTGCCGATTCGGGCATGAAAATTTCGTCGGTCTATGGATTTTATGATTTTGTTCATTCGGACGACCTCAGCGGAGCGATTTATCACTGCGACAGAGCATCAGAGCTTGGCTCGGAGAAAATTATGCTTATTCCGGGATTTTATTCGGCAAATGATAAGTACGTTATGAAAATTGAGCGTGAAAAAATGCTTGCAGCGGTGAGAAAAGTCAGCGAATATGCACACGAAAAAGGTCTTACACCGACTATCGAGGATTTTGATGATTTTCTAAGTCCGATATCGACCTCGGAGAGAATGCTGGACTTCGTAAATGAGATACCATATTTAAAGGTAACTTTTGATACGGGTAATTTTATGTACAGCGCCGAATCGGAGAATTACGCTTTTGAACGTTTGAAGCCGTACATTGTACACGTTCACTGCAAGGACAGAAGTATGACACCCGATGAACGCTGCGAAATGAAATGTGCCGTTGACGGGACGGAAATGTATGCTTGCCCGACGGGTGACGGCTGTGTTGCTGTTGCGCATATTGTAAAAGAGCTTGCCGAGAGCGGCTATGACGGCATTTTTACGATAGAACATTTCGGTGCTTATGACCAGCTTTCGTTTATGAAAAAGTCGGCGGAAAATTTAAGAGGTATGCTTGAATGATAAGAGTAACTGTATGGAACGAGTATGTTCATGAACGTGAATATGAGGGTATAGCTAAAGTCTATCCAAAAGGAATACACGGCTGTATAGCTGATTTTCTTGACACTGACGAAGATATAACGGTTCGGTGTGCAACTCTTGATATGGAAAATCAGGGTATTTCCGAGGAAATGCTCGAAAATACCGATGTTCTGATATGGTGGGCGCACGCCCGTCACGAAGAGATAACCGATGAAAATGTTCGGTTGATACAAGAGGCTGTCCTCGGTGGAATGGGGCTTATCGCGCTGCACTCGGCACACTGTTCAAAGATAATGAAAGCACTTATGGGAACAACTATGTCGCTGAACTGGCGAAATAACGACAGCGAAACACTGCAATGTGTCAATCCTTTACACCCTATAGCGGACGGAGTTTCTTCGGTGATAGATATCCCACACGAAGAAATGTACAGCGAGTGGTTCGATATCCCGAAGCCCGATGATATTGTGTTCGAGGGAACTTTCAGTAAGGGAGAAAAATTCCGCAGCGGAATTACTTTTACCCGAGGCTATGGAAAGATATTCTATTTTCAGCCGGGACATGAGGAATATCCGATATATTTTATGCCCGAGATACAAAGGATAATCACAAATGCCGTTCACTGGGTGTATTCTCCCGATGCGTCGAGAAAGCTTCCCGAATGTCACGAAGTAAAGTGAGAATTTCTCGTCTGTAGAAATTTTTGAGAAAAAATTATTGAAAATTACGAAAAAACACTTGACAAATGACCTCCGGATGTGGTAGAATAAAACTACCTCTTGCAGAGGTCTATTTTTTGTGCCCGAAAATATGGGACATGACCTCTCGACAAAGTGTACAGAGCCTCTAAAAGCTTTGTATCGGAAATTGCCACAGAGGGAGGCACAGGGACATAAGTTCCTGCGAAATCGAAACGTTCTCACAAAGAGGACATTTAATAGGAGGTGCCGATATGAGAGTAAAGGTAACATTAGCCTGCACAGAGTGCAAGCAGCGCAACTACAATACCAAGAAGAACAAGAAGAACGATCCGGACAGACTTGAAATGAATAAGTATTGTAAGTTCTGCAAGAAGCATACTCTTCACAAAGAAACCAAGTAAGGAAGAGGTGTGAAAATGGCTGATAGCAAAAAAAATCAAGCTAAATCGCCGTCCAAAAAATCCATCGTTGCTCAGGCAGAAGCCAAAGCCGACAAGATCGTGAAGGATAATGCCAAGGCAAAGGCTAAGGGTCAGAAAAAACAGAACCCTGTTGCCAAGTTCTTCAAGGATTTGAAAGGCGAGATCAAAAAGGTTGTATGGCCGAGCAAAAAGAAGGTCATCAACAATACTGCGGTCGTTCTTGTTGCAATGTGCGTCTGCGGTATAGTAATCTGGGGAATCGACAGCGGACTCGCCGCTTTGCTCAAGCTCAGTCTTGGCATATAAGCGTTTTTGCGAAAGGAAGATAGAAGAATGTCAGAAACAGCAAAATGGTATGTCATTCACACCTATTCCGGTTATGAGAATAAGGTAAAAGATACTATCGATAAAGTTGTCGAAAACCGTAATCTCCGTGACCTTATCCCAATGGTAAGCATTCCTACCGAACATGTTAAGGAGCTTACCGAAACAAATAAGGAACGTGAGGTTGACAGAAAGATTTTTCCGGGATATGTTCTCGTGAAAATGGTTCTGAACGATGATTCTTGGTACGTTGTACGAAATGTACGAGGCGTGACGGGATTCGTCGGACCTGCGTCAAAGCCTGTTCCGCTTTCCGATAAGGAAGTTGCCGCACTTGGCGTTGATACTAATGAAACTATCGTTGAAGTTAATATCAAGGAGGGCGACAGAGTCAAGATCACTTCCGGTACAATGGAAGGCTTTGTCGGAGAAGTTAAGAATGTCAATACCGAAGATATGACTGTTGACGTATCGGTATCGATGTTCGGCAGAGAAACTCTTGCAACTCTTGAAATTTCAAAGGTTGTAAAAACTGACGAGTATTGATCTTGTCGGTAAAAAACATAAACTGTATGGGTCTTTTCAGATCCTTCTATATTACGGAGGTGCATTCAATATGGCACAGAAAGTTGTTGGCTTAATTAAGCTTCAGATCGCTGCAGGTAAGGCTACTCCTGCTCCCCCTGTTGGTCCTGCTCTCGGTCAGCATGGTGTAAATATTATGGCATTCACAAAGGAATTCAACGAGAGAACTAAGAACGATATCGGTCTTATCATTCCTGTAGTTATCACAGTATATGCAGACCGTTCTTTCTCATTCATCACTAAGACTCCTCCCGCAGCCGTTCTTATCAAGAAGGCTATCGGTATCGAAAGCGGTTCCGGAGTTCCTAACAAGACCAAGGTTGGTAAGATCACTAAGGATCAGATCCGCAAGATCGCAGAAACAAAGATGCCTGACCTTAACGCTGCAACCATCGAAACTGCTATGAGCATGATCGCAGGTACTGCACGTTCCATGGGCGTAGAAGTTGTTGACTGATTGAAATTTTAACTGAATTTTCTTCGCAGCTATGGTGGGAGGAACATTCCGCTACACGTCCCGATCTGTTATGGGACAGCCCTTTTGATAAGGGCATTACCACTTAAAGGAGGATAAATTAATAATGAAACACGGTAAAAAATATAATGAAAGTGTAAAGCTTGTTGACAGCGCAAAGCTTTATGAAACAGCTGAAGCACTTGACCTTGCTTGCAAGACAGCAAAGGCTAAGTTCGATGAAACAATTGAGGTTCATATCCGTTTGGGCGTTGACTCCCGTCACGCTGACCAGCAGGTAAGAGGTGCAGTTGTACTTCCTAACGGCACAGGTAAGAAGGTAAGAGTTTGCGTATTTTGCAAGCCTGAAAAGGAAGAAGCAGCAAAGGCTGCAGGTGCTGATTATGTTGGCGCTGATGATCTCGCACAGAAGATCCTCAAGGAAAACTGGATGGATTTCGACGTTCTTATCGCTTCCCCTGATATGATGGGCGTTGTTGGTAAGCTCGGTAAGGTTCTCGGTCCCCGTGGACTTATGCCTAACCCCAAGGCAGGTACAGTTACTCCCGATGTTGCAAAGGCTGTAACAGAAGCTAAGGCTGGTAAGATCGAATACCGTCTTGACAAGACAAACATCATTCACTGCCCGATCGGTAAGGCTTCTTTCGGTCCTGAAAAGCTCGACAAGAACCTTAACACACTTCTTGAAGCAGTTGCAAAGGCTAAGCCTGCTGCTGCAAAGGGCACATACTTCAAGTCCTGCGTTGTTTCTTCAACAATGGGCGTTGGTATTGCTGTAAATACTGCTAAGTACGGTGTTTAATTTATAAGATATAACGATAAAGCTCCTGATCATTTCGGGAGCTTTATTTTTATAAAAAACAGCCTTGCATTTTTGTACAAAACGTAAATTTTTTTATACCCCTTGCAATTTTTTTAGAAATGTTGTATCATATAAATAATATAGTTGAAAACGTTTTCAAATTATTGAAAACTTGCGGAGGTAAAATATGGCAGACAAAATTTACGGCGTTCATCTGGGCGCAGCAAAGTACGCAGTTGATATCGGCGACGGTTCGGAAAGAGGGGAATATGTAAATCAGGATTATATAATCAATAAGCTCGGCAGACCTCACAGAGCCGTTTCGCTTATGTATTGCTATTATCCGCTCGATAAGGAATTCCCGGGAAGAATTTCCGAAGTCATGAAGGACGCAAATGTAACATTCCAGTGGGGCTATCCTTACGATGACTATTTCACATACAAGGGCGGTCTTGAGGGCGACAGAACGGGTGAGCCTTTTACATATATGCGTGATGTTCGCCGTCACGGTCAGGACGTAAACCTTACACTCACCGTTGATCCTAACGTTTCCGATGAACAGCTCATCGCTATCGCAAAGGATCTGCGTACATTCGGCAGAATGTTCCTCAGAATCAACCACGAAGCAACGGGCAACTGGTTCTCCTTCAACAAGAGAGCAACATACCAGCAGGTTGCTGACTTCTTCGTTCATTTTTCAAAGATCATTCACGAATATGCACCTAATGTTAAGACGGTAATGTGCATCGGCGGTATCGAACATCCCGAAAACGGCGAAGAAATGGAAATGGAAAAGGAGTTCGCTCAGTGCGTTCCCGAGGCTGACGTTTGGTCTGTTGATAAGTATATGGCTCTTCACTGGGGCTGGCCTTTCGACGTTGCAGAGCCGGGCGGAACATCTCACTCACGCAGCAAGGTCGAGAATATCTACAACCTCACAAAGCTCAGCTACGAAAGATTCAAGTATCTCAACGGCGGCGCAGGCAAGCCGATGACAATGGCTGAATTCAATGCTGACGGCGACGTTACAGGTCCTTACGATCAGGCAAAAATGGTCCGTGATTTCTGTGATATCCTTGAAAAGGAACAGCCCGACTGGTTCAGCGGCTTCACAATGTATCAGTTCCGTGACCGCGGCAGGCTCGGACTTGAGATCCAAGACCCGAACAATGAAGATGTCGGCATTGAGCAGCCGCTTATGAAAACCTACAAAGAGATCATTAACAGCAAGCTTTTTAGCCCTGAAATGACACAGAATGATGAAGCACAGCTCCCCGTGACACTTCGTTGGGGCGGCTCGGAGGACGCTGACGGCATCGCAATTCCCGTACATTTCGACAGCGACCCTCACTTCTGCGAAGTTGTTTTCGATAAGGAAGACGATGGAAATTATATGCTCGAGATCAACGGAAAGTGGTTCTACAAGTCACCAAAGGCTCGCACTATCGATCTTATGCCTGCATTCTTTGAGAATCGTCTTGATGGTGCTGCTGATATGACTATCAAGCTTTTCGCACCTCCTGCAAGCGGCGAAAACGACAGCACTCAGGGCAGCGATTGGGATACAAACTACTACTACACGCTCAAAACTCTTCCAAAGGTTCGTGTTCTCTGCACACCTGTTGAAAAGTAAATAATTTAAGAGGGTATCGATGCAATTTCGGTACCCTTTTTGCATACTCTTTCGTTTTTCCGACTAAAATATAGGGGAGAACTGAAAGGCGGTGCGGAGTTGGAGCGAAAGTATAAAATTATGATATTCGGAGGAACACTTCTGCTCGCTGCGGCAGTAAACCCGGAGCTTGCATTTCGGCTTATCAGCGATGCATTTCAAGTGTTTCGTCCGATTATTATAGGAATGGCTGCAGCGTTCGTGATAAACCGACCCGTCTGCAAGATATATGAACTTTGCGGTAAGCTTTCGGACGAAATTTTGTCACGCTCGGCAAAACGGCACTATACCGCTTTCAACAGTATTGCAAGGATAACCGCAAGCTCCCGAAGCGAAAAACACAAGGCTCGCTGGGTGCTGTCGGTCACGCTCGGGTATATTCTGCTTGTTGCAATAGCTGCGGCGGCTGTCGGGATAATAATTCCGCAAATTCTGGACAGTGTTAAAATTCTCGTTTCAAATAGCGACATATATTTTGACAGGATAAAATATTTTTACAGCAGGCTTTCGGAAAATGACAAACTCGGAATAATTCCTGCTGTCGGTTCGATGATCGAAAAGGCAGGGGAGAAGCTTCCCGAGATAGCGGCTGATTTTTACGGAAAAACCGCGGGATTTGTCGGATTTCTGACCGATTTTTTCATTGGGATAGTGATCTCGATCTATATTCTCATTGCAAAGGATAAGCTGCGGAGCATCGTGCGAAGAATTTCGCAAAAAATAATGTCCGAACAGCGCTACAAGCATTATGCGAAGCTTTATTACACCGTTTATGAGGTCTTTTCACGCTTCGTCAGCGGTCAGATAACCGAGGCGGCAATTCTCGGCGGACTTTGCTATGTCGGAATGAAGCTTTTCAGGTTCGATTATGCACTTCTGATAAGCTTTATCATAGGCATAACCGCACTTATGCCAGTCGTTGGAGCGATAATAGGAACGATACCGTGTGCATTTCTGCTTTTCCTCGTCAAACCGATATCTGCAGTGTGGTTCGTGGTGTTCATAATCATTTTGCAGCAGCTTGAAAATAATCTTATTTACCCGAAAGTGGTAGGGAAAAGTATGGGACTTCCGCCACTGCCCGTGCTTATCGCAATTCTTATCGGCGCAAAGCTCGGCGGCTGTGTGGGAATACTTTTGGCAGTCCCGATAACCTCGGTGCTTTACGGCATAATCAAGGAAAAGCTTGATGAAAATTAAAATAACCGCTGTTCAAATATACTTTGAACAGCGGTTCAGCCTGTCGAAAAAGTCACCCGAAAGGGTGGCTTTTTT
>UMDR01064679.1_pt1 | contig 56013 bp, 45 predicted proteins | sample 1964541 | NCBI WGS metagenome assembly UMDR01 (sample SAMEA4835999, study PRJEB28245) | human gut metagenome | biome: gut microbiome; material: fecal sample | place: Denmark | collected 2008 | reverse complement strand
TCTTTTATTGAGGCATCTTACTTTCCCTTAGAATTATATCAGACTTCCTGCGAATCTACAATATTTCCTGACGGGTCGGCAGGCTCTCTGCCCTGTTAGTTCTGAAAATTTTATAAACTTGGTAAATTTAGTGGTATATAAATTGAATTTAAACAAAAAAGGATTTAAAATGGAAAAATACGAACGGAAAGAATGGGTAATGGTATGAAAGTTGCTCGCAGCAGAAAAGATGTTTTGACAATTCCAAATCTTCTGAGTTTTTTCAGAGTGATTCTGGCGATGGTATTTCTGGGAGTGTTTTATAATCCTGATGTGGAGAATAAGCGGGCGGTTCTGACGCTGATCCTGGTGGTTTCCGCAATCTCGGACCTTTTGGACGGAAAAATTGCCAGGAGATTCAATATGGTAAGTGAGCTTGGAAAGATTCTTGACCCGGTAGCGGACAAGATCACGCAGGGCGTACTGCTGATCTGCCTGCTGTCAAAATATGATCTCCTGAAATGGATGTTCGTCTTTTTCCTGCTGAAGGAGAGTTACATGGCAATTGCCGGGATCAAGGTGCTGGAGCGAACGAACCGGAATGATGGAGCAATGTGGTACGGCAAGGTGAATACGACCGTGTTTTACATCGTCATGCTGCTTCTCATCTTTTTGCCGGATATGCCGACAGCGGCGGCAAATACGCTGATCATTGTGTGCATAGGCTTCATGGCATTATCGCTTGTGCTTTATGTGAGAAGGTACCAGAGCCTGATAAAAAAGAGCAAAGAGGAACAGGAGAAGAGTGGTTCATAAACATTTTGTTTCGGTAGATCTGGAACGTATCCTATAAGTGAAAGCAGAACAAATGAAAGGGAACGGGCTTTTAAAATGACAGATGCTCTCATAATTTCAGGAGAGCACCTGCTTTGTATTTACTGCCGGTAAGTGCTTAAAAAGTCGCCGATTTTCCTTGACGCCTGCTCCAGTACCTCAACACGCGGGAGATATACCACACGGAAATGATCCGGCTCCTTCCAGTTGAAGCCGCCGCCGTGGATGATGAGAATCTTTTTTTCGCGCAGCAGGTCGAGGGCGAACTGTTCATCGTTTGTGATATTAAACCGCTTTACATCAATTTTGGGAAAGATGTAGAAGGCAGCCTTTGGCTTCACGGCGGTGATGCCGGGAATATCGGTCAGCGCATTGTAAATGACCTCGCGCTGCTCATAGATACGTCCGCCGGGAACGATATAATCCTTCACGCTCTGATGACCGCCGAGCGCTGTCTGCACGATGGACTGTGCGGGCACGTTGGAGCAGAGACGCATGTTGGAGAGCATATTAAGCCCTTCGATATAATCCTTCACGTGCCGCTTATTTCCGCTTAAGATCATCCAGCCGATGCGGAAGCCTGCGATCATATGCGACTTGGACAGACCGCTGAAGGTGACGCAGAACAGGTCGGGCGCGAGGGAAGCAATCGAGATATGCTCTTCGCCGTCCATCACCAGGCGGTCGTAAATCTCATCGGAGAAAATGATGAGCTGATGCTCCCGTGCAACGTCCACGATCTGCTGCAGGACCTCGCGGGGATACAGCGCTCCGGTGGGATTGTTGGGATTGATGATAACGATCGCCTTCGTGCGGTCGGATATTTTCTTTTTGATATCGTCAATATCCGGGTACCAGTCGGACTGCTCGTCACAGATGTAGTGCACCGCTTTGCCTCCTGCGAGGGTGGCGCATGCCGTCCACAGCGGATAATCCGGAGAGGGGATGAGGATTTCATCGCCGTCGTCCAGCAGAGCGGACATACACAGATTGATCAGCTCGCTGACACCGTTTCCGGTATAAATATCGTCGATAGAGACGTTTGGAATGTGCTTGATCTGCGCATACTGCATGATTGCCTTGCGGGCAGAGAACAGCCCTTTTGCGTCGGAATAACCCTCGCTTTCGGTGAGCTGCTGGCGCATGTCGTAAATAACCTCGTCCGGCGTCCGGAAACCGAAGGGAGCGGGATTGCCGATGTTCAATTTTAAGACGTGAGTTCCGGCGCTCTCCATCCGGTTCGCTTCCTCCACGACAGGACCTCTGACGTCATATAATACATTATCCAGTTTCGATGATTTTTTAAATTCTCGCATGATGCTTCCTCCTGGGGATTTATTTTCTCTCTCATTGATCTTTTCCGGTTTTTTTATATTTCCGTTTAACAGCCAGTCTTCATCCACTTGCAGGGCGGCGGCGAGAAAATGAAGGATATCCGTCCGCGGGACGGTTTTTCCGCTCACATACTGGCTTACATGGCTTTTGCCAAGCTTTACGCCCTGTCCGGCGGCGGCACGCACAAGATCCACTTGCTTGATACCGCGATCGCCCATTGCTTTTCGGAGTCTGTCTGCAAAGGTTTCGTTTGACATAGATGCCCTCCTTATGAAAAATGGGGTTCCAAAAAAGTTCAAAGATGATTATACACTAATGGAATGGAAAGTTCAATAGGGAAATGGAGAGGTTCAATTTTTGAATAAAAAGTTCAAAAAGAGGATGGGTTGCTCAAATAAAAAGAGTATGATATGATTTACAAAAAGGAGCGGATTGGGTAAAGAAATGAAAAGATTGGTTGGCTTCAGGCAAAAAATAGGGAATAAAATTTTATGTCTGGTAGTGATCATCTGTGCACTGCAGATGATCGCTTCGCTCGTGATTTATGGATTTTCCTACCAAAACAGAAAACAGGAAATTATCAGCGCCAATATAAGGGTTCTGGAGCAGGCCAATAATAATTATCTTTCGCTGATCATCGGCGAAATGGAAAATATTACGAGAGATATTTTTTATGATGAAGTGTTTTGGGATACAGATAATTCGGAGGAGCTGGAAGGCCGGATTTACAGTATTCTGGCGAACAAGCTGCATACCATGGCGTGCGTAAACAGTATTTATCTGTTTTGCAGCAGGACGGATAAATTGTATATGATGGACGAAGCGTCTTTTCTGGGGCTTCCGGTAAAAACAGAACAGAATAATACATTTTCCGCGGGGTATGAGGACATCAGCGAGGAAAAATGGTTTGTGGAAGCGCAGAATAAAGAAGGAAAGATGGCAGTCACACGAAATCGGGAAATGCGCAGAGGAAACGAATTTATGATAAGCTTTTCCAGATACTTAAAGTATCCTCTGCTGGGAAACGAAGACTATTACGCGATCACGATCAATATTGATCATTCTTTTTTTGAGCAGCTGGAGAGACAGGTCTGCGAGGAAGGGGAATTTGTCTTTCTTTTGGACGACCAGGGAAATGATATTTATTTTGGAAACAATGAGGCTTATTGCCAGATGGTAAAAGCGGAAAGGGCGGATGAACAGGAATGGTTTAAAATAGCACTGGATGGGATATCCTATATCGGGATACAGAATAAAGCAGAAAAATATGCATGGACTATGCTAAAGATCATTCCGGAAAAGTATATTTTAAGGGATACAGCGCGGACGGTGCTGCTGAACTGCAGTATTATTTTTCTTATTTTTGTCGCAGGATTTCTTTTTTTGCAGAGGAATATCAGACGTATTACGCGACCGATCGAGAAGCTGGCAGGCATTATGCGCAATTATCAGCAGGGCGCTGTGGTTGAGGATGGCGGTATGTCGGCCAGAAAAGATGAGATAGGGGTGCTTTATCAGAGCTATCAGAAGATGCATGACAGGATAGAAGAGCTGATCGAGTCTGAATATAAAAGTCAGATACTTGAAAAGGAAGCGAGGCTGGAAGCGCTGCAGGCACAGATCGATCCTCATTTTCTTTATAATACGCTCCAGACCGTGAGCGGAATTGCAATTGAAAAAAATGTATATGAAATAGAAGAGATTAATAATCATCTGAGCAGAATGCTGCGGTATAGTCTGAGCAAGAAAAAGAGTCTTGTAAAGCTGGAAGAGGAACTGGAAAATATAAAAAGCTATATGTGTATACAAAAGTATCGCTATGGGGAGCGTATTTGTCTGAAATGGGAGTTATCCGAGGAAGTGCTTGGGTGTATGGTGCCGGTGTTTACGCTGCAGCTTGCGGTAGAAAATGCAATGAAGCATGGACTGGAGACAAAAGTTGGTCCAGGCATTATCCGGATTTACGCAGACCGGATATCGGAACATATGCAGAGGATTTTTGTGGAAGATAACGGGAGCGGTATTGCAGAAGAAAAGCTGGCTGAAATTAATAAGATGCTGCATGAGAGGGCAGAGGAATATCCGCAGAACGTGTATGACAGAAAGGGACTCAGAAATCTGAACGAGCGTTTAAAACAGCAATTCGGACAGGCATATGGGGTTGAACTGAAAAATAACGCAGGAGAAGGCGCAGTCCTTATTATTTATATCCCGTAGTGTAGGCTGGAGATGGTTGGAGGTGAGGTTTTGCTGAAAGTACTGATCGCAGACGATGAATTTATTGTGAGGAGGGCGATTCGCCGTATCGGGCAGTGGGAAGCATTCGATATGGAGATATGCGGGGAAACAGAGGATGGCTACGCAACGCTTGATTTTATTATAAAACAGCAGCCGGATATTATGATTCTTGACATGCGTATGCCGGGAATGTCCGGCGAAGAGATCCTGGAAGAACTGAAAAAAAGAGACATCAGAATAAAGATTATCGTAGTAAGTGGTTTTGACAGCTTCGAATATGTGCGGAAAGCGCTGCGTTACGGTGTTGTGGATTATATACTGAAGCCTGTAAACCGAACAGAATTTAATGAGATTCTGAAAAAGACCGGACAGGAATTGAGCAGCAGTGCTCCAAAAGAAAAAACGGAAAAAGATATCTGCGGGCAGATTAAAGAGGAGATTGACAAAAATTATTCACAGAATCTTGCAGTAAGCGGTTTTGCGGAGCGTTATTTTGTAAATAAAGATGTGCTTTCACGGCTGTTTAAAAAGAAATATGGAGTGGGGATCACCGAATATATTAATTCGGTGCGGCTGGAGCAGGCAAAGCTGCTGCTTCTGTGGGGCTATCCTGTTGGCAGGGCTTCCGAAATGGTCGGATATCACGATGTGAATTATTTCAGCCGCATATTTAAAAAGAAATATGGGATGCCGCCGTCTGCGTATGTGAAGACGGAGCAGGAAAAGGACAGCTCAACGTGAGCTGTCTTTTTTGTGCTAAAAACGGTCGGTTTTATCCATAGTTTTACGTTTTCGAATGAATTATGATAATGATACAGGTTACTTTGAGCTCGAAGAAAAATTTATGGGAGGTTAAATATTTATGAAGAGAACATTATGGAAGGTGCTTTTTGGATTGGGAACTGCTCTGGCAGCATCCGTAATGACGGTACCGGCAATGGCGGCGGAGCCGGTTGAACTGGAGTTTTTGTTCGGTGATCCAAACAGAACGGAGATTTTCAGCAGGATCGTGGAGGACTTTAATGAAAGCCAGTCTGAGGTTCATGTGACATTCACAGCGACGGGGACGAACCATCTTGAAGAATTGATGACGCGGCTTGCAACCGGCGAAGCGCCGGATCTTACCAGCCAGCTGCAGGGCTACGAGCTGGCAAGCTATGTGGAGGCAGGACATATTAAGGATATCAGCGGCCAGCCGTATATGAAGTACATCCGCGACACCGAATTGGATACGGTGACGATTGACGGCGGGGTGTATGGCATTCCGATGGATACGCAGGCATGGGGCGTTTTTTACAACAAAAAGCTTTTTGAACAGGCAGGCATATCCGAAGTCCCCAAAACAGTTACGCAGCTGCGGGAATGTGTGGATAAGCTGCAGGCAGCCGGCATTACACCGTTTGCCGCCGGGTACGGTACGGAGTGGACGATTGGACAATATCTTGGATACGGCTGCTCCTCTATTTTGACTCCGAAGGCGGTGGAGCTTGGAGAAAATTACAAAAAAGGAAACTGGACGTTTGATCTTCCGGGCATGGATCTTGCATTTGATGTGCTCGATCTTGTAAACGAGAATACACAGGACAGGCCGTTCGATACCGATGTTTCCGGACAGTATGCTGTATTTGCAAAGGAAGAGGCGGCTATGATGCTGCAGGGAAACTGGTCTATCCTCCAGGTCAGAGAATTAAATCCGGACATGCAGATGGGAATTTTCCCGCTACCGATCTCTGAAGATGAAGAAGCGCTTGTATTTCCAAAACAGTATGGGTTTGTTATCAATGTGCTGGCAAAAACAGATGAAGATCCGGAAAAAGAGGCGGCGATCAATACGTTTATGGAATACTTCCTCAATCCGGAAAATGGCGGCGGATATTATTACGATGAGATCGGGGTGCCGACGGCAAATGCGGTAGCGGAACCGAAGCTGGATGAGGCTTCAGAGATTCTTCAGGAATATCTGGAAGAAAATAAAACAGTATTTACTTATTATGCATATGAACCGTCAGGATTTGACGCGGAATCATGGAAGGTAACGGTTCAGTATTTAAATAGCGGGTCGAAAGATCACGAACAGCTGATAAAGGACTTTGATGCGGCATTTGATAAATATGCGGACGCATTAGGATAACCCAAAATGCCCGGAGGAACGGCGTAAAACAGCTCCGGGCTTTTTTGTAAAATTTTTGCGGGGTGATGAAGAATTGAGAAGAAAAAAGGAAGTACTGGATTATATCCGTTTTGTCTGCCCAATGCTGCTACTCTATACAATTTTCTTTCTAGTGCCGCTGGGACAGACGGTCATGTGCTCATTTACCAGCTGGAATGGGATATCGCTGGATAAAGAATTTATAGGGTTTGCAAACTATTTGAGTGCGTGGAAAGATCCGGTGTTCCACAGCTCCATGAGGTTTACAGCGGCATCTGCGATTTTGTTCATGATTGCTGCAAACGGGCTGGGATTTTTGCTGGCTCTGTGTCTCAACCGGAAAATAAGAACCAGGATAGCTCTGAGGGCGATCATTTTCTGCCCGTTTATTTTTAATAATGTTACGGTAGGGTTTATCTGGCAGTTTTTGCTGGGCAGATTGATGACAGATCTGTATCCGGCTACGGGATGGGGCATTTTCAACATGGGATGGCTGTCCGATGAAAAACTGGTGCTTTATTCAGTCGTATTCGTGAAATTGTGGCAGTCAGTAGGGTACTTTATGGTCATTTATCTTGCGGGACTGCAGATGCTGCCGCAGGATCCGCTGGAGGCTGCGGTTATTGACGGCTGCGGAAGATTGAAGATGATCCCGTATATAAAGCTTCCGCTGATGAAATCGACGATTTTTGTATGTCTGTTTCTTGCTGTGACAGAGACGTTAAATATGTATCCGCTCCTGATGACGCTTACAAACGGCGGTCCCGGACATGCATCGGAGAATATATCCCTGTATATTTATACGGAGGCATTTAAAAGCCATAATATGGGGTATGCATCTGCGCTGGCGGTCATTCTGACAATTGCAGTAATGCTTGTCGCTGCTGTTCAGATGAAGCTGACAAAGGAGGAGTGACGATGAGGGAAAATAAGAGGGTTAATTTTCTGATAGCGTTGGCTCTGTGGGGGTTATGCGCCGGAATGTTTGCGCCGATGCTGTTTGTTTTGCTGAATTCTTTGAAAACGTTTGGCGAGGTTGTGATGGAACCGCTGGCGCTGCCGAAAGTATGGAATCTGGATAATTATGTGGAAGTACTAAATACCAGCAATTATGTACGTGTGTTTGGAAATACGATTTATTTTTCTGTTCTGAGCGGAGCCATCGTACTGGTACTTGGCTCTATGGCGGGATATAAGCTTGCCCGGATGAACAATAAGGCAGGAAAAGCAACACAGTTGATTTTTATGATGGCCATGATGCTCCCGTTTCCGGTTATTATGATCCCGATGGCAAGCGTGGCATCCAGTATGGGTATTACGAATAATCTTACACGGATATCTGTACTGAATGCGGGATTTTCCTGTTCGCTTGCGGTAATTATGTACAGTCAGTCTATCAGGGGGATTCCGACAGAACTGGATGAATGTGCGTTTCTCGATGGCTGCAGCGGGTATCGTTTTTTTTTCGCGATCATTTTTCCGCTTTTGAAACCGGTTACGGGGACTTTGGCAGTGCTGTATTTTATTCGCTACTGGAATGATCTGATGCTGCCCCTGGTGCTGATCTCGAAAAAAGAATATTATACGATCCCGCTGTCGCAGTTGAATTTTTATAATCAATTTACGCAAAACAGATGGAATCTTTTGCTGGCGTCTGGTGTGATGGCAATTATACCGGTACTGATATTGTATATTTTTGCACAGAAAACGATTATTGAGGGAATTGCCGCAGGCGCTGTGAAAAGCTGATAAAGACAGGGAGGGACAACATGATCGAAAGAGCAGATTTTCGTAATGTAAGCATAAGCGGAGGATTTTGGAAGGAAAAACAGGAATTAATAAAAAGGGTAACAATTCCATATATCTGGAGAGCTTTAAATGATGATATAGATGGAATTGTCAGAAGCGGAGCGGTAAACAATTTTAAAATTGCGGCAGGCAAGAAAAGAGGAGACTTTTTCGGACTGGTTTCGCAGGACAGCGATTTGTTTAAGTGGATGGAGGCTGCCGCCTATGCTCTTGTGCTGGAGGACTCGAAAGAGATAGAGGAAAATCTTGAGCAGGCAGTGATGCTTCTGGAAGATGCACAGCAGAAGGATGGATATCTGAATTCCTATTATATTCTAAACGGGCTCAGCCAGCGCTGGTCTTATCTGAAGGAATCCTGTCAGTTATATTGTGCCGGACATTTGATAGAGGCGGCGGTGGCTCATTATGAGGTATCGGGAAAGCGGAATTTGCTGGATATCGCGTGCCGCTATGCCGACTGCATTGACCGAAGCTTCGGAAAAGAGAAGGGAAAGATCCGGGGGTATGACGGACATGCGGAGGTGGAGCTTGCCCTTTTTAAACTGTATGAGTGTACAGGTGAAGAACGGTACCGGAAACTTGGAATGTTTTTTGTGGAAGAAAGAGGACAAAAGCCGTTTTTCTTTGAAATGGAAAAGAGAAATCAAAAAATACAGGAAAATCTGGTCTATGAATTACAGGAAGCGGATTTCAGCCATTCGCAGTCACATTTGCCGATACGCCGGCAGAAGGAAGCAAAGGGGCATGCTGTGAAAGCAATGTATTTTTACAGCGCGGCAGCGGATATGGCCAGACTTGAGCAGGATGAGGAGCTTTACCGGAGCTTAAGAGAGCTCTGGGAGGATGTGACACAGCGGAAGATGTATCTGACAGGAGCGATCGGCTCCAGGGAGTGCGGGGAGAGCTTCTCGTATGCATATGATCTGCCGCTTGATCTGATGTATGGAGAAACCTGCGCGTCTGTCGGACTGCTGCTGTGGGCGGGGCGTATGATGCTGCTAAAGGAGGACAGCTGTTATGCGGACGTAATGGAAACGGCACTTTATAATGGGATACTCTGTGGAATTTCGCAGAGCGGAGATCGGTTTTTTTATACGAATGTATTGGAAATGGACCCGGAAAAGTGCGGGCTGAGACCAGAATATGCTCATGTTATGAAGGAAAGGCAGCCGTGGTTTGCCTGCCCGTGCTGCCCTGCGAACATTGCGCGGACGATTTTGTCTGTACAAAATTATATTTATACTTTCTCTGATGAACAGCTCTGCATACATCAGTATATGTGCAGTGATCTGAAAGAAAATGGATGGCAGTGCAGCCAGAGGACAGATTATCCGTATGATGGGGAAATCTTCATAAAAGTACAATCGGAGCGAGACAGTGCGGTAAAACTGAGAATTCCCGGATGGTGCGAGAAGTATATGGTGCAAAAGAATGGAGAATACTATTCTGTTCAGAGAGAAAAGGGATATGTAAAGATTTTTGTAGAAAAAGGAAGTGTTCATGAGATTACGCTCCGGCTGTGTATGAAACCGGAGAAGATATATGCGAAAGCGGAAGCAGAGTCTATGCAGGGAAAGGCCGCTGTTATATGCGGACCGCTGGTTTATTGTGCGGAGGAAACCGATAATCCGCTGCTATCCAGGTGCTGCCTGAAGCAGGGGGGATATTTGAAGAAAGAGCAAAATGCGATTTTGGCAGAGGGATCCTCATACCGGAATGAAATGGATGGATTATATGGAAAACAAAGGTTTTCCCTTCAGTCGTGTGAGATCCGCATGATTCCATATTTTCAGTGGAACAACCGGGGAGCAGGGAGAATAAAAACATTTTTTGAGGAAAGATAGGAGGTGCGCGCGGTGGAAGCAGAAGTGAAAATCCGGGATGAATTCTGGTCTCCCAGAATAGAAAAAATATGCAGGGAAATTATCCCGTATCAGTATGAGGTGTTAAATGATGCGGTGGCAGGGATTCCGCATAGCCATGCGATTGAAAATTTCCGGATCGCTGCTGGGGAGTCCGATGATCAGTACGAGGGAATGCTGTTTCAGGACAGTGATGTGGCAAAATGGATAGAAGCGGCTGCCTGGTCGCTGCGGCTGTGTCCGGACAGAGAGCTGGAGGAAAAGATAGATAGTCTGGTTGATTTAATGCAGAGAGCACAGCGCGAGGATGGCTATCTGAACACGTATTATATTTGTACGGATCTGGAAAAGCGGCTTACAAATTTTTCTCATGGACATGAACTGTACTGTGCCGGACATCTGATAGAAGCTGCCGTGGCATATGCCTTGGCCACCGGGAAGGAGAAAATGCTGCATATGATGGAGCGGTATGTAGAATTTTTTTTAGAGCGGATAGGAGCAGGGGAGGGAAAGCTGCATGGTTATTCCGGACATCCGGAGATTGAGATGGCGCTGTATAAATTATATCAATACACGCATGATGTCAGATATTATGACTTCATGACTTATCTGATCATGGAGAGAGGAAAGCAGCCTTCTTTTCTTTTAAAGGAGGAGGGGTTTGGCGAGAGATATAAGGATAAGTGGTTTGATCTGGAATATCATCAGGCACATATGCCTGCATGGGAACAGAAAGCTGCTGTCGGACATTGCGTCAGAGCGGTCTATCTTTACAGTGCAATGGCAGACATGGCAATGGAAACAGGAAATTCCGATATGAAAAACGCTCTCCGGAGGTTGTGGAGAGATGTTGTGACCAGAAAAATGTATATTACAGGTGCTATCGGAAGCGAGGCGCATGGAGAATGCTTTAGCTCGGACTTTGATCTGCCAAATGACAGAGCTTATGCAGAAACCTGCGCTTCGATCGGGCTGATTTTCTGGGCGAAGAGAATGTTGCACTTAGAGAAGAAGAGCTGCTATGCGGACGTCATGGAGCTGGCATTATATAATGGGGCGCTGAGCGGAATATCAGAAGATGGAAAACATTATTTTTATGTGAATCCGCTGGAAATTCATCCAGCAGAGGCAGAAAAGCGATTTGATACGCAGCATGTAAAAATCCGGCGGGAGGCGTGGATGGGGTGTGCGTGCTGCCCGCCGAATATCGCAAGATTGCTGGCTTCCCTGGATCAGTATGTATATATATGGGAGGAGCAGGGCAGAAAGCTATATGTAAATCTGTTTATCGGCGGAGAGATTCTTATTGATAATGGACAGAGAGGCTTTACGGCAGAGAGCTCTTATTGTTGGAATGGAAAAGTGTGCTTTCGGTATCATGGATTGCCGGGAAAACTTGCATTGTATATTCGTGTGCCGGGATGGGTGAAGGGTTACGCGGCGGCAATTAATGGGGAGCAGACGGAGAACCTGCGGGAAGAAGAGGGCTATATCTGTATAGAACGGGAATTTAAGGAGCGGGATTGTATCACGCTTCAATTTGAGATAACGCTCAGAAAAGTATATGCCAATCCGGGAGTTCATGCGGATGCCGGAAAAGCGGCGCTGATGAGAGGTCCGGTAGTGTACTGCGTGGAGGAAGCCGATAATGGAAAGAATCTGGGCGGATTGAGCGTAGGGGAACTGGTGGATACAGAAGAGTACTGGGATGATGCATTGCCAGACAATGCCGTATGTGTCAGCTTTGCCGGATATCGGGAATCGGAAGAGATCTGGAAAGAGCGACTGTACTCTTTTGAAAAAGCACAAAAAGAGCCGGTTCGTATAAAAGCGATACCGTATTATCTGTGGGGCAACAGGGGAGCCGGAGAGATGTGCATTTGGATAAATGATATTGGATAAAATAGTGATACATCTCTGAGAGAAAAACGCCCCGGACATCGTAACAGGTGCCCGGGCGTTTCGTATAAAATTTTTTCTCTTTATTGTTATGTGTTATTTGCTCTTAGCCTGGCTTGTGATTGTCTTTACGCCTTCTACAGCGAGGACGATTGCCAGTACAACGAGCAGGGTACCGAGACCTGCGCGGATCCAGTTCCACATGTCAACCGCGTTTGTCACGTTTGTGATGATGGTCTGAACCAGGGATACGATGGTAACAACCAGCATGAATGCCATCGGGAACAGGAACATCTTATTGTTCTTGCCCATCTTACCGAGCCATGCGGCAACAGCGAGCAGACCGAGTGCAGCGAGAAGCTGGTTTGCAGCTCCGAACAGCGCCCAGATCTTTGCATAGCCTGTCATACCAAGCGCGATGCCGAGCACAACGGTGATGATGGTAGCAACATACGGGTTTGTCAGAGTTTTCTTAATACCGGTCGCATCCTTGTAGGTCTGTCCCGGCTCCAGCCAGAACTCCTGGAACATGTAGCGCGCCAGACGGGTCGCGGTATCCAGGGATGTCAGACAGAAAGCGGATACTGCAAGAATCAGCATGGAGTAGATCACATCCTGCGCACCTGCAAGGAACGGGATGGTTGCACACATGCGGGAGATACCGGTTGCGAATACTGCCGTCGGGGTGGTGATACCGCCCGGAACGTACTCTTTCCAGATGTAACCAACTGCGCAGAGAGAGATCAGAGCCAGCGCACACTCGATCAGCATACCGCCGTATGCGATCGGACGGGCATCAGTTTCTTTGTCGAGCTGCTTTGCGGTGGTACCGGAACCTACCAGAGAGTGGAAACCGGAGATTGCGCCGCAGGCGATGGTTACGAACAGTGCCGGGAACAGGCTTCCGAGGGAGCTTCCCACACCGTACTCAGCGGTATCAACAAATCCGGTGAACGCCGGGATATCCAGCGACGGATGAGCGCCCACGATACCTACCACAGCGATGATCATCATGCCGTAAAGCAGGAAGGAGCTTAAATAGTCACGCGGCTGCAGAAGGATCCACACCGGGGTGACGGAAGCGATAGCAATGTAGATACCAACGATGATCATCCAGGTGCTTCCGTTCAGATAGAGCGGATGCCAGTTGTAGCCGATTGCCATACAGGCAACGATCGCTGCCACGCCGATAACGGTGGAAACCACGAGGGAAGCGTTTCTTCTGTAAACCATAACACCGAAAATAATCGCGATTACGATGAACAGGATGGAGATCATAGCGGTGCGGGCATTTGCCGCGCTTGCCACTGCATCCAGTGCGCCTGCTTCGTCGTAGGTAGCCTTAAAGGTATTTGCAACAATGGATGCAAATGCCGCTACCACGAGGATCAGTGTCAGATAGGAGAAGATGATGAACAGCTTCTTCGCTCTGCTTCCGATACTGGTTGCGATAACCTCACCGATAGACTGTCCTTTGTTTCTTACGGATGCAAACAGTGCACCGAAATCATGTACCGCACCGAAGAAGATACCTCCGATGAGTACCCACAGCATAACCGGAACCCATCCGAATACGGCTGCTTGGATCGGTCCATTGATCGGACCTGCGCCTGCGATAGAGGAAAAATGATGCCCCATAAGGACCGGTGCTTTTGCCGGAACATAGTCGTTTCCGTCCTCCAGCTCGTGGGCCGGTGTAACGCGCTTGCCGTCCACGCCCCACTGCTCCGCAAGCCATTTGCCGTAGGTGACATAGCCAATTGCCAGAATAACTACGCCTACGATTAACAATAATGCTGCATTCATGAATCACACACTCCTTTTCTTTTTTCTTTTCATGAATATATTTTTCATTAATTTCGCGTTTGCCCTGCCGCTGCGGTTTGTCGGAAAATCCGTTGCGCCCCGGCGGACGAGCACGGTGTGGAAATCCATCCAGCCGTGCAGCGAAAAATGAAAACTTTTGTAAAGCCTGCACCTTTTCAGAAGCTTTTCCGCTTCGGGTGTGCAGGTGTCACAGAGGAAAACTGCGGTGATATAGGTGTACATATGACCGGGCTTCGGGTCGATCAGTGCCATTCCCCGGTCGTAGGCGAGCTTCTCGCAGGAGCGGTACAGCTCCTCGTTAAGCTCCGGTACGGAAAATATGTAAACGTGCTCGTTGGAATCGGCGCTCCACAGCTCGGCTTTTTTCAGAAGAACGTATTTTGCGGTGCGCACATTAAAGTGACAGACAGCGACAAGGGGAAGCGCAGAGCTTTCCGCACGCTCAATATCAAAATATCCGCTGTATGCGTCGAGCAGCTTTTCCAGCATTTCTTCTCTTGTCAGATCCGGCGCCATGTTATCTCTCCTTTTGTCGTTTGTTTTTCTGATGGAATGGGCCGTGCAAAAAGAAAAGCCCGGAGGATAGTCCCGGACTGTTTTGCAGGGACCTCTTTGTCCGAAAATAAACAAACCATAAAATAATAAAAAATCTATAAAAATAGACTTAAGAAAATATAGCACATTTTGTCGCAAAATGCAATCCATTGACGCGTTAATTGATAAAAGTTTCAATAAATGTATTAATTTTGTAATAGAGAAGGAAGCGGAAAAATTAAAAAAAGTGTTTAAAGACGCACGGATGTGGGAAAAATAAACAATGAGGAGCGCAAAAAGCTGCAGCAAAGGAATTTTGGGGCTGTTGACAAATTCTGGATGTTGTGACATAATGTAGCAAATCTAAAAAGAAATCATAGAGAGAGGTGCAGATGATGATGTCAGAAAGAAAAATCAGACTGAGTCAGATGAAGGAAGTCAAGGAATTTGTGTCAGTAGCCGGGAAATGTGATTTTGATATAGATGTATATTACAACCGTATTACGATCGATGCAAAATCTATCATGGGAGTTCTGAGTCTGGATCTGTCGCAGGTACTTACTGTGAAATACGGGGGAGAAGACGCGCAGCTTGAGGATGTGCTGAGCAAATACGCTGCCGCATAAAATGAGAAAGATGAGGAGCCGCTGCCTGGGCAAGGGATATGCCGGGCGCGGCTTTTTTTGCTGTGCATACGACAAAAACGTCCGGTGGACGTTTTTTAGTGTTGCCATGCATCCGAAGGAAAGAAATAAAATTTTAGTAGAGAAATACCGGCCCAGATGATAAAATGTATTTGGATCAAATGATCATAGTGGAGGCAGTCAGTGGATAAAATCAGAATTTCTGTCCGCAATCTGGTGGAATTTATTTTAAGAAGCGGCGATATTGACAATCGGCACGGCGCAATGGCGGACAGGGAGGCTATGCAGATCGGAAGCCGTCTGCACCGCAGGATACAGGGGCAGATGGGCGCTGATTACCGCGCGGAGGTTTCCCTGAAGGCAGAGATCGACTGCGTTTTCTATGTGATCAGCGTGGAGGGCCGTGCGGACGGCATCTTCACGGAGGACGGAAAAACCTGGATTGACGAGATCAAGGGTGTCGGCTTTGATGTGAATAAATTAGAGGAAGCGGTTCCGGTGCATCTGGCACAGGCGAAATGCTATGCGTATATTTACGCCGCGCAGCAGAGTCTTGCGGATATCGGCGTACAGATGACATATATTCACAGGGAAACGGAGGAGATCCGGCGCATTCGCAAGGAATTTTCCTTTGTAGAGCTGGAAGCCTGGTTTGCAGAGCTGATCGAAGAGTATAAAAAGTGGGCATCCTTTCAGATCGAGTGGAAGAAGGTGCGGCAGGCGTCGATCGCGGGAACGGTATTTCCGTATCCGTACCGCGAGGGGCAAAAAGATCTGGCGGCGGCTGTTTACCGCACGATTGCGCGGGAAAAGAAGCTGTTTATCCAGGCGCCGACCGGCGTCGGGAAAACGATCGCTACGGTATTCCCGGCGGTAAAGGCAGTGGGCGAAGGGCTTGGCGATAAGATTTTTTATCTGACGGCAAAGACTATCACGCGGACGGTCGCGCAGGAGGCGTTTTCCCTTTTAAAAATGCAGGGGCTTAAGTACAAGGTGCTGACGCTCACGGCAAAGGAAAAAATCTGCATGTGCGGGGAGCCGGACTGCAATCCGGAAAAATGTCCGTATGCAAAGGGGCATTTTGACCGCGTAAATGACGCTGTGTATGAACTGTTGACCGGCTGGGGAAGAACAGATGACGGAGCGGAGCCGACTGCAGCCGTACAGGAGATCTCCGGCATCCACGACAGCTACACACGCGAGGATCTGATCGCGCACGCGGAAAAGTGGCAGGTCTGCCCTTTTGAGATGTCTCTGGATCTGTCGCTCTGGGTGGACGCGGTGATCTGCGACTATAATTATGTTTTTGACCCGCAGGCGAAGCTAAAACGTTTTTTTGCAGACGGAGGAAAGGGCGATTATATCTTTCTGATCGATGAGGCGCACAACCTGGTGGAGCGCGGCAGGGAGATGTACAGTGCGTCTCTTTATAAGGAAGATTTTCTGGAAATCAAAAAGCTGCTCATGCCGGTGAGCCGGAAGGCGGCGCGGGCGCTGGATAAATGCAACAAGTATATGCTGGAGTGGAAGCGGGAATGCGACGGTTATGCGCTCTACAGTGATATCGCCGCGTTTGCGCTGGCGCTGATGAACGTGTCCACGCAGCTTGAAACCCTGCTGGAGGACGGCGACAGCCCTTTGAACCGGTATGCCGGGGCGGCGCATCTGACGGAAAATTTGCCGCAGGCGCCGGGCGCAGGGGAGGGCCTGCGCAAAAAGGTGCTGGAATTTTATTTCCAGGTGCGCAGCTTTCTTGCAATCTATGAGGAACTGGACGACAGCTACGAGATCTACACGGAGCACGAGGCGGACGGCAGGTTTAAGCTAAAGCTGTTCTGCATCGACACGGCGGGGAAGATTGGCGAGTGCCTGAGCCGCGGACGGGCGGCGGTATTTTTCTCGGCGACATTGCTGCCGATCCGTTACTATATGGATCTGCTTTCCGGCACACAGGATGATTACGCGATCTATGCGCATTCTCCGTTTGAACTGTGGAAAAAGAAGGTGCTGGTGGGAACGGACGTCAGCAGCCGCTACACGCGCAGGGGACCGGAGGAATATCAGAGAATCGCGGCATATATTTACAGCACGGTGCAGGCGCGCACCGGGAATTATCTGGTGTTTTTTCCTTCTTATAAGATGCTGGAGGAAATACAGGCTGTTTTTGAGGCGGCATATCCGGGTGTGCACGTGGTTGCGCAGAATCCCCGTATGACAGAGACGGAGCGGGAGGAATTTCTCGCCTGCTTTTCGGAGGACAACGCGCAGCCGCTTGCCGGGTTCTGTGTGCTCGGCGGTATTTTCGGCGAGGGCATCGACCTGAAGCGCGAAAAACTGATCGGCGCGGTGATTGTCGGAACCGGTCTGCCACAGATCTGCAGCGAGCGGGAAATTTTAAAGCAGTATTATGACAGGCGCAAAATGGACGGTTTTGCGCACGCTTACCAGTATCCCGGCATGAACAAGGTCATGCAGTCGGCGGGGCGCGTCATCCGCACGGATGAAGATACCGGCGTGATCCTGCTTCTGGACGAGCGGTTCTGCCGCAGGCAGTATCTCGACATTTTTCCGCGTGAGTGGGCGGATTATGAGACATGCAGTCTGAGAACCGTGCCGGAAAAACTGAAATACTTTTGGAAGAGCCTGGAGGAAAAGAAGTAATTATGGATTTTATGACAGTGGCAAATCAGATGCTTTCCCTTTTTATCATAATGATAATAGGATATGTGATGTACAGGGTGAAGATTATTGACGACGCGGCGACCGTGCGCTACACGCGGCTGGTGCTGAACATTTCTCTGCCCGCACAGATTATTACTTCGTTCGTGGAAAACCGCGGCGTGGTTTCTAACGGCGTAGTGCTTGCCGTATTCGGAATTTCCTTTTTGGTATATGTGATTTCCGCGCTTGTCGGCGTACTCTTTATTTTTGTGACGCGCGCGCCGAAGGAAGAACGGGGCACCTACCTTTTTATGTGTCTGTTCGGAAACGTCGGCTTCATGGGATTTCCGGTGATCGTCACAATTTTTGGTGACAGTGCGCTGATCTACGCGGTGATTTTCAATGTGATCTTCAATGTTCTGGTGTATTCACTGGGGATCGCGCTGATCGGCGGCGGAAAAGGCGGTTTTCAATTTCAACCGAAGCGGCTTTTAAATATTCCGTTTATTGCAGCAATTATTTCTGTTCTGCTGTTCTTTGCCGGGGTGTCGCTGCCGCGCGTGCTGGTGACGTCGCTGAACTACCTTGGCAATCTGACGACGCCGGTGGCGATGCTGATCCTGGGCGCTACAATTGCATCCATGCCGATCAGGGAGCTGTTTGACGACTGGCGCGTGTACCTGTTTACGCTGTTCCGGCTCGGCGTGATCCCGCTGGCGGTGATGGTGCTTCTGCGCGCACTGAACATCAGCACGCCGGAAATTACCGGAATTATGATCGTGCTGGCGGCGATGCCGGTTGCCACCAATACTACTATGCTTGCGATCGAGTACGGCGGCAATTTGCGTCTCGCTTCAAAGGGAATCTTTTTCAGTACGATTCTGTCTGTGATTACGATTCCGGTTGTGGCGATGCTGTGTTAAGGCTTACGTTCCATGACATCCTGAAATGAAAGCCCGCGGATTGCTGCGGGGTATTTGAATGTAAATCTGAAAAGTTTATAAATTGTTTTGAATTGCTTGACATACGGATTTTCTGGTTTAAAATCTTTTTAGAAGAAACGAGAGATTTTGATGGGAGGATTTGTATGTTACCGCGCTATAGTGTAAAACGCCCCTATACCGTATTAGTGGGCGTTGTTTTAATTTTGATCCTGGGGTACGTGTCGTTTACGAGTATGCAGACTGATCTGCTGCCGGATATGACGCTGCCCTATGCGATTGTCTACACGACATACCCCGGGGCAAGCCCGGAGGAGGTGGAGACGATCGTCACACGTCCGGTCGAGCAGTCGATGGCGACGATCAGCAACATTGAAAATGTCAGCTCCGTTTCGTCGGAGAATATTTCCATGGTTATCCTGGAATTTTCCCAGTCGGCGAATATGGATGCGGTCACGATCGAGATGCGGGAGAATCTGGACCAGATTGAGGGCTACTGGGATGACTCAATTGGCAGTCCCATCATCATGAAGCTGAATCCGGATATGCTGCCGGTCATGGTGGCGGCAATGGAGGACGGTGATATGTCGCAGAGCGACCTCACCGATCTCGTAAACAATACCATCCTGCCGGAGCTGGAGAGCATCGAGGGCGTGGCGAGCGTCAGCACAACCGGTACCATCGAAGAGCAGGTGCAGGTGACGCTGCGCGAGGATAAGATCAAAGCGGTGAACCGCAGGGTGACGCAGGCGCTTGATGATAAATTTGCGGAGGCGGAGAGTGAGCTTGCCGAGGCGCAGGAGAAGCTTGACGAGGGTAAAGAAGAGCTGGAGAACGGACAGACGCAGCTTGCCGACCAGACCTCATCGGCGGAGAGCCAGATCAATTCCGGCACCAGTCAGATGATTACCGGGCAGGTGCAGATCGACCAGAAGCTTGCGGAGGTGCAGAGCGGACTGACAAAGCTGGATGATTCCGAGGCGGAGCTGCTTGCAAAGGAGCAGGAGCTGCTGGCGGGCGAGGCGGCGCTTCAGAAGCTGCCGGAGCAGAAGGCGGCGCTGGAGGCGCAGAAGGCGCAGCTTGACGCAGGCATCAGTCAGCTGGAGGCGGCTCCGCAGCAGCTTGCCGAGCTGGATACAGCGATCGCCGGTGTGGAAGCCGCGATCAAAGAGCTGGAAAAACAGATCGCAGACCTGCAGGGTGCGGCGGTTCCGGGTGAGACGGAGACGGATGCTGCGCAGGGGGATACCGGGGACGAAACGCAGGCAGATGCCGCGCAGCCGGGCAGTGGAAATGAATCGCAGGCGGACAGCCAAAGTCTGGAGCCGGAAACCTCCGGTATACGAAAAAATGAGACGGAAAAAACGCAGGCGGCGGAGATAAGCGAAGCAGAAGATGCAGCCGCAGCTTCTGTGCCGGAGACAGAACAATACCTGGAAACGGCGGTCGGGCTTGCGGACGGCATGACAACAGCAGTATCTTCTGATGACAGCATGACGGCGGATGCGTTTGCGGCGGACGACGGGGAGCTGATTCTGGATGGAGAAAATACAGGGGAGAGCGGAGCGTCTCAGAACCAGACAGATGTTTCGATACCACAGATCAATCCTGGACTTTCCCAGGAGGAGATCGACCGGCTTACCCAAGATGCACAGCAGGAAGCGGTGATCGCCGCGCTTCAGACAAAGATACTGGAGCTGCAGTCACAGCAGCTTACACTGGAAAATACAAAAAATCAGGCGCTCGCGGCGCTTGCGACGCTTGGCGTGAACATAAACGGCACCGCGCAGGAGCGCGACGAGAGCATCGACACGGTAAAATCAGAGCTGGTGGCGCGCCGTATCCAGATCGTGGACGGCATCGCCCAGATGCAGACGACCATAGACGGTATGCCGGAGCAGATGGAGCAGATCATTGCAGGTAAAGCGCAGATCGAGAGCGGCAAGGCACAGCTTGCCGAGGGGCGCGCGCAGCTTCTCGCGGCACAGAAACAGCTTGAGACGGCAAAAGCACAGATCGCATCCGGGCAGACGAGCGTCTCCGCGGCGGTCGGGGAGCTGAACAAGGCGAAGATTTCCGCTACCATCGAGATGGCAGCGGGCAAGGCGGAGCTGAGCGCCGGGCAGAAGGAGCTGGACGCGGCACTGGAGCAGATCAAGCAGCAGAAAGAAGCGGCTTACGATCAGGCGGATGTCACGGAGATCATCACGGCGGATATGGTGAAGGGGATTCTGGCGGCGCAGAACTTCAGTATGCCCGCGGGCTACGTAACCGAGGACGGCGTTGATTTTCTTGTGCGCGTTGGCAATAAGCTGGACGGCACGGAGAGTATTGAAGATCTGCTGCTTCTGGATCTTCACATGGACGGACTGGAGCCGATCCGCCTGTCGGATGTCGCCGATGTGGTGATCCTGGATAACAGTGATGAGGTCTATGCAAAGATCAACGGTCATTCCGGCATCCTGTTCACCATGCAGAAGCAGTCGGGCTACTCCACCGGCGAGGTTTCAAAACGCATCAAGGAGAAGTTTGCCGAGCTGGAGGAGAGCGACGAAAACATTAATATCATTGAGATGATGGACCAGGGCATTTACATCGACCTGGTGGTTGATTCGGTTCTGGAGAACATGCTCTCCGGCGCAGGACTTGCGATCCTTGTACTGCTGCTGTTTTTAAAGAGTTTCCGTCCGACGCTGGTCATCGCCTGCTCAATTCCGATCAGTATTATGACGGCGATCGTGGCAATGTATTTCAGCAACATTACGTTAAATATTATCTCGCTTTCCGGTCTGGCGCTCGGCATCGGTATGCTGGTCGACAACTCGATCGTTGTTATCGAAAATATTTACCGTCTGCGCGCGGAGGGCTACTCCGTGAAGAAGGCGGCGGTGGAGGGCGCAAACCAGGTGGCGGGAGCGATCGCGGCTTCCACGCTGACAACGGTCTGCGTATTTTTGCCGATCGTCTTTACCGAGGGTATCACCCGGCAGCTTTTTGTGGACATGGGACTTACCATTGCCTACTCGCTCGGCGCCAGTCTGATCGTTGCACTGACGCTGGTTCCGGCGATGGGAGCGGGGCTTCTTAAAAATGTGAAGGAAAAGCGTTCGCCGTTTTTCTCGGTGATACAGAATGGCTATGCGAAGCTCCTTGGCTGGTCTCTGAAGGTGAAATTCCTGGTGCTGCTGCTTGCGGTCGGTCTGCTTGCATTTTCCGCAAAGCTTGCGCTCTCGAAGGGAACCGCTTTTATGCCGGAGATGGAGAGTACACAGGTTTCTGTCACACTAAATATGCCGGAGGGAAGTCTGCTTTCGGAGACGGCAAAGATGGCGGATGAGGTGATGGAGCGTATACGGACGATCCCGGATGTCACGGATGTGGGCGGAATGTCGGGCGGTTCCGGCATGATGAGTATGATGGGCGGAAGCCAGAGCGCCGACGCGGAGTCCGTGTCGATTTATGTGCTGCTCAGTGAAGATAAGACGATTTCGAATGACGAGCTGAAGGCGCAGATCCTGGAAAAGACTTCGGATCTGGATTGTGAACTGGCCGTGGAAACCTCAACGATGGATATGTCGGCGCTTGGCGGCAGCGGAATTTCGATTAATATCAAGGGACGCGAGCTGGATGAGCTGAAGCGCATGGCGGCGGAGGTGGCAAAGATCGTGGAATCCGTTGAGGGAACCACGAACGTTTCCGACGGCATAGCGGAAAAGACGCTGGAGATGCGCCTGGTGGTGGATAAAGATAAGGCAATGGGCTATCAGCTCACAACCGCCCAGGTTTATCAGTTCCTGCAGGCGAAGCTGGCGGACGCTTCCAGCGCGACGACGCTCTCCACGCTTTCCAAGGATTATCCGGTGCTGGTGGTGAGTGATACCGATGAAACGCTGACGCGCGATAAGATAAAAGATCTGACGATCACCGGCAAGGATGAGGAAGGCAAGGACGTGGAGGTCCCGGTTGCCGACCTGGTGGAATTTGTGGACACGGAGGGCTTTTCATCCATCAACCGTGAAGCACAGACGCGCTATGTCACCGTATCGGCGCAGATTGCCGACGGCTATAATATCGGTCTGGTATCTGAGGATTTGAACGCGGCTCTGGAAAATTATGAGCTGCCGAAGGGCTACAGCCTGGAAATGGCGGGCGAGGACCAGACCATCAATGAGGCAATGACAGAGGTGGTTAAGATGCTTTTGCTGGCGCTTGCGTTCATGTATCTGATCATGGTGGCGCAGTTCCAGTCGCTGCTCTCGCCGTTTATCATCATGTTTACGATTCCGCTTGCGTTCACCGGCGGTCTGCTGGCGCTGTATCTGACGGATAATCCGGTCAGTGTCATTGCAATGATCGGCTTTGTCATGCTGTCCGGTATCATTGTAAACAATGGAATCGTGCTGGTTGACTGCATCAATCAGCTTCGCCGCGGCGGGATGGAAAAACGTGCGGCGATTATCGAGGCAGGCAGAACGAGACTTCGCCCGATCATCATGACGGCGCTGACCACCATCCTCGGACTGCTCACAATGGCGCTGGGCAACGGCATGGGCGCCGATATGGTACAGCCGATGGCAATCGTAACCGTCGGCGGTCTGACCTACGGAACGTTGCTGACGCTGTTCGTTGTGCCGTGTATTTACGATATCTTCAATCGGAAAAAGGATATGACAGAGGAAGAAATATAAAAAAGTGTATAAAAATGCCGGGTGCGAAAAGCATCCGGCATTTTTACTGCCCTGCAGATGTTTTTGGCAGCAGCAGATGTATTGCTATTGGCAGGGGAGAAAAAGCGTGTATCAGTATTTTTTTAGCGCTTCCTTCACTTCTTCCAGAGGGATGTCTGCCCTGGCAGCAATCTCTTCAGGTGTGTAGGTTTCTGCCAGAAGGCGGATTAAGCGCTTTTGATGATATTCGAGTATGTCAACGTCAAAAATTAAGGCATCTTCTGTCATATGATGTATACCCTCACTTTCCAATTCTTCATATCTGTCATAGATATGGTGGTAGAGCTGCAGGATCAGTTGGGAAAGCTTTGATGCTTCCGTCCGTGTGATATTACCGGCAGCTACATTTTGATTTAGTGAATCCAGTATATCATGAGTGATGAGACTTTTCAATGCGTTGATATTATTTTCTGTGCGTTCTTTTTCAATTGCACGGCGCAGGCGAAGCAACTGGAAGGGAATCAGCACAATCAGCTTTTTCTGATTTAACTCATCTATCGAGTGCTTAAGGTATTTAAATACGGGCACTTTATAATAAAAAATTCCCTGATCGCCAAAATGAATTTGCAGGATATAGTCATCCGGGAAATTTTCGTTGTCATAGAGATATACCAGCATTGGCTCCGGAAAATAGATGTGGTCTATATCGCTTCGACTGCTCAGAGCGTGATGAAAGCCGTATTCCAGCATACGGAGCATGATCTCTCCGTCCTTGGTCATCTGAAATTCCACATGATAACTGTAGTGTCCATCAATCGTAATGATGGAATCGGCAAGCGTTCGCTTTAATTCATTGTCTGTGTGTTCCGTCCAGTTGTAGGTTACATTACTGTCTGTAGGATAATGTGTGCCGAAAAGACCGTTTATTAAATGAATGGTACAGCGCGAGGACAACGAGAGACATCGTTTTGCAATCCGGTCGTAAATGTCGTGAATATTTTGCATAAGGGCTCCTTTTCTGGTAAGTGCGTAGTTTAAAGGTTGTATTTGTTCAGAAGTGGAAATATGGGGCAGAATTGCCCGTATAGTGAGGAAGAAAACTCCAAGTGTTAAGATAATGATATTATATACAATTAGAGAATAAAAATCAATATAAAAATATAATTACATATAAAAAGAAATGATTTAGCAAAGAGCTTGAGCATGCAAATATTTTTGCATTTTAAGAAATGGAAAATGTGTGCGGGCAGGTATTTTTCTTTAATAAAGTATATTTTTTTCGTTTTGACACATACTTCCTGGAGTAATGATATTTTGAAACACGAAGGGAGCATGTCTATGAACAGCAAGAACAACAATACAGCAAAACCGGCAAAAAATGCCGCCAACCTGCATGTGGAATCGGTGTATGATGACGATAATATTCCGGAGGTGGATACAAATTCCGCGTGGGAGACAGAACCGCTTCCAGAATCCACGCGTCCGCGCAAGGATGGTCCCGGAGGGGAATCGGATGATTGACAATCAGGAGCTGCCGATCGGATTTACGATGGAGCTGGCGGAGCATCTGGATGTGCTGCGGAAGTTTTCGGCGCTGCCGGAGGAAGCGCAGCAGGCGTACATCGATGGCGCCAGCCGGGTAAATTCCAGAGAAGAAATGCGGTCGTATGTGGAAAATATGTTTGAGGTACAGGGTATGCAGTAGCCGGATAAGGTGCATTCAATATTCTGCACAGCATAGGGGGATTGCTATGAATGGCAGTCCCTTTTTTATATATTGAATAGATATCCATTCTAAATATGAATGCCAGGATATCCCCCAGCCGGGGTTGTTGTGTGAAAGAATATTTGTTAATCTGAAAAAAAGGTATTTTATGGAGGATAAAAGGCTATGAATGGCAAAAGAGTAACAGGTATGATTCTGGCTGGCGCTGTAGCTGCATCATTATTTGGCAGCGCTCCGGCATTTGCGGAGGAGCCGGTAACGGTAACAGGGATATTCGGTGAGGAGGAGATTGATGTTACATTTGAAAAGGCTCCGGAGCGTGTGGTATCTCTGGCAGGATTTGCTACAGAAATGCTGCTGGCACTCGGACTGGAAGACAGAATTGTAGGGTATGCATGGCAGGATAATGATGTATTGCCGCAGTATCAGGAGGCGTTTGAAAAGTTGACACCGCTCTGCGAACCGGGGATGGATCCGGGAGAGGAGGTGGTACTGGCTGCACAGCCGGATCTTGTATTATCATGGGCATCCTGGTCTGAAGACGATTATTTTTCGTATGAGAATCTGTCAAAAAATGGAATTGGTGCTTATGGATTCCATTGCGAGCGGACAGAAAATTCTTCACTGGAAGATGTATATGAAGATTTTTTAAATTTAGGGAAAATTTTTCGTGTTGATGACAGAGCAGAAGCACTTGTAGGAGAGATGCAGGAACGCATAGCAGCAGTACAGGAGCGGATAAAAAATGAGGAACCGGTGAGTGTATTTGTGTGTGACATTGGTTCTTCGGAAGAACAGGCATTCACGGCAGGTGGGGGTCTGCCGGCAGATCTGATTTCAAAGGCAGGCGGAAAGAATATTATCACGGATACAGGTCTGAACTGGACAAAAGTCAGTTGGGAGGTTGTTGCTGAAGCAAATCCGGATTGGATTGTAATTGATTATTATACGAATGCGGATGATGTGGAAGGTACAATTGAGTTTCTGAAAACGCAGCCTGCTCTTAAGGAACTGGATGCAGTGAAAAATGAACGCTTTGTTATTCTTGGTCTGACGGATATTTCCGCGAGTGAGAGGAATGATGAAACAGTGGAGCTGCTTGCATCCTATTTCCACCCGGAAGTATGAGGCGGTTTGTATTATGTTAAAAAAATTTAAAGGAACGGCTTTTGTATTATTATGTATAGGAATGTTGTTGCTCCTGGGCGGGGCAATGGTATTTGGAATTAACGTCGGGGCGGTTGATCTTCGCCCCGACTGGATTTTCCGGATTATTGTCAACCATGTTTCAGGAAAAGAAATTTTTGATGTCGTATGGGAACCGTATATGGATGGAATTGTCTGGGGAATGCGTTTTCCCAAAATGCTTGTAGCCGCCTGCGTGGGAGGGGGCTTAAGCCTCGTGGGAATTATGATGCAGGCGATGACAAAAAACTCTTTGGCGGATCCGTATATACTGGGGATTTCCTCTGGTGCGTCCACTGGAGCCACTGCGGTAATTCTGATGGGAAGCATTCCGTTGTTTGAAAATTCGACTGTCCAGATGGGAGCTTTTCTGGGGGCAATGGCTTCGGCATTGATTGTGTTTGTTTTTGCCGGTTCTTCCGGCAGATTTAATCCGACTTCTCTTGTGCTTTCGGGAACAGCAGTGTCAGCTATTTTCTCTGCCTGTACAAATGTACTGATTTTTCTTAGTCCTGAGAAGCAGAAAATAAACTCGGCAATGTTCTGGATGACAGGTTCTTTTGCGGGTGCACAGTGGGAAGATGTAGTGCCTGCTATATTTTCGCTGTCTGTGGTTCTGGTATTTACGCTGCTGGTGAATAACAGTCTTGACACGCTGCTTCTTGGGGAGGAGATTGCGATTACGGTTGGTGTAAATGTGAAGACACTCAAGATAGCTATCATTATTGTTTCATCACTGGTAACAGGAGTGATGGTTTCCATGAGTGGTGTAATTGGCTTTGTCGGACTGGTTGTACCGCATATTTCCAGAACACTTGTAGGGACAGTCCACAAAAGGCTGATTCCATTCGCTGTTCTGCTTGGCGGTATTTTTATGGTTCTCGCGGACATAGTTGCGCGAATTGTAGTTGCTCCGTCAGAGCTTCCTATTGGCGTTGTGACAGCTCTTCTTGGAGCGCCATTCTTTTTAGTTCTTCTTCGCAAGAGCAGATATTCATTCAACCGGGGGTGAACGATATGGCGGACATGTTATCAACAAAAGAATTAAGTTATATTGTCGGACAAAAAGAGATTATTCATAAAATTACGCTGGAGATACCGGAAGGAAGTTTTGTGGGACTGATTGGACCCAACGGATGTGGAAAATCTACTCTTCTGAAAACGATTTATCGTGTCAATAAGGCATCTGAAGGGACGATCTATATCGGGGAGAGTGAAATTACCCGGATGTCAAATCGCCAGGTCGCGAAAAAAATGGCTGTTGTGACACAGGAAAATGATATAAGCTTTGACTTTTCTGTTATGGAGATGATGATGATCGGTCAGTACGCACACCGGAGCACTTTCTCAAATTTGAACAGGGAAGATGAAGTAATCTGCCGGGAAGCACTGGCATCGGTAGGAATGCTCGAATTCGCGGAACGGAGCTTTTTGAGTTTGTCCGGCGGCGAAAAACAAAGGGTATTGATTGCCAGTGCATTTGCGAGACGGGCGAGTCTGATTATTCTGGATGAACCGACAAATCATCTTGACATCGGATATCAGTTTCTGATTCTGGATATTATGAAACAGCATGAAGGAACCACGATATTTACTTCGGTACATGATATGAATATGGCGTTACGCTATTGCGACTATGTAATAGCGATGGAAAAGGGGAGGATTGCGGCGACCGGAAAGCCACAGGATGTCATAACCGAACAATTGATGCGGGAACTGTTTAACGTTAATGCGAAACTGCAGACAGATGAGAAAGGAAGAAACTACTTTCAATATCTTGGGGGCATATTACAGACAGAGTAATTTTTTTTAAATGCGGACAGGATCTTGTTCAGAGAAAAACAGGCAATGTCCGCACTTTTCATTTTTTATTTTTCCGCCCGTATAAGAAACATGGGTGTCGGATTGTAGAATTCATTGCAGCATTTGTATATTCTGGAAGAGATTTCCGTGTCTGTGATGATGTTCTTATATCCGATGGCTTCCAGAAGAGCAGTATCCCATGCGGGGCTTTCCGCATCCATGCAGAAAAATTTTGCAGAGGAGTGCTGCTTTGCGGTTCTGAAGGTAATGCAGCCATTTCTGATGCTGCTCCCCGGCGAGTTCCTCCTGGTTGACCGCAGAATATCCTTCTGCGCGACCGTTCCAGTATTTTTCGAGTTCTTTTCATTGTTCCGGCATATATCCAATCCTCTGTAAAGTAATTTTTACTGCGATAACTAAAATAACAAAAACGGATGGCGGCTGCAAGCTCCCAGGGGGATATTTTTTGTATGTTCATAATTTTGATATGCCATAAATGGAATGAGAATGTATGAGAAAAAGGAATAAGAAATATCCCCCGGGGTGGCTTGTGGAGCAGAGAAAGAATAGGATATGATAGGGACATGTCAGATACAACATATAAAGTTTCCTATCATTCATGGGAAGAGACATATTCTGGATTTTCAGAAGGAATATGTCTCTGCTTATGTGTAGTGTATCAGTATTAGGATTTTGAAATAACGGACCGGTTGTTTGCAGAAACAGAGGAACCGGCAGGGATAGTTTAAGAAAAGTGGAGGGGATTTTTCAGTTGGATATGAGGGAAATCCGGTATTTTGTCGCCTGTGTGCAGACAGGTTCCTTTAGCCGGGCAGCCGAAGTATTGTTTACTACGCAGTCCAGTGTCAGTAAGATTATCAAAGCGCTGGAGGAAGATATGAATCTGGTGCTTTTTGAGCGACTGCCAAGGGGAATACGTATGACGCGGGAAGCAGAGCGCATATATCCTTACGCGCTTTCTATCCTTGATGATCTGCAGAAAATGCAGATGCCGGACAAAAAAGAGACAATAGAAACACTTTCTGTTTCATGCAATCCGAGCTCGTGGTTCGCAGACTGCTTTACGGCATTTTATGAACAGAAACAAAAGGAAAAAATCCATTATCAGATTTATTCAGCAGATTGCCGGGAAATTGTGGAGCGCGTGCGGGAGCGGACAGATGATATTGGATTTTTATATATACTAAAAGACCAGTTGACGGTGTTTCAATATTATATCTCCAGAAATTATCTGGAATTTACGGTTCTGAAAGAAACAACTGCCGTGCTCTATGGCGGAAAGAACTGCGGAGGAGGAAAAAATGAAACGGTAGATTTTTCCAGGATGAAATTGATCCAACGTTTTCCTGACGAATTTTCACCGGATAATTACTGGAATATTACAGATGACCGGGGAAGGTCTGTCACAGACGCAGAGACAGTTATTGCTACAAACAGTGACTATATTATGGAGCGGCTCCTGCGGTCTGAGGGGCTGATGAATATCAGCGCCGGTTATCTCTCCGGAAAACCGTCAAAGGAAAGCGCTGCGGGATGGAAACGGAATCTGACGGATACGAGGATATTATTTGGATATATAAGGCGCAGAGGGGAGAAACTGCCGGGGCAGGCAGAGGATTTTCTGGCGTTCATGAAGGAAAGACTTTTGAACGGATAATTTATATAAAGAAGCCGATGACAGAAGAAAAAGGATGGTTTTAAGGAGAAGTTTGAAAATCAATGAGGGAAACTGGAAAGTTTCGAAAAAAGAATTGGAAAGATCGCCTTGTGATTATGGCATTGTGCGTTATAGTAGTTGCACTGGGATTTGTCTGTCTGTTTGCAGGCTCGTCGCATATGTCAGCGGCAGAATGCTTTGGGGCGCTGACCGGAAAAGGAACGGCTGCCAATGTGCGGATTATCTGGAATATCCGTATTCCGCGGGTCCTGGCGGCAATCATTGCGGGTGCGGGATTGTCTGTTTCCGGTCTGATTATGCAGACAACGTTGAATAATTCTATGGCGTCGCCTTCTACGCTGGGCGTTTCAAATGCAGCGGTATTCGGAGCAAATCTGTCCATCATTGCATTTGCGGGCGGTTTTTTGTCCACCGGCAATAACATAGCAAATTATGCTGTTGGCGCGAATCCTTATGCGACAAGCGTTATGGCGTTTTTCTTTTCCACAGTGTCTATTTTGATGATTCTGGGGCTTTGTACAATCCGGTCCTTTTCGCCGAACGTAGTAGTGCTCTCCGGTATGGCGCTCGGCTCGGTCTGGGCGGCGGCAACGACGATTCTTCAGTTTTATGCTACGGATGTGGGAATATCAGCGGCAGTTGTCTGGAATTTTGGTGATCTTGGACGGGCAACCTACCGCACAGATGCCATAATGTTTACGGTAGTGACGGCAGGTCTGGTCTTTTTTACCCTTATGTCGTGGAGGCTGAACGCACTTCTTGGCGGGGAGGCTGTGGCAAAGACAATGGGGGTGAATGTAAAAACACTGCGGTTCTTCTCGATGCTGCTTGCTTCTCTGATTACCGCAGTCTGTGTATCCTTTCTGGGAATTATCGGATTTGTGGGAATTATCTGTCCGCATATTACAAAGAAACTGCTGGGACAGGACCACCGGGTTACCATACCGATTTCTGCCTTAAGCGGCAGTCTGCTGTTATTGCTTGCCGATACATTTGCAAGAAGTATGGGAAACGGCTCTGCTCTGCCGGTCGGTGCGATTACTTCTTTGATGGGCGCGCCCTTCTTTGTTGCAATTATTTTTTCGGGAAAGGAGAATCGCCGATGCTGAAGGTCAGTAATCTGTGCTTTCGTTACAGAAGACATGGCAGAGATGTGCTCAGAAATGTCAATCTGGAGCTTGGACGGGGAGAAATTGGCATTCTGCTCGGCAAAAATGGTTCGGGAAAAACGACACTGTTTAAGAATATTCTGGGACTTTGCACTCCTATGGACGGTACGATTCTGTTTGAGGGAGAAGAGCTGGTAAAAATGCCGGTGAGGGAGCGGGCGAAGCGCATAGCCTATGTTCCGCAGGAGATCCATTTCGGGGAGCTGAGTGTATTTGATTCTATACTTATGGGAAGGGTTTCCTATTTCGGGCTGAAAGCGGGGCACGATGACTATGCTGCTGTGGAGAAAATCATAGCCGATATGCATCTGGAAGCATTTGCAGACAGGAATGTCAGCGAGCTGTCCGGAGGAGAACGGCAGAAAATAGCGATAGCCCGTGCTATGGCGCAGGAACCGGGACTGATGATTTTTGACGAACCAACCGGAAATCTTGATATAGCGAATGAACAGTTGATTATCAGAGAAGCGAAAAAACTGGCAAAAGAGAAACAAATCAGTATTCTGAGTTCACTGCATGACCTTAATCAGGCAATGGATTTTGGCGACCGGTTTTTCTTCCTGAAGGACGGAGCCGTGAAGTACGCTGGGGACAGTACGTGTATCAGTGAAGCAGTAATCAAAGACATTTTTGACATTGATGTCAGAATTGTTGAGATAAATCATGAAACAATAATATTAACAGGAGGAAAAAGGGAATGAAGATGAAAAAAATGACAGCCGCTCTGCTGGCTTCTGTAATGGCGTTTGGCTTTTGCGGCAGTACTGTGCAGTGCGAGGAGCAGGAAACTGCGGTGGAGAATGCGGGAGAAGAGATTACCATTACCGACATGATCGGCAGAGAAGTGTCGGTTACGCCCGGAAGTTATGAGAGGGTGGTATGTGTCGGCGCAGGCGCGCTGCGCATGTACAGCTATATAGGCGATGTGAATTTGCTGTGCGGTGTGGAGGACATTGATAACACGACGCTGGAGGAACGCCCGGAGATGTTCGATTCCGTGGCAAGACCGTATGTTCTTGCTTATGAGGAGGTATTCAGTACGCTTTCGTCCTGTGGTGTGGGAGGTCCGATGGCGCAGGCGGCTGAAGCGGAAAAAATCCTGTCATGCGAACCGGATATTGTGATTTCTGAGTTTGAGGATGTGGAGAAGGAGGACGCGCTGCAGGAGCAGCTTGGCGTTCCGGTCATTACGCTGAAAGCAGGCTCAAAAGGCGTGTTTGATGAAGCGTTTTCCGGTTCTATGGAACTGCTCGGCGTTCTGTTTGGAGAAGAGGAAAGAGCGGAAGAACTCATTGCATATGTTGAAGCGGAGGCGGCAGAAATTACATCCAGAACGGCGGATATTGCGGAGGAAGATAAACCGGCTGTATATATTTGCGGACTTGGCAACTGGGGAACAACCGATCATCTGATGACTGCGGAAAACTTTGTCTCCCTGAATATCGCAAACGTGAAAAATGTTCTGAGCGGTACGGGGATGGAAGGTATCCAACCGATTGAAGAGGAGAAATTCGTGGAGCTGGGAGAAGATATGGATATCATCATTATGGATGCGGCTGCGGTCAAAAATATTATTCCGCTGTATCAGGAGGACCCGACCATGTTTGATACCTGCAAGGCATGGAACAACGGCGAGGTTTATCTGGAAATGGCGTATAATGCGTATTATACCAACTTTGAAATTGCGCTGTGCAACAGTTGGTTTGTTGCAAAGACAGTCTATCCGGAGCTGTTTGAGGATGTTGACATGATGGAAAAGACAAACGAAATTACTAATATGTTTCTGGGGCAGGAGCTGGCGGAGGAAATCTTTGCATGCCCGTCCAGCTTCGGCGGATATCAGAAGATTGATACGGCAACTTTCTTTGGAGAGAATTAAGCGAACGAAGGCGGGAATATGCAGAAAGAAGATGTCATTGCTTTTTTTGACCGCTGTGCGCCGGGGTGGGACGCCGGCACGGTGGCAAATGATGAAATAATCGGGAAAATCCTGGATAATACGGGAATTGCGGCGGGCATGGAAGTGCTGGACGTCGCCTGCGGCACCGGGGTGCTGTTTCCTTACTATATTGAGAGGGGTGTTTCCTCTGTGACCGGTATCGATATTTCGCCGGAGATGGCAAAGATTGCGGCGCAAAAGTGCAGAGATGTTCCGGAAATCCGGGTAATCTGCGGAGATGTCGAGGAGCAGAAATTTGACAGAAGGTTCGATGCGATTGTGGTTTATAATGCGTTTCCGCATTTTCCGGACGCACGGCGTCTGATCAGGACGCTGGCTTTGCTGCTGAAGGACGGGGGAAGAATGACCATTGCCCACGGAGCCAGCCGGGAACAGATTGACCGCCATCACGAGGGAGCAGCCAGTAAGGTTTCTAACGGGCTGATGCCAGCGGAGTGTCTGAAAGAGCTGTTTGAGCCGTATTTTACAGTGGATACTGTGATTTCAGACTGCCGGATGTATCAGGTGTCCGGTGTGAAAAACCGGAAAGACAGGCGGGAGTGATGAAATGAGAAAATATGTGATAAGGCGGCTGCTGCAGCTTATCCCGATATTAATAGGAATTACCTTCCTGTCTTTTGGGATGATGCGGCTGGCGGGAGGCGATGCCGTTACTTATATGTACGAGAATGCGGGAACGGCAGTTTCGCAGGAGATTATTGATGCGGCGAGAGCGGAGTATGGTCTGGACAAACCTTTTCTGGTGCAGTATGCCGCCTGGCTTGGCGGAATGCTGACAGGAGATATGGGGGAGAGCTATGTGTCACATAAGGATGTGTTTGACACGTTTGTGTCGAAGCTGCCTGCGACCATGCTGCTGACGCTGTCTTCCATTATCCTGACGGTGCTGATTGCGGTTCCGCTTGGAATTTTGTCGGCGGTGAAGCATAACCGGTGGGTGGATTACGTAATTCGTTTCTTAAGCTTTATCGGCAATTCAATGCCGAATTTTTTTGCGGCGCTTGTACTGATGTATTTTCTTTCCATCCGGCTGCAGATTTTTCCGGTAATTACGACGGATAATCTGGCGCTCAGCCTTGTGCTGCCGACGCTGACGCTGGCGCTGTCTATGGCGTCCAAGTATACGCGACAGGTGAGGGCGACCGTTCTGGAGGAGCTGAATAAAGATTACGTGACGGGAGCCAGGGCAAGAGGTGTGAGAGGCTCGGTGATTATCTGGAAAAGCGTCATGAAATCATCCATGCTGACAATCATTACGCTGCTGGCGCTGTCTATCGGAAGCCTGCTGGGCGGCACGGCGATTGTTGAGAATATCTTTATTTGGGACGGCGTGGGAAAGCTGGCGGTAGATTCCATCACGATGCATGATTATCCGATGATTCAGGCGTATGTGGCATGGATGGCGATGATTTACGTTCTGGTAAATCTTGTGACCGATATTATTTATCACTTTCTGGACCCGCGTGTACGGCTGGGAGGTGACGGAGCATGAGTGTGGAAGGAATGAGGCAGGAAACGGGACCGTGTGCAGGCACGGACAAACCCATCACAGTCCGGAAACAGAAGCTCCGGAAAAACCACATAAAGGCAAAACTGATTTTTTTCATCGCGCTGGCGGTCGGTCTGCTGCTGACAGCTGTTTTTGCACGGCAGCTCTAGGCAACCCTGAAGGAAATCGGAATTGAGGTAGACGTAAACTGCACTTCCGACCATCTGAGCATTGCGGACAGTGGGGAATATGATGTATATGTAAGCTCTCTGACGACGGCGCCGACGGGCGACCCGGAATATTTCTTTACCACCTGTGCACTGGAAAGCTCAGCAAAGAACCGCTCCAATCATAGTATCGCTGAGGTGGAGAGTCTGTACGAAGAGCTGCATCAGGAGTTTGATACTGAAAAGCGTGGGGCGCTTGCAGTGCAGATGCAGCAGGCTATGCTGGATGAGAGCGCGATTTTCTTTGTGTCGCATCTGAACATGGGAATTGTTACGAAGTCAAATGTTACAGGTATGTATGCGCATCCATGTGATTATTATGAAATCACGGCGGAGCTGAATGTGGAGTAAGCGGATGACAGCAGAGAGGAAAGAGCAGGTGCCTGTTATCTGAATGCAACATTTAGTATAGGAGATATTTTTATGGAACCATTGCTGCAGGCGGAACACATTACAATATGTTATAACGGAAAACCGGTTGTAAAGGACGTCAGTTTCAACGTGGACGCCGGGGAGATTCTTGGCGTTGTCGGTGAATCGGGAAGCGGGAAAAGTACGATTATAAAGGCTGTTATGGGCTTGCTGGGCGGAGGCGGCATGGTGACGGAAGGCGATATCTGGTATAAAGGGCGGAATGTAGTGGATATGCCATCAGAAGAGCTGCGTAAGATTCTGGGACCGGAAATCGGTATGGTATTTCAGGATTGTAAAGCGGCGCTCTGCCCAATCCGGACAGTGGGAGAGCAGATATACGAGAGCATCTCTGAGCATGAGCGCGTCACGAAAAAGCAGGTGTACGAGCGTGCGGGTGAGGTGATGCAGAAAATCGGGCTGACAGACCCACAGCGGATAATGGACAGCTATCCGTTTGAATTATCCGGCGGTATGAACCAGCGTGTCGGTATCTGCGCCGCAATGATGATGAAGCCTGCTCTGCTTCTGGCGGACGAACCGACGAGCGCGCTGGATGTGACGGTTCAGGCGCAGGTAATAAGGGAAATGAAGCTGATGCGGGAGACATACGGCACGGCGATGATTCTGGTCACACACAATATCGGTGTTGTAAAAGCGATGGCGGACCGGGTCCTGGTTCTTCAAAATGGGGAAATGAGAGACTATGGTCCGACAGATTGCGTACTAAACCATCCGGAAAATGCATACACGAAAAAGCTGATGGATTCCGTGCTGCATCTGCGCAGAAACGCGTAGCTTATATTGTAACAGAGAGCAGGAAATCCAGGCTGAAATGCTGCAAAGAAACCATCCGGCTTTCGGAAAGAGCCGGGAGAATTTTGTCAGAAAAGGATGGAGACGAATATGCCGGATACAATACTAAAAGCAGAACATTTGAAAAAAGTCTTTACCTCCGGGAAAAAATCCTTTACGGCGGTGGAGGACGTCAGCTTTACCTTGGAGCGCGGCGAATGTCTCGGCATTGTCGGGGAATCGGGTTCTGGAAAAAGCACGATTGCCAGGATGATTACGCGTCTTATCGAGACCACGGAGGGGAGCGTCTCACTGCTCGGCAAAGATATTACCAATATAAAAGGAAAAGAACTGCGAGCCGTATATCGTGAAATGCAGATGGTGTTTCAGATGCCGATGGAATCATTTGACCCGCGGCGCACGCTGGGAGACGGGATTGGCGAGAGTCTGCGAAACGCCGGTATGAGCCGCCGCGATACGAAAATAAAGACGGAAGAGCTTCTGGAAATGTGCGGGCTGATGCCGGAATTTGCAGCCAGGTATCCGCACGAGGTCAGCGGCGGACAGTGCCAGCGGGCAGCAATCGCACGGGCGCTGGCAGTGAACCCGTCCATATTGATCTGCGATGAGGCGACCAGTGCGCTCGACGTGACGGTGCAGAAGCAGGTGCTGGAACTGCTGATAAATTTGAAAGAAAAGAAAAACCTTTCCTTTCTCCTTATCTGCCATGACCTTGCGCTTGTGCAGGCATTCTGCGATAAGGTGCTGGTGCTTTGCAGGGGAAAGGTTGTAGAGCAGGGAACGCCGGACGATATCATCAACCATCCGAAGGAAGAATACACAAAAATACTGGTGGATTCCGTATTATAAAAAGGGCGCGGCGGTTTTATACCAGGATAGAATTGCCTGTGTTCTCTTTTACGGCCTTCATCCGCAGCCGTACATAGTCGGAATACCAGACACCATCTTTATATAAAGCGGGAGCCAGAGCGCTTACCGCTTTTTTTAAGATAACCTGCCGGTCATCTTCCGTAACGTTTACAAAGGGATTTTTCACAAACATCTTTATCCAGTCCGTCAGACCATCCTCACCGTTCAGTCTGGTCGGGCGGTCAAAGAGCACAGCGCAGCGCACAGTAAAGCCGGTTTTTTCCAGCATGGCGGCATATTCCCCGATAGAAGGAAAATAAAACGGCATGGTGTACGTATACCCCAGTTTTGTAAATTCCTGTGCCAGAGCGGTATGAATGAGCCGGTTATTGCCAGTTCCGCCCATTTCAAATACAAACTGTCCGCCGTCATTTAAAGCCTGGTAAACACAGCGCATCATATCTTCCTGGCGGCTTTTATCAATCCAGTGAAATACCGCATTTGAAAAAACAGCGTCCACGCTTTCCTCCAGAGTAAAGTCAGTAGCATCGGCGCGGTGAAAGCGGATGCCGGGGCAGTTTTTCCGTGCAACTGCGAGCATGTCCTCCGAGGCATCCATTCCAGTGACGATAAGCCCCTTTTCTGCGAGAACTTTTGAAAGCGCGCCGTTCCCACAGCCAAGGTCCAGAACGCTGCGGGCGTTTTTTAAATCAATCAGTGAAATAACATCGTTGCCATATTCATGCACAAAGGAAAAATCGGAAGAATATTTTTCCGCATTCCAGTTCTGGTTCATTTTCATTCACTCCCATATTTTAGAAATTTTCATCTGCGCGGCAGCAATCCAATGGATTATTTGTATGGAATAGTCATTTGGCTGTCCGGTTCATCTTCGCAGATTTACAGAAAAGTATAAATCCGATGACAAATAGTATCGCCAGCATACCGACGCCTGCGCTGGCGTTGCCGGTAATCTGCGCGACGATGCCGACCAGCGTGGTTCCGAGGAAGGAAGCGCCCTTTCCGCAGATATCGTAGATGCCGAAGTATTCGCCGGATTTTTCGGGCGGAATGATTTTGGCAAAATAGGAGCGGGCAAGCGCCTGGATCGCGCCCTGGAACATGCCGACCAGAACGGCGAGCAGCCAGAATTCCCACTGCTTATCAAGCTGGATGGCGAACAGCGCGATACATGTATAGGCGATAATACAGACCTTGATCAGCAGATCCGTCGCATAGCGCTTGGACAGCGAGCCGAAGAGGAGCGCACACGGGAAAGCGACAATCTGTGTCAGAAGCAGCGCAAGCAGAAGCCCCTGCGTATCAAGACCCAGCGCGCTGCCGTAGGCGGTCGCCATGTCGATAATCGTATAGACCCCGTCGATAAAAAAGAAAAATGCCAGCAGGTACATGAAAATATGCTTCTGCCCTTTAATATCAGACAGGGTGCTGCCAAGGCGGCGGAAGCTGTCGCGCACCGGATGCTCCGGCGCCGGTGAGTAGTGCGTCTGCTTATAGTTGCGCAGAAGCGGGAGCGTCATCAGAAGCCACCAGACGGCATTCAGAAGAAACGCCAGCGTCATGGCGGTCTGCATGGAAAGCCCCAGACTTTCATTCATCAGCACCAGAACGAGCGAGAGCACAAAGGGAATGCAGCTTCCGATATATCCCCAGGCATAGCCCTGCGAAGAAACATCGTCCATTTTCTCCGGCGTGGTGACATCCACCAGCATGGAATCGTAAAATATCAGACTGGCATTAAAGCCGACCTTTGCGATGACGAAGACTCCCAGAAACAGAATCCAGGAGGTCGGCAGAGAGAGCGCGGCACAGCCGATCACGCCGAGCATCATACAGACGGTAAAGAGCGGTTTCTTGTAGTTGCGTGTGTCGGCGACAGTGCCGAGCACCGGGCCGAGCACGGCTACCACAACCGTCGCAACAGAAGCGGCATAGCCCCAGTAAGCGAGATAATCCACCTCAGAAATACCGGCATTCTGCGCCAGCGAGTTAAAATAAATCGGAAGAATCGTCGCCACCAGCATGACAAAGGCGGAATTTCCGATGTCGTAGAGAATCCAGTACTTTTCTAACTTCGTAAGCTTGTTTTTGTTCATGATGTCTGTCCTCACATAATCTGCGCGCAAAGCGCTGATAGTTGTCGGGCTTTTTGAACGCCCGGCTTTTGAATTTATAATAGCATACCTGTGCGGGGGAATGCCAGAGCATTTCTGTAAAAAGTATTTCTGAATTTTGTAAAATGTAAGTGGGAAATTGTTTTGCAACCGCTTCTGTGATACACTGGACAAAAACAGGGCGGGAGAGGGAACATGCAAAGGGAAATCTATTATATTGAAGATGACGCTGCGATTGCCGGAAGCGTAGCGGCATATCTGGAGGAAAAGGGTTTTCGGGTGACGGTTTTTGCCGGAGTTTCTGCGGCAAAGCAGGCGCTGCTCGCCAGCCGACCGGATTTTGTGATCGCCGACTGGAACCTTCCGGATGGAAGCGGAAGCGGGCTGTGCAGCTGGATCCGCAGAAGGATGGGTGATGAGCTGCCGGTGCTGCTTCTGACAGTCAGAGGGGAGACGGAGGACATGCTGGAAGGCTTCCAGAGCGGTGCGGACGATTATCTGACAAAGCCGTTTGAGCTGGAGGTGCTGTATGCGAGGGTGCAGGCGATTTTGCGGAGGATGAAGCGGGCGGAGCGCACGCAGCTTTTCTGTGATGAAATCTGTCTGGACCGGGAAAAACAGACGGTTTCCCGCGGCGGATGCGAGGCAGCGCTTGCTCCGTCGGAATACCGGCTGCTGGAGTATCTGCTGGAACAAAAGGGGCGCACCGTTACCAGAAGCGAGCTTCTGGAGAAAATATGGGATTCCGGGGGGAATTTTGTAAATGACAACACGCTGACGGTGACGATGAAGCGCCTGCGGGAGAGGCTGGGAAATCCGGCGTGCATCAAAACGATCCGCAGCTTCGGCTACCGGATGGAGGACACGATATGACGGAACGAAAATCAAAGCGATGGCTCGTTTTATCGCTTCTGGCGGCAGGTCTGGCGAGCGCGGCACTGACGGCGATGCTCTGCGGGCATCTGCTGGCGCGGGAGCGGTTCAGCCAGATTTCCGGCATCTGCACGGCGCTGACGGAAAAAATGCCGGAGGCGGAGCAGCCGCTTTTAGAGGTCTTAAAGGACCTGCATGAAAGCGGGCTGTTTATGGAGACGGATAAGGATTCCCGGACGGAGATATTCCTGGAAAGGTATGGATATCGTGAGGCGGACTTTGCCGGGCATAACAGGGGCGCTGTGTGGATACTGGCGGCTCTCTGCGGCATTTTCGGAGGTCTGTGCATGTCTGCGGCTGTTTTTCTTCTGCAAAGGAAAAAGCGGGAACGGATTGCAGGACTGACGGCTTACCTGGAGCGGGTAAACTGTGGCAGCGGAGAGCTTTTGCAGGCACAGGAGGACGACTTTTCTGCGCTGGAGGACGAACTGTATAAAACGGTGACGGCGCTGCGGCAGACGCGGGAGGAGGCAGTGCGTGCAAAAGAACGTTTTGCGGACAACCTCGCCAACATCGCGCATCAGCTCAAAACGCCGATCACAGCGGCCTCGCTCTCTCTGCAGCGGCTGTGCGGGCAGACAGATGAATTTAAGCTGCCGGAAAGCATGAGCCGCCTGACGCGGCAGGTGCAGGCGCAGCTTGACCGGCTGACGATTCTTGGAGAGGCGCTGCTTACTTTGGCGCGGATTGATTCCGGGACTTTGCAGCTAAAGCAGGAATCAGTGGACGCATTTACGGTGTTGATGCTCGCGGCAGAAAATCTGGAAAGCCTGCTTTCAAAACAGAGGATGAAGGTTTCGATTTTGGAGAACGGCAGCGCAGAATTTACGGGCGACCTGGAATGGACGATGGAGGCGCTGATGAATCTTATAAAAAACTGTGCCGAGCACACCCCGGAAGGCGGAACGATAACCTGTACGTATGAAAAAAATCCGCTGTACACAGAAATCAGAATCTGCGACGAGGGAGAGGGCTTTGCGAGAGAGGATATCCCGCATCTCTTCGAACGGTTTTACCGCGGAAAATGCGCAAAAGGCGAAGGAATCGGAATCGGCCTGTCCCTTGCGGGGGAAATATTTGCGCTGCAGAACGGCAGCCTGACGGCAAAAAATCTGCCGGAGGGCGGTGCGTGTTTTGAGGTGCGTGTGTATGCGTAATTGTCACGGAACTGTCACTTGCGTCTGCTATACTTGATTTAGAGTGGCATAGCCGATGAAAAGGATGGCAGAAAGGGGACAATTATATGGAAATTTTGAGATGCGAGGGCGTGCGCAAGGTTTACGGCTCCGGGGAGAGCAGGGTGGCTGCGCTGGATGGGGTGAACCTGTCACTGGGGAAAGGCGAATTTGCGGCGGTGGTCGGCACATCAGGTTCCGGAAAGTCTACGCTTCTGCACATTCTTGGAAGTGTGGAGCAGCCGACGGAGGGACATGTTTTTATAGAAGGAAAGGACATTACTTCGCTGAACCGCACGCAGTCGGCGCTTCTGCGCAGACGGAAGGTGGGAATCGTCTATCAGTTTTACAACCTGATTCCGACACTGACGGTGCGGAAAAATATTCTGATGCCGCTTCTTTTAGACAAAAAGAAGCCGGAGCAGGATCATTTTGCGCAGGTGGTTCATACGCTTGGCATCGGGGATAAGCTGGAGGCGCTGCCGGGCCAGCTCTCCGGCGGACAGCAGCAGCGCGCAGCGATCGCGCGGGCAATGATGTACCGCCCGGCGGTGCTTTTGCTGGATGAGCCGACCGGAAATCTGGACCGGAAAAATTCCCGTGAGGTGCTGGACATGCTGAAGCTCTCCAACCGAAATTTCGGACAGACGGTTTTTCTGATCACACATGATGAAAAAATTGCGCTGGAGGCGGACCGCATCATTACGATGGAAGACGGACGTATTCTTCGCGACGAGCGGAGGTGAGCGAGATGTGGAGAGAATATTCGGCGAATTATATCAGAGGCAACCGGGCGTCCGGGATCACTGTCATGGCTTCGGCATTTATTTCCGCGCTGCTTTTATCGCTGCTGTGCAGCCTGTTTTATAATTTCTGGGCGTATGACATCCAGAGGATCAAAGCAGAAGAGGGTGATTGGCAGGCGCGGCTTTCGGGCGTGGCTTCGGAAGAGGAGCTGGCGGTAATCCGCAATTTTGCGAACGTGGAGCGGGTGATTGTTCAGGAAGGAAAGGCGGAGCTGACTGTCGATATCTATTTCTCAAATCTGTATGCTATCCTTGAAGATATGCCGCGTATCGCGGAAGCGCTGGGAATCGATGCCGAAAATATCACATATCATCACGCGCTTTTATCGATGTACCTTATCCGTGATCCCGCAGATCCGGCGCCGCGGCTTGTTTTTCCGCTGTTTCTAGCAATTCTGGCGCTGGCATGTTTTTCTTTAATTATGATCATTCACAATGCCTTTGCGGTGTCTATGGACGCACGCGTGCATCAGTTTGGTATTTTCGCCAGCATCGGCGCAACCCCGGCACAGATACGCGCCTGCCTGCTGCAGGAGGCGGCAGCGCTGTGCGCTGTGCCGCTTCTGGCGGGGCAGCTTTTTGGAATTATCGGCGGTATGGGAGTGCTTCATCTGATTAATGCGATGGCGGCGGACGTGCAGGGGCGGTTTGACGCGGTATGGACGTATCACCCGCTGGTATTTGCGGTCACGCTGGCAGCATCCATTGCGACGGTGTGGATTTCTGCCTGGATCCCGGCGCACAGGTTAAGCAGGATGACCGTGCTGGAGGCAGTCAGAAATACCGGGGAGCGGGCGGTGAAAAAGAAAAAGCGCTTTTGGATTTTGCCGCATTTCTTTGGCATGGAGGGCGAGCTTGCGGCAAACGCGCTGTACGCGCAGCGGAAATCCCTGCGCACGGCGAAGCTTTCGCTGACAGTGTCTTTTCTGGCGTTTTCACTGATGCTGTGTTTTTTTACGCTGACGGGCATCAGCCAGCGGATGACATATTTTGAGCGGTATCAGAATGCATGGGATATTTATGTGACCCTGAAAAACACAGATATGGAAAGCTTAACGCAGATCAGTCAGATCAGGGAGCTGCCGGGAGTGCGAAGCTGTACGGCTTACCAGAGGGCGTCGGCGAAACGCCTTGTCACGGAAGCGGAGCTGAGCGCAGAGGCGCTGGCGTCAGGAAATATGCAGCGTGTGCCGGAATCATATGTGATGTCAGAGGACGGAGCGTGGCTCGTAAATGCGCCGATTATCATTCTGGATGACGAAAGCTTTCTGGAATACTGTGCGCAGCTTGGCACAGGATCGCGGCTGGACGGCGCGATCATTCTGAATCGTATGCGGGACAGCTCCAACCCTGATTTCCGCAGCACCGATTATTTCCCGTATCTGCAGGATACGATCAATACGACCGCTCTGCGCCCGGCGGATGTTTCCGGTGAACGGCAAATTGCGGTGGGGCAGGAGCCGGCTGCGGAAGGATCAGCGGCGGAGCTTTTGGTGCTTGCGTACACGCAGGAGCCGCCCGTTTTGCGGGAAGCCTATGGAGAAACAGATTATTACGAGCTGGTGCATTTTCTGCCGCTGTCGCTCTGGGAGAGTATCAGAGGACAGGTTGGCGGAGAGAACAGCGAGTGCTGCATCCGTATTCTGGCAAAGGAAGGAGCAGCGCCGGCGGACTTGCAGGAGCTGGAACAAAATGTGATGCAGATTCTCGGGAGCAGTTATGAAATGGAAATAGAAAACCGCATCCAGGAAAAGCTTTCCAACGACGAGATGCAGCGGGGAATGATGTGGATCCTCGGCGGCTTCTGCACACTGCTTGCACTGATTGGAATTGCCGATGTATTTTCAAATACGATGGGCTTTGTGCGGCAAAGAAAGCGAGAATTTGCCCGCTATCTGTCCGTCGGGCTGACGCCGGAGGGCATGAAAAAGATGTTCTGTCTGGAGGCGGCTGCGCTTGTGGGACGTCCGGCGCTGGTTTCCCTGCTATTGACTGCGTTTTTTACCGGGCTGATGATTAAAGCGAGCTATCTGGAGCCGGGCGTATTTTTAAGAGAAGCGCCACTGCTGCCGCTGCTGTTGTTTTTCGGAGCGGCGTTTGGCATGGTGGCGCTTGCCTATTATCTCGGCGGTCGGAGGCTGATGCAGATCAGTCTTGCGGGTGCGCTGCGTGATGATACGATGCTGTAAAGCCGAGCCAGAACTGTTCATCATCGATATGGACGGTGAGGTACCATTTCGGTGTGCCGGGCATTTCCAGATTACTAAAATCAAAATGAGCCATTGCAAAGCCGAGAAAGCAGATCAGAAGCCCGGCTGCAAGGAAGGTGATACCGCCCGGAAGGGCTTTTGCCTTAAGCGTAGCGAGAAGATTTTTTTTGCTGTTCATGCGATTGCCTCCTTTCTTCTGGTGAACAGGCGCTTCAGCCATCTGCTGAAACGGACCGTGACGCGCACAAAATAGCTGCCGAGTAACAAGGTAAGCCAGCCGGCAAGGATAAAGACGCCTGCGGACAAAATACCGACGCCGAACTGCAGGACGCCGAGCGCTGCATTACCGAAAAATACCGGGAACGCCCCGACGGTGCTGACGACGGCGAGCAGCAGGGCGCTGAGGGATACTGCGCCGGTCGTTACCGGAACGCACCAGATTACGATGTAAGCGCAGAGCACCATCATGGCGGCGGCCAGTGCAAGACCAAGCGCAAGCGCGGCGACGGCGAGCACAAGCGAACCCCAGAGCGGCGAGCCGAGAATCAGCAGCAAAGTGATAAGGATCTTTTGACCGGTGGAAACGGATTTTGCCGGAGTCTCCTGTTCGGATAAGATCTGCTCGGCAACGGCGCCGGGATTGCCGATGCGGGCGACGGCTTCTTCTTCAGTGCAGCCGTCCTCCATTGCATCCTCGATCATTTCCTGATAATAGGAAAGATGGGTTTCGCGTTCTTTTCTGGAAAGTCCCTTCAGGAGCTTCTCCAGCCGCGTCAGAAATTCAGTTTTACTCATGATCAATCGCTCCCTTCATAAAGTCGTAAATCTGCAGCAATTGCTGCCAGTCGTTTAGAAATTCCTGTGCGCGCGCGCGCCCCTTCTGGGTGATGCGGTAATATTTGCGCAGACGGCTGTTGTGCTCCACGGAGTATGTCTCCACGCAGGCGCTTGCCTCCAGCCGCTTCAGGATAGGGTACAGGGTGGATTCTGAAATTTCAATGCAGGGCGAGATATCCTTGATGATCTGATATCCGTAGGAATCTGTCTGATAAAGTGCGCCCAGCACGCAGTATTCCAGAAAGCCTTTTTTGAGCTGAATATCCATGTGCTTGCCTCCTTATGCACTATACTATACAATACATAGTATAATGTGTCAAGGGGTATTTTGACAAAAAAGTTCAGGTATGATATGCTTGCAGGGAAAGCGTGCGGAAGCAGCAGGAAGCGGTATTTGTGCGCTGCATTCCACGAAAAAGATGGAGAGAACGATGAAGTTTATTTATGAGCCTGCACTGCAGGAGTATATGAGGCAGAAACGGAAAAATACGATTGCGGTGGAGGTTGTGACAAGCAACAATTCTGATTTTGAGGTGACGGAGTTGCATGTGCATCTGGTGGATGAAAAGCGGGCAGCATTTTTTATCGAAAAAAAGCACTTCCGGGAGCATATGACGGAGCACGGCAGCGTGCTGCTGCCGCCGTACCGGTTGGAATATGATGAGACGGTCACGTTCGGACTGAAGAAATTTCTGTTTGTGCGTTACGTTACCTGGCAGGGCATTCACTTGTAGGGCGTCCAGCCGATACCTGTCTGTATACTGACAAGAAAGAAAACCGGCAGCAGGCGCACAGACAAAGTGAAAACGCAGCCCGCGCCGGCATGTATATGGACAGATTGTATATCCGATTGGTGGAAGCATGGAAAAGGAGAAAACTATGGAAAAAATAATTTTAGCATCCGGTTCGCCGCGCCGCCGCGAGCTTTTGGAGCAGGCGGGCATCCCCTTTGAGGTGATCAAGAGCGACGCGGAGGAGATTATCACAAAAACAGAGCCGGCGGAGATCGTAAAGGAGTTATCTCTGTGCAAGGCACAGGTGGTGGCGGACGCGCATCCGGGACGTCTGGTGCTTGGCGCAGATACGATCGTGGTGCTGGACGGGCAGGTACTTGGAAAGCCGAAGAGTACAGAGCATGCGGCGGCGATGCTGCGCGCATTGCAGGGAAGGACGCATCAGGTCTATACGGGCGTCACTCTGATAAGGGATGGGCAGGCACATTCCTTCTATGAAAAGACCGACGTCACCCTCTACACGATGACAGACGAGGACATCCGGAATTACGTGGAGAGCGGCGACTGCATGGACAAGGCGGGCGCCTACGGGATACAGGGCAGATTTGCCGTCCATATCAAAGGAATCTGTGGGGATTACTATACGGTTGTCGGGCTGCCGGTGGCGAGACTGTGGCAGGAGATGAAAGCGCGCGGGTGGGCATAGATAGAATGTTAGCTGGAAAAATCTGCGTTGTGCGGTACCGGCAGCAAAAAAAATTTATTGCCGGACATGCTGTATATCCCTGCAAAACCAGCCAAATTGAACGAAACAGGCATTCAACGGCAAACAATTCGCTGCAACTGCCAGATAAACATAAAAGTTGTCAAATAATCTGACAATTTCGCAAAAATTCCCTATTTACAAAGGAGAAAAAAGGGTGTATGATAATGCGTAAATAAAATGCAAAATAAAATTCAATCGAAAAAATGAATTGATATTATGCATAAAATACGGCAGAGACAGAAACAGGGGAAAAGCCCCGAAGACTGTGCGCCGTGAAAGAAAGGAAGAGGGCTATGGCAAACAAGAGCGCACCTCAGGCTCCGCCGCTGTACCGGCAGGAATTTGAGCATGACAACTGCGGTATTGGCGCAGTGGTAAACATCAAGGGAATCAAAACCAGGGCGACGGTTGAAAACGCCTTGAAGATTGTAGAAAACTTAGAGCACAGAGCCGGCAAAGACGCCGAGGGAAAAACAGGGGACGGTGTAGGAATCCTTTTACAGATTTCGCACAAATTCTTTTCCAAAACCTGTAACGCCCTCGGCATTTCTATTGGTAAGGAGCGGGAATACGGCATTGGTCAGTTTTTCTTCCCGCAGGATGAGCTGAAGAGAAAACAGGCGATGAAGATGTTTGAGATTATTCTGAGCAAGGAAGGTCTGGAATTTCTCGGCTGGCGCACCGTTCCGACAGTACCGGAGGTGCTCGGACAGAAGGCGCTCGACAAGATGCCATGCATTATGCAGGCGTTTATCAAAAAACCTGCGGATGTGGAGAAAGGTCTGCCGTTCGACCGCAGACTGTATGTGGCGCGCCGCGAGTTTGAGCAAAGCAACGAGAATACCTACGTTGCCTCCCTCTCCAGCAGAACGATCGTCTACAAGGGTATGTTCCTGGTAGGGCAGCTCCGCCAGTTCTTCACTGACCTGCAGAGCCCGGACTACGAATCGGCGATCGCGACCGTGCACTCCCGTTTCAGCACGAATACTAATCCGAGCTGGGAGCGGGCGCATCCGAACCGTTTCATCGTACATAACGGTGAGATCAATACCATCCGCGGCAACGCCGACAAGATGCTGGCGCGCGAGGAAACGATGGCGTCCCCGTATCTGCAGGATGATTTCCACAAGGTGCTGCCGGTGATCAATATGGCGGGTTCTGATTCTGCCATGCTGGACAACACGCTGGAATTTCTTATCATGAGCGGCATGGATATGGCGCTTGCCATGATGATTCTGATTCCGGAGCCGTGGGCGAACAACCAGAACCTCTCGCAGAACAAGCGTGATTTCTACCAGTATTATGCGACCATGATGGAGCCGTGGGACGGTCCTGCCGCTATTATGTTCAGCGACGGCGACCAGGTGGGCGCGGTGCTCGACCGCAACGGTCTGCGTCCGTCACGCTATTATATCACGAATGATGGCTATATGATTTTATCCTCCGAGGTGGGTGTGCTGGATATTCCGCCCGAAAAGATTGTCCGCAAGGAGCGTCTGCATCCGGGTAAAATGCTGCTGATCGATACGGTACAGGGCAGAATTATCGACGATGAGGAGCTGAAGGAATACTATGCTTCGCGTGAGCCGTACGGAGAGTGGCTGGACAGCAACCTGGTATGTCTGAAGGATCTGAAGATCCCGAATGTGCGCGTGCCGGAGTACACGGACGAGGAGCGCGCAAGACTGCAGAAGGCATTCGGCTATACTTATGAGGAATATCGCACTTCCATCCGCAACATGGCATTAAACGGCGCGGAGGGCATTGCTTCCATGGGTATCGACACGCCGCTTGCCGTGCTTTCTGACCAGCAGCAGCCGCTGTTTAACTACTTTAAGCAATTGTTCGCGCAGGTAACAAATCCGCCTATCGACGCGATCCGCGAGGAAATTGTCACCTCGACAACCGTTTATATCGGTGAGGACGGCAATCTTCTGGAGGAGGCGCCGGAAAACTGCAAGGTATTGAAGGTGAATAACCCGATCCTCACAAATACCGATATGCTGAAGATCAAGCATATGAAGGTGGATGGCTTTAAGGTGGCGGAGGTGCCGATCACATATTATAAGAGCACCAGCATCGAGCGTGCGATTGAGCGTCTGTTCGTGGAGGTTGACAAGGCGCACCGCGACGGCGCGAACATTCTTGTGCTGACTGACCGCGGCGTGGATGAGAACCATGTGCCGATCCCGTCGCTGCTTGCGGTATCTGCGGTGCATCAGTATCTTGTAAAGACGAAGAAGAGAACATCGCTTGCGATCGTTCTGGAATCCGGCGAGCCGCGCGAGGTGCATCATTTTGCCACGCTTCTGGGCTACGGAGCCTGCGCGATTAACCCGTATCTGGCGCAGGATACCATCCGCCAGCTCATCGACAATAAGATGATCGAGAAGGATTACTATGCGGCGGTCAATGATTACAATTCGGCAGTGCTGCACGGCATCGTCAAGATCGCGTCGAAGATGGGTATTTCCACGATCCAGTCCTATCAGGGCTCTCAGATTTTTGAGGCGATCGGCATCAGCAAGGAAGTAATCGACAAATACTTTACAAAAACGGTTAGTCGTGTGGGCGGCATCACACTGCAGGATATCGAGAACCAGACAGAAGCGCTGCACAACGAAGCGTTTGATCCGTTAGGACTTGGCACCGATCTCACCTTAAACAGCATCGGACGCCACAAATCGCGGAGCCAGGGCGAGGAGCACCGCTACAATCCGCTGACGATCCATCTGCTGCAGGAGTCGACGAAACAGGGCAATTACCAGATGTTCAAGGAATACACGGCGCGCGTGAACCGCGAGGAATCCGGCTATCTGCGCAGTCTGATGGATTTTAATTACCCTGAGGAGGGCGTGCCCATTGAAGAGGTGGAGAGCGTGGATGAGATCGTGAAGCGCTTTAAGACGGGTGCGATGTCCTACGGCTCGATTTCGCAGGAGGCGCACGAGACGCTGGCGATCGCGATGAATAAGCTGCACGGAAAATCCAACTCCGGCGAGGGCGGCGAGAGCGACGAGCGTCTGGCGTCTGCAGGCACTGCGAACGACCGCAGCTCAGCGATTAAGCAGGTGGCATCCGGACGTTTCGGCGTGACCAGCCGTTATCTGGTGAGCGCAAAGGAGCTGCAGATCAAGATGGCGCAGGGCGCGAAGCCGGGCGAGGGCGGACATCTGCCGGGCGGAAAGGTATATCCGTGGATCGCAAAAACGAGACATTCGACGCCGGGCGTGAGCCTGATTTCCCCGCCGCCTCATCACGATATTTATTCGATCGAGGATCTGGCGCAGCTGATATACGATTTGAAAAATTCCAATAAAGATGCGCGCATTTCCGTGAAGCTGGTGTCCGAGGCGGGCGTTGGTACCGTTGCGGCGGGCGTTGCAAAAGCGGGCGCGCAGGTTATCCTTATTTCCGGCTATGACGGCGGTACCGGAGCGGCGCCGCGCAGCTCCATCCACAACGCCGGTCTTCCGTGGGAGCTTGGTCTTGCTGAGACGCATCAGACGCTGATGATGAACGGGCTGCGGAATAAGGTGCGCATTGAGACGGACGGTAAGCTGATGAGCGGACGCGATGTCGCGATCGCGGCGATCCTCGGCGCGGAGGAATTTGGTTTTGCCACCGCTCCGCTGGTAACGATGGGCTGCGTGATGATGCGTGTCTGCAACCTGGATACCTGTCCGGTGGGCGTTGCTACCCAGAATCCGGAGCTGCGCAAGCGTTTCCGCGGCAAACCGGAATATGTTATCAACTTTATGCGCTTTATCGCACAGGAGCTGCGCGAATATATGGCGAAGCTGGGCGTGCGCACAGTCGATGAGCTGGTCGGCAGAAGCGATCTTTTAAGAAAGGGCGAGGGCTTCTATAAGGAGAAGGCGGCGCGCGTAGATCTGAGCGCGATCCTCGACAACCCGTATGTAGGACAGAAATGCACCTTTGAGCCGGAGCATGTTTACGACTTCCATCTGGAAAAGACGGCGGACGAGAAGATCCTGCTGAAGAAGCTGAAGGGCGCGCTGGAGAAGAAGCAGAAGCGCAGCATTGAGGTGGATGTGTCCAACGTGGACCGTGCGTTCGGAACGATTTTCGGTTCGGAGATCACGAAGCTGTACGGCGACACCCTGGAGGATGATACCTTTACTGTAAAATGTAACGGCGCGGGCGGACAGAGCTTCGGCGCGTTTATCCCGAAGGGGCTGACTCTGGAGCTGGTGGGCGACAGCAATGATTATTTTGGAAAGGGGCTTTCCGGCGGCAGACTGATCGTGTACCCGCCGAAGGGAATTACCTACAAACAGGATGAGAATATCATCATCGGCAACGTGGCGCTTTACGGCGCTACCAGCGGCAGCGCCTACATCAACGGTGTGGCAGGCGAGCGCTTCTGCGTCCGCAACTCCGGTGCGGTTGCCGTGGTAGAGGGCGTCGGCGAGCACGGCTGCGAATATATGACCGGCGGACGGGCGGTGATCCTCGGCAGGACCGGCAAAAACTTTGCGGCGGGCATGAGCGGTGGTATCGCCTACGTGCTGGATGAGGACAGCGACCTCTACAAGAAGGTCAACAAAGAGATGGTTTCCATTGAGAAGCTGACCAACAAATACGATGTGGAAGAATTGAAGAAAATGATCCAGGATCACGTGAAGTATACAAATTCCGTGAAGGGCAAGGAAGTTCTGGAGCATTTTGAGGAATATCTGCTGAAATTCAAGAAGATCATCCCGAATGACTACAAGCGGATGATGAATACCATCGTTCAGATGGAGGAAAAAGGATTGAGCAGCGAGCAGGCACAGATTGAAGCGTTTAACGCGATCAAGAAAGGATAGGAGGAGACGAAGATGGGAAAACCAACAGGATTTATGGATTATGAGCGGGAGACTGCAGCGGCGGCTTCCCCGAAGGTCCGTATCAAAAACTTCAACGAATTCCATACTCCGCTCTCCAGAGAGAAGCAGCGACAGCAGGCGGCGCGGTGTATGGCGTGCGGCGTGCCGTTTTGTCAGTCGGGAATGATGATCGGCGGCATGGCGTCGGGCTGCCCCTTAAATAATCTGGTGCCGGAGTGGAACGATCTTGTTTACACGGGAAACTGGGAGCAGGCATATCTGCGTCTGACAAAGACGCACTGCTTCCCGGAGTTTACGTCGCGCGTGTGTCCGGCGCTCTGCGAGGCGGCATGCACCTGCAATCTGAACGGGGAGCCGGTGGCGACGAAGGAGAATGAGCGCGCGATTATCGAAAATGCTTACGAGAAAGGGCTGGTAAAGCCGAATCCGCCGAAGGTACGCACCGGAAAGCGCGTGGCGGTGGTCGGAAGCGGCCCGTCCGGCCTGGCGACGGCGATGCAGCTTAACAAGCGCGGTCATCTGGTGACAGTATTTGAGAGAAACGACCGCATCGGCGGATTGCTGCGCTACGGTATCCCGAATATGAAGCTGGAGAAGCATATCATCGACCGCCGTCTGGCGATCATGGAGGCGGAGAGCATCACCTTTGTGACGAACGCCAACATCGGCGAGGACATCCCGGCGGAGCAGCTTTTGAAGGATTATGACCGTGTGGTGCTTTGCTGCGGAGCCTCCAACCCGCGCGATATCAAGGTGCCGGGGCGCGAGGCAAAGGGCATTTATTTTGCGGTGGATTTCTTAAAGGCGACCACAAAGAGCCTTTTGGATTCTAATTTTGAGGATGGAAAATTCATCTCTGCAAAGGGCAAAAAGGTGATGGTGATCGGCGGCGGCGACACTGGAAACGACTGTGTTGGCACGTCCATCCGTCTCGGCGCGGCAAGTGTGCTGCAGCTTGAGATGATGCCGAAGGCGCCGGATACGCGCGCGGCAAACAATCCGTGGCCGCAGTGGCCGAGAGTCTGCAAGACCGACTACGGTCAGCAGGAGGCGATCGCGGTGTTCGGGCATGATCCGCGCGTCTATCAGACGACCGTCACGGAATTTATCGCCAACAAAAAGGGCGAGGTCTGCCAGGCAAAGCTCGTGAAGCTGGAGGGCAAGCGCGACGAAAAGAGCGGACGCATGATGATGGTTCCGGTGGAGGGCACAGAGGAGATCGTGGACGTCGACCTCGTGCTGATCGCGGCTGGCTTCCTCGGTTCCCAGAAGTATGTGACGGATGCCTTCAAGGTAGCGCTCGACGGGCGCACCAACGTGGCGACCGATCCGGGCAAATATCAGACCAGCATCCCGAATGTCTTTACCGCAGGCGATATGCACCGCGGACAGTCCCTCGTCGTGTGGGCGATCCGCGAAGGGCGTGAGGCGGCAAAAGCGGTGGACGAATCGCTGATGGGGTATACGAATTTATAAAAAGAGCACAGATGTGTGTCTTTGCGTGGAAAGGTGCCGGAGGGCAGTTTTCTATAATGGCAAAAATCTGCAGGGAAACAGATTCTCTGCAGATTTTTATTGCATATTTTTCATTTTCCATTCCTGTGGGGAGATACCAAAGGCTGTTTTAAAGCACTTCGAGAAATAGGCGGGTGTCTGGAAACCGGTTTTTTCAGCCACTTCCGATATGCGGGAGGAGGGTTCTTTTAAGAGCTCCAGGGCGTGCTCCAGGCGGACATTGTTTAAGTAAGCGTTAAAATTACTGCCGACTTCCTTTTTGAAGCTGCGGGACAGGTATTCAGGACTGATATAGAGCATCTGGGCGACGCCGGACAGACTGATCTCGTCCATGTAGTGTGCCTCTATAATAGAGACAGCCTGCGCAATTCTTTGGGAGTAGCAGGTACAGGAATTGGAACGTCGCTGCAATTGTTCCAGGGCATCCGTCAGAAGCCGCTGAAGGGAAGCAGCGTTTTCAGCAGACTGAAATTGTGCGGATATTTCCTGTGTATATTGATAATAGGCATTCCTGTCAAGCGGAACTGTATGGGAATAGGCTGTCTCACAAAAATTCTGGCATATTGTTTTCAAATTTGCGATATCCGGATAAAAAGTGCTGGATACGAAATCAAAAAGGGTATGAATTTGTGTGTGCGCAAGATCAAACTTTCCTGTCTGGAGCGAAGTTATGATATCAAGAGAATATTCTTTTAACTGCGCATCCTGCGTGGCAGGATAGTGCTCTGCGCGGCGAGCAGCGATGCCATAGAAATCCAGACCGCGACAGCGGTAGAGCAGACGCAGGTCATCTAAAAGCAGCATAGGGTCAGCGTGTATATCGGAGTAAAGGAACAGTAAAGACGCATTATATTTTTGCATCTGCCGGTTGTATGCGGCCTGTCTCTGCAGCTGTATCAGCAGGCTTGGCTGGCGGATTTCTACACATCCAAGATAAAGATATTCTGCAATCGCCAGACAAAATTTTGCTTTTGCATAGTCTACAAGAGGAAGAAACGGTGCGGATCCTTTTGCGTTTTTTTCCGGAGATACTTTTAACAGAAAACAATAATAGCTGTTTTGCGGCACAAAATCTCCATAAGAGGATAACAGGGAACAGAAATCCGCAGGTGTATAAACATTGGAAGAAAGTGCGTTCGGCAGTTTCTGGCATAAATTGTGCAGATCGGAGGCAGAATTTTTTTTCAGGCGGAAATTATCAATAGCTTCCAACAGCTTGCCAGAATCAATCTCGGTTTTCAGAAGGTAATCAACGGCATCATTTTTAAAAGCATTGCGTACATAGGAGTAGTCGTCATAGCTGCTGAGTACGATGACGCCTGCAGATATATTTTTGGCACGCATTTCTTCCAGAAGCTCCAGTCCGTCCATGTGCGGCATACGGATGTCGGTAATTAGCAGGTTGAATGCGGATGTTTCCATTTTTTCAAGTGCTTCAAGACCATTTTTAGCACTGTCAATTTCAAAGTCGGGATGTTCCGCAGTGATCATGTGGATCAGTCCTTCACGAATCGGATATTCATCATCAACTACTAAAATTCGAAACATGATATTCACCTCCATAGTGTCTGGGAATGGTAATACGGATAACGGTACTGTAATGTGGATCTTCTTCCAGGGATAGTCCATAGGAGAGACCGTAAAGCGTGTGTATCTGATCCTGGATATTACACAGACCGATATGTGAGGAAGCAGAGGAGCAGGTATTTTCCAGAATACGATGAAAGGCTTCCGGGGAAAAGCCGACGCCTGTATCGCATACTTCGGCATAAATATTATGCGCCGTTTCACGAAAACGTATCATCAGATTCACAGAAGTATCGGATATAGGTATGGCATGCAGAAAAACGTTTTCCACAAGGGGCTGCATAAGGAAACGTGGAATAGAAAGTTCCGCCATAGCTTCAGGAAGATCGATCTGCAGCCGGACATTGTTGTTATAACGTAGATTCTGCAATTTTACATATTGTGAAAGAATAGCTGTTTCATCAAGAAGAGCATGTTCCGTCTGGTTGGAGCCGACAGCATCCTTCAAAAGCGCGATCAGCAGCATGATCATCTGACTGGCTTTCTGGTTTTCATTCATTGAGATCATACACTTTATGGAAAAGAGTGTATTGTATAAAAAATGGGGATTAATCTGTGCCTTTAGAAAACGAAAGTGATCATCGGCAGCCTTTTTTTCAGAGGCGCGGATATCCTGCAGCAGACCGGTAATCCGGCTGCTTAAATGATTGTAGCAGTCTGCGATACTTGCAACCTCATGAATGTGTGTTTCAATGTGGATTCTGGCAAAATGATTGTCAATGGAGCTTTCCATTTCCAGAATAATTTTGTTTAGCGGTCTGGATATATAGGAAGCAGTTACAATAATGATCAGCAGGATCACTGCAAAACAGGCAAACGTAATTCCGGTAATACGGAGGACGATACGGTGCAGGGGAGCCAGTACGGCAGACAGCGGAAGCTGTTCATAAACAGTCCATCCGGTGAAGGAGGAAAAATATTTTACACTGAAACAATGAATTCCTTTCGGATTGGTGTGGGTGGAATAGCTGATATTTCCGCGGACAAAACGGTAGTCAGGGAGATAGCCAAGTGTCGTTCCGATAGATTCCGGATCATTAGAAGAAATTACTACGGAATTTTCATTCAACAGAAAAAACAGATTTTCTTCTGAAGAAAACTCTTCATAGACAGAACGAAGCACTATTTCCGGCACATATACGATGATAGAACCGGCATAGCTTTCATTAGTATTATATATATTTTTCACGACAGCAAACCCGGAAAAACCGGAATCTGTTTTAGCGGAAGGATTTGCAAAATTGCTTATAGTGTAATCACGCACATTGAGAGCCTTTTGTTTTGTAAACCATGCGTAAGAGCTGAAGCGGCGGATTTCTTCATCAGAGAGATTTTCCGTAGAGTAAGAAAACCCATTTTCACTAAAACAGACAATTTCAAAGGAAAGACGTGCCTGCTGAAAAGCATGGTCATATTTGGAATAGAGTTCGTCGAGCTTTCCTTTTATGGCAAAATTATTCCGTACATCGTTGACACTGCTGAGGAGTGTTCCGGTAATACTTTCATCCTGATATAGCAGCTGGGCGATCGTTTTTGCTCCGCCGGTAATGGAATCAAACTGCTGGGAAAAGAGCTGAAGCTGATCCGTGTAGTTGTTGCTGAGCTGTGTAAGAATTTCCTGGCGGAAAAACACATAGTAGCATAGGGAAAGTAAGACAGTAATAAATGCCAGAAGCAGAGTCATAACAAGAATCAATAGCTTTTTTGTGGAAAATGTATGTAAATATTGCATGATATACTCCTTTTTGA
>UMDR01023680.1_pt1 | contig 56246 bp, 52 predicted proteins | sample 1964541 | NCBI WGS metagenome assembly UMDR01 (sample SAMEA4835999, study PRJEB28245) | human gut metagenome | biome: gut microbiome; material: fecal sample | place: Denmark | collected 2008 | reverse complement strand
CCGTCGGCGCTCAGCTCGATCGAAGAACCCTGGATAAAAGCGCCGGCCGCCATGATAACGTCGCTGTCGTAGCCCGGCATCGCCCACGGCTCCGGCGTTACATAGCTGTCCACAGGAGCGGCAAACTGAATGCCTTCGCAGAAAGCAACCAGTCCCTCCGGCGTGCCGAATTCTACCGCCTGGATAATGTCATGGCGATCCTCCGTGCCGTTCGGCACAACCTTAAAGCCCAGGCGTTCGTAGATATTTGCGGCAAAGATCGCACCCTTGAGCGCGCCCGCCACTACGGTCGGCGCCAGAAAAAGTCCCTGGAAAAAATCGCGGTTTACGCCAAGCGACGCGCCCACCTCGCGTCCGAGACCGGGAGAGGTCAGGCGGTACGCCGCATTTTCGATACATTTTTTCGTGCCTGCAATGTAGCCGCCGATCGGCGCAAGCCCGCCGCCGGGGTTTTTGATCAGAGAGCCGACTACCATATCGGCTCCGAAATCGCTCGGTTCTTCCTCCTCAACAAATTCCCCGTAGCAATTATCCACCAGGATCAGAATGTCGGGATTGACGTTCTTCACAAACCGGATCGCCTCCGCGATCGCCTGCACGGAGAGCGTCGGGCGCGTCTGATAGCCCTTGGATCGCTGGATTTCCACCAGCTTTGTATTCGGCCGGATCGCCGCCCGGATGCCGTCAAAATCGAAGCTTCCGTCCGCGAGCAGATCCACCTGGCGGTAGCTGACGCCGTACTCAGCCAGCGAGCCATTTGAGGGGCGGATACCGATCACCTCCTCAAGCGTGTCGTAGGGTTTGCCGGAGATGGACAAAAGCTCGTCGCCGGGGCGCAGGTTTCCGGCGAGCGCCACGGCGAGCGCATGCGTTCCGCAGGTGATCTGTGCGCGCACAAGCGCCGCTTCGGTGTGGAACACGTTTGCGTAAACCTCTTCCAGGGTGTCGCGCCCGATATCGTTGTAGCCGTAGCCGGTACCGGACTGGAAGCATTCCGCGCTGACGCGGCACTTCTGCATGGCGCGCACTACCTTTAACTGATTATATTCCGCGGTTTTCTGTATTTTGGCAAACCGTGGAAGCAGCTCCTGCTCAATTTTCTGTCCGAAAGCGAATACCTGGCGGCTGATGCCAAGCTCCGCATACATTTCTTCTATTGCATTTTGTGACATAATGCTATTCCTCTCTGATGTTCTATAAAATCCAGCATATAGGCGAGGATCTCCCCGCTTCCGCCAAAATCCTCTTTTTGCAGCCAGATGACGTCGCGCTCACGCTTGAACCAGGTGATCTGGCGCTTCGCAAAATGACGCGTGTCGCGCTTCAGGCGGTAAACCGCTTCCTCATAGGTGCAGTTACCGTCCAGATAATCCAGCATTTCCTTATAGCCGAGTCCCTGCATGGAGACCATTTTGGCGGTGCAGCCGCGCGTTTTCAGGGCGCGTACCTCGTCCAGCAGACCATTTTCCAGCATTTCATCCACGCGCCGGTCGATCCGCGCATAAAGCGTCTGCCGGTTTTCGTTCAGCACGAAATAGGCGGCGTTGTAGGGGGATTCCTTATGCCGCTGCGCCTCGTTGTGCGCAGAGATAGGACTTCCGCTTTCATGATAAAATTCCAGGGCGCGGATCACGCGCTTTACATTGTTTGCGTGGATTTCCTGCGCCGCCTTTTCGTCCACGGAGACGAGCATCGCATGAAGATATTCGTTTCCCTTTTCTTTTGCAAGCAGCTCCAGCTCCCTGCGGTAGCTGCCATCGCCTTCATTCTGTGTAAAGTCAATGTCGTAAAGCACCGCCTGGATGTAAAAGCCGGTGCCGCCGACCAGAATCGGGATCTTCCCCTTTGCGTAAATCTGCTCCATATATTTTTTTGCAAGCTCCTGGAAACGGACAACGTGAAATTCCTCCTCCGGCTCCAGCTCGTCGATCAGATAATGCGGCACACCGTCCATCTCTTCGCGGGTGATTTTTGCCGATCCAATGTCCATGCCTCTGTACACCTGCATGGAATCTGCGGAAATGATCTCGCCGCCGACCGCCTTTGCCAGCGCAATGGACAGCGCCGTTTTGCCGACCGCCGTCGGACCGGTGAGGATCAGTAACGGTTTTTTTGTCATACTAAACAATCCTTTTAAACTTTTTCTCCAGGTCATATTTCGACATGGAGATGATGGTTGGTCTGCCGTGCGGGCAGTTGTAGGGATTTTCCAGAGTAAGCAGCTCGTCGATGAGCGCGTGGATCTCTGCCGTTGACAGACGTGAATTTCCCTTCACCGCCGCCTTGCAGGACATGGTCGCGATCTTGTCATCGATCGTTTCAATGCTGAGTGCATCCGTCTGCGCGGCAAGCCCGTCCAGCATTTCCAGAAACAGCTCCTTATCGGCAAGCCCGAACAGATTATCGGGAACGGCGCGCAGAGCATATTCACGCCCGCCGAATTCCTCGATCTCAAAGCCGATCTCGTTAAAGCGCTCCCGGTATTTCTCAAGCAGCGCCGCCTCCGCCATATTCAAGGTGAGGATGATCGGCGGATTTAAAATCTGCGAGGTAAATTCGCGGTTCGCCATAGATTTTTTCATGCGCTCGTAGAGAACCTTTTCGTGCGCCGCGTGCTGGTCGATCAGAAACAGCTTGTCCTGGAACTGTACGATCCAGTAAGTGTCAAACACCTGCCCAATGATGCGATGCTCTTTTACATGCTCCTTCGAGAGCAGCTTATCCTCGAAAAGGCTAATCTGTTCGCCTTTTAAGTCGGCGGGGGCAGATGGCTGCGGATTGAGCGCAGCTCTCTCCCACTCCGGGATATCCCCGGAGATTGCTTCCGCATTTTCAGGAGAATTTACCGGAGTCTCCGGTACCGGCGTTATCGTCGTTTCTGCCACAGCGGGCGCCGTCATTGCTGCCGGTACATCCGATACCGGCGCTGTCTCTGGCCGCGCAGAAAACCGGGGAACGAGCCTGGGAATTGTGCGCTCTGTCTGCAGTGTCTCCTGTCCCGTCTGCGGCGCCGGATCGGGCAGGGGACGCTCTGTCTTTGCTTCCGGTGAAGGCGGAACATTGTCTGCAGGCACATTTGTCGTATATGCCGGGCGCTCGCGCACCTGGGAGTCTGTCTGCTCCATTCTGCGCCGCATCGTCTCAAATGGCTCTGCCACGGGGATCCTGCCTTTCGGCTCTTCTTTTTTCTGAGGCTCATCCTTGCCGACACCCACCTGCACGATCATCTCCCGGTGGGAAAGCGCGCCGCGCACTGTTTCATAGACAAGCTGATACATGCGTTCATTTTCCGCGAAGCGCAGCTCCATTTTTGTCGGATGCACGTTGACATCCAGCAGATTTCCGTCAATCGTAAAGTGCAGTACCGTAAAAGGATATTTATGCTTCATCATAAACGTATGATAGGCGTCCTCGATCGCCTTTGCGATGATGCTGCTGCGGATATAACGCCCGTTTACAAAGTAATTTTCGTAGTTGCGGTTGCCTCTGGAGATCACCGGCTTTCCAATAAAACCGTTTATGCGGACAGAATCGTTTCCGGCGTCCACCTCGATCAGATTCGCCGCGATATCGCGCCCGTAGACATGATAAATGATATCCTTTAACTGATGATTCCCGGAGGTATGAAGCTTTGTCTGGTTGTTGGAGATAAACTTAAACGAAACCTCCGGGTGCGAGAGCGCGATATGCTCCACCATGTCGCTGATATAGCCCGCCTCGGTCTGCGCCGTTTTCAGAAATTTTTTCCGCGCCGGGGTATTGTAAAAGATGTTGCGCACCAGAAACGTCGTTCCGTCGGGTGCGCCGATCTCCTCCAGGCTTTTCTCTTTGCCGCCCTCGATCAGATAACGCACGCCGGTCAGACTATCCGCTGTTTTCGTGATCAGCTCCACCTGGCAGACCGCCGCGATGCTGGAGAGCGCCTCGCCGCGGAATCCAAGCGACGTGACATCCAGAAGATCGTCCGCCTTGCGGATCTTGCTGGTCGCGTGGCGCAGGAATGCAACCGGCACCTGCTTTGCCTTGATGCCGGAGCCGTTGTCAGTGATACGGATAAGGGAGATGCCGCCGTCCCGGATCTCCACCGTGACGGCGTTCGCGCCGGCATCGATCGCATTCTCCACCAGCTCCTTCACGATGGAAGCCGGGCGCTCGATCACCTCTCCGGCTGCTATTTTATCAATTGTCTGCTCATCGAGCACTGCAATTTCTCTCATAATGAATCATGCTCCATTTTCTTTTGTGGATCCCCTACCAGCGGTTCTTTAATCTGCTCTGCAGCCGGTTCAGCACATTCAGTGCCTCGATCGGCGTCAGGGTGGATATCTCGATCTCCTTTAGCTCGTTCAGAACGTCCTCGTCGCTTACCGTATCGAATAAGGTCATCTGGTCGAGATCGACCTGGTCATATTTTTTCTTTTTCGGCTTTGCAGTCTTTCCCTCGGTTTTCGCCTCGTGCACCGCTTCTGTGATATCGGCGTCGCTCAGCTCCTGTACCAGCTCCTTCGCGCGCTCGATGATGCTGTCCGGCACGCCTGCAAGCTTTGCCACCTGGATGCCGTAGCTCTTGTCCGCGCCGCCCCTTACGATCTTCCGCAGGAAAACAATGTCGTCGCCGCGCTCCTTGACGGCAATGCAGTAATTATTTACCGAGGACAGCTTGCCCTCCAGCTCTGTCAGCTCGTGATAGTGAGTGGCAAACAGCGTCTTTGCTCCGAGAAGCTTCGGATTGCTGATATGCTCCACTACTGCCCAGGCAATGCTCAGTCCGTCGAAGGTGCTGGTGCCGCGCCCGATCTCATCAAGCACGAGCAGACTGTCCGCCGTCGCGTTGCGCAGGATGTTTGCCACCTCTGTCATCTCCACCATAAAGGTACTCTGCCCGGAGGCGAGGTCGTCCGATGCGCCCACGCGTGTAAAGATACGGTCGACAATGCCGATCTTTGCATCCGACGCCGGCACGAACGATCCGATCTGCGCCATCAGCACGATCAGCGCCGTCTGGCGCATGTACGTGGATTTTCCCGCCATATTCGGCCCCGTGATAATGGAAATACGGTTTTTGTGGTTGTCCAGGAGCGTATCGTTTGCGATAAACATATCGTTCTTTATCATTTTTTCCACGACCGGATGACGTCCGTCATGGATTTGGATCAGCCCGCGGCCGTTCATCTTCGGGCAGACATAGTTATTCTGCTCGGCAACCAGCGCCAGCGACGTGAAAACGTCGATCCCGGCGATCGCCTTTGCCGTCTTCTGAATGCGGAGGATCTCTCCGGCAATCTTATCGCGCACCTCGCAGAACAACTCGTATTCCAGCGAAACGAGACGGTCCTCCGCCCCGAGGATGATATCCTCCAGCTCCTTCAGTTCCGGCGTGATATAGCGCTCGGCGTTCGCGAGCGTCTGCTTTCTTGTATAGTAATCCGGCACCAGATCCTTGTAGGAGTTTGTGACCTCCAGGTAATAGCCGAACACCCGGTTGTACTTGATCTTCATATTTTTGATGCCGGTCTTTTCGCGCTCCTTCGCCTCCAGATCGGCAAGCCAGGTTTTCCCTTCCGTCTTTGCCTGGCGCAGACGGTCCACCTCCTCGTGAAACCCGTCGCGGATCAGATTGCCGTCGCGAATAGAGATCGGCGGTTCCTCGATAATCGCGCGCTCCACCAGCTCACAGAGGTCCTCCAGCACGTCAATATCATCGCGCACATTGCAAAGAAGACTGCTCTTAAAATCGCCCATAATGTATTTGATGTGCGGCAGCATGGAAAGCGAGCTTTTAAACGCGATCAGATCGCGCGGATTAGCCGTCTGGTAGCTGATCTTGCTGATCAGACGCTCCAGGTCATACACCGGATTTAAGTATTCGCGGATCTCCTCACGCGCGATCGCATTCGCCTTCAGCTCTGCAACCGCCTCCTGGCGGCGCTCGATCTCGTCGATGTCGATGAGAGGCTGTTCGATAAAGCTGCGCAGCAGACGCGCGCCCATCGCCGTCTTTGTCTTGTCAAGTACCCAGAGCAGGGAGCCGCGCTTCTGCTTTTCACGCAGGGTTTCGCAAAGCTCCAGGTTGCGCCTGGTAGAACTGTCAAGCACCATATATTTCCCACTGGTGTAGGGCGTAAGCTTTGTCAGATTGCTGATGGACGTCTTCTGCGTTTCGATCAGATACTGCAAAAGCGCGCCTGCCGCGATCACACCGCAGTTAAAATCGCCAAGCCCCAGTCCGTCGAGGCTTTCCGTCCGGAAATGCTTTTTCAGCGCCTGTCGGCAGAGATCATCGTCAAAATACCAGTCCTCCAGCGTGTAGACGGCGATGCCGAGCCGCTCCTTTAAATCCTCCACATCGACGCCGCTCATCAGGAGCGCCTGCGTGCAGATGATCTCCTTTGGGGAAAATTTGAAAATTTCATCCGTAAGCTTGCGCGACGAATCCAGCTCCGTCACCAGATAGGCGCCCGTTGAGATATCGGCGATGGAAACGCCGAATTTATCCGCCATGCAGACGATGCACATCAGATAGTTGTTCCTCGTCTCGTCCAGGGCGAGGTTGTCTAAGTTTGTGCCAGGCGTGACGATGCGGATCACGTCGCGCTTTACAATACCCTTTGCCTGCTTCGGATCCTCCATCTGCTCACAGATCGCGACCTTATAGCCCTTTGAGACCAGCTTGTTTAAATAATTGTCCACGGCATGATAGGGGATGCCGCACATCGGCGCGCGCTCCTCCATCCCGCAGTTTTTGCCGGTCAGCGTGATTTCCAGTTCCTTTGACGCGACCAGCGCATCATCAAAAAACATCTCGTAAAAATCGCCGAGCCGGTAAAATAAGATACAGTCCGGATAATTTTTCTTCGTTTCCAGGTACTGCTGCATCATTGGTGTCACTTGTTCCACGTTAGTACCTCTCTCCTATATAGTAAAAGCCCTTGCATTCCAGAAGGCGCACATCCACGATCTGTCCGATCAGATCCGCACCGCCCGGAAAATGCACCAGCAGATTGTTTGAGAGCCTGCCGGTCACAAGGGAGGCGTCCTGGCTGTTGATTTCCTCGACCAGCACCGGCAGCGTCTGTCCGGTCAGTCTTTCCGCCATCTGCTTCGAGATGTCCTGCACAAGTGTGAGCAGGCGGTCAAAGCGCTCCTTTACAACCGCCTCCGGCACCTGGTTTTCCATGGCTGCGGCAGGCGTTCCGGTGCGTTTCGAGTAGATGAAGGTGAAAGCGCTGTCATAGCGCGCCCGGCGCACAACGTCGAGCGTCTCCTCGAAATCTTCTTCCGTCTCACCCGGAAATCCCACGATAATATCTGTCGTCAGAGAAATATCCGGGATTGCACGGCGCAGCTTTTCCACCAGGGCAAGGTACTGCTCTTTCGTGTATCTGCGGTTCATGATCTTTAAAATACGGCTGCTGCCTGATTGCAGCGGCAGGTGCATGTGGCGGCAGATCTTCTTCGACGACGCCATCACCTCGATCAGCTCGTCGGATAGATCCTTCGGGTGCGACGTCATAAAGCGGATGCGCTCAATGCCGTCGATTTTTTCTGCCTCTCTGAGAAGCTGCGCAAAGCTCATCGGCTCCGGCAGATTTTTTCCATAGGAGTTGACGTTCTGTCCGAGCAGCATCACCTCCACCACCCCATCGGCGGCAAGGCGCTCGATCTCGCGCAGGATTTCCCGCGGTTCGCGGCTGCGCTCCCGTCCGCGCACATACGGCACGATGCAGTAGCTGCAGAAATTGTTGCAGCCAAACATGATGTTTACCCCGGATTTGAAAGGATATTTTCGCTCCACCGGAAGGTTTTCCACGATTTTATCCGTGTCCTTCCAGACGTCGATGATCATGCCTTCCCCTTCCAGGCAGTTTGCAAGCAGCTCTGCGAATTTATAAATATTATGCGTGCCGAACACCAGGTCTACAAAGCGGTAGCTTTTGCGGATCTTCTCGACCACTGTCGGCTCCTGCATCATACAGCCGCAGAGCGCGATCAGCTTGTGCGGCTGCTTTTTCTTCATATTTCCGAGGACGCCAAGCCTGCCGTACACCTTTAAATTGGCATTTTCGCGCACCGTGCAGGTGTTGTAAATGACAAGATCCGCGTGTTCATCCTCTGTGATCTCATAGCCGACAAGCTCCAGGATCCCGGCAAGCTTTTCGCTGTCCCGGGCGTTCATCTGGCAGCCGAAGGTTTTTGTGCACGCCGTCGCCTGCCTGCCAAGCCTTTCGGAAAGCGACTGCACAAGCGCACGGCATTTTGCCATAAAGTAGTATTGTCTCTCCGGTTCTGCGGCAGGCGGTTCCTGTGTTAAATTTATTTCATCCAGATTGATTTTATTGTACATTCTTTTCTGATTTTCTGTCCCTTTCTAAACTGCAGTAAAGCTTTTTCCGTGCGTTCGTATCAACCGGTACATACACGCGGCTATGGGCGCACCTGTCCGTTTCCGTAGATAATATATTTCGTCGAGGTGAGCGCAAGAAGTCCCATCGGTCCACGCGCGTGAAGCTTCTGCGTGCTGATGCCGATCTCTGCGCCAAAGCCGAATTCAAAGCCGTCCGTGAAGCGCGTGGAAGCGTTGACATACACCGCTGCCGCATCGATCTCATTTAAAAAACGCTGTGCATTCGCATAATCCTGCGTGATGATCGCCTCGGAATGCCCTGTATTGTAGCGGTTGATGTGCGCGATTGCCTCATCGAGCGAAGAAACAGTCTTGATGGAGAGAATATAGTCGAGGTATTCCGTGCCCCAGTCCTCCTCCGTCGCCGCTTTTGCGTCGGATAACACCTGGCAGACCGGCGCGTCGCCGCGCAGCTCCACCTGTTTTTCATCAAGACGTGCTTTCAGGGCCGGAAGCAGCTTATCAAGAACGTGCTCATGCACGACAAGCGACTCGCAGGCGTTGCAGACGCCGATGCGCTGCGTTTTTGCGTTGAAAATGATATCGACCGCCATCGTAAGATCGGCGCTCTCATCCACGTAAATGTGGCAGTTGCCGGTGCCGGTCTCGATCACGGGAATCGTGCTGTTGTTTACCACCGCCCTGATCAGTCCTGCTCCGCCGCGCGGGATCAGCACATCCACGTATTCATTCAGCTTCATAAATGCGGCGGTCGTCTCGCGGTCGGTATCCTCAATGAGCTGGATCGCATCCGGCGTTACGCTGCAGGAGGCAAGCGCGTCACGGATGACCTGCACAATGGCGATATTCGAATGCAGCGCGTCGCTGCCGCCCTTTAAGATAACGGCGTTTCCCGCCTTAAAGCATAGCCCGAAGGCGTCCGCAGTTACGTTCGGGCGTGATTCGTAGATAATGCCGATCACGCCGAGCGGAACGCGCTGCTGCCCGATCAGCAGTCCGTTCGGGCGGCGTTTCATGCCGATGACCTCCCCGATGGGGTCATCCATCCCGGCGAGCTGCCGAAGCCCCTCCGCCATGCCTAAAATGCGCTCCGGCGTCAGGCGCAGGCGGTCGATCATGCCCGGCCGCATACCGTTCTCCTCGCCCTTTCTGATATCCTGTTCATTTGCTGCGAGCAGTATGTCAGTCTTTGCGATCAGCTCCTCCGCCGCCTTTAAAAGTGCGGCGTCCTTTGTCGTGCGTCCGAGCGTGCGCAGCGGCTGCTCTGCCGCCTTTGCCCGCATTCCAATCTCATTCAGTGAAAGCTTCATTGAAATACCTCCTTCTCGGTAATCAGTATTTGCGGCAGTCTGTCAAACGCGTCTGCCGGCACCTCCTCCATGATCTGAAAATCGAAGGCAAGTGCGATCGTCGGGTGGCTGGTGTGGGCGGCGAGGTAACGGTCGTAAAAGCCCTGTCCGTAGCCGCAGCGGTGCCGGTTTTTGTCAAATGCCACGCCCGGAACGATCAGAAGCGCCGTCTCATCGTGCGCCTCCTCCTGCGTGACCGGCTCCGGTATCTGATAATAGCCAGGAGCAAGGTCGTCGTAGGAAGAAATATAATAATAGCGCATCTCTCCCGGTCCCGTCACGCGCGGAGCCGCCGTCTTTTTGCCAAGCCTCCAGGCAGTTTCAAGGAGAGGCCTTATGCACACCTCTCCCTTACAGTCCATATAAACGTAAACGGCAGAAGCATTCTGAAACGCTTCTGTCTCCATTACTTTTTTGCAGATAATTTCACTGTCTGCCAGCATTTTCCGGGGATCTGCCTCCCGTCGTCTTCCAAAAACTACTTTTCTAATTTCCTTTTTTTCCATAGTCCGACCGCGCTCCGTATTTTTCCCCCAGGTTGGTGATGCTGCCATCCTTTTCCTGGATGTTGATATTGTCAAGCTGACCGCGCAGATTCGTGCGGATCGCGGCGATATATTCCTGACGGAGCGCCGCCTGCTCCATGCGCTCCTTCTCTGTCAGCCCTTCCGCCTTTGATTTGCGCGCAAGCTCGTTGATCCTTGCAATCTTTTCGTCTGTGATGCCCATAGCCGTCTCCTTTATTTAGTGATGATCTCTTCCAAGATAATCCACCAGGGAGAACCAGGGATCTTTTTTTCCGGCAAATAATGTGCCTAGCTCCCTGCCCTCCAGGATCTTATGTATAATGTGAAAATCGGCGCCGTTTGCGATAACCATATCCGCGCCCGATGAGGTGGCGATCCTTGCCGCCGCCAGCTTCGCGCTCATGCCGCCGGTACCGACGCCGCTGCTGCTGGTATTTTTCCCCATCTGAAAAAAGCTTTCGTCCAGATTTTCTACCAGACTGATGAAGCGCGCGTCCGGATTGCTGTGCGGATCGTCGGTGAACAGGCCGTCGATATCGGAAAGCAGAATCAGAAGGTCCGCCTCCGTCAGCGATGCCACCAGCGCCGAGAGCATATCGTTGTCGCCAAACTGGATCTCGTAGGTCGCCACCGTGTCATTCTCATTTACGATCGGAACCGCTCCGAGATATAAAAGCTCTCGGAACGTGTTAAAAGCGTTCTGCCTGCTGACGGGGTCGGTCATGGTATATTTCGTCATCAGAACCTGCGCCGCCATATGCCCGTACTCCGCAAAAAGCTTCTGATAGATCATCATCAGCTTTGCCTGTCCGATCGCCGCGCACGCCTGCTGGACGTCCACTCTGTCCGGGCGTTCTTTGATGCCGATGGCGCTGCGCCCCACGGCGATCGCGCCGGAGGATACAAGAATTACCTCCTTGCCCATGTTGCGCAGGTTGCACACCTCACGCACAAGAATTTCCAGCTTTGTAAGATCGGGCGCCCCGGTCGCTGCATGGGTAAGCGAGGACGAGCCGATTTTGATGATGATCCGTTTTTTTTCTTTTAAGCGTTCTCTGTAGTCCACAGTTTCTTCCTGCCTTTTCTGATAGTCGTTGTAGTCTTTACAGGAAATGGATTTTGTGCAGTATGCGCACCATCAGCTCTCCTTTTGGAAGGTTTGCGATCTCACTCTCACGGATGCCCCGCAGCTTAATCAGCAGAAATACGTAGATCGTCGCGCCCGCAAGGATCGCAATGATGGTTGCGACCATGTTTGATGCCCAGTCCACGAACAGGATGTTCATCAGACTGTTGATCGCATAGTGGATCAGATATGCGGCAACGCCCATCACCGCCGACGCGATCAGCGGGATCAGGAACGTCTTGCGCAGCTCCTGACGGTAGCGCAGGTGACGCTTAATGCAAAGTCCATTCAGAATACAGATGATAAAGGCGAACAGCGTGTTCGCATAGACAACACCGTAAATATTCAGCCGGAACTGCTTGAGCAGAACGACAAGCACGATCACGTGGATGACAAGCGAGATCGCGGTGTTGATCACCGGTTCCTTCATGCGTCCGATGCCCTGCAGCACAGCGGTAGAAAGCGTGGAGATCGCGAAAAGCACGATCATCAGTGCACCTGCCTGCATGATGCCTGCCGGAAGCGCGCGCCAGTCGTTATAAATCAGCGCCATGATCGGATGCGCGAGCGCCGCCATGCCGACTGCGCACGGGATCGTGAGGATCATAGTGTAGCGCATGGTAGAGCGCACCTTTAAGCGCGCGTCCTTATAATTTCCGTCCACCATCGCGGCGGTGAGCGTAGGCACCACTGAGGGCGAAAGGCTCGAAGCAAGCGCAAGCGGTACATTCATCAGAACGCGGTATTTGCTTAAATAGATACCGTAAATGGTATTGTACTGCTGGCTGGTGTAGCCCTGCGCCGCCAGAATGTTGTTAAAGATTCCCTGATCAAGCGACGGACTGATGTTGTAAAGCAGCGTGCTCAGAATAACCGGGAGGATCGTCATGATGATCGCATAATAAATATCTCGGTCAGATTCCAGATGCTTTGTCGTATCGCTTTTCATCCGCCTGCGGTACGATTTCTGGAAGGAGACGTACACGACAAGCAGCATGATGAGCGCCACTAAAACGCCGGCAACCGTGCCCGCCGTTGCGCCCGCCGCGCCGAGCGCGGAGGCATACGTCTCATCCTTGCCGGTAAGGGAGCGCCCGTAGTTTAAAAGAGCAGCCGCCAGCACGATGGAAACCACCGCGTGGACGATCTGCTCGATCACCTGCGAAACGGCGGTCGGGACCATCGTCTCATGTCCCTGGAAAAATCCGCGCAGTACGCCGGTGATCGCGAACAGAAAAATCGCGATGGAAAGCACGCGCAGCGCGTAGGCTGCGCTTCCCACCTTCATAATGGTCCCGGTAATAACGTCGGCAAGCAGGAAGCAGAGAATCGACATAACTGCCCCGCTCACGAGCGCGAATTTCATGGAACAGCGGAAAATTTTCTGTGCATTTTTCCACTCGCCGAGATGGACCTTTTCCGATACCATCTTTGACACCGCAAGCGGCAGGCTGAAGGTGGAGATCATGAGCAGGATCGTGTAAATCTCGTTTGCCGTTCCATAATAAGAGTACGCCTCGTCCCCCAGAATCCGGGAAAGCGGGATGCGGTAGATCATACCGATAATTTTCGCAACGATCGCGGCGACCGCCAGGATTGTTCCCTGCACTAAAAAATTTGATTTGTTTTTCTTACTTTCCACTTGCCTGTTTCCTCCCGCGCGGCGATCACTGGATCAGTGTGTCACCGTTTTTCGTATCCTGTACAATGCAGATCCAGGTCTTGCCCTGGTTGATCTTCAGCTGATTTCCGGAAGCGTCGTAATATCTGGTAACGCCGTAGTTACTGTCCTTGCTCCAGGTGGCATTCTGGTAGGTGCCGTTCGTAAACAGAATTGCCGAACCGCCGGAATGGGTGTCGATATCAATGTAGCCGTTGTCGTCATACGCGCGCACCGGGCAGTACTGGATGATTACATTGTCGTATCCGAGCTGGCTGCCGGTCAGCTCGTCGATCTGCTGATCGCCGTACTGGAAGCGCATGTAAAGCCCGCTCGCGGCGTCATACTCAAAGTACGGATTATTGCTGTAAAGGCTCGGACGGATGTAGGCAGCTGTGCCGTCTGTGTAGGAAACGCGCTCACCGTCCTCCGCAAACAGAAAATGTCCGCTGTAATCGTCCGCATACTGCATACTGTAGCCGTTGCGCTCAACCGCCGTCATCAGTCCGCTGTAGCTGGTGTAGGCGTTGTGCGGAGCCGGACGATCATCCGTGCGGTAGAAAATATCTTCTCCGGCGTAGCCGTAAATCTCGCCGACGCCGTCCTGGTACTGCAGACCGCTGATGTTGTTCAGCATATCGGAATTCAGGAGATCATAGGCATAAACCGCCTGTCCGTAATGCGTGTAGATCGCGTCAAATTCCATCGCAAAGTCGATGAAATAGTCGCGGCAGCTTCTCACCGGCCCTATTTTTTCCAGATCTGCATAGTCCTCAAAAATCGCAAGGAGACGCGTGATCTCCCCTTCCACCGGCGCCTCATATACCACATCGGCCCTGGAAATGCCTGCCTGCGGCATCGCGTCGATAATGTTGTTGATCATCACCGACATCGGGCGGACCTGCGCGATGGATGCGTCCGTCAGCTTTCCGGTAAGGAAGCTTCGCACCTGCCCGTTTGCGTCCGGCGTCTCCAGGAGCGCCCCGCTGCGCGTGGGAGTTTCCCGCCAGGACGGATTGAAGGAATCCTCAGCTCCTGCCGTTGTTCCGAACATGCAGACTGCCGAGATGCCAAGCGCTGCCATTGCTGTGAAAATTTTCTTTTTCATGATACTTCCTCCTTAAAAAAATTATGTTTAATCCCTCGTGATATTCAGTCTTTCCAGAACCTCCCGCTGCTTTTCTTCCATTTCCGCCGCTTCCTCCGGCGTCATGTGGTCGTAGCCGATCAGATGGAACATACTGTGCGCGATCAGAAATGCGTACTCGCGCAGCAGGGAATGACCGTACTGCCTGGCCTGCGCGTATACATGGTCGAGCGAGATCACGATGTCGCCAAGCATCAGTTCGCCGCTCTCCGGATGAAAGCAGTCCGCAGGCTCATCCTCCAGAAAATCAAAATTTCCCGGTATCTCATAGTCGACCATCGGAAAGGAGAGCACGTCGGTGGAAGCGTCGATCCCGCGCTGCTCGCGATTGATCACGCGGATTTCAGCATCGTCCGTGAGCGTGACGGAAACCTCCGCCTCATACGGACACTCCGCATAGTCCAGCACAGCCTCTACAACCTCTTTCGCAGCAGCCTCCCAGTCAAACGGAAGTTCTCTGCCGCATTCCTTTTCCATATAAATCGTCATCTTCCGCCTCCCCGCCGGTTCCCGGCGTACACATTTTTCACGCGCGGCGCTCTTTCCGGGCGCTGCTTTTTCTCGTATTCCTCATATGCCTGTACAATCTTCTGTACCAGCGGGTGACGCACAACATCCTTGCTGGTCAGCGTGCAGAAAGCAATCTCCTCCACCTTTCCGAGCACCTTCACCGCCACATCCAGCCCGGACTGCGCGCCGGACGGCAGATCCTTCTGCGTCATATCGCCGGTGATGACTACCTTTGAGCCAAAACCAATACGCGTGAGAAACATCTTCATCTGCGCGGGCGTCGTATTCTGCGCCTCATCCAGAATGATATAGGCATTGTCGAGCGTCCGCCCTCTCATGTAGGCGAGCGGAGCGACCTCGATCAGCCCCTTTTCCATGTTTTTCTGGAAGCTCTCCGGGCCCATGATCTGATAGAGCGCGTCATAGAGCGGCCGCAGATAGGGGTCGACCTTGCTCTGCAGGTCGCCCGGAAGAAAGCCGAGCTTTTCACCTGCCTCGATCGCCGGACGCGTGAGAATGATCCTTCCCACCTCGTCGTTCTTAAACGCCTGGATCGCCATCGCCATTGCAAGGTACGTCTTTCCGGTACCCGCCGGACCGATGCCGAAGGTAATCATTTTTTTGCGGATCGCATCCACATACTCCTTCTGGCCGAGCGTTTTGGGCTTGATCACCTTGCCATTGATGGTGTGGCAGATGATATCCTGGTCGATCTCTACGATAGCGCTCTCCTTGTCCTCAAAGGAAAGCGCGAGCGCATAGTCTACATTCTGGTCGGTAATGACATTTCCGGCCTCAGCAAGGCGGCGAAGCTGCGTAAGGATATCCGCCGCTTTTTTCGACGCCTGTGCACTTCCAAGTATTTTTATGGTTCCCTCCCGCGCGATAACGGTGACGTTTAACGTCTTTTCAATTTTTTTCACGTGCTGGTCAAACTGGCCGAACACGTTGCTCTCAAGCCGGGACGGAATCTCCACAACTGTTTCCACAATACTCATTCATCTGTTCCTTCCTGTCGGAGGTCCGTTTTTTCTGTGCGCACATGCCTGCCTGTTTTTTTGATAACGGTAATGGTACCGTCTGCCTGACAGGTGGTCGCACTTATTTCTATTCTAACATCATTTTCAAATATTTGAACCCCTTTTTCTTCATTTTCTGTTAGAAATTTTTGCAGGTTCGCTTCAGCAAGGTCTAATGCCTCTTTTTTTGTGTATGCTCCGGCAAAAATCCGGTACTCCTGCGCCCGCAGGATTCCTGCCGAGACAGGCAGATAAAAGTCCTGAAAAAGGCAAAGCTGACGCTCCCTGCCGATAATGTCCGCCGTCTCAAAGGCATCTATCCCAAGATCGACGCCGTAAAACCTGCCAAAAAGCTTTATGTAAAAACCGTAGCGCTTCCTTCCGGTGTACTCCGGCGTATCGTGGATGAGCGGAAATTCATCGTGATACGGCAGAGTAGTCTGGATGTAGACATCGGCGTCCGCCGTGCAGTAGCGATAAGAAACGACCGTATCACTGTCGTCGGTAATCGCCAGCTCTCCGCTGACAAGGCTGTCACCCGCCGTGATCACATCGCCCTCTTTTACAAGCGGCGTACCCTCGCGGGTAATCATCTTCACGATGGTACCGCCCTCGTCTGCGACCAGATCACTGGGGACGGCTGCAAAAGGGTCGTCGTCCGCTGTACCGTCAGACTGGCCGGCTGCGGACAGATACTGCCCCGTCCCGCCGGCGGCATCCGTATTTTCCTGCACGTTGATGGAAAGCTCTGTGCCGGAGAGCTTTACCGACACCCAGGTCAGATTGGGAAAGTCATTTCTGAGGTCAGCGGAGAGCTGCTTGCAGTCGATTGCGCGCTTTGGCGTACCATAGCCGATCTCCTGCTGCATCAGGTACTCCATTATCACCGGGCGGCTGATGCTCACATTTCCATCGATTGAGATATTCCACACGAAACAGGACAGGAAAAAAATGAAAAATCCGCTGGCAAGAAGCCCGGCGGCAAATACCTTGCGCTTCCTGTGGCGGTTCAGAAAAAAAGGAAGCCCGCATTTTTTACATACTCTCACGCGGGTGCGGCATTTTGCTGCCAGAGGCCTCAGCAAAAAGAAATCCTTCAGAGAGATATTCCCCTCATAGCCCTTTTGCACCGGACGGACGTTCCACAGGAAAATCCGGTGGTTGGCGCAGAGATTTAGGAAACGCTCACAGGAGCCGCCGCACATATGAATCCTGACATACCCTTTTCCAAGACGGAGAAGCTGTCTGACCAGACAAATCTCTCCTTTCAGAAATAGTGTATCTGTTCGATACATCCGCGAAGCTGCAGCTCATCCCGCGCATAGGACTCGATAAACAGATGCCGTCCGCAGATTTCCAGACGGCAGTTTTTGCACTGCAGCAGCAGGCGCGAATCCGAATACTCGATAATCCCCAGATAATTTTCCACCCGCAGGGCGTTTTGTCCGGTCATCTCCAGCAGCACCGCCTTATCGGACAAATCCTCCGGAATCCCCATCGCCGAGGCAAGCTTCTTCATCGAACTCCCCACTATCTTTGCTTTTTATTAAACAGTATATGAGGGGTGCGGGAAATTAGCACTGGTTTTCATATGAGAAAAAAATCAGTCCGAACCAGGTGACGGTGTGCGCGTCATACAGAAAGTCGATGCCGCATTTTTCGGCGATTTCCGTGACGAGGATGCCGTAGCTTTCGATGCAGGGGATCGCATAGTCCGGATGGCGGCAGGCTTCCGGATAGGCGCATCGCTCACAGATCTGGCAGGATTCGCTGGAGAGCGGCAGGCAGACTGCCCCGCGCGCTTTCAGCTCTTTTACGAGGGCGCGCGTGATTTCCTCATGTCCTGCGCGGGTGGCGAGCGTTTCCGAAAGGATGGAAGCGTCGCTTACCTCGGCGAGCGTGGTAAAGACCAGTACCCTGTCGTATTTTAAGCACCGTTCGCGGCACTGCGCCACTTCTCCGACACCCGGCGGGCACGACCAGGATTTCCCGTAGCGTCCGCATTCTGTCTTACAGATGTGCCGCACCTTTTCGGAAAAGGGAACCTCCGCCGCATCAAGGACGGCGTACTGGCAGACGGGATATTGACTGATGAAGTCGTCTATTTCATTTTCTTTCTGCAAGTTATTCATGATGCTCACTTACCTGTTTCCTGTGATTTTCCGGAAGCGCCGAGAATCATATCCGCCGCTTCCCCTGCCGTCTGTGCAAGATAGGCGGCGCCCGCCTGCTGTAATTCCGGCAGATCTCCGTAGCCGTAGAGTACGCCGAGCGTATCCAGATTGTTCGCCTTTGCGCCAAGCACGTCATGCTCGCGGTCGCCGACCATCAGCACATCTTTTTTGTGCATCTCATCAATGCCGAGCGCCTGCAGTGCGTTTGTGATGATCGCCGCTTTTTCCACCAGCTTTTCGTCCATGGACGCGCCGCAGATCACGGTAAAAAGGTCGTCGATATGGAAATATTCCAGGATCTGTTTCGCAAACAGCTCCGGCTTTGAGGTGGCAAGCGCAAGTACCTTGCCGCCATCCTTCAGCGCCTTTAGCATATCCTCCACGCCCGGATAAAGGCTGTTTTCAAATATGCCCTTCGACGTGTAGTAATCCCGGTAAAGCGTGATCGCCTTTTTGGCCTCTGAGGGCGTCATGCCGCAGTATTTCTGCATGGAATCCGCCAGCGGCGGTCCGACAAATTTCCGCAGCGTCTCTTCCGGCAGTACCGGATACCCCATTTTCTGCACGGCATAGCGCACAGAATTTATGATTCCCGGTCCCGATTCGGTGATCGTTCCGTCAAGATCAAATAAAATATATTTGTAGTGCATAGAAGCCTCCTTCTGTTTCAAGATTATATGTATGACCCGTTTATCCAGTCCTGTTTGCAGATGTCTCACAGGATTTTCATAACAATTCCATATTAACAGAGCTTTCCCTGAATCCGTAATCTGTGTACATTTTATAGGCAGCCTTATTCAGGGCGTTTACCTGCAGCTCGATGCCGTCGCATCCTTTCTGCAGCTTTAACTTTTTAAGGAAATCGAAAAAGGCATGTCCGATGCCTCTTCCGCGATAGTTCTCATCGACTGCCATCGAATCCACAAAAATGATATTTCTTGTAAGCAAATTCGGATTTTCGATACGCTGGTACTGGATAAACAAAATCCCGGCAACCACTTCATTGTATTTTGCAACGAAAAAAGTCTCGTCCTTCAGTGCCTGCGCATACATTTCCTGCGGAAGCACCGGTTCATTGTATTTGTAGATATCCGGCCGCCAGTCGACATGCATCCGATGCACCTGCCGCATGATGCTTTCGACTGCTTCATAGTCTTCCGGTTTTGCGTTTCTGATAAGTATGTTCATATTTGTCTCCATATGTAATAATTATATCGTGGAAAGTTTTTAAAGTGTCCGTCCCATCAAAATATATTCTTTCCCGCCTGTTACGGAAAATCCGTTTTTTGACCAGAAGGAGTAGCTTTGCGGATTGCCTCTGTCAACTCCAAGACGGATTTCCCGGTATCCAATTGATTTCAAATGCCGGACAACATCCCCAATAATCTCAGAGCCAATCCCCTTATGCTGATATAATATATTTGTCATAAACAGCCCGATAAAGGCGATCTTCTCTGTCGGATAATCCAGGATCAGATCCATGACCGCCACCAGAAACGCATCCTCAAAAAAGCCGATATAATACTTATCATCGCAGCTTTTTCCAGACGGCAGGGCGGACATATCCTCCAGAATACTCTCCTTTGTGACAAAGGGCGGATGATATTGATAAAAAAGCTTATTTTCGCAGCTCAGATCATATATCATATCCACGTCGTTTTCGTGCAGCCTCCGCACATAAAATCTTTCTGATAAAACATTTATTTCCAGATAAAACGGCGTTTCAGCCATTTGCTTCCTCCTCCATCTTCAAAAATCACTCTCCCAGATCCTTTGCGCCATGAAAGGTACCTAATCCGGCTGCTGTCCATCATGCGCTTTCCATTGACACTGTGTAAGCTCCATGTCTGTAAAGACAGCCCTGAATGAAGAGTCTTCCGGCGAGCAGGCATAAATGCCAAACCGAATTTTTCCATTTCCTTTATGCATGTGGCAGATACGCATTTGCGTAAAATTTGTACCATCCTCCGAGCATTCGATACAATAGTCATCCTCACGGCGGCTGAAACGATACCACATAGATTTGATATCCGCCGGAATCGCCGTAGTTGCCCAGTCTGAATAACCGCCATTTGTCACAACGCTGCCAAGGTGCTGAAATTTTTCGTTTTCGTATTCAACAGAACCCTTCAGCCAATTTTCGCTGTCCAGATACATCACGATTCCGCACTGATCAAAGCGATGATGACTTTCCGAAAAATTCGTTTTTACGGTAAAACTGAAAAACTGTTCTTCAGTTTCCATCTGCAGCACCGGTGCATTATCGTTGCGGAAATGATAATAGGTTCTCTGCCAGAGATCCGTGTGCGGGGCGGTAATGATTTCTATCCGGTTATCTTTTATACTATAACTTTGAGGCTGGCGTGTCCATTTAAAATTCTCCAGATTCATAAGTCATATCCTCCGTAATTTTTCAGGTTAATTTTATCATAATTTTCGATTTTCTGACTGCCGTAAGTCAAGAAACATTAATTCAAAATCTACATAGTCATCTCCGATCTTAAAATAGGCCGGTGATGTTCCGATATGCCTGAATCCATATTTTTCGTATAAATGGATCGCGTTTACATTATCACTTCTCACTTCCAGATTAAGGATTTCAATCCCATTTTTTTTTGCATATTCAATGAGCCCTTCCATAAGCTTACTGCCAATACCACAATTCCAGTATTTTTTCCGCACAGTGATCCCCAGTTCTGCACGGTGACACATTCTTCGCGGCAGACCGGTCAGACTGCCATCTCCGATAATCTCACCATTTTTGCAGGCAAGCAAATATACCGATGTTTTGTCATCATGAACATTTTCAAGATATTGCTCTTCTTGTTCTACTGTGACAGGGAATCCAGCTTCTCCAAATGTAAGATTATCCGTTTCCCCACCAACAATTTTTAAATATTCTATCATTTGCTCAGCATCTTTGGCTGAGGCTTCTCTGATTATAATGCCTTCCATAACGTATACCTCTTTCAATAAAAGAACTCAATTACTTGTGATATGGCTCGTGATGAATGATCCGAAAACTCCGGTATACCTGCTCCAGCAGGATCACACGCATGAGCTGGTGCGGGAAGGTCATGTCGGAAAAGCTGAGCAGGTAATCGGCGCGCCGCAGAACGCGCTCATCAAGCCCAAGGGAGCCGCCGATGAGAAAGGTAAGGTGGCTGTCCCCGGCGATGCCGCGCTTCTCGATGAAAGCCGCCAGCTTTTCCGACGTCATTTTCTGTCCCTCGATAGCGAGCGCCACCACATAGGCGTCCTCGCGGATCGCTTTCAGGATGCGGTCGCCCTCTTTTTCTTTAATCTGCTGCTCCTGCGCCGCGCTCGCTCCGTCGGGCGTTTTTTCGTCGGGAAGCTCAATGATTTCCAGCTTACAATACCGCGACAGGCGCTTTGCATATTCCGCAATCGCGCCTGTGAAGTATTTTTCTTTAATTTTCCCGACCGCTATCACTGTGATGCGCATTACAGCTCAAAATCCAGGCAGGAGCGGTTGCAGGTAACGCTTCTTACAAACTTGCCCGCCTCCACATGCGCCGGATGCACCGTGTAGCCATTCAATGCCTCCACGGACTCGTAATCACCGATCAGCGCGACGTCGCGGTTGCTGGACGGCAGCTCATTTACAACGACTTTTAGCGATACAACGCCCGGAACCACGTCCTTAAGCGGCTCTAAAATCTCCTTCATTTTCGCCCCGGCTGCCTTCTTTTCCTCTTCGGAGAGTGTTTCTGCAAAATTCCACATTACAATATGTCTTACCATTTTTAACCTCCTGTTTCAGTGTAACTACTCAAGTAGTTTAAAAAAGTCCATGGGCACATCCTACCTTCGATATTCTGCACCCATGGAACCCTGTTTTATTTATTGCTTAAAAATTCGTGAATACCCTTTGCAGCTGTTTTTCCTGCGCCCATCGCGAGGATAACGGTTGCAGCGCCGGTAACGGCGTCTCCGCCTGCGTATACGCCGTCTTTGGAGGTCTTGCCGGTTTCCTCGTCGGCGATGATGCATTTGCGGCGGTTGGTGTCCAGACCGATGGTCGTGGAAGAAATCAACGGGTTCGGAGAGGTACCGAGCGACATGATGACGGTATCTACATCCAGCGTGAACTCAGAGCCAGGAATCTCCACCGGACGTCTTCTTCCGGAAGCATCCGGCTCGCCAAGCTCCATGCGCACGCAGGTCATACCTGCAACGGCATCGTTCTCGTCCACCAGGATCTCCTTCGGGTTTGTCAGAAGGTCGAAGATCACGCCTTCCTCTTTTGCGTGGTGAACCTCCTCCACACGTGCCGGAAGCTCTGCTTCACTTCTGCGGTAAACGATATGTACCTCTGCACCGAGACGGAGAGCCGTTCTCGCTGCATCCATAGCAACGTTTCCGCCGCCGACAACGGCTACCTTCTTGCCGCGCACGATCGGAGTATCATAGTCCTCGCGGAATGCCTTCATCAGATTGTTTCTGGTGAGGTACTCGTTTGCGGAGAATACGCCCTTTGCTGTCTCTCCCGGAATGCCCATGAACATCGGAAGTCCGGCGCCGGAGCCGATAAATACAGCCTCAAAGCCTTCCTCATCCATCAGCTCGTCGATGGTGATGGAGCGTCCGATGATAACGTTTGTCTCGATCTTAACGCCGAGCGCTTTTACATTCTCCACTTCCTTCGCCACAACGTCCAGCTTCGGAAGACGGAACTCCGGAATACCGTAAACAAGCACTCCGCCCGGCTCATGCAGCGCCTCAAAGATGGTTACGTCGTAACCGAGCTTTGCAAGATCGCCTGCGCAGGTAAGACCGGAAGGACCGGAACCGATGACAGCAACCTTTTTGCCGTTCTTCTCCGCCGGAGCCGTCGGTTTGATTCCGTTCTCTCTCGCCCAGTCTGCCACGAAGCGCTCCAGCTTACCGATGGAGATCGATTCGCCCTTGATGCCGCGGATACATTTTCCTTCACACTGGCTCTCCTGCGGGCATACACGGCCGCAGATCGCCGGAAGTGCGGAGGATTCGGAAATGATCCGGTATGCTTCCTCGAAATTGCCCTCTTTTACCTCATGAATAAAGCCCGGAATGTTAATGTTTACCGGACATCCGGTCACGCACTTTGCATTTTTGCAGTTGATGCAGCGCGCAGCCTCCTCCATAGCCTCTTCTTTATTATAACCAAGACATACCTCGTCAAAATTTGCAGCTCTTACCTTCGGCGCCTGCTCTCTTACAGGAACCTTCTTTAATACGTCTCCCATTATTTGTCACCTCCGCAATTTCCACATCCGCCATGATGTGTGTCTCCTTCACGCAGCTTTAACAGCGCACGGCCTTCCTCTGTCTTGTACATTGCCTGACGCTTCATAGCTGCGTCGAAATCAATCGCATGTCCGTCAAATTCCGGTCCGTCCACGCAGGCAAACTTCACTTCATCGCCGACCATTACACGACATGCACCGCACATACCGGTGCCGTCCACCATGATCGGGTTCATGCTGACGATCGTCGGGATATTGTATTTCTTTGTGGTCAGACAGCAGAATTTCATCATGATCATCGGACCGATCGCCACGCAGTGATCGTAGGTCTTGCCCTCTGCCGTTACGAGGTCCTCGATAACCTTTGTAACCATACCGCTTCTGCCGTAGGAGCCGTCGTCGGTGGTGATGTACAGATTGCCGCAGACTGCCTTGAACTTATCCTCCAGAATGACAAGATCTTTCGTCTTTGCGCCGATGATGACATCCGCGTCCACGCCGTGTTCATGCAGCCATTTTACCTGCGGATAAACAGGTGCGGTTCCAACGCCGCCTGCAACGAACAGGATCTTTTTCTTCTTTGTCTCTTCCAGGTTCTCCTCCTCGCACAGCTCAGATGGGCGTCCGAGCGGGCCGACAAAATCGCGGAAGGAATCGCCTGCCTTTAAGTATGTAAACTTCTCGGTGGATGCTCCGATCGGCTGGAACACGATCGTGATGGTCCCCGCCTCTCTGTCGTAATCACAGATCGTCAGCGGAATACGCTCGCCGACTTCATCCGCTTTTACGATGATAAACTGTCCGGGCAGGCAATGCTTTGCAACTCTTGGCGCTTCAACTACCATTTCGTAGATATTGCCTGCAAGTTTCCCTGCTTTCAAAATCTTGTACATAAAAATTTTCCTCCTCCATGATGATGTGCACAGGCACTTAAAATAACTATACCGCAAAGAAAAAAAAACTGCAAGAATTTTTACACATATTCATCAATATATCGCTCGAATTCTTCCATCGTCATCAGAACCTTGCGCGGCTTTGTGCCCTCCTCCGGTCCGACAACGCCGGCGTCGGAAAGCTGATCCATGATGCGGGCCGCCCGGTTGAAGCCGATCTTGAACACTCTCTGCAGCATACCGATGGACGCTTTATCCTTCTCGATGATAAATCTGCCGGCTTCGGCAAAGTTGGAATCCAGCTCGTTTCCGCCTCCGGAAGCTCCCGGAAGGGAGACTGCCGCCTGCGCCACCTGCGTCATGCGGTCCTCCATTTCCTGCTTATAGCCGGTAACGTCGTTCTTCTGCGTGAGGAAATCAGTCACATTGCTGACCTCTTTATCAGAGACGAACGCGCCCTGCACACGCGCGGGCTTCTGATAGCCCTGCGGATAAAAGAGCATATCGCCCTTTCCGAGCAGCTTTTCCGCGCCGTTCATGTCGATGATGGTGCGGGAATCAACGCCGCTCGTCACCGAAAAGGCGATCCTGGACGGCATGTTCGCTTTGATCAGACCGGTGATAACGTTCACTGACGGACGCTGCGTGGCGATGATCAGATGGATGCCCGCCGCGCGCGCAAGCTGCGCCAGACGACAGATAGCATCCTCCACCTCGCCGGGAGCCACCATCATAAGATCGGCAAGCTCGTCGACGATGATCACGATCTGCGGCAGCTTCTTCGGGCGCTGCTCCTCCGGCACATCGGTGAGCTGCGCAATTCTTTCGTTATAGCCCTTCAGGTCGCGCACGCCGCACTCGGCGAATTTCTGATAACGGTCCGTCATCTCGGCAACGCCCCAGTTCAGCGCACCGGAAGCCTTTTTCGGATCGGTGACGACCGGAATGAACAGATGCGGGATACCGTTGTACACGCTCAGCTCCACCACCTTCGGGTCGATCATAATCAGCTTGACGTCCTCCGGGTCCGCCTTATAGAGGATACTCATGATCAGTGTGTTGATACACACCGATTTTCCGGAACCGGTAGCGCCCGCGATCAGCAGATGCGGCATCTTTGCGATATCCGCCACCACCACCTTGCCGGCAATATCCTTGCCGACGGCGAAGCTTAAATTGGATTTTGCGTTTTTAAATTCCTCCGACTCCAGCAGCTCGCGCAGCAGCACGGTGCTGTTTTCCTTGTTCGGCACCTCGATGCCGACGGCGGATTTTCCGGGGATCGGCGCCTCGATCCGGATATCGGAGGCAGCAAGGTTCAGCTTGATATCGTCGGAAAGGTTGACGATGCGGCTCACCTTCACGCCCTGCTCCGGCGTAAGCTCGTAGCGCGTGACAGCCGGGCCGCAGCTCACATTCGTCACATTGACATTGACGCCGAAGTTATGTAAGGTCTGCTGCAGCTTTGCCGCCGTCTCCTTCACCTCAGTGTTGCTGCCGCCGCGTCCGCGGGTGGGCTTCGTAAGCAGGTCAAGCGGCGGAAATACATAGGCGGGCTTTGGCTGCTCCTCTGCGAGCGCAATTTCCTGCGCCACGCTGTCAAGCACTTTTTCCTGCTCCGCACGGGAGGATTTCGGGTTTTTTATCTGACGGCTGCCCGCAAACGCTTCCTGCGTTTCCTGCGTTTCCTGGGCGTCGGCGGCGTCCGCCTGCCACGTCACGGCCGTTTTTCTGACAGGCGGCGTGGTATCCGGCATCTGCGGGATTTCTGCACTGCCGCTGTCCTCCGATGAAAGCTCCGCCACGGAAAACGCCGGAATCTCAACGTTTTCGGAGACACCGTCCCGCTGGATAGTAAAGTTTAGATCCATCTGTTTCGGCTTTTGCGGGTTGACGGAATCCACCATTTTCTTTGCACGGTTTGATCTTGCGGCCGGCACCGCCTCCGGCTGTGTATTCTCCGGCTGCATGGCGTCTCCCGGCTGTCCGGCCTGGGCGTCGGAAACGTGCCTGCGTCTGGATACTGTCTCCTTCGGTTCCGCAGGAGCGTCCGCCGCTTCTCCGCGGCGATATATGTGAGGAACTACCTCGTGAATCTCTTCGGGAGCAGAAAGACGAGGATCAAGTCTTGTGTTCTCCGTTACGCCGGAAATAACATTTGCGCGGCGCGGTCTGCGCACCTCAAGCTCCACCTCTCCCTCGCCGGAGCGCAGCCTGTCGATCTCAGCCTGCATCTGACGCTGTTTCGTTAATTGTTTTTTCTCTTTTTTCAGATCGTGCAGCTCTTTTTTTGCCCGGGAATCCGCGCGTGCCCGGCGATAGGCGCGGCTGCTGCCTTTGCGCAGACCGTCGAACAGCGAACGCTCCGTGATGATGACTGCGCAGATGATGATCAGCACGATCAGCAATATCCAGGCGCCGATCTGCCCGAACAGCGGGCAGAATATACGGCACAAAAGCGCTCCGGCAGCACCGCCTCCGGCGCGAAAATCCCTTCCGGCCGCATAATAATCGGAGAAGCTGCGCGCTGCGTCAAAGCTTCCCGACAGAAGCTCCGTAAACGCACAGATACACAGGAAAAAGATAAAAATCGCCCCCGATTTTACCCACGACGGGAGGCTTGCGCGGTTGGCAACGATGAACGCTGCCAGAAAGACCAAAAGAATCGGCGCCAGATATGCGCAGACGCCGAAGACACCAAAAAAGAAGCCGCTGACAGCGTCCAGCGCTGTCACGCCAAAAGCAAAAATATTGTTTAAAAAAAGGATCAGACAGAGCGCAATGAGAATCCATAAGCAAATCTCCGCAAGTACCGGGGTTCCCGGCGCCCGACGGATATCAGGTACATCGATCTCACGGCGGCGTGAGGCTCTGACCGGCTCCTGCGCGGCGCTTCCGGCAGATTTTTTACGGTTTCCGGAGACGGAAGCGCCCGTTTTTGCCGTGCTGTCCGATTTCCTTGCAGTGTTCTCCTTTTTTTTCGCACTGGCGGTCTTTGCGGCGTCCTCCTTTTTTTTCGCACGGTTTTTTCTGACGGCGGCTTCCGTCTTTTCCGCGCTCTTTTTATTTTTTGTTTCCATAAATTTTTTCACTCCTCATATATATCAGCGCTGTATATAATAGCCTGCGATCGCGACAATGCCAATGACAAGGCAGTATACAGCAAATCCCTTAAAACGCTTTCTTCGAACGATCACCAGCATTTTCCGGATACAGAAATATCCGGAAACGCCCGCAGCGACAGCTCCGGCGAGATAGATAAAAAACTGCGGCAGGGCAAGCCTGGAAAAATCAACACGGAAAAGCTCCAGAATCGCAGCTCCCAGGATCGCCGGAATTGCCATGATAAAGGAATATTTTACGGCAAACTTTTTTTCAAAACCGCTCAGCAGGCAGGCGGCGATGGTCGTGCCGGAGCGCGACAGACCGGGAAGCGTGGAAACGCCCTGGGCAACACCGATCATAAACGCATTCGTATAGCTGATATCCTTGGGTATCCTCCGCCCGGATTCGGAGACATCCGCCACCAGAAGAAGACCGGCGTTTAAGATCAGACAAACGCCTGGAACGATGAGCGTCTGTTCGGCGATCGATACCAGATCCCGCGCAGCATAACCGATGACGGCGGTCGGGAACGTGGAGACCAGCACCTGGACAACAAACTTCCGATAATTATTATGTACAATTTTGCGGCAGCGCTTTGCATCCTGCTCGCGGCGGTTGTGTATCTTTATCTGAATATTGTAAACAACATCCGCCAGCATACGCAAAGCTTCCAGAAGCATCCGCAGGATATCCTTTCGGAACACGCAGATAATGACGATCACGGTGCCGAGATGCAGCAGCACATCAAAGAAAAGTCCGTCCGCGATCTCAATTCCAAGAAGATTTCGAAGGATCGCAAGATGGCCGGAGCTGCTGACCGGCAAAAATTCGGTAACACCCTGGATGAGTCCCAGGAATATCGCTTGTATTATAGACATATATTTTCTCCCCTGCATAAGCAAATCTAATTTAGTATAACATAATTTTGCAGGAGATACAAATGCTAAATCAAACTGTGTATTTTTTTAAGAGCGTCGCTGATGCCGCCGACCTCATTGATAATGCCCTCTTCGACCGCATCTTTGCCGACGAGGATAGTCCCAAGATCCTTCGTGAGCATTCCGGTGTCCAGCATCAGCTCCTCCAGCCGCTTTCTGTCGGCGCAGCAGTGGGAAGAAATAAACCCAAGAATGCGGTCCTGCATCTGCCGGAAATAGTCATAGGTCTGCGGCGCGCCGATAACGGTACCGCTCATGCGCACCGGATGGATGACCATGGTGCCTGTTTCCACGATAAAGGAATAATCGGCGGAAACGGCGATCGGCACGCCGATGGAATGGCTGCCTCCGAGCACCAGCGATACGGTCGGCTTGGAGAGCGATGCGATCATCTCCGCGATGGCAAGCCCCGCCTCCACATCGCCGCCGACGGTATTCAAAAGGATCAGAACGCCCTCGATCTCACGGCTGTCCTCGATCGCGGCAAGCTGCGGCAGAATATGCTCGTACTTCGTCGTTTTTGTGTTTGCAGGCAGACATTCATGCCCCTCCACCTCACCGATAATGGTGATCAGATGAATCTTGTGATTTAATGTCACCTGCCCGTATTCCTTTAATTTTTCTGTTTTATTTTCGTCTTTATTTTCCTCATTTTTTGCCATTGTGCCTTCTCCTCATCAGATCATGCACATAGTATTTCCGAAACAGCAGGCTTTATACGCAAAAAACAGCCTGCAAACGATTTTCACGGAAAATCCTTTTGTACGCTGTTTTGCGGTATGTTGCTTATAACTGCTTATGTGCAGGCGCAGCGCCATTTATGACCGGCTGCCCCTGGTATTATCCGTATAGAAGTAGCGCTCCTGCAGGGTGCGCACCATCTCGGTATACAGCTCCTTGCAGGCGGCTTTTTCGTCGTTCTCGATCATCGTGATACAGGGACTTAAATAGTTTTCCCAGATGCCGCGATAGATCTTCTTTTTGTCCGGCTGGCGGTTGATGCGCTTCACAATGGTGGGCGCGACGTCGTAATACTCCCGTATCACCTCTTCACCGTCCGGCTGGCTCTGCAGATAGCTGTCGCGGTAATTGCGCAGCAGCGTCAGCTCGTAGCAGTCATCCGGCTTGCCAAAGGTCTCACAGACCGCCGTAGTGATATAGCACCATTTTTTGTGAAAGCCCGATTCGATCTCCTCAAACGGAGCCGCCGAGAGATTCGTTTTCGGAAACTGCGCCTTCCACTGCCGCAGGATCTCATCGGTGAGCGGCTTTGCGCTCTCGCCTTTATAATAAAGGATACCCGGAAGAACATACACCACCATGCTGAGGTTGCTGTCTATCAGCTCCTTCTCCTGCTTTGATCTGCCGGGCATCTTTTGTACCTCCGCAGCAGCAGGCCTGACGGCTGCTTCTGCCATGTTGAACAGATACTGTGTCTTATCGATCGCATTCTGATAGCCCGTCTCCACAGCCCCGAAGGTGACAGCGTGCGCCTCATAATATTTCTGAAATGCGTCGCCGTAGCTTTTCCTGTTAAACATGGAAACAAACTGCCTGGCGTCCGGGATGACCCTTTCCATCCCGTGAAGCGCAGTCAGATACGTGTTTTCCGCCATAAATTATTCCTCCAGATTTGTATAAACATTCTGCACGTCGTCGTCCTCGTCAAGAAGGTCGAGTGTTCTCTGCAGATTTTTAAGTGCCATCTCATCGGTGAGCGCCACATAGTTCTGCGGGATCATCGTTACCTCTGCGGAGGCGAACACAATGCCCTCTTTCTCCAGCGCCTCGCGCACGCTGCCAAACTCATCGGGGTCGGTGATGATCTCAAAGCTGTCCTCTTCCTCGGAAAAATCCTCTGCTCCGGCGTCGAGTGCCAGCATCATCAGATCGTCGGCGTCCATATCGCATTCTTCCTTGTCGATGATCATCTGTCCTTTTTTATCAAAGCTGTAGGATACGCAGCCCTGTGTGCCGATGCTGCCGCCGCCCTTTGTAAACGCGCTTCTCACGTTTGCCGCCGTGCGGTTTTTATTGTCAGTGAGCGCTTCCACGATGATCGCGATGCCGCTCGGACCATAGCCCTCGTAGGAAACATACTCATAATTAACGGAGTTTGCGTCGCCCGCCGCTTTTTTGATGCCGCGGTCGATGGTATCGTTCGGCATATTGTTTGCCTTTGCTTTTGCGATAACGTCGCGCAGCCTGCTGTTATTTGCCGGATCCGGACCGCCCTCTTTTACCGCCACGGCGATCTCACGTCCGATGATCGTGAAAATTTTTCCCTTTGCTGCGTCGTTTTTCTCTTTCTTGTGCTTAATGTTGGCAAATTTTGAATGTCCTGACATGGTTTTCTCTCCTTATTTTGTCTCTTCGTTTTGTTCTTCTTTCTCTTCGGGAAGTCGGTGTACGCGCACCCGTTCGATGGTTTTGTTGGCAACGCTCAAAATGCGGAAGCTGTAACCGTCTGCGATGATCTCAGAGCGGTCGTCATCCGATGGGATCTTATCGAGCTTGGAGATAAGATAGCCGTTGAGCGTCTCAAAATCGACATCATCAAACGGCAGCCCCAGCATTTTGCCCACCTCATCCAGCGGGGCAAGCCCGGAGATTAGGTAGTCGCCGTCGCTCAGCTTCTCGATCATGGTCTCATCGTTATCATATTCATCCTGGATATTCCCGACGATCTCCTCCAGAATATCCTCCATAGCGACCAGACCGGCGGTCTGACCGTACTCATCCGCCACGATCACCATCTGCAGCTTGCGCATCTGCATATTCTTAAATAGCTGGCTGATATTCCGCGTTTCCGGAATAAACACTGCTTTGCGCAGCAGATTCGGAACATCCTTGATCTGCCAGTCGTCGTAGGCGTGCTGATCCCTGGTATGCCAGCGCATGGCGTCCTTTAAAAACAGAATGCCGATGATATTATCCAGGTTATCCAGATAGACCGGAAACCGGGAATGCGTATCGTCCAGCATAAAGGTAAGTGCATCCCGCAGGTTCATGGTGCCGTCGATCGCCGTGATGTTGCGGCGGTGCGTCATGACGTCCTGCGCCTCTTTATCGGTAAATTCGAAGATGTTCTGGATCATCTGCGCCTGGGACTCCTGGATGACTCCCTGCTCATGCCCCTCGTTTACCATGGAAATGATCTCTTCCTCGTACTCATCAGATCCGGACGGATTTTTGCCAAGCTTTCTGGCAAGGTATCCGCTCAAAGATTTTAACACGCGCGTTCTTCCTTTCTTTTCCTGTGTGTTTCTTTCATTTAAAGAATATAACATTTATCGGAGCGCTCGTCAAGACAGGTATGTATCCAGTTCCAGACTGATCATCAGCGCCCGGTCTACCCGGCGCAGAACATCGCTGTCCAGATGGCATACCTTATCCTTCAGCCGCTTCTTGTCGATCGTGCGGAGCTGCTCCAGTAAAATCACGGAATCCTTCACAATATCGTAGTGGCTCGCCTCGATTCCAATATGGGTGGGCAGCTTTGCCTTGTTCATTTTTGAGGTGATCGCCGCAACGATCACCGTCGGGCTATGTTTGTTTCCGACATCGTTCTGTATCACAAGGACCGGACGGATCCCGCCCTGTTCGGAACCGATGACCGGACGCAGGTCTGCGTAAAAGATATCTCCTCGTCTGATAATCACACACTTCACACTCCATCATTTCATTTTGATACTGACTGGAGTATTTCCCAATTTTTATCAGATATTCGTTTTAATTAATATACGTCGAAAAAATCTTTCTGTTCCGAAACCTGCCCGTTCTTTTTGTAAACCCGCGGCACGCGCTTGCTGATATCGCAGACAAATTCGTAGGGGAACCTGCCGGAAAGTTCTCCCAGCTCCTCCACGGTGACGGATGCTTCGCCGTCGGTGCCGAGCAGCGTCACCTCATCCAGCTCCTGTGCCTGCGGAATGTCGGTCACGTCCACCATAAACTGATCCATGCAGATGCGGCCGAGGATGGGCGCGCTCTTGCCGTGGATCAGCACTCTGCCCTTATTTGAGAGCTGGCGCGGATAACCGTCCGCGTAGCCGACCGGAATGGTGGCGATGCGGGTTTTCTGCTTCGTGACAAAGGTGCCGCCGTAGCTGACCGGCACGCCCGCCTCCACCTCCTTGATGAGGGTAATGTGACTCTTTAACTCCATTACCGGCTTTAACGGCACGTTTTCCTTACAGACCTCCTCTGACGGGTAAATGCCGTAAATGCTGATGCCGGCGCGCACAAGGTTTAAATTTGCATACGGCATGTCGATGATGCCGGCGCTGTTTGAACAGTGGCGCAGCGGAATGTCTACCCCCGTCTCCTTCAGCTTATCTGCAAACTTCAGATAGCGCTCAAGCTGATCCTGCGCGGAGGTTTTATCCGTCTCATCCGCGCGCGCAAAATGCGTGAACATGCCTTCGATTTTTATGTTCGGCAGCCTGCTGATCAGCATGATCTCCAGAACACTCTCCGCTGTTGCGGGATAACCGATGCGCGTCATGCCGGTATCAAGACCGATATGGATAACCGCCGTTTTGTTCTGGCGCGTCGCTTCCATGGAAAGCTGTTCCGCCATGGAGAGCTTGAATACTACCGGCCGGATGTCCTCGCGGATAAGATCCGCGTAATGCTCCTCAAAGACATAGCCGAGAATCAAAACCGGCTTTTTAATGCCCGCGCTTCGAAGCTGAAGCGCTTCCTCCGCGGTAGCGACGGCAAAGCCCCAGAGATAATCATACGCTTCCACGAGCCGCGCGATCGGAACCGCGCCGTGTCCGTAGCCGTCCGCCTTGATGACGGCGATCATCTTCGCCGACGGATGAATGTTTTTACGCATTGAGGCAAAATTGAATGCAACGGCATCAAGATCGATGCCGGCATAAACTCTGCTGTAATTTTTCATAATGATCCTCCTTCCGCATGTTGGATACAGATAATAAATGTCGGTTATTTATGCGAGCCAATAGGCAAATTTCTTTTAAGATACACCGTATAAAATATGCTCTATAATGTCGCCCGCCATCATAGAGTAGGTGCCGCGCTCTTTCGCGGCGGCGTCCCCGGCTAAGGCATGGATATGGACACCGAGCTTTGCCGCCTCAAAGAGCGGCATTTTCTGCGCGAGCAGACCGCCGATGATCCCGGCTAAGACGTCGCCGCTGCCGCCGGTCGCCATACCGTTGTTCCCGCAGGTGTTCCATGAGCAGTCCGTTCCGTCGGAGACGACGGTTTTTGCGTCCTTCAGAACCGTGATTACCCTGTGAGCGGCGGAAAATTCTCTTGCCGCTTTTGCCGGATCCTTTTTGATCGCTGCAGAGGACAGACTGCTCAAACGGCTCATCTCGCCAATATGCGGAGTAATGATGAACGGCGCGCCGGCAAGCTCCCAGAGCTTATCGTCTGCTGACAAAATGTTAAGCGCATCCGCGTCCAGCACGCGCGGCAGGTGATCTGCCGACAGAACGTATTTTAAGATCTCCTTTTTGACTGCTCCGGTTCCAAGCCCGCAGCCCGCAGCTACCGCTGTCATGCTGTCAAGACAGTTTTTAAGCGGCTCCGGTGTCCAGTCTTTCGGATCGTAGGTGATCAGCACAGCCTCCGGAAGAAGCTGCTGGAGGATCACGCGGTTGCATTCCTCGGTATAAATATAAACCAGACCTGCGCCCGTTCGGTATGCCGCTTTTCCGGCCAGATACGCCGCACCGCACATATTGCGGCTGCCGGCGACAACGAGCAGCTTCCCGTAGGTGCCCTTAAACGAATCTGCCTTTCGCTGCGGAAGCACCGCGGACAGATTTTGCGGACAATAAATGGATTCCATTTCTGTTTTCCTTTCTGCGGCACGTAAACAGGGCTGCCGCAAATTTTTGCAGAAGCCCCGTCACTTAACTTGTATTCTTTTCGCGCTGATATTTCGTAATATTGTATGACAGCTGCATCAGGCTCTCGGAAAGATGGACGTTCTCTACCACCACATCATCCGGCAGATTCAGATCCGTATGAGCAAAGTTCCAGATTGCCTTGATACCGGATTCCACCAGCTTTATCGCCACTTCCTCCGCCGCCGCCTTCGGGAGCGTAAGGGTAGCGATCTGGATGTCATTCTGTTCCAGAAACTCCGGCAGTTCATCCAGCATACGGATCTCAATACCGCGGATCTTTTTTCCGATAAGCTGTGGGTTCACATCAAACATCCCGATCACACGAAACCCGCGCTTTTCAAATCTTACATAATTCGCAAGAGCCTGTCCGAGGTTGCCCGCACCTAAAATAATCATGTTGTAGGTTTTATCCAGTCCAAGAATCTTTCCTATCTCATGATACAAAAATTTTACATTATAACCGTATCCCTGCTGACCGAAACCGCCGAAATTATTCAGATCCTGGCGTATCTGCGACGCAGTCACCTGCATGCGGTCGCTCAGCTCATTGGATGAGATGCGCTCTACGCCATCGTCAAGAAGTTCACCAAGATACCGGTAATAACGGGGAAGGCGTTTTATGACAGCCCTTGAAATTTCCTTTTCCTCCAACAAAATCCCCCTCCGAAATCTTTTAAATAATGCTGTAATTATACACCAATGTGAAAATTTTGTCAATCACAGACGTACGGTTACGAAAATATCATAAATTGCCTGAATTGCCTTTTCAAAATCATTATTGCTGACACCAATGATGATATTCAGCTCGCTGGAGCCCTGATCGATCATGCGGATATTGATATCTGCATGGGCGAGCGCTGAGAAAATTCTTCCCGCGGTTCCTCTCGTAGAACGCATACCGCGTCCAACGACAGCGATCAGCGCCAGATCCGATTCCATGTCCAGATAATCGGGCGACACGGCGCGGCGGATACCTGCAAGCACCTTCTGTTCCTTTTCCTCAAAATCCGACTGATGAACAAACACGCTCATCGTGTCGATGCCGGACGGGATATGCTCAAAGGAAATGCCGTTATCCTCAAATACGCTGAGTACCCTGCGCCCAAAGCCGACTTCCGTGTTCATACGGTCTTTCTCTATATTTATTGCAGCAAATCCTTTTTTCCCGGCAATTCCGGTTATGGTATATTTCGGCTTCCGGCAGGTGCTCTCCACGATCATTGTGCCCGGTGCGGATGGATCGTTTGTGTTGCGGATGTTGATAGGGATTCCTTCGCTCCTCACAGGGAAGATCGCTTCATCGTGCAGTACGGAGGCGCCCATATAAGCAAGCTCACGCAGCTCGCGGTAAGTAATCGTCTCGATCGGTTCCGGATTTTTCACGATACGCGGATCGGTTACAAGGAAACCGGAAACATCCGTCCAGTTTTCGTAGAGATCCGCTTTCGCGGCGCGCGCCACGATAGAGCCGGTAATATCGGAGCCGCCTCTGGAGAAGGTGCGGATGGTGCCGTTTGTCATCGCCCCGTAAAAGCCCGGGATCACGGCGTTCTCTGTTTTTCTCAGTTTTGCTGAGAGAATCTTATTTGTTTTTTCGGAATCAAATGTACCATCCTCCCGGAAAAAGATAACCTCCGCCGCATCAATAAATTCAAAACCAAGATACGCCGCCATGATGATACCGTTTAAATATTCTCCGCGGGATGCTGCATAATTGTTTCCCGCGCCCTTTTCAAAATAATCGTGAATCTGCGCAAATTCCTTTTCCAGTGACAGATTCAGATGCAGCCCCGCAATGATCTCGTCATAACGCTCCTTGATCTTTCCGAGCTTCTGATCGAAATTCTTTCCGCTGATCGCCGTCTCATAGCAGTCGTAAAGCATATCGGTTACCTTTATGTCGCCGTCGAAGCGTTTACCCGGCGCAGACGGCACCACATATTTCCTGCTCTTTTCCGCCCGGATGATACTTCCGGCTTTCTGAAACTGCTCCGCACTGGCAAGCGAGCTTCCACCAAATTTCACAACTTTTTTCATTCCCCAGATTCCTCCTGTGTATTCTTTTCCTGCACTTTCCTGCAGCCGTATTTTTATATTCAGCCGATAAATCTAAGATATTTTACAGCATTTCTCTGAAAAAAGCTAGTAGAAATTGACGCAATATGCTAAACTATCTTAGAAAAACACAGAAAAGGAAAAAAATCATGATTTTAACATGCAGTCATATATCAAAAGCTTTTGGTACAAATGAAATTTTAAAGGATGTCTCCTTTCATATTGAGGAGCGGGAAAAAGCGGCGATCGTCGGCATCAACGGCGCTGGGAAGTCAACGCTTCTGAAAATTATCATGAAGGATCTGTCAGCGGATGAGGGCGAGGCAGTCTTCGCAAAGGGGACTTCTATCGGCTACCTGGCGCAGCACGATGCGGTCTCCAGCAGCAATACGATCTACGAGGAACTTCTGGAAACGCGCCGCGACGTGATCGCACTGGAGGAGCGTATCCGCGCTCTGGAGCAGGAAATGAAGCATTTGGACGGCGACCGCTTAAATGAAGCGCTGGAAACCTACAACCGTCTCAGCACCGAATTTGAAAATAAAAACGGCTACGCTTATCAGAGCGAGATCATCGGTATCTTAAAGGGACTTGGTTTTTCGGAGGAGGAGTTTTCGAAGAATATTGATACGCTCTCCGGCGGGCAGAAAACGCGCGTGGCGCTCGGCAAGCTGCTTCTGCAGAAGCCGGACATCATCTTCCTGGACGAGCCGACCAACCATCTCGACATGAACTCGATCGCCTGGCTGGAGGTCTATCTGCAGAATTATCCGGGCGCCGTGGTGATCGTGGCGCACGACCGCTATTTTCTCAACAAGGTCGTGACGAAGATCATCGAGCTGGACAACGGGCACTCTTGCGTTTTTTCGGGCAATTACAGCGCCTACGCCGAGAAGCGCGCGCAGATGCGCGAGGCACAGATGAAGGCATACCTCAACCAGCAGCAGGAAATTAAGCATCAGGAGGAGGTCATCACAAAGCTCCGTTCCTTTAACCGTGAAAAAAGTATCAAGCGCGCCGAAAGCCGTGTCAAGATGCTTGACAAGATCGAACGTCTGGAAAAGCCATCGGAGGTGGCCAGCGAGATGAAGATCCGCCTGGAACCGCGCATCACCAGCGGAAACGATGTATTAAAAGTGGAGGGACTGGCAAAGTCCTTTGGCTCTCTCTCACTCTTTTCGGATCTGAACTTTGAGATTAAGCGCGGCGAAAAGGTTGCGATTATCGGTGATAACGGTACCGGAAAAACAACACTTCTGAAAATCCTGAACGGAGTATGTGAGCCGGACGCCGGTTCTTTTTCGCTTGGCAGCAAGGTACATATCGGCTATTATGACCAGGAGCATCATGTGCTCCACATGGAGAAAACGTTGTTTGAAGAGATTTCCGATGCGTATCCGGCACTGACCAATACGCAGATCCGCAATGTGCTCGCTTCCTTTTTGTTTACCGGAGACGATGTATTTAAGCGGATTTCCGATCTGAGCGGCGGCGAGCGCGGGCGCGTATCCCTTGCCAAGCTGATGCTGTCGGAGGCAAATTTCCTCATCCTGGATGAGCCGACCAATCATCTTGATATTACTTCGAAAGAGATCCTGGAGAACGCGCTGAACCAGTACACCGGCACGGTGCTTTATGTGTCGCACGACCGCTATTTTATCAACAAGACAGCGTCCCGCATTCTGGAACTGACAGGAAACACGCTGGTGAATTATATTGGAAATTACGATTATTATCTGACGAAAAAAGAAGAACTGACACGCATCTATGCGCCGCAGGCAGCGGAGAAAACCAGTACCGGGCTATTTGGGAATGCCATTGCCTCTCCTGCAGTCACAGGTGAATCGGATGTAAAGCGCGACTGGAAGCAGCAAAAAGAGGAGCAGGCGCGTGAGCGCAAGCGCCAGAATGATTTGAAAAAAACAGAGGAACAGATCCAGGCGCTGGAGACGCGCGATGGTGAGCTTGATGAAATGCTTGCGCAGCCGGAGGTCTATTCCGACGCTGCCCGCTGTATGGAGCTGAATAAGGAGAAATATGAAATCTCCCAAAAGCTCGAAGAATTGTATGAGCTCTGGGAGACGCTGATGTAGTATTAAAGTTTTTCCCGGATCGCGCGGATGAAGTCGGCGCTGTTTAATACAGTGACATTTTCCAGGGTGGTGATGAGAGCAAGGTCCTTTGTCATTTTGCCCTCCTCGATGGTAGCGATGGTCGCTGCTTCCAGCCTGTCTGCGAATGCCATCAGCTCCGGCAGGCTGTCAAGCTCGCCGCGCTTTCTGAGCGCGCCGCTCCAGGCAAAAATAGTGGCAACGGAGTTTGTGGAGGTCTCCTCCCCTTTCAGGTGCTTATAATAGTGACGCTGAACGGTTCCGTGCGCGGCCTCGTACTCATAGCAGCCGTCCGGAGATACCAGCACAGATGTCATCATCGCAAGGGATCCGAATGCAGACGAGATCATATCGCTCATAACGTCGCCGTCGTAGTTTTTGCACGCCCAGATGTAGCCGCCCTCCGACTTCATCACACGCGCTACCGCGTCGTCGATCAGCGTATAGAAGTAGGTGATGCCTGCTTCTTTAAATCTATCCGCATATTCTGCGTCAAAGATTTCCTGCATGATATCCTTGAAGGTATGGTCATATTTTTTGGAAATGGTATCCTTGGTGGCAAACCAGAGATCCTGTTTTGTATCCAGCGCATAGGCAAAGCAGCTTCGCGCAAAGCTCTCGATGGAGCTGGTGAGGTTATGCATTCCCTGCAGCACGCCGCTTCCCTTAAATTCATGGATCAGCTCGCGCGTTTCGTTTCCGTTTTCATCGGTAAATACAAGCTCCGCTTTTCCTGCTCCCGGAACCTTCATCTCCGTTGCCTTGTAAACATCGCCGTAGGCATGTCTTGCGATCGTGATCGGCTTTTTCCAGGTGCGCACGTTCGGCTCGATGCCCTTTACGATGATCGGCGCGCGAAAAACGGTGCCGTCGAGAATCGCTCGGATGGTTCCGTTCGGACTCTTCCACATCTCTTTTAAATTGTATTCCTTCACGCGCGCCGCGTTCGGCGTAATCGTAGCGCATTTTACGGCAACACCGTATTTTTTCGTGGCAAGCGCGCTGTCTATCGTGATCTGGTCGTCCGTCTCGTTACGCTTCTGAAGTCCGAGATCGTAATATTCTGTTTTTAAATCGACAAACGGCAGAATCAGCTCATCCTTGATCAGCTTCCAGAGGATCCTGGTCATTTCGTCGCCGTCCATTTCCACAAGCGGGGTTTTCATCGCAATTTTATTCATAATGCTCCTCCTCATTTATACAATCATTTATCAAATTTTATCCAATCCGCCCCAGCTTGTCAAGCAACAGTATCACTTATCTTCATTAATCTCTATTTCAGATATCGTCCGGCGTCCTGCTCCAGCGACTGCCAGACAGAATACTCCGCTCCGATCCCGTCAAAGTATTTTTTGATGTCCCGGTTTAAGGCACTCATTTCCTCAACGGCATTCATAGCATGGTCACTGGCACAGATCTTCCCAAGACCGGTCGCGCACATCAGCCGAAAGAAAAACAGACAGATCCTGCGGTAAGAAGCGCTTTCATAGTTTGCATCGCTGGCCGGAAGGATATTATGCCCCGCCCGCTCGATTGCGCGGTACCCCTCAAGATTGGCGTTCAGAATCCGTTCCAGATAGGCGGCATTCCCTTTGAGCCTGTGCAGATCGCCGTCCGCATAGTAGCAGGCAAATGCCACCGGCAGTACAAAAGCTGCATGACAGAGCAGATAATCTCCCATATTGGGTTCGTAGGTCACCCTGTATCCGGTGCCTGTGAAAATCTGCCCGATCAGAGCTTCGTTGGAGGGCGCATCTTTCAGCTGCCCGATCGTGATTTTTTTGAGGTCGATGGAAGCAACCCGCTCCGGTTCCCGATGCCCCGCAGAGGACGCAAAGGCGAACAGCACGTTTTTCTCCGGCAATAATGCGGCATAGTGGGCGGCGCGGACATTGTTGCCCACAAATACAAGATTTTTCGTCCCGTTTGTCCGCAGGAATTCCATTATGCTATCCAACTGGGTATAGCGCATCACAATAAAAATAACATCGTAAACGTCATCCGGTTTTAACCGTGTAATAACCGGAATGCGGCTGACGGTTTCCCGCAGATGAAAGGTCTTTTTCATATGTAAACCATTTTGCTTCAACCGCTCTGCCCACTCGCCCCGGGCCAGCAAAGTCACATCTTTTTTCGCACGATATAAATTATTTGCCAGGTTGCAGCCCAGCACTCCAGCGCCAAAAACCAAAATTCTCACAGCAGCTTCTCCCTCTTCTTTCTTCAGCACAACAATTTTATTTCCGCCAGCAGCGAGCCAGGCAGACATGTTTAAGTGTTTTTTTAGCTTATTCCTGTCCAAGCGCACAAGTGGAAAGCTCTTGTGGTTAGTATTTGCTAACCGCTAATCATATTATCACTCAGACCTGCCTTTGTCAATGAAAAACTAATCGCATAGACAAAGGCAGGAGTCCGTTTTCCGGATTTCCTGCCTCATATGTGCCAATCCTGATCTTTTTACTACATTTATTTCGCACAGAAGCTGTGATTATGCAGCAGCTCGTGCTCCCTGCCCTTTAAAAATCCTTCGTACAGGGAGGTGATCATCGGATTTTCGTCGCACTTCTTGATGACGGAAACACTATCTGCGCGGTAAATACCGGCAGTGCGCGCCGCTTTTGTGCGCTTTCCGGCAAGCCGCGGCTGACCGCCGCCCATGACGCATCCGCGGCGGCATGCCATGATCTCGATCAGATGGTATTCCTTCTCGCCGCTCTTCACCTGCTCCATCACGGTGCGGGCATTTGCAAGTCCGCTCGCCACACAGATTTTGATTTCCATGCCATTGTACGGAACAGAAAATTCACGGATAAATCCCTCCTGGCGCACGCCGCACTCAGCGATCGCCTGGAATGTCTCCTTCGTGTGATCCGGCGCCAGTCGGCGGATGACCGCCTCCGTTACGCCTCCTGTCACGCCAAAGATGACGCCGCCGCCCGAACCGAAGCCAAACGGAATGTCGGAGGACTCCGGCTCCAGCTCCGCAAAGTCGATGCCGGTCGTTCGGATCATGTCGATCAGCTCTGTGGTCGTCAGAACGAAATCGGTGTCTTTTTCGCCCTTCGTGTAGCTGTTTTCGCGGTTCGCTTCCATTTTTTTCGCCGTACATGGCATGATGGATACCATCACCGTCTTTTTGCCACCGCTGTTTGCCGGATCGCGGAAATATTCCTTCACGACCGCGGAGAGCATTCCCTGCGGGGAACGGCAGGTCGACACGTTCTCCTCAAATTCAGGGAACTGGTCGCCCACAAATTTTACCCACGCCGGGCAGCAGGAGGTAAGAAGCGGCAGCTTTCCGCCGTTCTGTACTCTGTCGAGAAACTCGGCGGATTCCTCCATAATGGTGAGATCCGCGCTGAAGGTGGTATCGTATACCTCGTCAAAGCCCATGCGGTGCAGCACGTTCACAATTTTCCCCATTACGCTCCTACCCTTCGGCAGCCCGAACGCGTCGCCGACCGCCACACGCACTGCCGGGGCAACCTGCGCCACCACGCGTGTATCCGGATCAGCAAGCGCATCCCAGACCTCGCCGCGGTTGTGACGGATACTGATCGCACCCGTCGGACAGAAAATGCGGCACTGTCCACAGTTTACGCAGTCCGTCGTCGCGATCTCCCGGTCGAACGCCGGCATCACCATCGCATCCGAGCCGCGGTGTGCAAAGCCGAGCGCGCCGACGCCCTGCAGCTCCTCGCAGACGCGCACGCAGTTTCCGCAGAGAATACATTTATTCGGATCCCGCACGATCGACGGCGAGCTGAAATCCAAAGGACGTCGTTCTTTATAGTTGTCAAAACGCACCTCCATCACGCCGAAGCGTTTCGCCAGCGTCTGCAGATTGCAGTCCCCGCTCTTTTCGCAGGTCAGACAGTCGCGGCAGTGTGCGGCAAGCAGAAGCTCGATGATCAGCTTGCGGTATTTCCGCAGTTTTCCGGTGTTGGTAAAGATCACCATACCGTCTCTTGGTTCCTCCGAGCAGGAAGCAAACGTTCTTCCGCGGTCGTCCTCCACCGTACAGAGGCGACAGGCGCCGAACGTGGAAAGCTCGGAATGATAGCAAAGTGTCGGAATGTCGATGCCTGCATTGCGGATAACGGACAGGACATTCTTTTCATCGGTAAAAGTTACTTTTCTACCGTCAATTATCATGGTTCCCATATTCGTTCCTCCCTACGCTTCAACATAAATGGCATCAAATGCACAGTTGTCCTTACAAGCTGAACACTTAATACAGATATTTGGATCAATATGATAGCATTCCTTGCGAACGCCGGTGATCGCTCCGACCGGACAATTCTTCGCGCACTTTCCGCAGCCCTTGCAGTATTCCGGGTTGATCACAAAGCGGCGCATTGCCTGGCAGACCTTCGCCTTACATTTTTTGTCCACAATATGTTCCTCATACTCCTCGCGGAAGGTACGCAGGGTACTAAGTACCGGGAGCGGCGCGCTCTTTCCAAGACCGCACAGCGCCATATTCTTCACCATCTCGGCAAACTCCTCCAGGCGGTCCAGATCCTCCAGCTCGCCCTTGCCAGCCACAATTTTTTCGAGAATCTCCAGCATACGCTTGGTGCCCTCGCGGCATGGTACGCATTTTCCGCAGGATTCGCGCTGCGTAAAGCTCATAAAGAATCTTGCCACCTCAACCATGCAGGTGTGGTCGTCCATAACAACCAGACCGCCGCTGCCGACGATCGCGCCATATTTTTTGATGGATTCAAAGTCGAGCGGCACATCCAGGTGCTGCTCCGTCAGACAGCCGCCGGAAGGACCTCCGATCTGCACCGCTTTAAAGGTGCCGCCGTCCTTTAAGCCGCCGCCGATATCGAAGATGATCTCGCGCAGCGTCGTGCCCATCGGCACCTCGATCAGACCGGTATTCTGGATGGAGCCGGTCAGCGAGAACGTTTTTGTTCCCGGCGTGCCTTCCGTGCCGATGCTGCGGTACCAATTGGCGCCCTCCAGTACGATTTTCGGGACATTCGCATAGGTTTCCACGTTATTTAAGACAGTCGGTTTTGCCCAAAGCCCCTTTTCTACGGTTCTGGGCGGTTTTACACGCGGCATACCGCGGTTTCCTTCGATCGAAGCCGTCAGCGCGCTGCCCTCGCCGCACACAAATGCGCCCGCGCCGCGGTTGATATGCATATGGAAAGAAAAGTCTGTGCCAAGGATATTATCGCCAAGCATATGCCTTGCTTCCAGCTCGGCGATCGCATGTTTCAGCCTTGCCACCGACATTGGGTATTCGGCACGCACATAGATATAGCCGTTTTCCGAGCCGACCGCGTAGCCTGCGATCATCATACCCTCGATCAGCTTATAGGGATCGCCCTCCATCACAGAGCCGTCCATGAATGCACCGGGGTCGCCCTCATCGCCGTTGCAGACCACATAGCGCTCCTTTTCCGCCTGCCGCGCTACCTGTTTCCATTTTCTGCCGGTGGGGAAGCCTCCGCCCCCGCGCCCGCGCAGCCCGGATCTGTCGACCACGTCGACCACTTCGTCCGGCGTCATCTCAAACAGTGCCTTCTGGAACGCCGAAAAGCCGCCGCTCGCCAGATATTCATCGAAGGATTCCGCGTCAAATTTGCCGCAGTTTTCCAGAACGATGCGCGTCTGCTTCGCGATAAACGGAATTTCATCGGGGCTTTTGTAGGATATACCATTCTGTTTGTAAAGCAGGCTCTCCACGATACCGTCGCCTTTTACGGAGCGCTCAAAAATTTCCTTACAATCGGAAATCTGTACCTTTGTATACTGCACTACCTGGCTGCCCTTCTGGATACGCACCAAGGGACCAAGCTCGCAGACGCCCTGGCAGCCGGTCTTTTTCACGCCGACATGTGTATTTTCATCATGGGGCGTAAAATCAATCCGCACACCCGGCTCATCCTTTGCGATCTTTAAAAACTCCTCGTATATTTTCTGGGAACCGGTCGCGATGCAGCCGGTGCCGGAACAGACGAGAATCCGGCAGTCATAAGAGGCAATTTCCTGTTTTGCGGCTTCACTTGCCTGCATCAAAGCTTCTCTGTTTTCAATCATGCTTGTCACCTCTCAATTCCCGTATTAAACCAATTGCTTTTTCCGGTGTCATTTTCGGATGCACGTCCTCGTTTACCATCACCGTCGGCGCAAGCCCGCATGCGCCGAGGCAGGAAACGGTCTCCACCGTAAACATCATGTCGTCCGTGGTGTGTTTTTTCGCGCTCAGCCCAAGCTCTTTCTGAAATGCTTCCAGGATCGGCGCCGATTTCCGCACATGGCATGCCGTCCCGTCGCAGACCTTAATGACATATTTTCCCTTCGGCTCAAAGGAAAAGTTTTCATAAAAGGTGGCGACGCTGAATGCCTTTGCTTCTGTGATACCGATCTGACCTGCAACATACGTGAGAAGTTCTCCGGGAAGATAACGGTACGCTCCCTGGATGTCCTGCATAATCGGGATCAGTGAGGCTGGTTTTTTACCATAGAACGCGATGATCTCATCCGCTTTTTGATAAAAAGTCTGGTCTAGCATCTTTCGTCCTCCTTTGTATTATATATTTTGCACAATTTATTTTCTTCATAATACCATTTTATGTGTATGATTACAACAAAAGATATTAATTTAACGGCATAGATATTAATTTAACAAAAAAAATCCCGGCAAGCGATCTTGCCGGGAAACCCATTCCGTTTGCTGCAGAAAATGTCAGCATTTTTCTGCATCGGACGGTATGAAGGAGGTATTATATTGTGTAGTCTCGTTGCCTTGAGATTTCCAAATAAAAAAGTAACTGTTCACCCATACAGTCACGATCACAAACCGCGGATACGGCTTGGTTGGATGTTGCGCTGTCTCCTGGAGCACATCTCATGTATCAAGCAGGTTTCCTGGCTGACAGGTCTGCGCTCGCTCCGCCTTCTCGCGCCATGGGTGGCACAATGACATATTGGAGTCTGCTCCCTGATCACAGTGACCGGTTCGTTTGGGATTCTCACCCAATTCCCTCTTCAAAGCAGTATGTACGACCGCTCTGCACTTGATACAGCAATTATCAATTACACACTTATAGTATAGTCTGTGCACGCCTGTTTGTCAATTGCTTTTTCACAATTGTGAAAAGCTGCTGCCTGCGTGAAAGAAACACAGATGATAAGAAGCTGCGCCGCCAGGATCAGCGGGATTCCGATGGTGAATTTCGGCTTTTGTGTTTTGTGATGAAACACATACATGCCGAGCAGCGCTCCCACGGAGCCGCCCGCCGCTGCAAGCAGAAATAATCTGCGCTCCGGCACGCGCCATTTTCCTTTTACCGCCCGGTATTTATCCAGTCCGAATGTGCCAAAAGCAAGCAGATTGACAGCGGCAAGATAGATAAGAACAATATAATTCAGCATTCCGTTTTTCCTCCCGTGCAGATTTTTGCAATGCAGATGCGGATGCGCGCCGCCGGATTCATTCTCTGCCGGAGGCGCGCATCCGTCTTATACTATACCGGATTTCCGGGATGCTGTAAAGGACTACTCAAATACAATTTCTTTATGATACAGCGCCATTTCATCCAGCAATGCCCTGTTATCCGCGCCTTCGCCGGACAGGAGCTGTCCTTTTGAGCTCATGTATTCCTCAAAGTCACAGATATATACATCTATCCGGCTGATTTCCTGCCCCTGCACCGCAAACGTATTCGTAGTTCCACCGGAACCATAGGGAAGCTGCTTTCCATTTTCATCCAGAGCCGTCAGGAAATATCCCATTCCGGAGGGAGAAGAGCTCTCCGCCGGACTCTGCATTTCTATGACAATCTCAAACGGCGTTTTTGTAACCCTGGTCACGCCAAGTCCGCTCTCATCGAAATCATTGATTTCCAGCACCTGTGAATCAGCCGTATTTTTCGTTACTCCGAAGGTGAAATCCCATTCGCCCTCCTTCCACCAGTTTTCGTAGCGGTTCGGGAATATTCCGGCATCCGGGTAAAGCTCGTCATACTTCCGCTGCTGCTCTTCAAATAGCTGGTGCTCAATCTGTTTTTCTTCCTCCGTGAAATTCTCATAGTCATCGATATCCAGACCATGCTCCGCCAGAGCAGCATTATATTCATCTACCAGCTCCTGCGGCATTGCAGGAAGGGAGGCCTCCGCCAGGTCGGCAACGACCTTATCAAATTTCAGCGTGACAGAGAAATCCTCCGGAACCTCATAATAAGTTGTGTAATCTTTTATGTCCGGTCCGCCGGCAGATGCTATTACAGAAGCACTCAGCACATCCGTGCCAAGAATTTCTCTCAACCGGTCATATACATCGGACGCCGCAGTATCCAGCTCCTCTCTGCTGATGCCAAGCTGCGCCGCAAAGAAATCATTCTGGGCTTCAAAATACTCGTCCTGAACAGATTCTGTGGTATCGCTCAGGTCAAAGCGCATAACTCCGGCAAAGGTATGCTCATCCGTCAGTCTTCCTTCTACCGGCTCTGCGATGACGACTGCTTCCGGATAGTAGTCTGTAAGAAGCGTGCCGTTCCTCAGATACAGGTAGGCATTTCCGTCCTCATCTTTGCTGATGTCGGGGAAGCCTTCCTCCGACCGGACAACCAGCGCCACATTTAAAGACATGTCATTGCAGTAAACCTCGGAAAGAGTAACCGTAACGCCGTTAAAGGTCTGGCTGTAGCTGCCGTCTGCACCGGTCGCCGCAGCTTCTGCTCCGGCAGGCGCTGTCTGTCCGTCAACTGCGGACGCGGTCTGCTCTTCCGCTGCGGCGCCGCTCTCCGCTTCCTGAAGCGATGTCGCGTATTTTTCATAATCGCCGGAAAAACCAAGAGAACTGCCGATTTCTGCAAATACATGTCCCACCAGCGGAATATTTGCCGCAAACGCCGGGTTGGAGATACAGATGGTGGAGAACACGGCGGCCGATGCCGCCAGCGTACCGGCAACCGTAAGCGCCTTTCTCCTGCTGCGCCCGCGTCCCTTTTTCGTTTCCTTTCCGTTGCGCGCCTGCGCTTCTGCGCGGATTTTATCAAACGCCCCGCTCTGCGCCCTCTTTACCGCGTCAGGCAGCGCAAAATCCCGCTGCAGTACCTGCTCTATTGTTTTATCCAAACGTGTTTCTGATGAAGTGAAATCGCTTTGTCTGTTCATTCTGTCCTTCTCCTTTCCTGTCTGCGTCAGAATAATAAGTAACCTTCCGTGAGCTAACGGGCGGCGTATCCGCATAGGCTTCCCGCAGCTGCTGCCTGGCTCTCGCAATTCTGGTCTTTACCGTATTTTCATTCAGCTCCAGAATCGCGGCAATCTCTGAGAGCTTAAAGCCCTCCACATAGTGCAGAATCAGCACGACACGGTATTTTTCATCCACGGTCTCCAGCATTTCCTTAAACTCAAATTCCGCGATAGACATGTCGCTCTGCGGAATATCCGCAAAATCCTCCTGCAGATTCAGATTGCTGTAATGGCGGCGGATACTGTTGCATTCGTTTATCAGAATACGGATCATCCAGGTTCTGAAATACTCCGGCTTCTTCAGCGTATGAAGCTTTTCAAAATAGGTAAGGATGGTATCCTGAATGGCGTCCGCCGCATCCTCATCGTTATTTAAAATTCCACGGGCTACCTTTATACATTGCAAGAGAATTGCGCTCCATCAGCTCCAGAAATGCATCCGTATCCGACTTCATCGCGCGCTTTACAAGCTGTATCATTTTATAGCCCTCCTTTCTGGAGGCAAACAGCCCCTTTTTTCATCCGGATTTGTATGATTTGCAATATTGCTTTCGTCTTACAATCATTAGATGAAAAAAAAGGGCAAAAGGTTTCAGATTTTTTTAGCTTACGATATGATAATAACTCCGCGCCGTGATGCTGTACACGCAAACATAGCAGATGGAAAAAATTCCTGCTACCACAGCCGTCACTCCGGCAAACAGAAGCGTATTATTCATGTAAAATGCCTGCAGGATCTGCCGCATCAGCGGAAAGGCGACCACACAGTGAATGAGTGCTGTCCCGAGCGGCAGGAAAAACAGGATCAGGATCTGGCTCTTTATGGAGCGTTTGATCTCCCGCTTATCCATACCGACCTTCTTCATGATTTCGTAGCGGCCGCGGTCCTCGTAGCCCTCGATAATCTGCTTATAGTAAATGATCAGCACGGTCGCCATCAGGAACAATGAGCCCAGATAAATACCAAGGAACAGCATACTTCCATACATCAGATAGCTTGACTGGCGGAATTCGTAGCGGCTTTCCGTCAGATACCGCGGAACTCCCTCCGCTTCCTCCAGCTTGCTGAGAATATGGTCATACAGAGCGCTTGCCTCTTCCTCGCCGCCCGAAACGTCAAATTGTATCTTGTATTGCATATCGCTGGAATAATCAAAGGTCTCTTTTTGCAGACGGTCGATCTCCGCCAGCCGTTCGTCGCTGCTCACAACGATGCAGAACCAGCACGGCACTGTATTTGCCATCATATTGCTGACCGGAAATTCATCAAGATCGGCAGCGATCGTAAATTCTTCTCCCATTAACCGGAAGCTATCCGCAAGCGTTCCCTTGGCATGATAAACCGCAGTCTCATTGTCCGCAAGAGACAGCGTCCCGCCGGTCATGCGTGCGTAGGTTTCCGCAGAGATAAAGGTGACGGCAGCAAGGTCGTCATAGGAAACGGAGGCGCGGTCTTCAACCGCGGAATCGGGAAGCAGCTCGTTCTCCCGCTTAAGAAACGTCACGCTCAGCGACTGGTATGCCTGATAGTTTTCAAACGACACGTCCAGCTCCGCGGCCGTCTCCTCCACCATCTTTTCCATTGCAGCATTCTGCTGCGGGCTGCTCTCATAGAAGGTGAATGCAAGCTCCGTCGGGAATCGCGTGTCGGCGATATCCTTCATCCCGGCATAGAGGCTGACTGTAGTGGAGAGCACCAGCAGCACGCCCGTTGAGAGGATGCAGATATTTGCAAGCCCGACTGCGTTTTGCTTCATGCGGTAAATCATGCCGGACACAGCCACAAAATGATTGGTGCGGTAATAATAATTTTTCCGTTTCTTCAGCATTTTTAAAAGCGCAATGCTCCCGGTAAGAAACAACAGGTAAGTGCCCACCATGACAAGCAGCACAGCGATAAAGAGCATGGTGAGGGCCTCCACCACATTGTCGGTCGTGACAGCGATATAATAACCTGCCGCCATGCATATCACGCCAAGCAGTGCCAGAAACCAGCGTGTCTTCGGCTCCCGCTCTCCGGTATTTTCACTCTTTAGCAGCTCGATCGCGGACGCCCGGCGGATAGAATGCACATTGTAGAGCATTACCAGCACGAAAATACCGGCAAATACCAGCGGCGTCGTGCGAAGCGCAAAGAAATCGATATGGTAGGCAACAGAAACCGGGTAATGAAATACCTTTAAAATTATCAGAAACATCAGCCGATCCAGAAGCAGTCCGGCAGCAACTCCGCCCGCGATCCCGGCAAATGCCAGTATCAGCGTTTCCCATATCATAATGCCGGTAATGTGACGCTTCTCCAGACCGAGAATATGGTACAGCCCCAGTTCCCGCTTCCTGCGCTTCATCAGAAAGCTGTTCGTATAGAAGATGAAGATCAGGGCAAAAATCCCGATCACATACACACCGAATGAAAGAACCATTGCGGCTGCCGCTTTTTCTGTGAACGCCGGATTGCGGCTCACACTGCACATGCTGTAAAACATCGCGGTCATCAGAATGACCGTCAGAAGAAACGGCAGGTAAAAACGGCGGTTATTGCGAATGTTGGTCCACGCCATCGTGCGGAACAGTCCCCTACGCATGAAGCTCACCACCTGTCTGCAGAATCGTCAGCGTGTTGGAAATTTTCTCAAACATTTCCTCACTCGTCATCTCTCCGCGGTAAATCTGGTGGAACACTTCGCCGTCCCTGATGAACAGGACGCGCTTTGCGTAACTCGCCGCCTTGGTGGAGTGCGTAACCATCAGAATCGTCTGCCCCTCGGCGTTAATGTCGGAAAACAGCTTTAAAAGGCTTTCTGACGCTTTGGAATCCAGCGCTCCGGTCGGCTCATCCGCCAGCACAAGCTTCGGTCTTGTGATCAGTGCGCGCGCTGCCGCAGCACGCTGCTTCTGTCCGCCGGATACCTCGTAGGGAAACTTTTTTAAAATGTCGCAGATAGCAAGTTTTGAGGCAATCACCTTTAAGCGCTCTTCCATCTGACTGTAATTGCAGCCGGAAAGTACCAGCGGCAGCAGAATATTATCCTCCAGGGAAAAGGTGTCCAGCAAGTTAAAATCCTGGAACACAAAACCGAGGTTCGTGCGCCGGAAAGCGGATAGCTCCTTCTCCGAGATTGCGGAAAGGCTTTTTCCGTTCAGCTTCACGTCTCCGCCTGTCGGTTTGTCGAGCGCGGCAAGAATATTGAGCAGCGTGGTTTTTCCGCTCCCGCTCTCGCCCATGATGGCGACATACTCGCCCTGTTCCACCGAAAAATTGACGTTTTTCAGGGCGACGACCTGGTTTCCGCCAAAGCGGGTGGTATATACTTTCTTCAAATGAGTGACATCTAATAATGGCATTGTATATCCTCCTTTATCTGATTGCAGCGCCCGCCCGCAAACGCTTTCGGAGGTACCGTTCACTTTGTTCGCAGTAACCTTCCGGGCGCTGTCTTTATGCTAAATATACAATACGGGGAAATGCGCTGCCATAGCTTTGGCTTACATTTCCCCGTCCAGCCTTACAATTTTGAAAGATTCGGAAATAAAACGGTCATTTTCGTACCGGTGCCCGGTACCGATGCCACCTCTATGCGATGCCCCAGCTTATCGAGAATCTGCTTGCACAGATAAAGTCCAAGCCCGGTTGCTTTTTTATCCCGCCTGCCGTTAAAGCCTGTGTAGCCCTTCTCAAAAATGCGCGGCAGATCCTCCGCGGAAATGCCGATGCCGGTGTCCTCTATCACAAAGCCCTGCCCTCCCTCTGCGCCGTAGATGGAAATCGTCCCGACGTTGGTATATTTCAGGGCATTTGACAAAAGCTGTTCGATAACAAATACCATCCATTTTTCATCGGTCAGCACCTTCTGGTGCGTTTCCGAAAAATTGACGGACAGCTTCCTGCCAATAAACATGCGGGCATATTTGCGCAGCGCCTGGCGTATCATATCGTCCAGGTCATACGTCTGCAGGACAAAATCGTTTGCCGTACTGCCGAGCCGCAGATACTGCAGCACCATTTCCGTATACTGCTCGATTTTAAAAAGCTCCAGCGACATTTCCCCGGCATTAGGGCTTTCCTCGGTCTGCAGCAGCAGGTTCATGGCGGAAATCGGCGTCTTAATCTGATGGACCCACAGCGTGTAATAGTCAATCAGATCCGCATATTGTATGGCGGATCGCTCCTGCTCGTCAATCCGGTTCCTGTAAATTTTCCGGATAAGCGTCTGGTATTCCTCCTCCAGATAATCGAAGGGAAGCGGAAAATCCTCCGGCACCGGAAGCTCCTGCGAAAGCATAAATTCAATCTTGCGGCAATGCGATACATAGCGCAGAAAGTCGAATATCAGAAAAAGCAGTCCGCAGGCGACGGAAAGCAGCGCCGCGTAAAGCGCAGCGGAGACCGGCAGATCATACAGAAAATAAACAAGGCAGAAGCAGCCGGTAAGAAGCAGAAACCACAGCAGCACCTTGTAGATGCGCTTCAGATAACCGGTCAGATATTTACTCCACAAGATAACCAATTCCTTTCTTCGTCACAATATAATCGTAAAGCCCCGCCTGCTCCAGCTTTTTGCGAAGCCTTGTGACATTGACGGTCAGCGTGTTATCATCAATAAAACTGTCCGTCTCCCACAGACGCGCCATGATCGTGTCGCGGCTCACCACACGCCCCTTATTTTCCATCAGGATCCGCAGTATTCGGTACTCGTTTTTCGTCAGCTCCACTACCTTGTCTTCATAAAGCAGCGTGGTATTGTCCATATTCAAAACCACGCCCCGGTGCTCCAGGATACTGGTCTGCCCGGCAAAATCGTAGGTGCGGCGCAGCACTGCCTGGATTTTTGCGGTCAGTACCGTCAGCTCAAAGGGCTTCGCCAGAAAATCATCCGCCCCGTAATTGACCGCCATAATGATGTTCATATCATCGGCGGCGGAGGATATAAAAATCACCGGCGCCTTGGAAATTTTGCGGATCTCGCTGCAACAGTAATAGCCATTGTAGTACGGCAGGGAAATATCCATCAGCACAAGATGCGGCAGGAAGGAGGAAAATTCCGCCGTGATATTGGCGAAATTTTTAGCCACCTGCGCCTCGTATCCGAAGGAAGCCAGATATTCACATATTTTATCCGCAATCACTCGGTCATCCTCCACAATTAATATTTTGTAAATCATGATGTCCTCTCCTTTTCCAGAAGCATCTGCTCCAGCTTGGCGGCAGCGATGCTCAGTGGATGCTCCGTATGCCTTATCAGACAGATAGCCCTCTCCGGAACCTCCTCCGCAAGCTGCAGCCGCCGGATACCCTCCCCTTCTGTTTCATTTTTCAGAAATTCTTCCGGAACGAAGCCGATGCCAAGATTGTTCTTTACCATCGGCAGAATCTGGTCCGCCGTCGCCGCCTCGATATCCGGCGCCAGCGTCAGATGATGCTGCAGAAACCAGTCGTGATACAGTGCATAGGTTTTGGTCTGCGTTCCCAGGCAGATGACGGGGTACTGCGCCAGCTCTGCAAGAAAGATTTTTCTGCCCGCCAGATGGGCGAATGCCGGACCGCAGATCGCCTGCTCGCGCAAGGTGCGCAGAACGCTCAGTCTCATCTGTGGGGAGGTGTCCGCCGGCGTTGTTACCACCGCAAAATCGACCAGACCGTTTTTCAGCGCGTCGACCGCCTGCGGAGTGGAATAATTTGATACCCGCAGGCGGATGCCCGGATAAAGCTCCCGGAACTGCTTCAGCACCGGAAGCAGCAGGCAGTGCAGCGCCACCTCGCTGGCGCCGATGGAAACCACGCCGCTCTGCAGCCCCCTGTCCAGCAGCAGCTCCTGCTCGCCCTCCTGGATATGCTCCGCCGCGATGCGGACATGCGCGTAGAGCTTCTCCCCCTCCGGCGTGAGGGAAACGCCGCGGCTGGAGCGCACAAACAGCGTACAGCCCAGCTCCCGCTCCAGATTCTTAATCGTACGGGTGACATTCGGCTGATTATTCAGCAGGATATTCGCCGCCTGCGTAAAGCTGCGATATCTCGCCACATAATAAAAAACCCGGTAATAATCGTAGCTGATATACACGTTGCCCTCCTATAAAGCCAGCGGATTTTTCCGCGCTGTGCGTCTTTGCTGTTACTGTTCACGTCGTTCACAGTAACTCTTTGCTTCACTCCGGTCGTTGCCAGATGGGTGCCGCTGGCATTATCATGTCATTTTGATATATATTAAATGCGAAACATACATTTTACATATTCTTTGTTTTCTATTATAGTATAAGCGCTGCGAATGTGCAAGCGTCTCCTGGTGCTGTTTACTTCGACACAGCGGACAGGACGCTGCAGAAAAATGGAGGGAATTGTTATGGAAGAGATTATGGAACTGCTTATGATTCTGGCTTTCTGCGTGGCCATCGCCGTGCAGCTTGTCCATCAGATTTCCGGTAAGAAAGCGGCTAATCCTGTTACCCGTGCTGCGCTCGCCGCGCTTTGCGCCGGGTTTCTTATCGGAACAGTGAACAAAATTATTACAGCGCCATCCTCACAGATGTTTCTGGCATATCTGTCCGGATTTATGCTGAGCTACAGCGCACTGGTGCTGACATTTCCGGGACGGAAGGCTGCGTAACCATGAAGAAAAAGCTACCTTCTCACGGACAGATGTCCGAAGCCTTTCTGACAGCGGCTTTTTTGTCCGCGTCGGGCGGACTGCAGGATGCCTACACGTATCTTACCCGCGGCAGCGTATTTGCCAACGCGCAGACCGGAAATATTGTTCTGCTCAGTGAAAGTCTTTTCGCAAAAAACTGGCATACAACCCTCCGCTATCTCGTGCCGCTGCTCTCCTTTGCCCTCGGAGTGGCGGCGGCGGAGATGATCCGGCATTTCTGCCGGAAGATGACAGCCGGATGGGCGGACAGGCAGCGGCAATGTGACCGGCGTACGAGGCGGTTTCACCGTTTCTTTGAGGGGCGGCTGCACTGGCGGCAGCTTGTCCTTATGCTGGAGGTGCTTCTGCTGTTTTTTGTCGGATTTCTTCCGGAGTCTCTGAATCTTCCGGCAAACGCCCTGGTATCCTTTTCCTGCGCCATGCAGGTGCAGGCTTTCCGGAAAGTGAACGGCTATTCCTTTGCCAGCACCATGTGTATCGGAAATATCCGCAGCGGCGTGGAATCCCTCTGCGCCTGCCGCATCACGCACAACCGGCAGGATTTTTCCAAAGCACTGCACTATTTCGGCATTATCTTTTTCTTTGCGCTTGGCGCCGGAGTGGGCAGCCGTCTCATCCTGGTTCTGGGACTGCGCGCAATCTGGGTATCCTGTCTGCTTCTGCTGGCCGGATTTATTTTGATGCTGATACCGTAAATCCACAGAGGTGTCTGCATATTATATCCCGCCTCAGCCTGCAAGCTTTATCAGGCAGGTTTTCCCACGGAATGCAGCACCATAACACAGTACGGTCTTATAGCCTTCCAGCTCAAGGTTTTTCTTATACTGCTCCTTCTCAATCTGCTGAAGCGCATCCGCACATTCTTTTTCCAGACTGTCCCCATTTCCTTTCTTTCCGGACCATTTCACCTCAATTACAAGCGCACGCCTGTGCCGCTGCTCTTTTATAATGACGTCTGCCCGGCCGGTCCCGGCTTCTGAATTTGACTTCACTGCATATCCCGCGCCCAGGAACATACCCGTGACCATCGCATGATAGTAATCCTCTTTATAGTCAAAATAACTGATTGTGTCAAACAGGATATCCGTAATCTCCTGCGTCAGCTTTTCCGCATCGCCGTCCCACCATGCTTCAAACAGGGCAGTGCGATCCTGTGCCGCTATTTTTTCCTCGAACCATTTCTTTACCGTACTTCCAAACACGGACTTTACTTCTTCATTCGGAATACGCAGCGCCATTTTTCCGTCCTCCGGCTGCATTCCCTTCGGAAGCTTCTCCTGCGGGACCTGTGTCAGATAACCTGTCAGATACAGGATACTCCACAGGTTATCCTCTGTAGAATGGGCAATATCGTAGGTCAGATCCTCGCGGACCGGCTCCTGGATCACGCCGCCCGCCAGCAGCGTCTCAAACTTCTCGTTGACATTAATCTGCGGATGGTCGATAAAACGCCGGATGATATTATTGTGGCTCGTGTCAATCCAGTAATTTCCGGGCTTCGCATCCGGGTCTGTCATCAAAGCCCTGACATGGTTAATCACATCCCACGGGCAGTATATTTCTTTACTGCCAAAGAGGTACCCGTCATACCATTTTTTCATTTCAGGCAAAGCGTCCTGCAATTCAGCGGCATCCAGCAATGCAATCACCTCCGGCTCACTAAACCCGAAGCAATCCTGGTACTTTTTACTGGATATTGAATCGGATATAAAATTGTTCGCTCCTGTAAAGATGCTCTCTTTCGCAATCCGGAGGCATCCTGTCACCACCGCAAATTTTAAGTTCGGATTGGACTTCCACGTCATGCCGAGAAACTTTTTTATGATGTTCAGCATTTTCTCATAATATCCATTATCGCTGGCTTTCGCAAGCGGGACATCATACTCGTCGACAAGTAAAATTACCTCTCTGCCATAGTGTGCTTTCATCATGCGGAGCAGCGTGAGCAAAGCGCCCTTTACATCTGACACGGTTCCATTTTCACTTTTCAGCCGAAGAAAACGCTCTTTGTCCGCACTGTCAACCTTATCGCTATCTGTCAAATAACTGTGTTCAATGCAAAGCACAGATATTGTATATTGCAGAAGCCCATATGCATCTTCAAAGCTGTCCCCATCCACGTCCTTCAGAGTCAGGAACAGAATCGGCCACTGGTTCATCCATTCCGCACAGAAATCCGTATATTTTGCTATTTCAAGCCCCTCGAACATCTGCCTGCTATCCTTGCGGATATCGAAGAATTCTGCAAGCATGCTCATCGTAAGAGT
>UMDR01069938.1_pt1 | contig 57005 bp, 51 predicted proteins | sample 1964541 | NCBI WGS metagenome assembly UMDR01 (sample SAMEA4835999, study PRJEB28245) | human gut metagenome | biome: gut microbiome; material: fecal sample | place: Denmark | collected 2008 | reverse complement strand
GTGCTAAGGCTTTAGCCGGTGGTTTTTAGAGGTGACCTTTAATACAAATTATGAATTCGGAATTATCTTTGTTTCGTTAATTTGCGGCAAAACACCAGATCCCGTGGGGTACGGGCTGCCCATCCTGTGCCGCAAGGTGATTTATAAAAAAACTGTTTTCAAAGATTTTTGATTCTATGAAAACAGGTTTTTTTATTCTGATTCTGATCGTTCTATAGACAGAAGAAAAGATTTGTCGAAACTTAAACCATATCGTCCATTTATAAAAAATTCATACATAGACTACTGTACATTTACATAAAAAACTGCATATTGCAGTATAATAAAGGAGTAAAGTTGTTACTTTTATTTCCAAAATTTGCTGTTTTTGCGCATTGCAGAAATACCCGGTTTTTTGCAATTATCGGCTCCTGCAAAGAAACATTCGTATTTACAGAAAAAGGAGAAATGATCGACGATGTGTTCTGATTTTCAATTGACAATGAAACAAGCACTTGCAGAGGTCGAGCAGTACAAGCAGGTCTTTACATCGGTATTTATGCTGGACGAGGGATCTGTAAACAGCGGTGAATCCGCACAGATAAGAAGAGAAATGCAGACAGACCATAGATTCACGGACAAGCTCATAGATACTGTTATCGAGGTATGCCGTGCTGCGCTCGCAGGCAAAGCTGTGCTTTCAAAGATTGTTTTTTCCGATACGGAGATATACCAGATCACCGCAAGATATATCACCGCGGACGGCAAACCATATATAATCGGTATGGTAAAGTCCATCGACCTGAGCGACAGCCTTGTGCTTGACGGCGAAAACCACAGCGGTTTTGCAGGAAAACTGGCATCATATCACGAAAATATGTATAAAGATATCCTCACGAATGTCTATAACAGACGCTATTATGAGGAACAGCTCAAATCCAACCGTATGTCGGCAGGCGTTGCGGTCATTGACCTTGACGGCTTTGACCTTTATAACAGCACCTATGGTCACGATACGGGCGATCTTGTGCTTGCGGCGGTCGCAGAAACGATAGAGGACTGCATTTCGCCCGATGATACCCTTATCCGTTACGGCGGCGATGAATTTCTGCTCATTATTCCCGATGCGAACGATGAAGCTTTCACGGGAATACTCGAAAATATAAGAGAGCGCGTTAAGACCGCAAATGTACCGAACTATTCGTGGATACATATCACAGCGAGCATCGGCGGACTTATCTCGGACGGCGAAGCGCTCGGAAATTCCGTACTTGCAGCGGAAAACCTTATTTTACGTGCAAAGAACCGCAAGGATATCGTTCTTACCGATAAATCAAACGAATCCTCTCTTCTCGAGGGCAAGCCGGAAGTGCTTATCGTTGACGATTCGGAGATGAACCGCGAGCTGCTTGCCGAAATGCTCGGAAGTGAATATAAAATAACCGAAGCCGAGAACGGCGAGGAGTGTATGGCTGCACTCAAACAGCGCGGAACAGGCATTTCGCTCATACTTCTCGATATCGTTATGCCGATTGCGAACGGATTTGACGTGCTTGATTATATGACCTCTACGCACAGGATAGAGGATATCCCCGTAATTATGATCTCGAGCGAAAATTCCGAAGCGACTGTCAGAAAAGCGTATGAGCTCGGTGTTACCGATTATATAAGCCGTCCTTTCGACGCAAGGGTTGTCTGTCAGCGTGTTGCGAACACGATAAAGCTTTACTCAAAGCAGAAAAACCTTACAAAACTCGTTACCGAGCAGGTAAACGAAAAGGAAAAGAACAACCGAATGATGATCCGTATCCTCAGCCAGATCGTTGAATTCAGAAACGGCGAGAGCGGAAGCCACGTTCTTCATATCGAAAAGCTCACCGAGATGCTTATGAAGCAGCTTCTCCGCAAGACGGACAGGTATAAGATCGATCCGCAGATGCAGGAGCTTATCCCGACTGCTTCGGCACTCCACGATATCGGCAAGATCGGTATTGAGGAAAAGATACTCAACAAGCCGGGCAAGCTCACTCCCGAAGAATTCGAGATAATGAAGAAGCACTCGGTCATCGGTGAATCTATCCTCACAAGCACGGCTGCAAACATGAACGAACCGCTGATAAAGATCGCAAGCCAGATTTGCAGGTGGCACCACGAAAGATATGACGGAAGAGGCTATCCCGACGGACTTAAAGGAGACGAGATACCCATTTCGGCTCAGATAGTTTCACTCGCAGATGTTTATGATGCTCTCACAAGCGAGCGCGTTTATAAGAAAGCTTTTTCTCACGAAAAAACTATGGAAATGATACAGGCAGGTCAGTGCGGAGTGTTCAATCCGATACTCATCGAATGTCTTGTTGATATTCAGGAAGATGTAAAGAGAGAGCTGCTTTCCGACAAAGCAGGGGAACCGCAGCCCGTCGGACTCGGACTCTGACTTAATTTAAAGGAGAAAATTAATGGATATCAGGGAATGCTATGCAGAGATGAACGCTGATTTTGAAGAGGTGGCAAGAAGATTCGGAAGTGAGGCAATGGTGAAGAAATTTGCCGTTAAGTTCCTCAAGGATTCTTCTTATGAGAATTTGTGCAAAGGGCTTGCCGAAAAGAACGGAGAGGAAGCTTTCCGTGCGGCTCATACTCTCAAAGGAACGTGTGCAAATCTCGGCTTCAGCGCTCTTTACACCGCTTCGGCTGAGCTTACCGAAAAGCTCAGAGGAAGAAGCACCGAGGGTTCGGAGGAGCTCTTTGAAAAGGTAAAGGAACAGTATGGCATAACTATTGCCGCTTTGAGCAGGTTTGAAAGCGAAAACTGCTAAATAAGCGAGCCATGACTTAACAGGGGAGTGTATCCGAAATGCTGGACGTTTTATTCGAGGACGAACTGAAAGAGCTTCTTGCCGAAAAGGGCAGCGAAGCCGGTTAAGTTCTCATAGCAAAGGGTGTGCAGCTTGAAAAAGGCTGCGACGGCAGCTATGACGTGACGAAAGCATACAATATGATAATGGACGGCGAATGCGGCGCATTTTCATCTGTCATTCCTGACTGCCTTTCCAAGAGCAGAGAAAAGCTTGAAGCATTGTATGCTCTCTCGGGTCAGCAGGAACAACAGAACTAATACTACCTCCGCATAATACAAACTTATGCGGAGTTTCTATTAAAAAAAGGGGAAATATTATGAAAGATCTCAGCAAAAAAGCCGCAGCGGCAGTCGTTCTTGCCGCACTTCTCACAGGCTGCGCATCGGACGGCGCAAAGAACTATGACAAGCTTCTCGACAAGGATTCACCTGTCGGGATAACGATATGGCACTACTATACGGGAATTCAGCAGACGCAGCTTGACGAAATGGTGCTGGAATTCAACAACACTGTCGGCGCTGAAAAGGGAATCGCAGTTGAAGCACTTTCCAAAAATTCCATAAGAGAGCTTTCCGACAGCATTGTAGCCTCGGTGAACGGCGATGCAGGTGCGGAAAAGCTCCCGAATATCTTCGGAACTTATGCCGAAACAGCATATATCGTTGACGAAAAGGGTCAGCTTGCCGACCTTTCTCCGTATTTCACCGATGAAGAACAGAGCGAATATGTCGATGCTTACATAGACGAGGGAAGAATTTCCCAAAAAGACGTTCTGAAAATTTTCCCCGTTGCAAAAAGTACGGAAATAATGATGATAAACGTTACCGACTGGCAGAAATTTGCCGATGCGGAGAATGTTTCCTACGATGATCTCTCGACTTGGGAGGGCGTTGCAAAGGTCGCAGAAAAATACTATAACTATACAGATGCGCTCACACCCGATGTTCCGAATGACGGCAAAGCTTTCTTCGGACGTGATTCTATCGCTAATTATATGGTGATAGGAGCAAAGCAGCTCGGTCACGAGTTCGCCAAGGTCGGCGATGACGGAAAAGTCACTGTCGAAGCCGACAAGAACACCCTCCGCAGACTTTGGGACAACTACTATGTTCCTTATGTAAAGGGATATTATGCCGCAAAGAGCCGTTTCCGCAGTGACGATATGAAAACGGGCGCAATAATCGCAATGGTATGCTCGAATTCGGCGGCTTCCTATTGCCCCGATGAAGTGACTGTCAATGATGATACTACATATCCTATCGATATTGCCGTTCTTAACGTGCCGAACTTCGAGGGCAGTGACCCATGCATCGTTCAGCAGGGCGCAGGAATGGCTGTTGCAAAGTCGGACGAAAAGACCGAATATGCCTGCTCGGTATTCCTCAAATGGTTCACCGATGAGCAGAGAAATATCGAATTTGCCGTAAATTCGGGTTATCTGCCCGTTAAAAAGAGTGCGAACGATATTGACAAGATACTTTCCTACAACAGCGATATAAGCGAAAATATGAAAGATACATTTGAGACTGCTATCGGTGAGATAAACAGCTATTCGCTCTATACAGCACCTCCGTATGAGGATTCGGCAGATGTCCGTGCGTATATCGAAAATGCAGTCATCGATACCGCCGAAAGCGCCTACGAAGAGGCTTGGAACAGAATAAACGCAGGTGAAGCTTATGCCGATGTCACTGCGGAATATACAAGCGATGAAGCATTTGAAAAATGGTATGCAGACTTTGAAAACGGTCTTAATGCGATCACAGGGAATTGATATGTATGAATAAAAATAAAGCCTTATCACGGGGTAAACGTGTGAAAGAGCGTCCGCTGATCTCGAAGATAATGCTGTCGATGATACTGCTCGGACTGCTTGAGGTAACGATATTCGGGATAATAATGCTCGCGAGCGGAGAGCTTAGCTATATAAGAAAATACTGCTATAATCTGCTCACGGAAAAGACCGAGAACCGCGCGAGCTATGTGGAATACACGCTCACGCAGAAGACTCCGCTCGTTTACGAAGCGGCGCTGAAGATAAATGAAATTACGGAAAGCTATCTCGATGAGAGCGGCCTTTCGCTCGATGCTCTTAAAACAGATAAAAAAGTCAATAAGGAAATATCGGCGCGTTCGGCTGAAACGCTTATCTCGCTCATAAGGCGCGATATGGTGAATGACGCGTTCATTATCCTCGATACCGGCGAGCTTTACAGCAGTGACAACGGAGAAGTCCGTGCAGGCATTTATCTCCGTGATACCGATGTTTACACGAACAGCACCAACGACTACAAGGATATATACCTTGAAATGGGAAGTTACGAGCTTGCGTATTCGCTCGGAACGCCGCTCGATTCCGAATGGTCGCCGCATCTGGTGATGAATTCGGACAATGATCACAGCTTCTATACAGTGCCGATGGAAACCTATCCGGCAAATTCACGACAGCCGATATATAACCTCGGTTACTGGAGCGGTCTGTCGAAGATATCGCTTTCGGCAAGCAAGAGCCTTAAATATACGCTTCCGCTCGTCACTTCGGACGGCGAGGTCTACGGCGTTGTCGGCATTGGACTTATGGAGAAAAGTCTCCTTGCGAATATGCCTGCAAACGACTTTTTCAGCACCTCCGCCTGCTATATGATAGGAAAGGATATCGAGGGCAATGGCATTTATGAGCCGATAATCCATTCGGGTGCGATTTACAACCGACTTGTCACTTCGCAAACCGTCTTTGACGAAAACGCCGAATCGGATAACAGCGTTTACCGCTTCAATATTGACGGGAAGAGCTATTCGCTCGGCTCAATACACAGAATGACGCTCTACAACTCGGGTTCGCCGTATATAAATCAGCACTGGGCGCTCGTTTCGGCGGCACGCACTTCGAGCGTTATGAGCATTCACGACTTCCTTATGAAAGTCTTTATCATTTCCGTTATTATAACGATCGTCTGCTGTATAATCTTCTCCGTTTACACGGGCAAAAGGATAAGCGACCCTGTTACGAAGATGATAACGGCCCTTGACAATGTGCAGGACGATATGGATTCCGTTCTCACGTTCGGTCAGACGGGAATTTCCGAGATAGACAAGCTTGCGCTCTCCATAATCCGACTTCAGGTCAATGCGAACGAGTACGCTTCGCGAATCTCGAAGATAATCACCCTCACCGACAGCAGTATCGGTATCTTTATGCTCCATTTGAACGATCATACCGTCTATGTCAGCGAGAGCCTTACCGACATTCTCGGCTTTGATGATATCCCGCACAAGGATATTGTTATTTCGGAGGAAAAATTCTACGAACAGCTAAGGTGGATCGACAAAGAGCAGAAAGCTCTTGATCTTAGATTTGACACCGATTCGCCCGAGGCTATGAAAAATCTCAAATCGGGAAAAATCATTGAGATAAGAAGCGAAAGGGACGGCGTTGAAACCTGGTTCAAGTTCACGATATCCGTGCTTAACGATGATATTATCGGACTTGTTCAGGATATAACCGAAAACGTCACCGAGAAAAAGCAGATCGCACAGCATAAGGACGATGAATACACGGAAAAACTTATCAAGGCGAACAAAGCACTTCGTGATGCTTATTTCAACGCAAGGCGCGCTGACAACGCAAAGACGGACTTCCTTTCAAGAATGAGCCACGATATCCGAACCCCGATGAACGCTATCATCGGTATGACCGTTATTGCGAACTCACACCTTGACGATAAGGAAAAGGTCGTGGACTGCCTTGACAAGATCTCCGTTTCGGGCAACTATCTGCTTTCGATAATAAACGATGTTCTCGATATGAGCAAGATCGAATCGGGCAAATTTACCCTTAACGAAGAAAATATCAACCTATGCAAAATGCTTGACGGCTTTATGGATATAGTCAAGCCTGCGGCAAAGGAAAAGCACCACACGCTCACGCTTAACAAGCACGATATCGTCCACGAAAATATCGTCGGCGACAGTCTGCGTTTGCAGCAGATGTTCGTAAATATCGTCAGCAACTCGATAAAATATACCAACGACGGCGGAAATATCTCAATAGATGTCACCGAAAAAGCGGTCGGAAACAAGAACGTCGGCTGTTATGAATTCGTGTTCAGGGATAACGGCATGGGAATGTCGGAAGAATTCCTGAAAAATATCTTCGAGCCGTTTGAACGCGCCGAGGACGAACGTGTCGGCAAACAGCAGGGAACGGGTCTTGGAATGGCGATAACCTATAACCTCGTCAAGATGATGAACGGCGAGATTCACGTTGACAGTAAGCTCGGCGAGGGTTCTGAGTTTGTCGTAACGCTTTTCTTCAAGATAGGAAACAGCGAAACCGAGCAGGTCTCAGCCTCTTCCGATAACGGCGTAAAGGAACTCCAAAGTGCAGATTACAGCGGCGAGAGGATACTCCTCGTCGATGATAACGAGCTTAACCTCGAGATCGCAGAGGAGCTTCTCAAAATGACGGGACTTACCGTGGAGAAAGCCACGAACGGACTTGAAGCAGTCGAAAAATTCAGAAATTCGGGGCAGGGCTTCTATAAGCTGATATTTATGGATATACAGATGCCTGTGATGAACGGCTATGAGGCAACAGAAACGATAAGAAAGCTCGAACGTCCAGATGCGCAGACAATACCGATAATAGCAATGACAGCAGACGCATTCGCCGAGGACGTAAAAAAAGCGCATAACGCAGGAATGAACGGGCATATCGCAAAGCCGCTCGATATCGGTAAGCTTGCGGCAGTTTTGAAAAAATGGCTGCAATACTAATACTATTTTTTAATCAAAGTGTAGACAAAAAATCGGCGCAAAATCCATATATCAGAGTTTTGGCTTGATTTTTTGTATAGTTTTTAAATGGTGTTTAGTATTAGTATTAGAATTATTTATACAAAAGAACCGAGCAGTTCGAAAATGAACTGCTCGGTTCGATTTTATTTTGCGATATAGGGGAACTTATGGAGTAGGCTTGCTTATAGGTTTACCGTTAAGTGTACCGTTTATGACAGATGCGTATGAATCTAAATATACTCCGTAAGTCGGTGAACCGTCCTTGTTTTTTGGCGAAGTGAATTTAAGTGTCTTCTGATCTGCCTTTTGGATAGTCAGATCTCCGCCAAATTTAAGATCACAGGTAAGGGTAATATCACTTGATACTGTAATAGTGACCATTTTTCCCAAACTTGATGATGATAACTTTATCGATTTGCACTTGCCCTTTGCGGGGAGTGCAAGCTTTGGAATGGTGTATTCATCCATATTAAGATCAAGGTTGTATTCTCCCTTTGCGTCATTCAGTCTTGTAATGTCGGCAATTGCGTTTGCGATCGAATCATAAGCACGGGTGATATTGCTGTTGTATTCACGCATCTCAACATAATTCATTGACGATTTATCAACTGCAACAAGCATTTTGCCCGAGCGGACTGCTGCAAGCTCTTTGTTATTGGTGATAACCACTGAACCTGCGATGTAGTCGCCCTTGAGCGTTGCGATCTGGTCGCCTGCCTTAACTCCGTCGATATTTACGTTGATCATTCCGTTATCGGTTATGATATTGGTAAATACAACGTTCTTTGCGGCAGAGACAGGATAGCAAAGCTCACCGCCGATGCTGCCACAAGTATTTACAGCGGTAAATGCAGCCCTGTCGCCCAGTTTAACTGTGTTGTTTATACTGAACGAACCTACGTTGATCTTTCCGCTTACGGTCATGGCTCCCCAGATTTCCGCACTTCCCTTGCCGCTGATGTTTGCAAACTGGCTTTCAGCACCATTATATGAAATATACGCCATAGGAGTGGAGAAAGTATAATTTCCGAGGTTTACACTCATAGGAAGGACTTTACCGTTTCTATCGGTTTTATTCAAAATAATGCCATTGATCCTAAGATTTCCTGTGAGGGTGATATCCTTTGTTGTTGTAAGAGTTATATAATTCTCAGAATCGAAAACATTCGCACTATACTGGACTTCTTTGTAGGTATTAGCCTTAGGAAGAGCAAAGGTATCGTCCTTTGATATTTTAATATTGTAGCTGGCTGTTTTATCCTTTATTCTTGAAATGTCGTTTATTGCACTTGCAAGTGAATCATAAGTTCTTTCAGTGGTAATTCCTTCGGAAACGGATGCTTCAACCAGCAGAACATTTTCTTCCTTGACAGCCTTAAGGTTATTGCCCGAACGGACGATCTTAAGGTCGCTGCCGTTTACAATTACTGCGTCCTTGGTATAATCGCCTGTGATGGAAGCAACGATCGCATTTTCTTCAAACTCTACAGTTTTTTCGCCGTCCTTGACAACAAGTTCAAGCTGACCTGTAACGTTTGTGAACTTAATGTTCTTAGCGATGGACTTGTCATAAATAAGCTTGCCGTTCAGGGATGCGATACCGCCTGCAAACGATGCCTTTGAACCGAGCGTTACATTGCTGCTATTGGTGAGGAGGACAAGCGTTGTGCCGTTTACCTTGCCTGAAATTTCAGCATAAACTCCGTCAATGAATAACTTGCCTGCACCGCTGATATTTGCAAACTGGTCTACACTCTTTGTGGATTCGTCATCTTTTACGATCTTTGAAGAAACAGAGCCTTTAACTGTCAGTGAGTATTTGCCGACATTTACGCCGAGAGCGGTGACATAACCTGTTTTATCGACCTTGTTGAGAACGATAGATCTGTCCAGAACGAGATTGCCTGTTAGTGCGAGGTCGCTTGTCATTTTGATATTGATCTGACCCGGAGCATTTGCACTCTTGTAGGTAAGTGTATCATACTTGCCTGCTGAAGGAAGCGGAAGCTTTGCAACAGCCTTGGGGAACATATCCTGTGTCAGATAGATAACAACGTTGTCGCCCTTGCTGCCCGTTGCGCTGATCTCCTTGATAGCATCATCAAGGCTCTTGTAGTAGGCTTTATTTCCGTTCACTTCAACGGTAACAAGACCTGCCGTTGCCTTGGGTTTTGCGATAAGGTTCTTGCCGTCCTTGATGATATAGTAGCTGTCTGCCTCTGTGAGATTGTCATTCGAGGGGACGAGCTGATCTGCGTATGGACCTGCGATCGTACCGAGGATCAAGTCCTCAGTGATCTCTGCTGTTTTCTCCGTTTTGGGGTCAACAAGAACGAAATTGATCTTTCCGGAGTTGTTGTCAAAGCCGCTCTTGCCGATAACGAGAGCGTTTTTGCCCTTAGCCTGCTGCTTAACAACGAGTACAGTATCATCCAATGCGAATATTTCGCCTGCGTTAAGGATACCGCCTACTGAGAGGGAGCTGTTGTTTTCCAATTCGAGCAGTTTCTTTACGGTAAGGTTGCCTGTAATGTTTACGGTAGTCGTCGGAGCGGTTTTTCCGTCCCATGCTGCGCCCATAGCCGCATAGCCTAACATTTCGCTTTCACTGTTAGCCCAGACCATTACGGAATTTGCAGTCACTGCACCAACAGTAGTGCCTGTGAGTTGAACCTCGTCGCTTGAAGTAATGCTCTTGATATTTGCTTTTACATATTCAAGCTGAAGCGAATTCCTGCCTGCCGCAATTGTGAAGTCGGTAGGCTTGAATTCCTTACCTGACTTTTTCTGTGCATCGAGCTTGATGTTGTTGAATATTGTAAAGCCTGTGAGAGTGATATTTCCTGTGAAGGTGATAGTCTTGACTGACTGCTCGCTTGAGAGGTTGAGCGAACTGTATGTCTTAGCCGCAGGCATCTTGAATACACCGTTCATATTGTAATTGTCAAGAAGAGTTACATGGTACTCATTGTCCTTCTGACCTGCCTTAGCGTTTGCGGCAATAGTGCTGAGAACGTCGCTCCACTGAGCATATACAGTCTCATTCATGCCGCCTTCGTCGTAGAGGGTCACGACCTTGAGCTTTTCTGCAAGAAGCTTTATGTCCGAGCCTACTCTTGCAAGAGTATAGTTTATTTCACCCTCGGGCATGCTGTTTTCGAATACCTCAACATTTGCAAAGCTTGCTGTCTTTGCAGTGAGAACGGTCTGTTCTGCGGAGAATGATACAATATTCTTTTCAACACGCTTGTAAATACGAATCTTGCTTGCATTGTTTTCTGCCGTGATATTGCCTGTTACTGTAATGGGCTTGAAATTATCATCGCCGTAGCATATAGATGTCATTATTGCTTCTTCTCCGGCAATTTCAATGTTCGTGAATGTCACGGAGTTGTTCTTTACAATTACAGTAGCGCTGTCGTTCAGCTTAAGTGTGGTCGCCTTGACTGTACCCAGGAGTTCAGCCTCGGTGCATTTATCAAATGCGATCGTGCCAAAGCCGCTGATGTCAGCCTTTACAGTGTTGTGCGCACCTTCGTTGAATGTAAGAACAGACTTTGCGCCGCCCTTTAAGGTTTTGAGCTTCTCTGAACAGAAATCACTGATGTCAAGGTTCTTGCTTGCTGTGATAGTGAAGTTCTTCGCTGCTGTCGATTCGATGCTGATATTGTTGAATGTTGTATTGATGGGAAGTGTAACGGAAGTTGCGTCTGTTGTGATAGTCTTTCCTCTTGGGCTGTAAACAGCTATGCTCTTAGCCTTTGCAGCTGTCGGGAATGTGAGCTTTGCGACCTCGACATTTTTGTTAAGATATACAACATAGTCGATGTTCTTGTTATTCATCACTTTAAGAACGTCTTCCCACTTGTCGGCTGTAACTGTTACAGTCTTGTCGTTTTCCACATAGGAAACAGTAAAGTTTGATTCGGTCCTTTTCGTTACTTTGAGCTTTACATAGAGTGGTTTATCTTCGATGCCGGTATCGTAGATATAGTTAACTCCTTCAGTATTTTCATCAAATGTAAGAACATTTCCGCTAAGGGTCACACCTTTATTTTCCTCACTAAGGGTCATTCTTGAAATATCAAATCCGCAGTAAGATAATTGGGTGAGGTCAAATGTATTGCTGATAAGGTTTATATAACATATCTGGTGAGCTCCACTGAGAGCTGTAAGGCGATCAAGTCCGGTGAGATCGATAGCAGCGATAGAATTACTGCCGATTTTCAAAAATTCAAGATTTGTGTTCTTTGAAACATCGATCTTTGTGAGTCCGCAGTGATCTGCCTCAAGCGATAAAAGAGATGAAAGCTTATCAAGACCGACAAGTTCAATACCGTCATTTACGGATATATAGAGTTTTTCAAGTTTTGTGTTTTTGGAAACATCAAGCTTACTGATGCCCGTTCTGTTTACATTAAGATAGGTAAGTTCGGGGCAGTTTGTAACGTCAATGCCGCTTGTAAGCTTATCGTCGGAAAGGTCAAGTTCCTTAAGATTCGGATTCTTGCTTACGTCAATGCTTGTTACCTGTGTGTTGAATATTTTGAGGATTTCAAGCTTTGGATATTTCGCTGCATCAAATTCCTTCAAGCCGGAAATATAGATATAAACTTCCTTAACGCCCTCGGGGAGTACAGCCTTTTCAAGTTTCGGACAATTTGCGCCAACAAAATCAGTAAGCTTTGTGCAGCCTGAAAGATCAATGGAGGTCACTGCTGTGTTTCCGCCGATATTAACACCTCTAAGGTTAGTAAAGTATTCAATACCCTTGAAGTTATCGATCTGACGGTACTTATCATCTGCGTATGTCTGATCGGAATTGTTTTTATCGGGCTTGCTGAAGTTGATATCTTCAACCTTGCCGAGTTCCGCAGGTGTGAGGAGCTTATCGCCGTCAACGTCACACTTTCTTTCAACAAATTCACGGAATGTTGCGTTCGGAAAGTTAGTTTCATTGAGTGAAACGATGAGGCTCATATCAGCTTCAAGGCTGCGTACCGCTGTCAGTGTTACATTTGTACCATGAATGTACATAGCACCGTTCTTGAGCGACTTTGCAGCATCTTCTGTGAGTATCAAAGTAATGCTGCCTGCGTCCTTAGGAAGGAGTATGCCATAGCCGTCCCTGCCGTCCTCGCCGGGTTCAAACTGACCGGGATAAATATTCGGTATATCGCCATTTGTGTTGTCAGAAACACATATAACAGGGTCGGTCTCCGAATCCGGATCGTTTACTGTATATTCGATCACGAGACGGCTGAACTTCTCTGCCTTGTCGAAAGCAGGAAGAACAACTCTGTTGTCCCGGTTCCAGTCGCCAAGATCGGAACTGCCGCTCCAGAGCTCTGCATTTACCGACTCAAAGGAAGCTCTTCTGCTGGCTGTACATTCGATATCCGACCATTCGTATTTTATGGAGCAGTTATCAACAAAGTCCTTGAAATTGTCGATAGTGATCTCCTCGGGAACGAATGTCAGATTGCCCTCAAACAAACCGCCGCTATTGCGTTTTAATGTCCAGCTGTAATCCTTGGCATTGGAAAGGATCTCCGTTACAGGATCAGAGATCTTGTGGGCAGGAACTGTGATAGAAACATCGGTAACTGTAATGCCATTACCGCTGAGTTTGAAGCCATTCTCAGCAACAGTCTTTGCTGTTGTCTCATCGAGTGTTGCTTCAAAGGTAGCTGCGGACACATCAAAAGCCGCACCGCCCGACAGTGATGCATCGTTTGCGTCTACGATGTCAAGCGCAGCATCGTCGGCAGAATCCACTGTATATGTTACAGTGATCCTGCTGCCGTCTATGGCATCTGCAAACGAACCAACCGTGATAGGTGAATCGGTTGAAAGCGTACCGCCCGTCGAGAGGGATTTTACGGTTTCAGCGACTTCTTTGCCGACATCCTTTGTCAGAGTAACAGTGAGATCATAAACGGTGAAGTCAAATTCATCACCGCCCTGATAATATCCATCATCAATAACGGTGGAAAAAGTGAACTGAACATCCTTTGATGCATCGGGAGTTTCTGTCGCCGCCATTGTGGTTTTGTCAATAATGAACTGTTTCTCCGATGGAGCAACATCTTCGGGGAGTCCGTCCCATGCGTCATGATCCCATGTATTTTTGCCTGTGGTACTGTTGACGCTGCCTCCCACCTTAAACTGGTCGGTAAAGTTTGGAACAGAAATGTAATCGACCGCACTGACGCTTATCGGCACGATAGCAGTCTGAGTGACAGCTATCGAAAATGCGCATACACCCGATACCAATCGTTTGAAATTCATACGATCCATCCTTTCATAATAAAAAATGTTTTTGCAAAGCCCCTCTTTGCGTGTATTTTTTTTGGCAAAAAGCGTAGATGCTTTTGTTAAGTCGATTTTAATGCAATATTGCGTTAAAATTACACAAAAATTAAATTTTTTACGCTCCTTTACACAATAAATTATAACATTATTCTCTTTTGGATTCAATTCACATTTAACATAAATGTAAGAGAAAATATTTGTAACTTTTGTGAATTTTACATCAAAAAAATATGTTTTTATTACACAATTGCGTTATTTTTTGCATCTGTAAAATTTTGTCGAAGCAAGGTTGACAAATAACGGCTTTTGCTATACTATTATAAATAATGCAGTATTGCATATAGGGAACTTCTAATACTAAACACCAATAAAATACAGGAAAAAATTTGCGCCGAAATCACATATAAACCTGTTTTCAACAGCTACAAGATTGTCGGCTTGATTTTTTCCAAATTATAAATGGTGTTTAGTATAAATAAAAAACGCCGGACACGAAACAAACCGTGTCCGGCGTTATGTTTACATCGATATCCACCCGAAAGCGTTTGCTACCGAGCTTACAAGGATTATTGCCGCAAAGATGGGGCAGAGGTACTTTATCATAAAGTTGAAAATGTGTTTGCGCTTGAATTTGCCGTTTTCGAGCGTCATTTCTTCCTCTATCTTCTCAACGCCCATTTTGCGCGAAACGAGCAGGCAGGTGGCTATTGCGGCTATCGGCATCATAACCGAATTCGTTAGGAAGTCGAAGAAGTCGAGCATCTGCATACCGAGTATCTCGACCGAGGCGAGAGGACCGTAACCCATACACGAGAGCGTTCCGAGGACGAGCATTATCAGTGTGATAACAGCGGCCGATTTTTTTCTTCCCCAGCCGAGCTCGTCCTGAAAGGTCGAAACTGCGCTTTCCGTCAGCGCAATAGAGCTTGTAATTGCGGCGCATAAAACGAGGAAGAAAAAGAGTATTCCGATGAATGAGCCCATTTTGATGCCGGCAAAGACTTTTGGTATCGTGATGAACATAAGTGACGGACCTGCTTGGAGCGAGTTCGCATCTCCGCCCGAAAATGCGAACACTGCGGGGATTATCATAAGTCCTGCCATTATCGCGATGCCCGTGTCAAAAACCTCGACATTCTCGGTCGAAGCTTCGATCGAAACGTTCTTTTTCATATACGAACCGAAAGTTATCAGTATGCCCATTGCTATCGACAGCGAATAAAACATCTGACCCATTGCGGAAACGACAGTCATCCATGAAAAATTTGCGAAGTTCGGGATAAGGAAATACTTCACGCCCTCCGCAGCGCCGGGCAGGTTTATCGAGTATATCGCGATGAACAGCGACAGCACGACAAGTATCGGCATCATAAATTTTGAAACGCGTTCAACACCGTTGCGGACACCGCCGAAAATGACTGCTACGGTGAAAAATGTGAACAGCACGAAGCAAAGCTCGGTCGATGCACCGCTCGAAATGAAGCTGCCGAAATAGCCGTCCTCCGCAAGCTTTTCACCGTGTCCAATAATGTATTCGGCGAGGTATTTTATTACCCAGCCGCCGATAACGGAATAGTACGGCACGATGAGTATCGGAATGACCGCATTTATCCAGCCGCCGAACGAAAGCCACTTTGACTTTCCGAATGAATGATAAGCACCGACGGGGCTTTTCTGCGTCATTCGTCCGAGTGCCGTTTCGGCGGTTATCATCGTGTAGCCGAAAGTCAGCGCAAGGATAATATACACGAGCAGGAATATACCGCCGCCGTATTTCGCCGCAAGATAGGGGAAGCGCCATATATTTCCCAGACCGACCGAAGCGCCTGCCGCAGAGAGCACGAATCCGAGCTTTCCCGAAAAGGTGCTTCGATTTTTATGATGTTCCATTTGAATTCTCTCCGTTTCAATACAATAATATTTTTATTATACCACGGCAGGAAGTATTTGTACAGTGTTTCTATAAAAATATGTTATATGGTATATAAAATCAAGTTATATCTTGTGCAAATATTATTATTGATCAGCGTTTACTCAACAGCAGAGCAGGGGAGAAGTACTTTTTAGAATAATGAATAGCGTGACAAAATTTGACACGGTGCATTTTTTATGCTATTATATAAGAAACTGACATAAGGGGGGCAAAAATGAAAAAGGTTTTAAACGTTTCATCGGTTTTATGCGGAATTCTCGCACTTTCGGCGATATGGCTCGGAGTGCGTTCGTTGTTCGGTCACGGCTATTTTATGAGCTGGGCGCTTTTCTCCATGACAAAGAGCGGAACAGCACTCGGAATGCTCGGAAATATCATCGGCATCGCTTTCACGGCTATAGGCTTCGGTGCTATGTGCTTTTACGGACTTTTCAAAAAGGACGGCAGGAATGCGTTTATATGGGGCATAGTTATGACCGTTCTCTCGGTGCTTTCACTTATAATGAGCATTGTCGGCGGAAGCTTCAACTTTGGCGATATCCTCCTGCTTATCCTCTCAGGAGCTTATACGTACAGTACAATAAAGCTTGCATAATACATATTGTTGATAAAAGCGCCCGTTTGCAATCAGAACGGGCGCTTTTCATATCTCCTCCGACGAAATATTAATACTAAACACCAATAAAATACAGGAAAAAATCTGTGCCGAAATCCCATATATTCAAGATTGTCGGCTTGATTTTTCCAAATTTTAAATGGTGTTTAGTATAAACAGGTTTAGATGGCTTTTGCGCCGATTTTTTGTCTACACTTTGATTAAAAATTAGTATTATAATCACATCTGATGCTTTACAACGCCGTATTCATCGTCAAGTCGGAAATACGGGCAGGTGTAGTTCGTGCCGGTGAGAAATCTGCCCATCTCGTCCTCGTCGAGGTTCGCCATGCAGGTGAAGCAGTCGTAATCATCGTCATAAACGTAGTTTACGCAGCTTTCGCAGTTGGTGGCTTTTGCATTATTCATCGCGAAGTTCCTCCTTCAGCTTTTCGAGCAGCTTTTCGCAGCCGAGCGTAACATCGGTGTAAGTCGCTGCGAAATCGCCCGTGTACCACGGATCGGCAACGTCCCTGTCAATATCCGCAAACGCCAAAAGCTTGTAGATCTTGTCGTCTGCGCCTGTCATTCTGCGCATATTGCGTATGTTGGCTGTGTCCATTCCGATGAGATAGTCGAAGCGTTCCGCATTGGCCTTGGTGAGCTGGCGCGCACGGTGCGGGATAACGGGAATACCATGCCTGCGAAGCTCGGCAGCAGTGCCGTGATGCGGCGGATTGCCTATCTCCTCAGTGCTTGTAGCGGCAGAATCGATATCGAACCGCTCGGCAAGCCCTGCCTTATTCACCATATCCTGAAAGACGCTCTGCGCCATTGTGCTTCGGCATATATTGCCGTGGCAGACGAATAGTATTTTTATCATAGCTATCTCCTATCCCTAATTGCCGTGATTTGCCCTATTCTGCGTGGTTTACGGGTGATAAAATTGTTGTACACATTATCCGTGAAAATGTGTCAGTATAGGCAAAATAGTGCAAATTGAGGCAAAGTATAGATTTCAAAAGTAGTCATGTAGTAGTCAATTTAGGGGGTTCGGACTACTCGTGATTTTTTACCTTTTTCGATTGTTTTTTGGAGGTGTGCAAATTTCTTTTGATACTATTATATACTAATGGGTGAGAAATAGCAAGAAGTAAAAAAATCAACAAAAAGTGTTGACAAAATAAACATAATATGTTATAATAGCGTTTGAAAGGAGTTGATACGAGTGGTTACGGAATTTGGAAAAGCTTTAAGAAAGCTGCGCATAGATCGTGGCGAAATATTGAAAACAATGGCTGAAAAGCTCAATATGACTTCTTCATATTTATCTGCAATTGAATGTGGCAAAAGAAATATTCCAGACGATCTTATCAGCAAATTAGCCTTAATTTATAATTTGACCGCAACTGAACAAAAGAAATTGTCAAAAGCACGTGATATGAGTATAAACAGTATCGAAATCGATTTATCGACCGAAAATATCTGTAAACGTGATCTGGCATTACAATTTGCCAGAAAGTTTGATGATATAGACGATGAACTAGCAATACAGCTTTTGAAGTTTCTTAACCATAATAAGGAGGAATGAATTATAAGTAAATATTGTGTAGAAGCAAAGTCAAGAATGGATTTAAGACGACTTGCAAAACAGATACGAGAAATGTTAGACTTAACAAACGAACTATATTTTCCGATAACAGAAGTTCTTGAAATGTTGCATTGTTTTGACAAAGATGCACATTTTGAGATTGTTGAAGCTGGTGAACTGGAGAAAAATGAACACGCTGTAACAGACATTACATCAAAAACAATAAAAATTCGTGAGGATGTTTATGACGGTGCTTGTAACGGGATTGGACGCGATAGAATGACCATTGCTCACGAATTTGCTCATTTTATCACTTTGTGTGTTTGCGGTTTTAAACTTGCTCGTTCCTTTGGTAATGATGATATTCCGACATACCGTGACCCAGAATGGCAGGCAAAATGCTTGGCAGGTGAATTAATGATTGACTCTGATCTTGTAAAAGGGATGTCTGTTTCGGAAGTAAGTGAAAAATGTGGCGTTTCATTTGATGCAGCACGAGTGCAGTTAAATAAACTGTAATATTAAAAATATGATTTATGGTGGTGATACCAATGCATACTTTATAAGACAAAGAAAACGTATTAGCAAGTTGCTGGTAACAACAAACTAATACGTTCCCGTAGTTTATGCAAAATACACAAACCTTAAGCAAGTTTTATTATAGCATATTCTACTTTCTTTGTCTATTGACGATTTTCACAAAAAGTTGTTAATGGCATTTGCCGGAAAGTCGAGGTTATAATGAAAAACATTATTGACGACGGATTTAATTCCGAACTTGTCTCTAAAGCTTTATTTACAGGTAAATTAGAAATTCCTTGTATTGAAAAGCCTGAAAAATTTATCGTACCAGATGCACTTGTTCCTTTTACAAAGATGAGTTCAAACCCAAACTATTCATGTGCGGTTCATTTTTATGAACATGATAAAAATTTTTCAGATGTACTGACTTGTACCAATGAATATCTTTCAGAGTTTAAGAAATTCTCAGCAGTTATTTCGCCTGATTGTTCTCTCTATCGTGATATGCCCCTTTGCTTACAAATAGCTAATACATATATGAATCGTGCGGTCGGCTGTTATTTGCAATCGCAAGGAATATATGTAATCCCCAATGTTCGTTGGAGTGACGAACGAAGTTATACAACAGTCGAATTACCCGAAAAATTTGCCTTTTTAGGCGTACCAAAGAATAGTATTGTGTCTATTGGCACATATGGCTGCATAAGAAGCAAGGTTAATAAACAATATTTTATTGAGGGTTTATCAGCAATGCTTGATGAATTATCACCAGAAATAGTACTTGTTTATGGTGGTATGCCGAAGGTGATTTTTGAGCAATTTATAAATAGAACAAACTTCATCAATTATCCCGACTGGATTTCTACAAAAAGAAGGAGGTCGGCATAATGGGAACTGGATTATCTGGAAATTACAGTAACACCAAAGGTGGACGTATCCTATATTCAGTAAACACAAAAAGTTCTGCCATTTCGTCTACTTCTTCATTGCCTGAAACAATTCAAAAAACAGTTAAATCGTTTTTTAGAGGCGGATCAAATAATTATAACCGTTTTTTAGTCCAGAAAAATCCTAACGGTGGATATACAGCCAAAATGGAAAATCCAGGTAAGGTTCCAGGATCAAAAGCTATCTATTACAAAGTGATCGATGAAAATGGAAAAACTGTAAGAGTTTATAAAGAAACCTACGACCCAAACGGAAATCTGATCCACACAAAGGAGAAATAATATGAACAAATTACTTGATGCTTTTAAAACACTATCTATTAACAAAAAAGACCTGACAGACAAAATTGGTGAGGATCTGTATAATATCGACTGTAAAAAACCTGAACAGATCCGAACATCTGATGTTATTAACACTATATCATCTTTCCTCAATCATAGTATTACAAAAAAACAACTATTGGATTGGGTAAATGTAATTTGGTTCACAGACCTTTTCGAATTTAAAGAAGATGATCTTGAATCAATAGTAAGTGTTCTGCAAGTTCTGGAAACCATGGACGAAGATGATGTCAGCATTTCCGATAAAGAATTGCTTGACATGATTGTTGCTCTCCAGAATAACAAGGAATATTGAATTATAGTTGATTATTCACTAAAAATCAGACACGAATTTCAAATCAATGTTGAATAGCTTTTCTTTATTCAATACTAACAGACACCCCGCCCCAAAGGTCAAGGTGTCTGTTCTGTTTATATAGTAAATTATCGCTCACACTACCCTAAACATTTCTTTCCCCATTGGAATATCACCTTTCGTCTTTTCAACTTCCTCCCTTGCCTTATTCAACTCATACGCCCTCCAAAACAATATAAATACAGTACGTTTCTCATTTTTCAATAGCATCACGATCAAGCAGGAAATCAAAAATATTCAGTGTCAGTATGCCGTTGCTGTCATAATGCGCCTTGACAATATCCCTTGTAATAAGGATCTTCTTGAACGAATCATCAATTTTTCTGAACGGCCGTATTTCCTGTGCGCGCTTTTCCTCATCCGGAAGAGAATATGCAGATTGTATATAGATCCTTCGTGAGCCTGAATTGCATACAAAATCGACTTCAAGCTGTTTGCGGACGGAATTTCCTTTTTCATCTCTCTCGGAAACATTAATGACCCCCACATCAACGTTATATCCCCTCATGCAGAGCTCATTGTAAATAACATTTTCCATAGAATGTGTCTGTTCTAATTGTCGGAAGTTGATCCTTGCATTGCGAAGTCCAAGATCCGAAAAGTAATATTTCTTTGGAGTTTCGATATATGTCCTGCCCTTAATATCATACCTTTGAGCAGATTCTATCAAGAATGAATCTTCAAGGTAATCAAGATATTTTTTTATAGTATTGGAAGTAATACTTGATTTTTTTACGGATCTGAATGTGTTTTTCAATTTTTCAGGATTGGAAAGCGAACCGATTGAAGAGGAAAGAATATTAAGAAGATCTTCAAGCTCTCCTTGGTTTTTTATCTTATGACGTCTGAAAATATCTTTTATATAGATCTCTTCAAATAAATTCTGAAGGAACTTTGCTTTATCGTCTTCTTCATCTTTTAGCACGATCTGCGGTATGCCGCCATATAGCATATATTCGGATAAACCTTCATATTTGTCGCCGTTGTATACAGACATGAATTCCGCAAAGCTGAGGGGATACATGTGTATCTCATCACCGCGTCCTGCAAATTCGGTGATAATGTCTTTAGACAAAAATTTTGCGTTGCTGCCGGTAACGAATACGTCCATATTGTCATGTCTTAAATAACCGTTCAGAACAGTTTCAAAGCAATCCATCATCTGAACTTCATCAAGGAGCAGATAGTACATTCCTTTATCGGTTATTTTTGAACGAATGTATTCCATAAATTTTTCCGGATCGGCTCCTCGCTTTTCCTTTTGAATGGCTATTAAATTTTCACCGATAAGAACAAGGTCGTCAGCGGAATCAAAAGCAAAACGAATAATATGCTGTTCGTCAACACCGCTGTTCAGAAGGTGAGCATAAAAAAGATTGTTCAGAAGGTATGATTTTCCGCATCGTCTTATACCGGTAATAATTTTTACCTGACCATTATGTTTTCTCTTAATGAGCTTATCAAGATAGAAATCACGCTGAATGACCATAGCTTTGCTCCTCTGCGAAAGATTTTTGCATATTGCTGCATTTTTCTTTTATATATTACCACGGTTTTAGCATTAAGTCAATACATTGTATATGCTTTGCGAAAGATTTTTGCACACAGATGCAATTTTCTGTTGTTAAATAGATTATGTGCAAATCTTGACATACTATTCACCCCACCCGAAACATCCCCCTATCCATAGGCTCATCCCCGTTAGTCTTTTCAACTTCCTCCCTCGCCTTATTCAACTCTTCCAACCGAACCATCTCATCCTTTGCATCCTCCAAACCAAGATGCGTGTAAGTGTTCATCGTTACGCTTATGTCCGAGTGTCCCATAAGGTACTGGAGTGTCTTGGGGTTCATTCTTGCTCTTGCCATATTGCTGCAGTATGTATGCCTGCAAACGTGTGGGGTTATGCTCGGCATCTGAAGTTTGAATATTTCATTGTACCGTGTGACTGCGTTTTTGAACCGATGCTCCCAATGCATTGCGACTTCGGGCATACCGTTCTTATCTTTGAAAAGAAAGCCACAGTAGCCGTCTATCATTATTTCCGGCAGGTTATCGGGTCTGCTCTCCGGAATGTTCTTGAACATCTGATAGACATCATCTGTCATAGGCAGTTTTCTTGTGCCTGCGTTGGTTTTGGTCGATTCGATAAGATACCGTATATCGGAAGTCCTTTGCAGCTGGTGATTTATGTCAATGATGCGGTTTTCCATATCAATATCATTTATCGTAAGTCCGCAGAACTCCGAAATTCTCATTCCCGTATGGAAAAGAATATAGAAAACTTCGTAGTATTTGCAGTACACGTTATCATCACGAACGAATTACAGGAACTTGTTCATCTGGTCTTTGGTTATTGCCTGCCTTATCTGCTCTGTGTTCACGATAACTCCGACAAGCTGAAAATCAAACGGATTTTCGAGCATAATTTTGTTGCAGACAAGGCAAGAATCCGCAGGTGGGCTTTCGCCCGACAAGGATTTTTAACGCAGCCTGCGGCAAAATTTGCCGAAAAGACGTGCGCATATGCTTGTGAAGACGGGTTCTTATACAGCAGCGACATACTCTCAATTTGAAATCACAACAAATTTGTCGGATTATGTCAAGTTAAGCAGAATGTTGTACCGTACAGCCCAAAACTGTGCGGATTTTTATAAGAAATATTCGGAAAATCCGCACAAACGGTTGATTTTGAATCGAAAATGTGCTATACTGTTATGTAATTTACAGAAAAGGATTGATAGTTTGTGTATGCTTGGGTAAGATATCCCGTTAAATGGCTGTACAAAATATTTTATGATTTCCATATCGAGGGCATAGAAAATATACCGCAGGACAGACCTGTGGTTCTGGCTTCAAACCACCGCAGCTACGCCGACCCCGTTATACTTACAATGCCGATGAAGCGTCCTGTTTCCTATATGGCGAAGGAGGAGCTTTTCCGCAATAAGCTTTTCGGCTGGTTCATACGGAAGCTCGGTGCTTTCCCCGTTACACGAGGCGCAGGCGATATGTCCGTCATCGATGACAGCATAAATATCCTCCGCTCGGGCAGAAACCTTGTCATTTTCCCCGAGGGCACACGCTCCAAGGACGGTAAGGTCGGCAAGGGCAAAACGGGAGTTGCGATGATAGCCGCAAAGTCGGGTGCAGATGTCGTTCCCTGCGGAATTGTATTTGAGGGCGAAAAGCTGCACTTCCGCTCAAAGCTCACGCTCAGATTCGGAAAGCCGATAAAAGCCGATGAACTCGCCGTTGAGGGCAGCTCTCCCCGTGAGCTTAAAGAGGTGAAAAAGCGCATAATGGGTGCGATCACCGAGCTTGTCGAAGGTCCTGCACTGACAGCCGCCGACGCTCCGCTGCAAATAGAGGACAAGAACGATGCCGCACAGAATTGAGATCGCGGATAAGGCAGGTTTCTGTTTTGGTGTTGACAGAGCCGTAAAAATCGTGTATAATATTATAGAAAACGACGGAAAAGCCGTGACCTACGGCGAGATAATCCATAACGAAACCGTTGTCAATGAGCTGAAAAGCCGCGGCGTGAATGTCATAAATTCACCGGAGGAGATAGAAAAACTCGAAAATACGAGCGTTGTTATCCGTTCCCACGGCGTTGGCAGAGATATCTATGAGCTTCTTGAAAAGCGAAAGCCTTTTGGCGTTGACGTTTGTGACGGGACCTGTCCGTTCGTCGCAAGGATTCATAAAATAGTGTCCGAAAAGTCCGGCGAGGGTTTTGACATCATCATTCTCGGTGATAAAGACCACGATGAAGTGCAGGGGATTGTTAAACATTGCCAAAAAATGCCGTATATTTGCGGCAATTATGATGAACTTCGTGAGATTTTACAAAAAAAATTTAAAAATTTTAAAAAAAAGGTTGCAATTGTTGCGCAAACAACGTATAATATAATTATATGGGAAAAGTGCTGCCGTATCATCAGATCGGAATGTCCCGAAGCAGAGGTATTCAATACCATCTGCAGCGCCACCGCCGAACGCCAGCAAAGTGCTGTCCGTCTTGCGGAAAAGTCCGATCTTATGATAGTCATAGGCGGCAAACGCAGTTCCAACACAGCAAAGCTTTTCGACATCTGCCGTGAGCATTGCAAAGCCTGTATCCTGATTTCGGACGCAGGTGAGCTTAAAAGGGAGAATATCCCCGAAAAGCTCCGTGAACTCGGTGAAAACTTTAACATCGGGATCACAGCCGGAGCATCGACCCCGGCATATATAATCAAGGAGGTACAAAACCACATGAGCGAAATTATCAAAAACAATGACGAGGATTTTGACTTCGCCAGCGCGCTCGACGCATCTTTCAAAAAAATATACACCGGTCAACGGGTGAAAGGATACATAACTGCCGTAAACAACACAGAAGCAACAGTTGATATCGGCACTAAGCAGACAGGCTATATCGCTCTGTCCGAGCTTACAGACGATCCTACACTCAAGGTAAGCGATGTAGTTAAGGTTGGCGACGAAGTTGACCTTATCGTTATCAAGATCAACGACGCTGAAGGTATCGTAAACCTTTCCAAGAAGAAGGTTGACGCTATGGTCGGCTTCGACAAGCTCGTCAAGGCTAAGGAAGAGGACGCAGTTCTCGAAGGTACAGTTACAAACGTTGTTAAGGGCGGCGTAATTGTTATCACAGATGGCACAAGAGTGTTCATTCCTGCTTCTCAGGCTACTGCAAGACGTGATGAAAAGCTTGAAAATCTTCTCAAGAAGACTGTTAAGTTCAAGATCATCGAGATCAACGAGCAGAAGTTCAAGGCTGTCGGCTCTATCAAGGCTGTTCTCAATGCAGAAAAGGACGCTGCAAAGGCTAAGTTCTGGGAGAACGTTAAGGTCGGCGACAAGTTCAAGGGCGAAGTTAAGTCCATCACAAACTATGGCGCATTCGTAGACCTCGGCGGCATCGACGGTATGGTTCACATTTCCGAACTCAGCTGGAATAGGATCAAGCACCCGTCTGAAGTTGTTAAGGTTGGCGACGTTATCGAAGTTTTCGTTAAGGAACTCGACAGCGAAAGCGGCAGGATCTCCCTCGGCTACAAGAAGGACGAGGATAATCCTTGGGTCAAGTTCGCTAACGAATATTCTGTCGGCGATGTAGTTGAAGCTAAGGTAGTTTCTATCACACCTTTCGGCGCATTCGCACAGATCATTCCAGGTATTGACGGTCTTATCCACATCTCCCAGATCGCTAATAAGAAGGTTGCAAACGTTAAGGACGTTCTTTCCGTTGGCGATGTTGTTAAGGCAAAGATCACAGAGATCGATACCGAAAAGAAGAGGATCAGCATGTCTATCAGAGAGCTTCTTGAAGAAGAAGGCACAGACGAGTCTGCTGAATAATTTTCACAGTATAGCAAAGGCTGCTGCAATTTCTTGCGGCAGCCTTTTTGTATTAAAGGAGAACCTTATGAAGAATATTCTTACCGTTTTTGCCGCAGTGATGATATCATTGCTGATGCTCTGCGGCTGCTCGGAAAACGATATCGGCGAGATAGAGGGAACTTATGTTGGCACTGACATCAGCCGCTATATCGACATTGAAGAAGAACCGACAGAAACGCTTTCGGAAATTGTTCCCGAAGATGACACCGAAACTTCTGACGGAAAGATTTCCGACGAAGAAATTTCCGATAGTGAAAAGGCGAACGATACAATCATTTCCGAAGAAATAACCTCTGCCGATATACCCGAAGCATCGGAAGCAGATCTGTCCGAAACGGAAAAAGCCGTGCAGAAATACTATTTCCGCAGCGAGAAGCTTTTCGACAGCCATTATGAAAAGCACGGCGCAGAGTTCGGCAATATCACGCAGGACGAGTACCTCGACCTCGCCAACGAGCTTATCAATGCCGAGGGCGAAAATATCCTGCACAAGACCGAAAAAGAGGACGGCGACTTCCTTTATTACGACACCGAAACGAACGAGTTCCTCGTCCTTTCAACGGACGGCTATATACGAACCTTTTTCAAGCCGAGCGCCGGTTTGGATTATTGGGAAAGACAGTAAGGAGGTGGCAAAATGAAATATGTATGTAAATGCTGCGGCTGTGCGGCGCTTGATTCAGCCGATGAGTATGATATCTGCCCCGTCTGCTTCTGGGAAAAGGACAGAACGCAGGAGAGCGAACCCGAATATAAGGGCGGTGCAAACGCAGTTTCCCTCAACGAAGCACGGAAAAACTATGCAGAGTTCGGTGCTTGCGAAAAACGCTTCGCCGAAAATGTGCGAAAGCCTTATGCAGCTGAAAAAGCCGCCGCTATGCGAAGAAAAGAACGCAGGGAGGACGAGGATTTCGCTTTTGAAGTCCTCGACAAAGCCGACTTTGCCGTGCTTTCAATGATCGATGCGGACGGGCTGCCGTACTGCCTGCCGATATCTGCTGTGAGGATAGGTGAGAAGCTCTATTTTCATTCTGCCGAGAATGGACGAAAAGCTGAGGCAATGTCAAAAGATCCTAATGTCTGCATTACCGCCGCAGTCGATGTTGTCAGCGCCGAGGACAAGTTCACGACCTACTTCAAGTCCGCTGTTGTGAGAGGAAAAGCCGTAAAGGTCACGGACGATGAGGAAAAAATTGCGGTGCTAAAAGCGATATGCGAACGCTTCACACCGTCAAATATGCCCGATTTTCCGAATGCAATAAAGATGAGCCTGCCAAGAACGGCTGTTTGGAGAATTAATATCGAGAACGCAACGGGGAAACAGAAAAAGAAAGTATGAAAAAAGCCGTTCGGGTCAGTTCCGAGCGGCTTTGCTGTATTAGAACCTGTCTTCACAAGCATATGCGCACGTCTTTTTGGCAAATTTTGCCGCAGACTGCGTTAAAAATTCTTGCCGGGCGACAGCCCGCCTGCGGATTTTTGCCTTGTCTGCAACAAAATTATGCTCGAAAATCCGCACACATTTCTTATGAAGACAGGTTCTTACTATTAAAATCCCATTTGTTCAAGCTCTTTTGCGATGCCAACATAAAAATCGGATATGTCGGAAACGCCGTTCCCCTTTTTGCACGAAAGCCTGCATCTGCGCATATCGACTTCATCGCAGTGTGAAATGCCGCGGCTGCCGACACCAGTAACAACACCCTTGAAATTGCCCCATTTCACCGATTCGGGCGAGAGCAGACCGTCATTCTCGCCGTCCCAGTGTCGGACGACAAGGTTTGGCAGCCACATAAGCATATCGGAGCGGCTGTGCTTCATCAGAAAGGCGTAGCTTTGATAATATATCGTCCCGATATCGGGATTTTGCTCATTGAAACGCCGCGCGTCCTCGGTTCGGAATGAGCATATCGCGCTGAAAGTGTCGGGATTTTTGTCCCCGAGCAGTCTGAACCAGAGGTCGGTCGCTTTGCAGCCGCCTTTTATGAGCGGCTCGGGAATTTTCATAAGCTTATCCACCGTTTTTGAGCCGTTGTGCGGCGTTGACAAGGTAGTTATCGATGCTATTTTGTCAGAATATCCAAGGCTTGATGCGGCGTATCTTGCTTCAAGTCCGCCCTTTGAATGGGCAATGATGTTCACCTTGTCGGCGCGTTCGGTTTTAAGCACTCTGTCTATGCTTTCGGCGACCTTGCGTGAGTTCGATTCGATAGAACCGTTGCTGTCCTGACCGCTCAGATACACCGAAAATCCGTTTTCTTTGAGCTTTCGGGGAATTCTTCCCCAGTAGCCGACTGTGCGGTCATCACGAAAACCCATTCCGTGAACCAATAAAATAGGATACTTCATAATTCCACTTCCTGTCAAAAATTAAACGTCATAAAAATTATGTCGATTTGCCTTATTATACCATACACTTTTACGAAAATCAATACTTTACGCAAAAAAGATCAGACCGAAGAGAGGGGGAACTCTTCGGTCTGATCTTCTTGAAAAGAGGAATTTTCGGGGGATATATGTAAACCAAAATATTGGATAGTTTTTTGCCGCCGACATTGTATGTGCGAATATTTCCGCTGTCGGCTATTTATATAAAAAGACCGTTTACCGTTTTTGCGGTGGAGCGAAGCGACAGACACTTGCCAAAGGTCGTTTTAACTTGTGCCGCACCGACTGCTATCAGTGCGGCTGAAAACGAAAAGAGGGAGAATATGGAAATTAGGAATTGTCTTTTTTATTTCCTCGGTACTTTTCTGTTTCCCTTGGAATGATTATATAATAACCTTTGTTTGTGTTGATTTAATGAAAGAAACACGAAAATAAGAAAAAAACGCCTTTTTTCAGAAATATTTCCGCTTATTTCTCCTGCATGATTCGGACATAATATTTTTGCTTGGAAATTTTGGCGAAAGGCGGTCGAAAAATGAAGAAAAAAGAAGCTTTTGTGGAAGATCTGACGGTTTTTCTGTCGGGCGGACTTATCTATTCGATGATAGAGATACTTTTCCGCGGATTTACGCACTGGAGTATGACACTCACGGGCGGAGCGTGTCTGCTGATAATGTACCGCCATTTCACGGCGCACCCCGATGAGGGTATGCTCGCGAAGTGCATCTACGGCTGCACGGTCATAACCTCGTTCGAGCTGCTGGTCGGCTGTGTGGTGAACCTGATTCTCGGCTGGAACGTGTGGGATTATTCATCTCAGCCCCTCAATCTGTTCGGACAGATATGCGTGATGTTTTCGGCATTCTGGTTTCTGCTTTCCGTTCCTGCGGCGGCTATCTGTGAGGGATTCAGGCTTCGTTTTGAGGAATTGAAGAAAATGCTGTTATAAAAAGCATATTTTTGTGCAAAATTTTACTCTGCTGTACTGGACAAATTTTTCATAATATGTTATAATCTAATAAATATCTATGGGATCATTTTGTTATGCAAATGACTTCCTTTTATACAATTAGTAATTTGCACATATTACTTTACGGAGGGTGTATATGTTTGATTTTAATAGACGAAAAAAAATTTTAAGGAAGCTTTCCGATACTGCGGAAAAAAACGTGCTTCTGCTCCTGCCCTGTCTTGCCGCAGCAGGTCTTGTTAAGCTTTTCTATTCTATTGTATGCAATCTGGACATTGCTCTTTCCGATAAGGACGGAAATTTCCTCGGAATAAAGGCTCGCGAAAAGCACAGTCGAACACGGAGAGATGACATAGTCTATGTGAAGAAAGGCTTTATGCCGAGATTGATGTCGGTCGTTCTGAGCTTCGCCTGCGTGATGATGTTCGTGCCGGCCGTTTTCCCGTCTATCGAGTCTTTTGCCGCCGATATGCCGAGAGATTGGACTGGCATTAATCTTAAGGACAGCGTTTTTGTAAGCATTGACAATGATACGAGCGTTGTATTCGATATAAGCATTCCTTTTGATAATTTTATCGCTCCAAAGATAAAGGCTATAACTGATATCACTGCTACAAGCTGTAAAATTCAGTGGAATAAGGCTGATTATACAAGAGGTACGGGCGGTGATGCTCTCCCATCGCAGTTTGTGTTCGACGGCAACAGTACAAAGAGCAAAACAGACGGTATTCTTACTACAATTGAAGTATGGGCGTTTATAACCAAGGACGGAAAAACGCAGTTCAAACGATGCAATACCGGTTCAAGTTGGAAGGGCAATAATGTAAAAAAGGAAAATTTTGCCAACCTTTCAGAGTATATTGAGGTTACAGATCTTGACCCCGATGCAGAGTATAGATTTGTACTTACTGCAAACCAGCAGTGGGTAGCTTACAGCAACACCAAGAGTAAATTTGTTGTCGGATATGAGCTTGACGAAAACGGTTATATTAAAAACAGCGGAAATCCAACGCCGAAAACAGTATCTTATCCTGAAAGAACAGTTCAATCCGATGACGGTGCGGACGGCTTTATCGATGTTCCGCTTTATCAGGCAGGGACAAATGTTCAGGTCTATTACCCAGGTTCTTATGACAGCAACAAGAAATACACATCTATACCCAGTAAAAATGATTTGACATCTGCTTCAAAGGCAGCAACTATCCCGCATTATTCCAACACAATGGATCTCCCTACGAGAAGACTTGCCGATGTAAAGACAACTGCTGTCTATAATCATGATACCGATACTAAGCTTGACAGCGTTGAAGTAAGGCTCGGAAGCAATCCTCCGGCTGGCACCCTCGGCTACCTTGTTTACAGAAGCGAATATGCAGGCTCTGATAAGTCGTATAAGCTTATTGCTACTGTCGATGCTCCCACACTCAGCTATGGTGATCTTGTTTTTGAAGATACCACCGACAGCGGAGTTAAGCCTACAACGGGATACAAATATTATATTGTTCCCGTAAGGTGGGAAACGGGAAGCGGAGTAAATTCCACAGCCGATTATGAGTTAAAGAGCGGTCTGTTCATCACGGGTCATACTCCCGGCGCAGGTACAGACAGCAGCATCGATTCCAACGCTGCGTCTGTTTACACGAACACAGCCGTTCCGCAGAATTTCTCGGTAACGCAGAATGGCGTTGATTTTGTACTCACTTGGGACCCAGTTGAAAATGCTACGGGTTATATCATCGAGCGTACATTCAAATACGGCTCTGAGCCTGTGAGCGGCAGAAAAGTCATTGCAACTGTTACCAACGGAACAACTTCAACATATACCGATCAGAATATCGCTTATGACACCGAATATACATACTATCTCACAGCTGTAAATTCCAAAAACCCGAATGCGGGCGGCAAAAACAGCGCTCCTCCTGCGGTCGTTTCCAAGAAGCTCGCGATGGAAACGCTTTATGCTCCTCACACCATTCAGGTAGTTTCGGGAGATGATTTTGCCGAAATTTCGTGGATATGCAGCGACCCCAAGGCTGTCGGATTCGATATCCAGTACATCAAGACAGATACGCTCAAGGAAGTCACAAAGAATATTGAATCCAAAGCTGTTGAAAAGGTCAAGGCTGCTCACAGTGAAGTCACATGGGCTGATATCGACAATGCGCTTTCCTATATAAAGGAAAACTTCTCGGGCGAATACAATGATACATACGCTTCACTCTATGATGAGGCTTTCACCGATAATGCAAGAGAGATCACACAGAAGGCTGCCGATGTTGCGGTAAGCGGTCAGACGAACAAGTTCTCTTATACTGTTCACAACCTCACTCCCGATATCAATTACACTTTCCGTGTAAGATCTTATGTCCTTACAGCAGACCCGTCCGACCCGTCTAATGTTGTAAAGCGCCCGGCGAGTGAGTTTCAGCCGAATCCCGAGGGCTACACTGTCAAGATAACAACTCCGTTTGACCCTCCCAAGAATGTAAAGGCTGTTACGTCAAGCGGCAATATCACAGTAACCTGGGATCCCGTTGACACGGCTACGGGTTATGAGCTTACTGTCAAGCGCTATGACAAGAACAGTAATCTGCTCTCCACAACTACAGAGAACCTTACCGGAACAAAGTATGAGCTTTCGGGACTTCGTGCAGGCGACCTTTACGTTTTTTCAGTTAAGGGCACAAAGCGTGTTTCGGGACTTTCCGAGCCTAAAAAGACCGATGCATCAAACCTTGCTTATGCAGTTGTCGGCGAACCAATTATGAAAGTTACTGACCTCACCGCTGTTCAGGACGGCGATGCAGTCAAGCTTTCCTGGACAAAGGCAACGGGCGACTACACAGGCTATTATCTCTATATCACAAACAACGGCAGTACTATCCGCAAGGATATCACTGCAAATTCATACACGCATACCGATGTAAAATACGGTCAGACCTACAGCTACTATGTTGTTCCTTACCGTTCGTCCGTGCTTTCTGACGGTACAGTCCAGTATTTCGAGGGCGACCGTTCAAATACCGAAACCGTTACTATCGGCGGCTCGGTGGGAATGCCCGTTGACCTCATTGCAACATCGGGCGACAGACAGATAAAGCTCGACTGGAGCGATGTTGCAGGCGCAGAGGGTTACATCATCTATGCTAAATGTGACGGAAAGACCGAAACCTTTAATGTCACAAAGAGCGAGTTCCTTCACACGGGACTTACCCCCGGCAAGACATATTATTACTATGTCGTTGCATATAAAAATGTAAACGGTTCTTCTGTTTACGGAGTTCAGTCCGTTACTGTTTCCGCTGTTGTAGGCGGCGCTGTCGCAACACCTATCGATTTTGCGGTAACGACAAATGAGAATTCAGCTATCCTCAGCTGGACAAAGGTAACAGGCGCAAGCGGCTATACCGTTTACGGCATTTCAGACAGCGGAAAGAAGCTGGAAATTGATGTTTCCAAGAACTCCTATATCCACAGCGGTCTCACCGAGGGCGAAACATGGTCATATTATGTAGTAGCTTATAAGCTCGATAATAATCAGAAGATAGTCAGCGGCAAGACAAATACGATAACTGTCCGCATCGGTGCAAGCTATCCGCCTCCGAATGATCTCGTTGCAACTCCCGGAAACAGGACAGTTGCGCTCAAATGGTCAACAACAAAGGGTGTCGACGGCTATATCGTCTATGTTTATGACGACAACACGGGCGACTTCCAGCCATTGAGCATTGTTTCAAAGGGCGCATATGAACACACGGGACTTAAAAACGGCAAGAAGTACACCTATATGGTCGCAGGATATAAATTCGTCAACGGTGTAAGAGTTATCGGTGACTATTCACTCGCAGTAAGCGCGATCCCGACTTCGGGAAATGCCGCAGATGTTGACTATACTATCAACGTCAAGGGCACAGCGCCTTATGGCATCTCACACAGCGAGCTTATATCAGCGGCTGCAAACCACGAAGCATTTGATGAACCCGTTGATGCATATTTCTCCGTCAATGACGAATCGACAAGAGCCGTAAAGGAAGTCCTCCGCGGTTATGCAAACGGCTTGAAGAGCTTCATTGTTTACCCGTTCGATATCTCGCTCTATCTCGAAAATACACTTGTCGAGGTCGAACCGAATGATGGCTTCAACGTAACATTCACAGTTCCCGTACCCGATGTTATGAAGGATTACCGCGATTATATCACAGTTATCCACCTTAAGGACGACGGAACGGAGATCATCGAGGACACTGTTTCCGATAATATCTTCATCAACTCGACCGACCTTGAAGTGCTTCCGAGCGCTATCGTAGATGTCGGCGGAGTATGGTGCGTTCAGTTCACAACCGCAAGCTGCTCACCGTTTGCATTCGTCATCTACAAGGATAACCTCGATGATGTTACATCGGGAAGCGGCGCTTCAGGCTCGGGCGGATATTCGGGAAGCTTCAATACGGGCGTTCTCCTTATCACATCGATACCCGATGCTCTTCCTATCGCGAAGAAGACAAAGTTCGTTGAAAGAACCAAGAAGAGATACCGCATAAAGAAGTAACCGAGCTGCCTGAAAAAATCAAAGAGTAAAAAACGCTGATCAACGCATTCATTTGCCGATTGCTTGGTCAGCGTTTCCTTATACAAATTTTTAAACTGAAAGTGTACAAAAAATCAAGCAAAAGCTCGTAGCTGTTGTAACAGCTTTATATGGGTTTTGCGCCGATTTTTTGTCTACACTTTGATTAAAAATTAGTATTATATTTTTGGGGTGACAATTATGATAAAACTGCTGGTAAAGACATTCGTGAAAAATTATGAAAAAACCGAGGATAAAAAAGTCCGCGAGAGCTATTCCGTGCTTGGCGGCGTACTCGGCGGTATATGCAACCTTTTCCTGTTCGGCGTGAAGCTTTTTATCGGAATGGCAATGAAAAGTATTGCAATTATGTCGGACGCGTTCAATAACCTCTCCGACATGGGAAGCTGCTGCGTTGCAGTAATCGGTGCGAAGCTTTCCAACCGCCGCCCCGACCGTGAACACCCTTACGGTCATGGCAGATTGGAATATATATCCTCGCTTATTGTAGCATTTCTTATAATGCTTGTCGGCTTCGAGCTTTTCAAATCATCGTTTGACAAAATTCTACACCCGGAGCAGATATCGTTCAGCCTGCCGATGATGATAATTCTTGCGCTTTCACTGCTCGTGAAGTTCTGGATGTACTGCGCTTATACCTATATCGGCAAAAAAATCGATTCGTCCGTGATGAGAGCGACCGCGCGCGACAGTATAAACGACGTTATCTCGACTTCCGCCGTTATCGTTGCGACAGCGGTAGGTTATTTTCTCCCGTTCTCGATCGATGGATATATCGGCATTATAGTCGCAGTTTACATAATGTACGGCGGCTTCGACCTCACACGCGAAACCATCGGGCTTCTTCTCGGAACAGCACCTTCGCCCGAGCTTATACAGCAGATAACGGACGAAATTCTGAAAGCCGATGAGATCTGCGGTATCCACGATCTCATCATCCACGATTACGGTCCGGGACGAAAATTCGCCTCCGTCCATGCCGAAGTACCCGAAAGCTCCAATATCGTCCACGCGCACGAAGTCATTGACGAGATAGAGCGCGATGTTACCGAAAAGCTCGGGATAATGCTTGTTATCCACATGGATCCCGTTGCCGACAAGGACGAAACTGTTCTTGCGCTGAAAAAGCTTGTACTCGATACGGCAAAAGAGATAGACGACAGCATATCAATACACGATTTCAGAATAACTAACGGCAATAAAGTAATAAACACCATCTTCGATATGGTTATCCGCGATAATTTCGACGAGAACGGACGTAAAAAAATAGTTGACGAGCTGAAAAAGAGGGTCGCTGAAAAAGACCCGCGTCTGAATCTCGTTGTGACCGTTGATGAGGTGTATTCATAATGAATGAAAAACGCAGCGTAGACTGCGGCGGCGAGGTGATAGACTATACACTCGTCCGAAAAATAGTTAAAAACATAAATATGCGCGTAAAAGCGGACGGGAGCGTGAGCGTTTCCGCTCCGAACCGTGTATCGGCAAAGTTTATCGATGATTTCGTGCGGTCGAGGTATGATTTCATCAAAAATTCCGTCGAAAGATTATCCTCGGAGCGAAGGTACAGCTTTACCGAGTATGATGATACGGGAACATACGAAAACGGCGATAAAATAAGCTTTCTTGGCGAAGAACTGACCGTTGAAATTCGGCAGGGGATAGAGGACAGGATTTTCATCGGGGACGGAAAGCTTGTGATACTGACATTCGACACGAAAAGCGTGGATTATATACAGATCCTTCTGCGCAATTTCTACTATAATAGTACGGTCGAGCTTTTCAGAGAGCTTAATGACGAGGTTTCACAGCTTTTCGACGAAAAGTACGGCATCGGAAAAGTCCCGGTAAAACTACGCAAAATGAAGTCAAGGTGGGGAAGCTGTCACGTTACGGACGGCTTCATCGTGATGAACACAAGGCTGATCTGCTATCCAAAAGAGTGCGCAAAGTACGTTTTCGTCCACGAGTATTCGCACTTTATCGAGCCGAACCATTCACCGAAGTTTTATGCAGTCGTTTCGTCCGTGATGCCCGACTATAAAATCTATTCGGATCAACTCAAATAATAATACTAATTCTCGATCAACCTATAGACAAACTCTCGGCTATAATAAGTTCATTCTGCGTCAAGCTCCCTTGTCAGGCGACAGCCTGTCTGCGGTCGCTTTTCTTGACTGAACTTATTCTATCTGTCGATTTTGTCTATAGAACGATCGAGAATTAGTATAAAAGCCGAAGCTGCCGCTATAAACAATGGCGGCTTCGGCTTTTCACGCGTTCCTGCGCTATTTTTAACAATAGACGGCTGTAATTATTTTAGGCAGTTGTTAGTTTAGCTGAATATCTTACAGAAATATAAATGTAACAGATAATTATTACTATGTTAATATTCTGATACTATAATTATAAAGTTAAAAATTATAAAAAAGAGGGGATTTTATGGAAATTTTTAGAAATTTGGCGATAATTATCTTTGCGGCGGAGTTTATGGGACTTCTTGCAAAAAAATGCAAAGCGCCGCAGGTCGTTGGGCAGATCATCGCAGGTCTTCTTATCGGTCCCGCAATATTTAATATTGTCCAGCCGTCCGATTTTCTCAATCAGATGGCAGAGATCGGCGTTGTGCTGCTGATGTTCTCTGCAGGACTTGAAACTGACCTGAAAGAGCTTATCCGCACAGGCCCTCTCGCATTGGCTGTTGCCTGTGTGGGCGTTGCAGTTCCGCTGCTCGGAGGCTTTGTTCTGTTCTCACTGCTCATGTATGGCGGTTTCCCCGAGATCGGCTCAAATGAGTTCTTCCGTGCGCTCTTCATCGGCTCGATCATGACGGCAACATCGGTAACTATCAGTGTCCAGACGCTCCGAGAGCTTGGCCACTTGAAGGGCAAGATCGGAACTCTTATCCTCAGCGCCGCTATTATTGATGATGTTATCGGCATCATCGTGCTCACATTCGTTATCAGCCTTTCGGGCGGCGATGCTTCGGGCAATTCAAGCATCGGCAAGGTTCTTATCCAGATACTTCTTTTCTTCGTTGTTACGATAGGCGTCGGAATACTTGTCTACAAGCTTTTCAAACTGCTCAACAAGAAGTATGAGCACAGAAGACGTATCCCGATATTCGGACTCGCATTTGCACTCCTTATGTCCTTTGTTGCGGAAGAATTTTTCGGCATTGCAGACATCACAGGTGCTTATGCAGCAGGCATTATCCTCTCCAGCATCAAGGACAGTGATTATGTTGCTCAGAAAATGGATATCAGCTCCTATATGATCTTCGGACCTATCTTCTTTGTAAATATCGGACTTAAAACATCGTTTGCTGATATGACGGGCGAACTCATCGTGTTCTCGATACTTTTCGTTATAGTTTCTCTTATAACAAAGGTCATCGGCTGCGGATTTACAGCAAAGCTTGCGAAGAACAGCTGGAAAGACAGCTTAAAGGTCGGTGTCGGAATGATGACACGAGGCGAAGTTGCGCTTATCGTCGCATCAAAGGGACTTAACGTAGGACTTATGGATCAGAAGTATTTCGTAGCAGTTATCCTGCTTATTATATGCTCCTCGATCGTAACACCGATCATTCTCAAGCTCCTCTACAAGGGCGAACCTCTTCCCGGCGAAGAAAAGCATGCGGAAGTTGAAGCTAAGGCGTAAAAAAATGAGAGTTGAACCGTTATGGTCCAGCTCTCTTTTTTATGGCAAATCCACACATAGATGGCTTATGGCTTTGTGTGGTCTTGCTCCAAAGAATATATCAAGCACATAAATATCCTGTCGAACTTGGCAGGATATTTTTTGATTATAAAAGGGTAATGTTAATCTATAACCAACCTGTAGACAAATTTAACAGCTATAACGCAGCCACTCATCGTCAAGCTCCCTTGCCGTGCGACAGCCCAACTGCTGTGTTTCCGGAATTTCCGGCATTCTATCCTCCGACTTTGCCGACAGAATGATTAATACTAATTTCAAACCAACCTATAGACAGATACAACAGCTATAATTTCATCACTCGGCGTCAAGTTCCCTTGTCAGGCGACAGCTTGTCTGCGGTCACTTTCCTTGATTGATGAAATTCTATCTGCTGTCCTTGTCTATAGAACGGTTTGAAATTAGTATAAAGATTAGTAAAAAACGTTCTTTTTTATGATGATTTTTATTGTCCGGCGATTTCAAGCAGCTTGTTGTTTATTCTGCTCATTACCTCAAGGTAATATTTTATACTAAACACCATTTAAAATTTGGAAAAAATCAAGCCGACAATCTTGGATATATGTGATTTCGGCGCAGATTTTTTCCTGTATTTTATTGGTGTTTAGTATTAGAGTTATAGGAAATAATTTGCTTGCAATAAGAAAGAAAGCGGGGTTTACGCAAAGCGAGGTTGCCGAAGCAGCCGATCTTTCAGACAGAACCTATGCCGATATTGAACGTGGAACTGTAAATATGCGTATTGAAACCATATTGAAAATTTGCGAAGCGTTGAAAATCACTCCTGATGATATTTTGACGGAGGACAGCCCATATCTTTGGAAAAAGCAAGAAATGCTTATCGATGAATTAAATCAATGTTCCGCACACCAAAAAGAAACGGCATTAGAGCTTTTGGCAGTGTATTTAAGATCTGTCAGACAATGATTGAACTACAAGCAAATGCAGGAAGCATCAGACCGTTTGAAATTCATCTGAAAAAGCCTTCGCACTTTTTTCGAGAAAAAAGGACAAAAAGCAAAAAATACCGTGCCTTGCAAAGTCAGCAAAGCACGGTGTTTCGGTACTTGGTGCGGATAATGTGACTTGAACACACACGGTATTGCTACCACCAGAACCTGAATGGTATAATATGGTGATTAATGCTTTTTGGTAACGATTATTACAGATTTTTACAAGCAGCTAAATCGGCGTATCTGCGTTGTTTAAGGCAATAGTTATATTAATGATACGGTTTTGGGCGTGTTTGCTGAATATGTTTTCTGTGATATTTGGTTAGAAGAAATGTTAGAAAAATCGTTTGCTGTTTGACTATATATTTTGTTCTTTGAATTATCCTTGTTTGTGGAAATAGGGTTAATTGAGAGAATAATTATTTATGATTATTCATCATATGGATAAAAATTAATATAACCTAAATTGCAATTACAAAAATAAAATAATTCATCAAAAAGATTTTTTGCATTGTATTTTTCTTTATAAATATCAAATAATTGTCTATCAATCAATTGGTAGTCATTTGCAGGTAATCTATTCCCTACCATTATTAAATTATTTCCATATTTGATTTGATATTTTTTATAATATTCTATAAATTTCTGGTTATCTTCAAAATTAGCTATTTGGTGATATGGAGTGAATTGCTTATATACTGTTAAACGTTCATATTTATGTGCGTGAACAAATATTCTTGCAAAATCCTCACCAAGTAATTCCATGTATATTCTTTTATAGATGTTTTGTATAAAGAAATGCGTATGAGAAATATTAACTTTTTCACTATAAGCCTGGTCACTTGTTAAGATAACTCTGCATCTGACACTTCCATCAGCCATTATTTCAATGAAATTTTGTAAACCTGCTGGTAATAACATATTATTACCTTTATCATCCTTGATGTCAATTTTTCCTGCTCCAAATACATAGGATAAACCAACTCTTGAAATACTACAATTGGGGGCAGCCTCATCTAAAATTTCTTTTATTTTTTCAAAATTAATATTAGTGAAATTCTTTTGTAAATTTGTTTTTTCAGAACAAACTACTGAAAAACCTATATCTATATAACCGCAAAAATTATTTGGTTCACTAATATTTAATTCAATTTTTTCAAGTTCGATTTTTTCTTTAATTCTTTTTAAATTATTTGTTTTTTTCTGACTTAATTGAGTTAATCGTATAGAGTCTTTTATTTTACAAGATCCTGACGAAATTCTTTCATATATCCCACCTTTGTTGGTTATATATGGGGGCATCGTTCCTTCTTCTATTTTTATAACATATATTCTCTTATCATCTATTTTAAATTTTCTAACATCAAACATAGGAGTAGGTGTTATATTATCATGAAATGTTCCCTGAATCCTTTGTTCAGTCCATTTTTGGCATCCTCCAATTGTTTTGTCATCATTTACGCCTAGTAATATATATCCCCCATATGTATTAGCAAAAGCACTTATTTCCGATGCTAATTTTTCTGGCTGAACATCATCAGCTTTTAATTCAAAAAAACAATTTTCTTCAAATTCGTCTGATAATAATTTTTTTATATCAGAGGATAGAACTTTGTCCCAACTCTTATTATTAATATTTATCATGTTAATCTCTTAACCTCCATTTCATTTAATCTGTGTAACATCTTTTATAAACGATAATGTCGTGATAATATCTTTCAGTTTAATTCTTTGAGATAATGGATGAGCAATATACTTGTTCTTAAAAAAGTAAATCGAATTTTGCTTTTCAGCATAATGAATTGTAGGTAACATTTTGTAATACCAAATACCGTATACTAAAAACAAAATTACCCAAAAGATATACTTTGTTGCAACTGCAATAATTAGCAGCACCAAAAATAATGTAAATAGTATTGTGGGTAGTGAAGCATTACTTATTACTATAGGAAGATAATGGGGATTAAGTTTATACATTACATATTCATTTTCTGACAGAATTTTTTTAACTGTTACATTCTTTCCATTAAATTTCATCTTTAATAAATAAAATTTCTTATTTGATTTTAAAAGTAAGTAGCGGTTAATAAATTGATTTGTTTGGCAAACAGTCAACATAAGATATTCCATAATATTTTTAAAATCTTCATTACTGTTGATATCAGTTTTATTGATAAGGGCATCAATATAGAAATTGAAATCATCATAGTATTTTTTATATTCAGTATAAATTTCTTCTTTTGAGAACTCATTATTCTTTGATTTATATTTGTTCAAAACACTATTTTCTAATTTATCCGCTAAAATTAAACTATTTATACTGTTATAATAATTTCTAAGTTGTATTAATTGAGAAACTTCATAGTAATAATAATAGTCCCTATCATTTGTGGGAAATTTTTCTTTAGGTTTATTGTTATCTTTTTCCTTTGCCGTAATACTCACCTATCCTTCATTAATTTTATGTTTTATTATTTTACATATAGCTTTATATTCAATTATAGTGTTTATTATGGTTTTTGTCAATAAATGTAATAAACTTTCATTTAACGAACACATTTATTTTTTGATAGACCTAACCAGACCCTCGATGTTTCCTACATTTTCCCTACATTCCCCACACCCCAAAACAAAAGCATAAAAACAACTTTACCCCGATAAATTCTTGCATTTATCAATGTTTCACCGAAAACGTAATATGTTATTATACTAAATAAAAATTTATCATTCAACAATATCATAAAAACGGCTAAAACCCTTGATTTCCCTTGCATTTTGTATATATTTGCGAACAATGCTTGTGAAGTCTTGGATTTTAGCCGTTTTTTCTTGTATAAATAACCTAAAAGCCTTTATTCATCGGTATTTCAGAACGTTTGTATTTTATTTTATCCGATGTTATTATCGAATCCCCATTAAATCAGGGGGTATGCTCTTTAATGAGCTTATCAAGTGTTGGACGTGATATTCCCAGTTCTTGCGTAAACTCCGTTTTGTTCAATTCACGATGTAAATACTTATTATACAGCAAATCGAATTTATCTGATGTGAACGGTTTACGTCCTTTATACTTGCCGTTTCGCTTTGCTATGGCTATTCCCTCACGCTGTCTTTCAAGCAGGTTTGCCCGTTCAAATTCGTTTATAGCTGCGATCATCGTCAGCATTAATTTTCCTGTGGGTGTAGATGAATCAATATTTTCTTTATTGCTGACAAGGTTTATTCCTTTGGCTTTAAGCGTTTCCACAATTTCAAGCAAATCTTTTGTACTTCTTGCAAGCCGTGAAAAATCGTGTATATAAATAGTATCGCCTTCACGGGCAAAGTCAAGCATTTCTTTCAGCTTGGGACGGTTTATGTCCTTGGCTGATACCTTTTCCGTGAACCATTTTTCTATATTATATTTTTCAAGAGCTTCAATTTGCCTTGCCTCATTCTGTTCAACTGTTGATACTCTTACATAAGCTATTTTCATTTGAAAACCTCCTTGTAAAATTAGGGTACACCCTATTTATAATTATTGCTGATACCTTGAATATGTAAAGATAGACTTGCATTTAGCTTTATTTTACATTATGTAAACAGGTTCAAGAACCTATCTGTACATATCAAGGCAAAGTATGACCGCCCATTGCTGGACGGTCACACCTTATACTAATTTTTAAACTGAAAGTGTTCAAAAAATCAAGCAAAAGCTCGCATATATGGCTTTTGCGCCGATTTTTTGTCTACACTTTGATTAAAAATTAGTATTATACATTGACATCAGATTTAATGGGAGTTATTTTGAAAACAAAGCTGCTATTCCAAGAATAAGCATCATAACAAAAGCTGTTCCGTCTTCCTGCGTTTCCGGAAGAACCAAGCTCCACAATGCAAGTATTATAAGTACAGCACCGAGAAGTTTGTTGCTGATCTGCTTTCGTGGTTTGCGTTCTATATTTGTTGAAACCTTTATAGGTTTGTCTGTTTCCTTTTCTTTGTATGCAAGCATTTATTTTTCCTCATTTCGTTAGTTGTCTATGCTGTTTTTCGGGCGCTTGAAATGTAGCTGTAAAGTGCATTATCAAGAATGGCTTGTCTTTTTTCTGCCATTGAACGGGAATACAAACCACCGCCACTTGCAAGCTTTTGACAGCAGAAATTAAATTCTGAATAGCTGTCTGAACTTAAAAAGCAGTTCAGAAAAGCAGTATAAATATCATCATCGGGATTTTCTGTTGAATTGAACTTATCCAAATTCAATATTAGATGAGGGATAAAGCAAGGCGTTAAGAATGTGTATTCTTTATCATTCATTTTCTTGTGAAGTATTCCGTTTAGCTGATTAAAAAGGCTGTCAAGCTTTTGGATATCTTTAATTTTTCCGTTTTCCTGAAAATATATGCAGAATTTATTCATTTCGGAAGTTCCAAGGCTGCTATAGTTGTAATCTGTAACAAGCATAAGTGAGCGTATAACACAACCTAAAATATTATCGTTCTTGGCTGTGATAGTTCCTGCTTTCTCCCAGAAAACGCCATCACAAATAGGCTGAATTTCTTCCATTAATGCAGAACCCAAAACGATACGCATTTTCTGAAATGGCTTGAATGATGCACCATTATTAACGCAGTACATTATTCCGTCAAGCTCTTCATCGGTGAAACCGTCATATAAATAAGTAGTCAGCCTATATTCAAGAATGGTTTCCTGCAAGACCTTGGGAAGCCTGCTGAACTTTTTTCCTGCGAGAACGAAATTTTCCGTTATGGTTTTTCCGTCAGGATTTTTCCATTTGCATTTAATGGGTGGTGTATCATTTGCCAATGAAAAATGGTTGCTTATAAATTCACTCATTGCCGTACTTCTTTGCAGACCGTCAATAATTGTTTTCCGTGAATAGCTTGTGCTGTCTGATCTGCCTTTTGCAAGCAAGATCGTACCGACTGGACGGTTTAAAAGAAGTGACAATATAAAGCGTGATTTTTTCTGTCTGTTCCATTGGTCGGGAGTTCTTTGTGTTGGTGTATCGCCTGCGATATCTCCGCTGTTAAACTTTTGGATAAATTCTCCGACATTGTATGTAATCTCTTTTACAGGTTGTTCACTTGCAAGGTCTATCGAAAGTAAATTATATATTTCTCCGTCAAACTCTATTTCAGAGTTGTTGTTTTTTGGTTGCTTTGGCATAACAGTAAACCTCCGTTCAAATATTTGACATCCGTTTTGTTTGGCTTTGGTGATACTGATAGAAGAAAGTTCCTTTATCAGTATCATAAAACCATTTTCCGTATCAGGATAAGTCCTGTTCTGCGATAAGCTGCATTGCCACACCGATTGAAATTTCTTTATAGGTGTTGTTATTGGCATCGATCATAAAGCAGATACAAGGTGTTGCACCATTATAAAGGTTGCTGAATATTATCCAGTCCACATCTTGACCCTTGACGGCTTTACCCTCAATTTTATATGCTGAACCTTCGTCATAACAAGCAAGGAATGTTCTTCCATAATTGCAGTTATAACTATCAAATTTGATGTTACTGAGAGTATCTTCAAGCTGCATTATTTTTTCAAGCTTGTTTCTTTCGTCAAGAAGATACTTTTCGTCTGCTTTTACCTTGCCCTCATAACCGAGAAACTGAGCGTACTTGTTAAGCATTTCATCATACATATTCATTTTAAAATTCCTCCATTTGTTATTGACTTTATTGGCGGTTACTGATATACTTTATTTAGTAACCGCCTTTTTGTTTCGGGGGTTGCTTTAGCTCTTGTGTTTGTTGGTAGCTTGCACAAGGGCTTTTTCTTTATCTCACAGTCAAACGCTCATAAGATGAAGCTTTAAGGAATGATGCGTAAATTGTAGGCTCTTTTTCCTGAAGTGCCTTGCTGTCAATGCGATTTGTTGTGACTGTTGCAAGGCTGCACTTGTATTCGCCGACTGTGAGCTTATCAGCTTCAAGAGTTCTCATTTCAGATTTAATGATCGTTTCAAGTTCTGAAATTCTTGCTTCAGCCTCTTCTTTAAGAAGTTTGAACTCTTTTAAGTTCCTTGATTACTGCGTGAAGTTCGTTATTACTCATAATGTGTAACCTTCTATAATGTTATAAGGCTTTGTGCCTTTGTAAAGGTTGTTTGGTGATGTCCTTTACTGTTCTTTATTGTAACACTAAAATTCGTGTGATTCAATTAGCACAATGCACGAATTTTAGTGTTATTTTTGTTAATTGCACACGAATATTAGTGCGAGAGGTGATCAATCAAATATTGATTTTACTGAACAAATATGATATAATAAAATAGGGGGGAGAAATTTTAAGTAAATAATAATATAGACAAGAAAATTTTTTCAGTATAAGAAAAAAGAAGGTGGTTTTTTGCCAATAATATATAAAGTTAATATTTTGTCAGAATTAAAAGAAAGAGGTTATTCGCCTTCAAGAATAAGGCAAGAAAAAATCATGAGTGAAAGCACATTGCAAAAATTTCGCAATAATGAAATGGTATCAATCGAAAATATATCAAGGCTTTGTGAAATTCTTGGTTGTCAACCAGCAGATTTAATTGAATATGTTTCAACTAAAAATAATCAAATTGTAAGTAAATAATAATATCAAGGAATAAAATCAAAGAGCCTATAAAATCAAAATAAAAGTTTTTATTATAAGTTATAAGTGTTTTGAAAACTATAAATCTAAAGGAGGTGTTAAAAACACATATAAAAAATTTGTAAACAGTACCACCCCGACATTCACGGCGCAGCAACCGAGGAGATAATGAAACAGATCAATGCAGAGTATAAAACAGCTTTTGAGCGTTTCAAAAACATTCAAGAAGAAGTAGGTAATAAAACAGATACATATAATTCAAACAAGGAAACAAGCGAAACAGCAGCAGAATTTATTGAAATAATAAATAAGCTTGTGCTTTGTGAAGGCTTAAATATTGACCTTTGTGGTCGTTGGATATGGCTGACTGGCAACACTTACCCATACAAAGACATTATAAAGAGCCTCAATTTCAGATGGGCAAGCAAGAAAAAGTGCTGGTATTGGCACAAGGATGAAGATGCCTGCAAAAGCCGTAGAAACATGAGCCTTGATGATATAAAAAATAAATATGGCTGTGAAACATTCAAGGGTATGGCATCACCAAGGCTTGCAACAGCATAAAAAATAAAGGGTATAGCCTGAAAAAATGGTTATACCCTTTATTTCTTTATGTAAAATATAAAGAAGTTAAGCAGAATTTAATTTTATAGTTTAACTTTTTGAAATTGTTTCGGAACTGGAGAAAATAATAATATAAGCAGAAAAACAATGCTCATATATCAAATATACGGCATATTTCAGCGACTTTTCAATATAGCAATATAGTTGATGCTTCTGTTCTCAATGCTCTTATATGGCGTTTCTGATTGATTATAACGTGTTTGATGAGCGTTATAATAATTGAAAGGAAGATATAAAAATAACGTTGTGAACAATGATATTCTGACAGATATTATAGAATCACGATCATCGTTATTACAATTAAAGTAAATAATAAAAATGATGTGATAACCTGTTCAGAGTATTATATAATTGTTTGATGCTGATTACAAATGCTTGATATGCTTTGTTATTGTGTGAAATCGGTTATAATTATAGAATATCTTTTATAATCAATAGGGTATCTGGGGAATAGTTTACATTTCAAAAGCCTACTGGTTTGGTGGAGATGGGTATAGTAGTTCTATTCTACTCACAAGTGAAAATTGGGGCATCGAAGCAAAAGAACTTGACAATTTACTGCAATAGCGGTATAATTGGAGTAAGAAAACAAAGGAATGATCGAATGACGATTGACGAATTGCCTGATATAGTTTATCATGGAACAATTTCTATACATAAGGATAGTTTAATTTTAGGAATTGATATTACAAAAGGTTATCACTCAACAGATTTTGGACAAGGCTTTTATACAACAAGCAACTATGAACAAGCAAAAGCTCTTTCTATTGATAAGACAAATATATATAATGCCCGTCATTTAAAAAGTGCTGACGCTGATCCAATGATAATCAAATATAGTTTAGATAAAGCTATTTTGAAGAAATATAGAGGATTGATTTTTGATGATCCTAATGAAAAATGGAAAGAATTTATTTATAATAACAGAGTCGGAGGAGATTTTTTAATATCTGAATATTATAATAAAAATGGGAAATTTCATTATGTTTATGGGTGCGTTGCTGATTCAAAAATAACTGATATGACAAAAGAGATCAGAAAAAATATTATTGATTACGGCGAATATTTTGATAGGTTAAAACCATTAAAGAAAAATGAATATAATCAATTATCATTTCATTCAAATGAAATAGTCAAAGCATTGAATGTTATAAGCATTGAATTTTTAGAAGGGAAGGTGCTATTAGTATGATAAATAAAACTATGATGTATGTTATTGAAACCGTTAGTGAAGTGTATAATATTGAAATGGAGAAAGCAAAAGAAATTGTTACTAATTCATTTTTTCCTGAAATTCTTAAAGAAATGCCTGATTACGTTCAACATTATGATGCTGAATACTGGGCAGCAGAAATAATGAATGATATTATGGCAAGATAACAAAACATATTGACTTAAACGCTGTCTGAAATTCGGACGGCGTTTTTGTTTACAATGCCTATTGTATTAGATGTATGCTTATGATAGAATATACTTGTGCAAGTATTGCTACGATTATAGCAAAAGGTTATAATATACTTGTGGTAGTATATTTGTTTTGATACTTGCGTAACTATATTATATACTTGTGCAACTATAAATATATACTTGCGTAACTATTGTAAAGCTGGGAGCAGAATTATTATGGGAAAATCTCAAACAACAGCAAAGAATAAATATAATGCAAAATCATATGACAGGATATCTGTTACAGTCAAAAAAGGTGTGAAAGATGAATGGAAGTCTGAAGCTGAAAAGCAAGGATTAAGTCTTAATGCCTTTATTGAACAAGCAGTAAGTCAGATGATGACTGTTGCTGATGACAGTCACACTATTGAAAATACACCTGCTTTTGATGAAGATACAGAGGTATCAAGTGATACAGAGCAGAATGTTCAAGAGCTTTCGGAAACGGATATTCTTAATAATGCTTTTATGAAAATAGCGGAAAGTTGTCAGAAATTATTATCTGCTCATCTCGATCTTATTGAATTGTTTCCCTATGATGAAAATAACGAAGATGATGATAATGGTGAAATAAAATCGCCGTATAATGAGACAATAAAAAGATATTTACTTGGTTTGATAGATTATGACATTAATAAAATTTGGAGATTTTGCAATAGTAACGGTTTGAAAAAGGATATCAAAAAGAAATTAGATGATATAAGCGATGATATAAGTGATTTTAATAGTCACATTGCAACAAATGATTTAGAGGAATATTTGATAGAATTTAATGAAATGATGGGGATATCAGATAGATAGTTGCATAAGTATAACGTATTTTCATAATTAAAACCAGTCCCCTAAATTCAAGGGAGTGGTTGACAAGCTCAAATACCGAAACGGTAGTTGAGATATAAAGATGACTCCCTAAAACAGGGCTACATCTATAATAAAACAGTTTGTCCACGGTGGACAAACTAAGTCGATAACGTTTTGTTATTGAGATAGAACGGATGAAGTCTCGATTTAGGACTACAAAAGATTTTCGGGTCATTAAAATGATGACTGACTAATTGTTTCACACTATGTTAAACTGATTGGCATTTGTGGTACAAGGGGTTTTAGGTGGGGGTGATAATAAAGAGTCTTATTCTATCACCCCTACAAAAACCCCCTAATGTAAAATTATGCTTTCAGATACCTTATTTACATACATTACATACTGGGGGATATGTTTACAATTCAAAAATATTAAGTCCCTATATATAAGGTATAGGGTAAAATATAAGTCTGTCCGAAAAACAGACGTACCTAATCAATGTTGTGGTTTGCAAATTCAAAGGAGTGAACAAAATGTTCACCCCTTAATGACTTTATTTCAGAAGGACGAAATTCGTCCCTTTGGCTTAGTCCTAAAAACGGACGAAGCAAGCGTTAAAGCTTTAATTTAAAACTTTTGCTCCTATTGTGTCCATTGTGGACACATTTTTTGTGACAACGAAATTCGTCGGCTCAACTGTACGAAAAACGTACGGTTGGAATAAAGTTTGTGTGGACGAAATTCATACGCACAAAATCAAAGAAAAATATCTATAAATTTAATCCTATGTATAATCAGGTCAAATTATATTATCAAATACAATGATGTTAAAATACAAAGATGTACTTCTTTTGAAATTGGATAAAAAGACATATTATATAGAAATACTCAAATCTGAACACGATACAGACGCTTTGATGCTTTTATAGGTGAAATTATACTACTATTAACATAGTGCCTAAAATACTATTTATATAGCGGAACTAATCTATAAATTTTTTAGTAAATGGTCTTGACAAATTTCAAAAATGTGATACAATATATATTGGTTAGAAAATTAACCGTATTTAGATTAATTAATGAGCGTGATGATAATATGTTGGGACTGGAATATATCAGAACAACCTTCGAGGATACTACAGTAACCCTTGCAAATAAATTGGGAATATCAAATGTGAACATTTCTCAATGGGAAAATGGTAAGAAGCCTATCCCTGAAAAGAGGCTTGAAGAATTACATTCGTTATATAATATTCCAAAAGAATATTTCACAAAAGAACTGACCCCACTTGAGCAGTTAAAGGTTCAATGGGTTAAAGCAAAAAAAGAGTATGATGCGTCATTTATTGTGGAGGATGTTCCTATAGAGTTTGATGAAAATGGAGAACCAACTGAATATGCAAATGTTCCCTGTTGTGATGAGGGATTAGGAATTTATTTGAGAGAAATTGAGGCTGACATTAAGGTTGAAAAGGCAATTGAATATGTACGATCAACTATTAAAGAATCAGGTCAAGATTTTAGTGAGAACTATAACGAAATAGACTATGCAGATGATAAAGAAAAAAGGGCGAATCTTATCCATAAGTTTGTTTCACTTATGAAAACCAACGATACAATTTTTTTAGCGTATATTCTCAGAGCCGTTGAACTTTCTGAAGATGATGCTGAAGACTGGGGTGAAAATCCATATCTTGACAGAAATGGACTAACTAAAAAGATAGCTACTGTTATTAAAGAATGGAAAGATGCCGAAAAGAAACGTAAGGAAGCCGAATATCAAGAATACAAAGAATTATTTGGTGTAGATAATGGTGAATGATTTATATTATGCAATTGTAACAAGCAAATAGGTACTATTTTGTACCAAACGCAGAAAATAATAGAAATTATGCAAATTCACTCAATAATAAGCAAAAATCAAAAAATGCTTAAAATTTCGCTTGAAAAGATTTTAAAAACAATATATAATAGAGTCATCTTAATAAAAAAGAGCCTCACTCGCCAAAAGTGAAGCCCTTGCATATGTAATCTCAACGGACACGCCAATGTCTATTGAGTGGTCTGTATCAGCGCCAACTGATACGACCGAAAAATATGTATTAAGATTGTCAACATCATTGACGATGTAAAACAACCTCTCACTACAAGGTTATTTTAACATAAAGATGTAGAAATGTCAAGGTGTTGACAGGAAAGCTATACCATTTTTATGGATATGGCTTACTTGTTGACACCTTTTTTGCATCTATTTGACTTTATTAAGCTAAAGTAAGTGATAGGAGATGAAACCGATGTAATAGTATCAAACGATGAAATTTATCAAAAAGAAAGGATCGACATAAAATGAGTATCAAAGAACAGATACGGGCAATTATGAAAGATGTTAAAGGTGACTTTGTAAAAGACAGTTTTATGAAAGACACCTACTTTCAAATAAGAGATCTGGACGGAACGAACATTTACTATATTATTTATCGCTGGTGGGACAAGCTTGCCAACGGTAAAGTTAAATTTGACGATGTAGTAAATGGTGAAGGAACTGTATTTATTGCAAGAAATTGAGAGGAGAAAATAATGAACAAGAACACATTTGCACGTTTGATTCAGCGTTGTGACAGAAGTCATATTGGAAATATGGCACTTGAAAAGGACGGAAAGCTTATACCATTGAGAAAGATCACCATTTCAAAGGACAGCAAGAAAATTCATTTCATTGCAGTAGATGAAAAGGACACCTGCTGCTATTACAGAAATCAGTTCACACAGTTGGAAACGCTCGCTACGATTCATGAAGGGTATCAATGGAGTTTTATAATTTCTGTAAATACAGATGAGTGCTTAAAACTGCATCTCAGTATGGAAGATGGGTATTCACCCTATGCTTACACCGATGATGTGATAAGAAATTATAAAGATGTATCAAATTCAATTCCGAAGCATCTGGTAGAATACAAGGGAAAAACTGTACTTATAAAGCATCGTTCTGATACAGCTATGTATCGTGTTTTCAGCGAAGAAGAGGACGGAAATGCTTATCCCGTGACGGATAATTTTATCATTCCAGATTTTGACTATTCTGTTTACTATGATGGAACTGCACCAAACATTCCTTGTGTTCGTATGCACAGCAACAGCAATAAAGATTTATTTGCCTGTGCAATGGGTGTTTGTCTTATCACAAGAAAAACGATATATACTGCTGACGGAGAATATGAGCTTGAGGTCATGTAAAGAAAGCGTGATAATATGAATTTGGAACAGCTTAATAAATATAGTATATATGCAAATGAAAAGTATTTGTCAGAACTGTATAACGGAAAAATATCAAAAATATCCAAGAAAGCATATTTCAGAAAATGTGCTGTTCTTACAAGGTTGATCGCACAATACACCATTGAAGAATACAACGAGGCAGATTTTGAGTATAACAAGTCAAGACGTATGAGAGAGCGTTTCAATCATCAGGGTGTAAAAATCACAACTCTTGACAAAATGACAGAACTTTTGAATAAGAAATGCAAGTTTATAAAAAGTGTTCTTGCCTTACTTGGAAGATTACTTTGTACCAGTTTAGACGGCTGGCAAAACTCTGGTGCAACATACAATGACTTATACAATTTCTGCTGTTGTTCTGAAAAGACTATATCGGAAATGAAAAAGGATATTGATGAGGGAACAACAGAGTTTTCAAAGCTGATCTGCATACATTATCCCGATGATAAAAACAAGGGTGACTTTGTGGATATAACAAAATATGCACCCATTACACACGCTGTTAAGGAATATTTTCTTGAAGAATTGCAAAATGCCTGCAAAAACAGAGAAACAAAGTTAAAAGTCCGTGATAAGCTGCTTGAAATGTTTCCTGAGCTCAATGATTGCATTTTGACAGAACATACAGATGAGTATGGGGACACATTTTATATGTATTCAGATGGTTCAATTATCTATTAAGGTATTGGAGTAAATGATTGCACCCCTTTTGGTACTTTTGTAGGCTAAAATAATTTGAATATACTATATATAATGTAAAGGAGAAGATAAAAATGAACATAACGCTCAAAAATCTAAACAGACTTTTGATGCAGAATCTTATCAATTACTATGAAGAGAGTATTTCGCACAATATCTATATCAAAAATAGTCTTGCTATTTCCCGTCTTATGGCACAAAAAGCAGCAGAGGTCTATTGCCAAAGCACAGATGAGCATAACAGACTCAGACGTATGAATCAACGATTTGTTAAGCAGGGCGTGACTATTGCACCGATACAAAAACAGCTTGAAATGCTGGAAGAAAAGAAAAATTTGTCCAAAGAACTTATGGGAATGATCGGAAATATACTTATTGATTCGCTTGATGAATGGCAGGAACATGGGGCAGAATACGAAGATTTGTTTAATTTCTGCGGTTGTTCTCAAAAAGTTATTGATAAAATGGAAAAGGATATAGCCGATGGCTACACAAAATTTTCTGATTTGGTCTGCAAGAATTATTCTGATTATAAAGGCAAGCGTAAACATACGGATCGTAACGAGCATTCCCCTATTACTTGCGCTGTAACGGAATATATGAAAAACCCTGACAATGAAATCACGGATATATTTTTCGAGCCGTCAGACAGAGATAATGCAAGGCATCAAATGTCAGAACTTCTTTCAAGCATAATAAGCTGTGGATTAGGGGAAGCTGTTGATTTTGAGGTTGTTCCCATTGACACAGATTTTTATGAATAAGGTGGTGATTTATGGTGGGTATAAGGGATAGTCCGAGTATGAGATATAAGTAGATAATAAGATTTAAATGGGAAGGATGAATATACTATAATATGAACGAAGTTATGACAAAAGACAAGAATTACAAAAATACAAAGAATTATACACCAGTATTTAAACTTCACCTTGCAGGTTGGCTTATGACACAAGGATTTGTGCTGATCTACTGCAAACAGCACGAATACACAAATGGCAGAATGGTATATTATTTTATGTCAAGTGATAAACTCGATAATGCAATAAAGCAATATTCTATTAACGGATATCACCTTTAATAAGAATAGAGGTGACTTCCGTGGAGAACAAAAGGTATATTTCAGATGAAATTTCATCAAAAGAGATTGAAAAGTGGAATAATGGCGATGTAGTGATTATATCGGCAGGTTGCGGAGCAGGCAAAAGTTATTTTATAAAAAATATTCTTTATGATAGAGCCAAACAGGAAAATAAAAAAATTCTTATGCTTATCCATAGGACAAACTGTGTAAATCAGTTTCAGATGGAAATTGAAAATGATAACAAGACAGATGTGATCGATATAAAAACATATCAAGCTGTTGAGGCACGAATTATAAAGAATGGAAATTATTCATTCGTTGACTATTCTTATATAGTATCAGATGAATTTCATTACTTTGTGGAAGATTCGGGGTTTAACTGCTACACGGACATTTCTTTTAATGCCATAATGTGTTGTGATACAGCAGTAAAGATTTTTATGTCGGCAACTGGAGAAACAATGCTTCAAATCATTGATAAATTCAATGACAGAAAAAAACGAACTCACTTTTATAGCCTTGAAGCAGATTATTCCCATCTTTGCAGTTTAATTTTCTTTTATCAAGATGATACCATTAAATCAATAGCATACAAATTAAAGAAAGCTGGCAAAAAGGCAATATTCTTTATTCAGTCTGTTGAAGATGCTCATAGGTTATATAAGGAATTCAAAGATATATCCTTATTTCTTTGCGGTAAAAATTCTAATTCTGGCAAAAGGTGTTATCAAGATGTTGATGAGGCAAAGATAGAAAAAATGCTTATTAATCAACGTTTTGATGAACAATTTCTGATAACAACAAGTTGCTTTGATGCAGGGGCAAACATTATAGACACAGACCTACATACAGTAATTATTGATATGAAGAATGTTAGCTCACTAATCCAATGCCTTGGTAGAAAGTGAAGCACGGGTAAAGATGATAAACTCAATGTGTTCATAAAAGCAGTATCAAACAGGCAATTAGGCGGACTTCGTACTAAAAGCGTTGAAAGTTTAAAGAGAGCGGACTTCCTTTTAAAATATGGCACAAGAAAATATGTAGAAGAATATCCTCGTAATGATAATTTCAGCAAATTCTACACATCTGCTATATATGATGAACCTATGTCCAAAAGGAACAAGAACACCTGTACTAAAAAGGTCAATTTGATGATCTATGAGAAATATAAGCTTGATATTATACAATGTGATGATATGAAAAGATTGGGTTATGCTCAGTACATTGCAAATATTCTACGTTTCGGAAACGGATTCGGCAGATATTATAGGTTCTATGAGGAAGGCAATTTGCGTGATTTTCTTGAAATGCTTGCTTCTAATGAAACTGTTATGTTCACAGCAGAAGATAAAAAGCCATTTATTGAAAAAATGAATGTGAAACATGACGGACATTTACTAGAAAGCAGGAATAGCCTTAATGCAGCATTACTTGAAAAGAAATATCCCTATCAGATTGAGGAATTTGATACTACTTGTAATGGTAAAAGAAATCGTCACGCTTGGAAAATAGTCAGAAAGTAATAAGTAATTACTACAAATTGGACAATTTCAACGTAAAGCATATATATTAAGCTTTACGAACATTTTGTCCATACACAAGTTTTTCTGAGAGAATAAAATTATTTCTTCGTTCTTGTGCAAACAAGAACGAAAATCGTTACCCGAAGCTTGCGAGGGTAACGTCTAAAGAAAGGATGTGTACAATGAACAAGAAAGATTACAACGAAAAGTGTAAATCTTCTATACAGAAACATAAGATTGATTTTGATATGTTGATACAGTCATACGCAAACTTGAATAAACAAGTCGGCAAATACGCTTATTTGAAAAAGAAGTTTGAACACAGTGGGATTCTTAACGAAAGCAATATACACGAATTTAACACAGCTATTCAGAAAAGAAATGTTATTGAACAGGTTATTAAATCGGTGTATAAACTTTCTGTTGATGATATCAAAAGTGGCATTAAGGATATATCTGTACTTATTTCACAGAGTTGTTGTGATGAACTTGTAAAGTTGATAAACACTAATGATTTTGAAATAGTATCTTGAATAGTAGGCGCAGCTTTGCTACGCAAAACTGCGATTTTCTTGCTTGCGCAAGAAGAATTAACTTTTTAATGATTTAATTGAGTTTTAATTTTAAAAACAAGGTGGTAATTTTTGAGGTTTTTTAAAAAAATTTTTGAATAGCCATAATAAAAAGGAAGTGATAATTACGGAATTAATAGACGTTTTCAAGGAATACAGAAACGGAAACAGTAATATTTTCAATAGTCTGTATTCAGATAAAGTGAAATATATTTATAGTGATGGTATGAAAGAATATGATGAATGTCATTTTGTTATTTTGGATGAAAGTGCAGCAAAGGTTACAAATAACGTCTACCGACTGTTTACCCAGTACGGAACTTTAATTGAACAAGGAAAGTATTTCAAACAGGTTTATAATGGTTCAAAGGACGATTTTCAAAAAGATGCGATAATGATTTTGCTGGAGATATTCAGAGATAAAAGCTTTGATGCTGAAACAACTAAAGACATTTGCGGAAAATTAAAGCATAGATTGAAAAAATATATAAATGATACTATCAAGACCTCTGTTTACTCAATAAGTGATATATATTCAGATGAGAATGACGATGAATGTTCGTATTTTGACTTGGAATATATTGGTGAAATGCCTCGTTTCGATTACAGCGAAAAAAATGAAGGCTACATAGGCGAGATAAAAGAACTTATGGAAATACAGAAACACTATAATGTAACGGACTTGTGTTCACCAAATGCAACGGCACAAAGAGAAATAATTGACCTTATAAAAAGTAAATACAAGTACAGATACTATTCGGAAGATGATTGTTATGACTTGCCAAAAGATATTGAAATGATATCATTCTATCAGCTTAAATATAGAAAAGAAATTTCGCAGCAACAATACTCATCTGTATTAGATGAATTGTTTAAGATAATGTGCGACTGCACAAGCGATCTGAAGGGTTTAAACATAACGAGAAAACAGTATAAAGATGCAAAACAAAGGGGCGATATTTATAGTAATACACAGAGTAACAACATATCAGTTAAATAGTATGGTTATTCTTGCAAACCAACTTATTGATTATATTCCCGAAGAAGTTAAGGGTGACAGATACTATGATACCATTTCCGAGGATAATATATTTGAGATATGCAGCAGGAACAAAGAGTTGAAACAAAATATTCTTAACAAATCGCAGTTACAGCTTGATGAATATACAGATACACTTAACGTTATAGGGTATATGCTGTTCGATCACTGCAAGGAAAAAGTAATATACTATTACAATAGCTTTATGGAGAAATATAAAGGCTATGAATTTGATGCTGACAATGTTCTTGATATGATGCTTGGAAAAGAAGTAAAGCAAAAATTCACGTTATGGGGTCTGAAATATAGGTCAGATGGCTTTCATTTGCTTGAATTTAAAAGCAAGAATAATGACATAGTTGCATTTAACGGTTCTTGCGGAGATATAAAATTTGAGCAGGTCATTTGTGTACAGATAGGCAACGCAAAGCTGTTTGTATCTGACTTGGATAAAAAGGTATATTGCCGTTCTGCTGACAAGGAAATATTCTATATCAAGGAAATCAAGCACAAATATAAAAATTTCGGTAGGGTTGCTTAAAATATGGGAAAAGCTGTTGTTTTTATATATAGATAAATAGAAACAGAATTTCAAAACAGTTTTGTTTCTTTAATTGCGAATGGTGGTATTTAACATTCGCAACCGCCTATGTTTGGAACTGCATAGGCGATAACACGCTGAAAACTGCATGAAGTCAACGGCGTGACCACTTTTAAAGAGTTTGATGCTGGCTGAATTACTGGGTGAAAATGAAAGCGTATATCTTATCGGGAAGGATAAGCTCTGTAGTGTTCACAAACCTCTCCCTTATGCCATAGCGTATTCTGGTATATGCGTTGACGTGAACGCAATATATAAGTTTTAGCCATTAAACATCACCCCGTAAATTCAGCACTACTAACAGACTTCATTAAGAGAAAAAATAGAAGATGTAATATGGATTAGCTCTAAATTGAAAGCCCATATAGACCTTAATATTACATGATGGCACATTTTAATAAATTTGTCAAGAGTTTTTTGGAGGTAAATTCAAATGGGGAAGTTGTAAAATAAAATGACACAAAAAAGAAGACTCAA
>UMDR01065237.1_pt1 | contig 57885 bp, 44 predicted proteins | sample 1964541 | NCBI WGS metagenome assembly UMDR01 (sample SAMEA4835999, study PRJEB28245) | human gut metagenome | biome: gut microbiome; material: fecal sample | place: Denmark | collected 2008 | reverse complement strand
AAATCGACATGGCGGAGCCAGATCCCAGCCTTCCGCAAATCAACATGGCGGAATCAAATTCCACGCTCCCGCAAATTGACATGATGGAGCCAGATCCCGGCCTTCCGCAAATCGACATGGCGGAACCAAAGCACGATTCTGCCCTCACAGCGGAACCGGAAGCAGAAACATCCGACGCACAGGATCTGTCTAAAACATCCGACGCGCAGGATCAGAAGAAAGGGGATGAAACGCTCCACGAATTTTACAACAGCTATATTGTGCAGATTTCCGCCGACGGCACAGTGACAGTCACAGCCTACGAAAACGCTGCCTATACAGAAGAGGAAATTACTGCTATCGCACAGGAGTTGCTTGCGTCCGGCGAGCAGGAAGGAATGTATAAAGATCTTCGGTTTCTTGTAAAAACGCTCCCGGACAAAAAAGAAATTGTTTTTCTGAAAAGTCTTGCGCAGAGCCGTTTTCTTGCTTCTTTTGTGCGCTCTCTGACGCTGTGCCTTTTTCTGATGGTGCTGTTCTTTCTGGCGGCGCGAATACTCTCGCGCAGAATTGTGCTGCCTGTCAGGGACGCATTTAATAAGCAAAAACAATTTATATCAGACGCAAGTCATGAGCTGAAAACACCGATCACGGTAATTAATGCAAATATTGATCTTCTTCGCACAGAAATCGGGGAAAATAAATGGATGGATTATATTGAAGCGGAGGGGCAGCGCATGACCGCACTTATCACAAATCTTCTGACGCTTTCCCGTATAAGCTCCGAGGAATCGACAGTCGGAGATAGCGCACACTTTTGTGAATTTGACCTGAGCAGCGCGCTGCTTGGCACGGCGCTGTCATTTGAGAGCCTTGCGTTTGAGCACGGCATCTCCTATGACGTCGCCATCGCGGAAAATCTTTGCTGCACAGGCTGCGAGACAGAAATCCGCCAGCTTGCCGCTATTTTGCTGGACAACGCCATGAAGTACACCTCCCCGAACGGCAGCGTGCGAATCACCCTGCAGAGCTGCACGGTCTCGGAGGGACGCAGCCTCACCCTCAGACGCCGCCCCCGGCGCATTGCGCTTCTGGAGGTTTCCAACACCGGCGCAGAAATCCCCAGAGAAGAGCTGGAGAAAATTTTTGACCGTTTTTACCGCACCGATAAATCACGAAACCGCGCGAGCGGCGGCTTCGGGCTTGGACTTGCGATCGCAAAATCCATCGCTGAAAAGCATGGCGGTGAAATTCTTGTGGAAAGCCGCGGCGGATGGACAACCTTTTCCGCCAGAATCCCTCTCTGAACACGATCCGGCTGATTCTATATCTCCGGCGACGTTCACAGACTGCCTTTTGGGAAGAAAATTTCACTATGCTCAAAAACTACAGGATCGGCTCAATGACTGCCCGGAAATATCGGTCTAATTCCTCTGGCGTTTGCTTCATTCGGCCTTTAATCCACCACAGCACCATTTCTACAAAGCTGCCGGAAATATGGTTGACTAGAAAGTCCTGCGGAATATTCGTATTGTTTTTCCTGTTTTGATTGACAAACTGATCTTGTATCAATTCGTTTAAGCTGTCTTTAAAATACCGCAGGAAAAGTTCGCTGCTTTCGCAGGAAAGCAATTCGAGGATATTATTTTCATCTTCCTGCAGGTGATGTAATAAATGACAGAATACAGACTCCGGCGCATTTCTGTCGGAATATAATCCGTGCGTGTGGGTGCGATCCATTGCGCTGCTGATAATATGGCCGAAAAGTTCTTCACATAAGGCTTTCAGCAGATCGTCTTTTGTTTCAAAGTGTGCATAAAATGTTGTCCGGCCAACATTTGCAGTATCAATAATTTCCTGTACCGTAATTTTGTTATAGCTTTTTTCCGCCAGGAGCGTACTGAATGCAGAAAAAATAGCTGCCCTTGTTTTCTGCTGTCGTCTGTCCATTTCTTAAATAGCTACCTCTTTCCGTACAATTTTTCAAAAATGTTCCATACGAAACACGGGGACAATATTATCCGTTGTATTTCATTTGTTCCCTGCTTACAATAAAAGAGAACAAAGTGTTCGTTATTGAATTTATTGTACGGCAGCTGCAGGCAAGTGTCAAGCAGGTTCGCTATGGATCGGAGGAATTATGATGTTAAAGAAGCTCAATAATTTTCTGGCGGGATGGCCTATGACAATGATCGGCGGCGTCTTTTTAATTTTCAGCTTTGTCCTGCCAAAAGCAGGCGTAAACCTGCCTGTTGCCCCCGCATGGGCGACCATTATCATAAGCGGCATACCGCTTTTGTATCTGGCAATATGGCGAATGATCCACAATCCCGGTATCAGCAAAATATCATCTGCTCTTTTGATTTGCATCGCCATGTTCGCCGCTATTGCAATCGGAGATTTGTTTGCGGCAGGAGAAGTTGTGTTCATTATGGCAGTCGGCGCGCTTTTGGAGGAAGCCACAACCAACCGGGCAAAAAAGGCCTCAAAAAGCTGATTCGTCTTGCGCCGACAAAGGGACGCAAGCTAAATGACGGGAAAGAAGAAATGATACCGGCAGAGGAAATCCGGCAGGGAGATCTGCTGCGTATTCTGCCCGGCGAAACGATCCCGGTTGACGGAACGATCATAAATGGCGAAACCTCGGTTGACCAGTCTATTATGACAGGAGAATCCCTTCCGGTGGACAAAGGTGTGGGGGAAGAAGTGTTTTGCGGTACCATCAACCGCTTTGGTTCGATTGATATTTCGGCAACAAAAGTGGGAGAAAACAGTTCTTTGCAAACAATGATCCGCATGGTGCAGGACGCAGAGAATAAACAGGCTCCCATGCAGAGAATCGCCGACAGGGCTGCAAGCTGGCTGGTTCCTGTTGCCCTGCTTATCGCAATTTGGGCCTATGTATTCACCGGGAATATTATTACCGCAGTCACCGTGTTAGTTGTGTTCTGCCCCTGCGCCCTTGTATTGGCAACGCCTACCGCAATCATGGCAGCAATCGGTCAGGCAACAAAACATGGTGTGATCATCAAGTCCGGAGAGGCCCTTGAAAAAATGGGAAAGGTGGATACGATTGCTTTTGATAAAACCGGTACTTTAACCTATGGCCGCTTAGATGTCAGCGATATAATTTCTTTTGATGAGGCGATCAGTGAAACAGACTTGCTTTCTCTGGCCGCTTCCGCTGAAGCCAAAAGCGAGCACCCGCTGGGAAAAGCGATTGTTGCATATGCAAAGGCGAAAGAAATTCCATTGGCAGAATCAACTGCTTTCAGCATGACTGCCGGCAAAGGGATTTTTGCAGAGATAGACAACCACAGGCTGCTTTGCGGCAATGAAAAATATCTCACCGAAAGTGGTGTTTCGATTGATACCAGGGTTCATTTCGCATTGGAACGGCTGCGTACACAGGGAAAGGCTTCTATTCTTGTAGCGGAAGGCCAAAAAAGTATCGGTGTTATCGCACTTTCTGATGTGCTGCGTCCGGAAGCGAAAGACATGGTTTCCCGTCTTTCGGATATGCACATCCGTACTGTTTTGCTTACCGGCGATCATCAAAAAACGGCTGATTATTTTGCACAGCAGGTTGGTATCTCTGAAGTCCGGGCAGAACTTTTGCCGGAAGAAAAAGTGCAGAGCATTGAGAAATTGCAGGCAGAAAATCACAGGGTCTGCATGATCGGCGACGGTGTCAACGATGCGCCGGCTTTGAAAACCGCCGATGTAAGCGTGGCTATGGGAAGCATGGGAAGCGACATTGCCGTTGACGCCGCGGAAGTTGCCCTGATGAGTGATGACATTTCAAAAATTCCGTATTTGAAGCGGCTGTCTAATGCAACGGTTAAGACCATCAAAGCCAGCATTACCCTGTCTATGTGTATTAACTTTGTGGCGATCGTGCTGTCGCTCATGGAAGTATTAACACCCACCACCGGAGCGCTGGTACACAACGCCGGTTCCTGTTTCGTTGTGCTGATCGCTGCGCTGCTTTATGACAGGAAATTCGAATAAAAAGATTCAGATGGAAATAGGAATTGACGATGAACAATTTTCCGTCACAAAAGGAGAGAGTATACGATTCAGGGGTGATACGATTCACTCTTATCGAAATGCCGGAGCCGAAACCACGATTCTGCACATGATCCTGTATAATCCCTGAAAGGTCACCATATACAACAGGGGCCGCGATCTGCAGGAAATAGATCTCGCCCCCTGTATCTGCTTTTCTCAACATATAGAAATTTCTGCATAAGAAAATCCCTAAAAGATTACTCTCTCAGGGCTTACTACTATTCATACTATATGACGCATTACTTTATGTATTGCAGATCTCCATTTCTTAACATTTGAAATTTTCCATCATATAGATCATCAAGCACCTGCTGTATAGGCACTCTTATACGTTGATGTCCTGATGCAGACCAAACCCTATACTCCGTCTGATTCTTCAAAAAGGCAGACAACCTATTGTAATATTCCTGCATTTCGGATTTGTCATGCCCCATCTTCATCAACTTATAAAAAACTCCTAAAATACTAATACAATGAACAGGCTTTGTTAAACCGGCTATACTTCGCCTTGCTCTGAAATCGTCAGAACAAAATACATATACCCGATTACTATGAATAATCTCCATCATTTGGATTAGTACGTAGGTCTTTTTCTCTCCCAAACCATTCTGAGAAGGAACACCATCATCGCATGTTTTTAATACTGCAAGAAATATTTCCACATCTTCCAAATTATCTATATCACTCATCGAGCCATAGTATTTTTCGAAAAATCCAGTATTAAATGTATCACAACTTATCTGTAACAATGTTAGATACATACTTGTTGCAGATGTGCCATATATTTTTCCAAGTTCTGTTACTATGTCACGGTCTGAATATATTTTACTGTTCCGCTCTGAATTTTATCTTCGAGCCATGGGTTCGGATCAGGAACCACTTCGTGTCTGGTCAGTTCCTCTTTAATCATTTCGTGACAGAAAAACTCATAATCCGTAAACTCTATTACAAAATCTGTTAAGGTGTGGTTCGCTGCATTTCTTGCTACATGCGATTTGTACAAAAAGTCCGTATCCAGCAAGGCATATTTCTTGTCAACTCCCATAGACATTACCTCACTGTTTTCTTAAACGTTTTACAATTTCATCTAATCTGATCTTATCACTCTCTAATCGTTCATCACGAACTGCTTCAAATTGTTCAACATCGTACATAAGCTCTGATAAACTCCCAAATCTAATGAAATTATTAGGAATTTCCTGCCATCTTGCAGCTTTTCCTGTAAGCTCCATTTGTTTTTCAATTTCTGTCACATCAATCTGCAATAACATCCTTGCCGCCTTTATATCAATTTTATCCTCTTCAAAAAGCCGAAGCACTGCAGCCTTGTATGGAATTGCAAAAATATCCATTATTTTAAGCACTGTTTGTACAGAAATGTTCTTATAGGATAAATTATACACACCTGTCTGTTCATCAAGGCGGTCCTTTGGTGCCAATAAAATCGCAGCAAAAGCATTTGCTGCCATATCCTCAATTTCTTTTGCTTCCTCATCTATGGTATCAGATTCCAGGATTGAACCTGATTGTAACAAAACTGGATCGTTTTCTTCAAAATAACAATAAATATGATACAACTCATGTGCTGCTGCAAAGATTTGCTTCGATAATGGCAGAGATGAATTAATCATTACAAACATACGCCCCTGGCGAATAAATGTACATGCGCATAATTCCGCATCTCCAATTGGATATCTCAACATATCAAATGGCATATCGTGACGCGCCGCATAATTCTCCAACACATTAAAAATATCATCCTGGATAATATTGTTTTTATTATAAAGTGAATTGAAGCTTGTTGCACATTCACTTATTTTTATGTATTTTTTTCTGTCTCTAACAAACAGACTGTTATCCAAAACCCGGCACATAACTTTACGCCTCCCATGGCTTCATCATTTCCTCAGCATTTTCACGAGTACGTGCATAAAAACAAATAAGATCTGCAATCTCATCTGCAATTTTCAGTCCTTCTTTTGCTTCCCGAGATTCCACTTTACCCATAAATGCTTTTACTGCATTTGTTTCCGGAATAACCTCTGGAACCTTAACCAGACTTTCCATGGAAACATTAAGAAATTCTGATATTTTCTGCAGTTCAATAGCATTAATTATTCTTGCACCACTAAGCATCTTGCTTACAATCTGCTTAGACACCCCCAGATAACCTGCGAGGTCAACCTGCTTTTTTTCACTCTGCTTCATAATATTTATAATATTGTTACTGATAATCTCATTCATATTTACCATCACAGCTACCTCCAGCATAATTTAGAGTATTATTCTCCCTTATACACCTTCATTATATTCAGGAGGATTCCAGAAGTCAATATTTTCTTGACTTTTATCGTCTTTTCTCTTGATAGAGTTCTGTTTTTAGATACATTTCAAACGTTGTATCAACATTTCAAGTAATTTTGACTTTTTGCTCGCAACAAGGTCTTTCTGATTGCTCCTGTTGTCTGTCTCGTAGTTGTCCGAGTACCTTCCCAATGTCTCCATTAATACAGATAGAGCGTTCTCTGATTTCCGCTGGTGCGCAGGCTTCTCCATAATTGATGCAGGCATAGACCGCCTTTGGGCTCTCTGCCGTCATACGCCAGAAAGAAAATTTCACTATGCCGGGAGTATTGGCTCCAACCCCCAATTCAAGATAAAGTACTCTTAATCCTTCATGCCGGCGCACAAAATCTGAATATCTGCCCTGTGCGGCATACCAGCCTTCATCCTGCACAAAAGTATTATCGCAGCGCAAATTCATAGTCATTGGTTTTCCGCATACAGGACAATGAGGAACCAGTTCAGATGGAATCCGCATATTGTTTTGTTCTTTCAGCATTTGCAGAACAGTTTCTTTATTGTCGTATGTTTTTTCATGACATGGGTCGGAACATTGCCACAGCCCGTAATCTCCCTGGGTATAAAACAATCTCTTTTTGTCAAATCCCGCTTTCTGAAAACAATGATCCACGTTCGTTGTAAGCACGAAATAGTCCTTGTCTTTCACAGTTTCCAGCAATTTCTGATAAACCGGTTTTGGAATGTCTACATAACGGTTATAATAAATATGACGGCTCCACCATGCCCAATATTCCTCAGGAGAAGAATACGGGTAAAACCCGCCGGAATACATATCACGGATCCCATACTTTTCTGCAAAATCTCCAAAATATTTTTGGAAACGCTCCCCGCCGTAAGTAAATCCGGCCGAAGCGGAAAGACCGGAACCTGCCCCGATCAGCACTGCATCCGCCTGCCGAAACTCTATTTGTAATTGTTCAATCTGCTGTGAGTAGCTTTCTGTAGATTTCTTTGTCAAAATCTTTGAAAACACAAAATATCACCTCTTTTCAATTACCTGTTTCGGACAGATTTCCGCGCAACGCCCACAGTGCAGGCAGTGATTCTGAGCGATCACAACTGGTTTTTGGGAAATATCAATACATTTCTGTGGACAGACAGAGTAACATAACTTACAGCCGATACATCCCTCACCCACAAAATAGCCTCCCTGCTTCTTCTGAATATTTCCAACCACAAAGCTGTCCCGCGTCACACAGGAAGGATCGCTGATGTCAAAAAACTCCCCTTCCGCTTCATAAACCGCAAAAACCTCCAGCGCACTGCGGGTATCTTCCGGATAGATCTGCTGCATATAAGGATTCTTTTCAAAAATCTCATCCAGCTTTTCACTTCCTATATTGGTAACCTCTCCCCGCAATGAAATAGAATATTTATCCTTTGTGGCAGACAGGGAAATATATTTCTGCTTCATCAACTGTTCATAAAATGCCTTTCCTTTTGCTGTCAGGAAGTAGACTCCCTTGTCATCCCACAGCATCATATCAATCACACGGGTCTGCGGATGTCCGTCAGCGCCGATCGTTGCAATCACAGCAGAATGTATCTGCTCCACCAGTAATCTCAAATAATCTTTTGTCTGCATTTGAAGCACTCCTTTCAACGGTTCCCCTTCAGCACAGGTACCAGGCGCTTATAAACCATTATAGTAAACGCTCCGATCACCAGTCCCTTTAACAGGTTAAATGGAAAAGCATTATATAATACAACATCCAGTTTCGTATTAATAAACGGAATAAACATTCCGAAAGATTCAATGAGCTGATCCATTGGCATAAACCCTTCAAACATGGGAAGCAGGATAAAATAATTTGCAATCGCTGCCGTAATCCCCATGACTACACTCCCGACAATGCAGGAAACCACTGCTGTTTTTTTCGTTTTATGCCATTTATAGATAAGGCCCGCAGTCAGGACATAAGAGGAACCCATCAGAAAATTGGCAAGCTCTCCCACGCCTCCTGTAGAAGTTGATAACAACTGAAGGCCGTTTTTTACAAGTTCAATCATCACTCCGATAGACGGGCCAAATGCAAATGCCCCGATCAGAGCGGGAAAATCAGATAAATCCATTCTTGCGAAAGGCGGCGAAAGCGGCACCGGAAATTCCGCAAAAGCCATAATATACGATATTGCGGCAAGCATGGCCGTCATAGTGATTTTTCTTACTGCTGGTGTTGTATTCTGTTTTTTTACTGATAATGATATCGTTTTACTCATAATTCTCCTGTATGAGATATGATTGTGCTTAAGAGAAGATCCCCGCAGGTTCTTTTTCTGCGGGGCTTCTCCTGTCATATCTTCTTCCATCCGGACTATTACCGTCGGTAGTGGAATTTCTCCACATCAGCCGTTTATTTTCTTAAAATTCATAAGGCGGCTTGCCGGAAAAATCTGCGATCACACCATGCGGATCTTCCAGATAGAAAACCTCAAAAATCGGGTTATCCGCGGTCTGATACTGTCCCTTGACGATCGGGTTTGCGATGCACATTTCCTTTGCAGCCATGTTATTTTCAAATACCGCCTTGCCATGCAGACGAATCCATGCATAGGACGGACTGGAAACAGAAATCTCAATCTCAGGATTCTCCAGCATATCCTTGTAAACATCCTTTGTGTTGTTAGTGCAGAACCACAGCTTCCCGTCCATTTCTCCGGAAAACATGAACGGGCGGCATTTTGCTTTTCCATCACGTCCTACGGTTGCCAGATACTGAACCGGGTTCTCATTTAAAAATTCAATTACTTTCTTCATTGTACTTACCTCCAAATTGGTTTTATTTTGTTTGTTGGCTCTCGCCTTTGTTGATCATATTGTAGCAATCCTTCTCTTTTCTGTGAAGTACGCACAATATTGTGGTATAGTTACCAGCAGGAAACCATGCTTTCCCGAACTGTTTTTTCCTCTTTTCGTTCGGAATCGCTTGCTTTTCCTTCCTGATGCTCTTATAATAAAACCGTACCACCATTTCGTAAAGTAAGCACAATATTGTGCCATAGTTACCTATAAGATACCATGAAAGCGAGGAGTGTTTTATATGGAGACCCCAAAAGAAATTGCCAGTAAACCGGCAAAGACATTACCGGATTGTCCGGTGGAGACAACTTTAACCTTAATCAGTGATAAATGGAAAGTATTGATCCTGCGGGATTTATTGCCCGGAACCAAACGCTTCGGAGAATTAAAAAAATCCATCGGACACGTGTCGCAGAAGGTTCTGACTGCGCAGCTTCGCCAGATGGAAGAAAGCGGTCTGGTTATCCGTACCGTTTTCCCGGAAGTTCCTCCCCATGTAGAATACACACTGACAGAGCTTGGTTACAGTCTCAAGCCCATTTTGGATTCCATGTGGGATTGGGGCGAAAATTACAAAGCTAAAAATTCACAATAACCGGCATCCCCGGATTTTCCGGGTTCTCTTAACATACCAACTTATTTTTGATATGAATTAACCAAGGGCTCGACAGCAGAATCTGCCGTCAAGCCCCATCAATTATCATAAAAGATCTTTCAGTCTTTAAGCAGCCGCCTATAGATCTCATAATCCATGTCTTTGAAAACATTGAATACTACCGCCGGTCCGGTCTGATCTTTCTTCCGGCATTCTTTTACCGTCTGTACTGCTATTTCCGCCGCCAGCTCATTCGGAAAATGGAATTCTCCCGTTGAAATGCAGCAAAATGCAATGCTTTTCAATCCATTAGCATCTGCAAGCTCCATGCAGGAGCGGTAGCAATCCGCCAGTGATGCGCAGTCCGCATCGGTCACTCTTCCATAAATAACAGGTCCTACTGTATGCAGAACATAGCGGCACGGGAGATTGTACGCTTTTGTTATTTTTGCTTTTCCAACAGGCTCCGGCGTTTTCTGTGCCTCCATAATACGTGCGCACTCCAGGCGAAGCTGGATTCCTGCAGCGGAGTGGATCGCATTATCAATACAGCCGTGGCAGGGCACAAAGCAGCCAAGAAGAGCGCTGTTGGCGGCATTTACAATTCCATCCGTCTTTAGCGCTGTGATATCGCCCTGCCACAAATAAATTCCCTTTTGCACGGGGACGAAATCCGCCAGAGAAATGAGACGCTTTTTCTTTTGCTCCGCCTGCAGATAAGCATCCTGTATATCCAGGAAATCTTTTCCGATCGCTTTCGCAGGGCGGATATTCATGAGGGAGCGCAATAGTCTTTTCTGCTCCGTCTCTTCATCCGGCACCTCTATATTCTTCAAATCATCGTTTTCCTTTTTCAGATAATCTATAAGATAGATCAGCCTCTCCTGCTGTGTCATAACGTCCTCCTCACCGCTCCCTGCACACATCCACCCATCCGCAGCTCCGGGAATATTTCTCCAGCTCCGCGGGCGTCAGCTCGACCGCACTGTGCGCGTCGCCGCCTGCAGGATATACGATTTCAAAACGTTTCAGAGACACGTCCATGTATACCGGAACGTGTTCCCTGATCGCAAACGGGCAGACGCCGCCCGGCGCATGTCCGATATACTGCTCCACCAGGTCGCCCGGTATCATCTTCGCCTTCTGATGAAATTGTTCCTTAAACTTTTTGTTATCTATCTTTACATCGCCCGCTGTGATGATCAGGATCGCCTCATCTCCCAGCAAAAACGACATTGTTTTCGCGATCCGCGCCGGTTCGCAGCCAAGTGCCTGCGCCGCCAGCTCCACCGTGGCGCTTGATTCATGAAATACCTTTAATCTATCCAGAATTCCTTCCGTTTCCAGATATGCTTTTACTCTCTCCAGTGACATTTTTCATTCTCCTCATTCTTTCGCAGACTCTTTACATAGCGATTATTTTGAGCCATGCCTTTGCAATAACTCAGCTATTAACATTTTATCAGAAGTTGTCATTTAAGTCTATCAGAAAAGGAGATTCCTGTTTTTCCGATTATTCCACCTTCATCATCCGGTAACCCACACCAATGTGGGTCTGGATATACTGCGCAGAATCCGGCGATGGCTCCAGTTTTTTTCTCAGCGTTGCCATAAAGACGCGGAGGGAAGCAATATCATTATCCCAGCTCCGTCCCCAGATATTTTGTGTGATAAAGGTGTGCGTCAATACCTTTCCCACATTCTTGGACAGCAGACACAGCAACTTATACTCAATCGGTGTCAGGTGCAGCTCCTGGCCATCCAGATATGCGCATCCGCCGGCATAGTCTACCTTCAGTTTTCCATTGACAAAGACAGAGCTCGCCGCCAGTATCTCCGCCGTCATATAGGAAAGCCTTCTTTGCGTGACCCGAAGTCGTGCCAGCAGTTCTTCCACAGAAAAAGGCTTGGTCAGGTAATCGTCAGCGCCGGCATCCAGCGCCTCGATCTTATCGTTATCCTCGCTGCGGGCGCTGATAACGATAATCGGCAGATTTGACCACGAACGGATATTTTGGATTACCTGTACGCCGTCCATATCCGGCAGGCCAAGATCCAATAAGACAATATCCGGATTATGGGAAGATGCTTCGAGAATTGCAGCTTCTCCATTCGCTGCGACCAGATAGCGATAATCATTGGTTTTTAATGTCGTTGTAATCAGGTTGCGTACCGGAGGGTCATCCTCCACAACCAATATTAAAGGTTTATTCATGCAGTTCAACCTCCCCTGCTGGTAATGTAAATGTAAAGACGGTTCCTTTCGGGTCATGATCGGTTACCCATATAGTTCCTCCGTGAGCAGTGACAATGGATTTGCACAGCGAAAGGCCCAGCCCGAGACTTCTTCGGCTGTCTGCAATTTTATTGGCTCCGCTGTAAAACATATCAAAAATATGCGGCTTTTGGTCATCGGGAATGCCCGGACCATCGTCAGAAACAGAAACAACGACCTGATGTGACTCTTTGTTCTTCTCCGTATGGATTTCGATCACTGAGCCGGGCGGTGTATACTTGATGGCATTATCCAGCAAATTGATGATAACCTGGACAATCAGTTTAGCATCAATGCTTGCGAGGATCAACTCCTCAGAGGAGCTGACATGGATGATATGTTCCTTACTTTTGCGGTTGATATGCCGCAGAGCTTCTGAGACCACTTCATCCATCAGCTCCACAGTCTGCGTCAGATGAACCTGGCCGCCCTCGATTCTGGTAATTGCCAGCAGATTCTCTACCAGATTGATCAGCCACATGGAATCGTCATAAATGTCTGTAAACGTCCGTTTTCTCGTAGCATCATCCATTTTTTGATAGTTAGCCAGCAGGTTGTCGGCGTTCCCGGAAATGGACGTGAGCGGTGTACGCAGATCATGAGAAATAGCCCGAAGCAGGTTCGCACGAAGCTGCTCATTTCTGGCCAGAATTGCGGCTTCTTCTTTTTCCCGGGCGTTTTTGATGTTTTCTAATGCCAGGGCACACTCACCGAGAATAGACAGCAGGACGCTGTTTTCAAAAGAATCCAGAGGAATCTCGTTCATTGCAATTCCCACAACACCATACACCTGTCTGCCCACCCGAATGGCCAGATACAAGCATTTCGCGCTGGATAAAGTGTTGGTGGTCGCTCCGGCGTGCTTGTTGTTCCGCAGCACCCATGCGGCGACCGCTTTTTCATTTTCGGAAATCAATTCGCACTGATTACTGTCCGGCGTCCGAAAAATACTGGGAGAATCAAGCTCCTGCCCATTTGCCAGGTAGACCACAATATCCTTTCGCAGCAATTTCAGGAGCTGTCCCGCAGTAGCTTCTATAACTGCCTGCTCATCCGTTTCCCGTTGGAGAAGTTGATTCGTTTCAAACAAAATCTTTGTCCGATAGGCTGCATTGGCAGATTGTTTTGCATTATCTTTCAGACGTGTGGCAAGTGATCCGGTCAGCAACGCTACCATGAACATAATAGGAAAAGTCACCAGGTAATTCGGATTGCTGAAGCGAAAGGTAAAGCGCGGAACGGTAAAGAAAAAATTAAACACCAGCACGCTTACAATAGACGCTATCGCCCCGCAAAAGCGGCTCGTTGTGATAACGGAGATAACCAAAACACCAAAAATATATACAGACACGATATTGGCCTCGGAAAAGCCCATCGTGTAAAACACATATCCGACTAAGGTGGAAGCCAGCAGGACGAGAATACTCTTTACCAGATCTCGAACCGGCATAGCGGTTACATGAAACATTTTATTCCTATGCTTCTGGCAGACAGTCCCGGACCCTGTATCCGGGATTACATGAATATCCAGATTGGGTGCGTTGGCAATCAAATGTTCCGTCAGCGTCGGCTTGCTGAATATACTTTTTCTCGTGGCCGTACTCCGCCCGATTACAATTTTAGAAACGCCGGAAAGCCTTGCAAATTCCGCGATCTGATAAGGAACATCCTCGCCGTAAACGGTCTCAATATGTGCGCCAAGCTGCCCTGCCAATCGGATATTATCCCGCAGGCGTTTCTTGTCATCTTCACTCATTTCGGCAGTGGCAGCCGTTTCCACGAAAAGAGCCGTAAAGTTTCCGCGGAACGCCCGTGCCATTCTGGCAGCGGTACGGATGATCTTCGCGTTGGATGGAGAGGACGAGAGGCACACCAAAATATGCTCATCAGTGTGATAATCGCCACGATTCTGAATCCTGGTACTCTCCGTCAGCAGGTTGACCCGATCCGCACAGCGGCGTAATGCAATTTCCCTCAAAGCGGTCAGATTTTCCACTGTAAAAAAGCCCGCTGCCGCCCGCTCTGCCTGCTCTTCCTGATAGATATTTCCGCTTGCCATGCGCTCCAGAAGCTCGGTCGGTTCGATATCCACCAGTTCCACCTGATCCGCCTGGTCAAATACAGAATCCGGAATACGCTCCCGCACCCAAATGCCAGTAATGGAAGCAACCGTGTCATTCAGGCTCTCAATATGCTGGACATTGACAGTAGTATAAACATCGATCCCGGCGTTCAAAAGTTCCTGCACATCCTGATAACGCTTGGCATGACGGCTGCCCTCGGCATTGGTATGCGCCAGTTCATCTACCAGGATCAGCCTCGGTTTCCGCTTCAGCGCACTGTCAATATCAAACTCCCGGAGGGTCATCTCACCATAAAACACCTGCTTTGCGGGAATCTGTTCAAGTCCCTCCAGGAGAGCCGAGGTCTGCGGTCTGGAATGAGGTTCAATATACCCGGCAACCACGTCGGCTCCATTTGCTTTCGCCAGATGCGCTGCCTGCAGCATGGCATAGGTTTTTCCTACGCCTGCGGCATAACCAAAGAAAATCTTCAGCTTGCCCCTCTTTTCACTTTCTGTATCATTTCGGATCGCTCTTAAAAGCTGATCCGGGTTTTGTCTTGGCATTTCCATTTGCACTCCTCCTTGCCATCCGGGCCCCTTCGCAAACGCTTCACTTTTTGAATTCCTATTTTCCCAGTGCAGGCGCAGCGAAGTAAGCTTCCAGACATTTCATAAAAGAACCGGCGGCAGTGTATGCGGCTTCACCAGGCCATAGCACCTTCTGACTGATATGTCCGTCTGCGATCGGTTCAATGGGCAGGCCGCCATATTTCATTATGACAGGCGTGTAATTCAGAGAGATTATTTTTGAATTATAATATATATGAGCGGGAATTTCAGCATTTCCCGGCAAAAAAATCACATCAAATTTCCCGGCAGAGAGTCCTTTCAGCAATTTTTCCTCTGATCCGCCAAAAATGCGAACAGATACCTCCGGGTACAATTTGGAATATTGCTCAAGGATACTGGTAATACTGTCTGCAACCATTGGATCACAAAAGCCCAGCCGCAGAGTATCCTCGCCGGATGAAAACTGCAATTCCTGCTTATGATGATCCGATTCAAGAAAACAATCCAGCTTTCCCATCAGAAACCAGCAAAAAGCAAAAATTGCTATAACCGCCGCAAGCAATAGCATATACTGCATAGTCTCACCTCCCAAGATGAAATGAGGAACGTAAAGCGGAGGAATGCTTATCTGGGGTCAAATACGGAAGTATTTCTGAATTTCTCTGTTTCGCCCAAGCACCAGCATCGTGCTCTTTGATTCCAGTGCCGCATTGGAAGAAACGGAAAGATCCAGATGACCGTTTTTTCTGATTCCCATAATGTTAATGTTGTATTTCTTACGAATATCGATCTGCCCAATGGTCTTGCCTGCCCAGGCTTCCGGAACCGGTATTTCAAAGATGGCATGTTCCTCGTCCAGCTCTATGTAATCTAAAATGTGATCGGCGCTGTAACGGATGGCTGTCCATTTTGCAAGCTGCTTTTCAGGGTAGACCACCTCGTCTGCACCGTTGCGCAGGAGAAACTTTGCCTGCACATCTCTGGCCGCCCTGGATACCACCATTTTTGCGCCAAGTTCTTTGAGCAGAGAGGTGGTTTCCAGAGAACTTTGAAAATCATTTCCAATGGCCACAATGCAGACGTCGTAATTTCTGATTCCCAGAGATTCCAGAAAAGCTGCGTTTGTGCTGTCACCGATCTGCGCATTTGTTACATAGGGCAGTACTGCATCTACCCGTTCCTCCACATGGTCTACCGCCATAACCTGATGTTTCAGTTCATTCAAGTGTATGGCAATATGCCGGCCAAATCGTCCTAACCCAATTAAAAGTATAGATTTCATCGTATGTTACCTCTTTCCTGCGCATTCCTACAGCACATCCAGGTAGCCCCACCCGGACAATGCAGCAAAATCATTATCTGGTCTTTATCATACGCTTCATCTGATAAAGAAGGTAAAAGAATATTTATATCCGTATTAAGACGGTATAAAGACGCCTCATTTCATAATACCATCCAGCATCAGGTTGACTCTGAGAACATTCACTGTTTCCTCGCCGAAAACTCCAAGGAACCTGCCTGATGTACACTGATCAATGACTGTACGCACCTCATCCTCCGTGATCCCTCTGGCATCGGCAATGCGTGCCGCCTGATATTCGGCAGCCGCCGGAGAGATATGTGGGTCGAGGCCGCTTCCGGAACAGGTGACCAGATCCACAGGGATCGCGGTTTCGTCCATATCAGGGTTAGCTGCCCGCAGCTTTTCTACCCGCTGCGCAACCAGCTCCTCATATTCCCCGCTGGCGGGGGAAAGATTGGATGGAGCCGCATACATCAGAATATTTCCGTCCCCGTCCTTATAAGTGGAAACATCAATGTTCATAATTCTGCCCCACATATGGGCATCGTCCATATATTGCTGGCCCAGAAGCTCGCAGCCGTACTTTTTGCCATCCACTTCAATGATGCTGCCGTTTGCCTTATCCGGGAAAAGTAATTGCGCCAGTCCGGTAACAACACCCGTGTAAAGAATGCCGCACACAACCGAAAAAATCAAAAAGATCATCAGAGCCTTCGGTAAAACCGACTTTACCATTTTCATAATTTTATGCCTCCTTTTAGACTAAGCCGGCTAAAACCAGCAGAACATCGATCAGCTTTATAAAGATGAACGGCGCGATCAGACCGCCCAACCCGTAAATCAGCAGATTCCGGGACAAAAGCTTTCCTGCGGAAACCTCACGGTATTTCACGCCCTTAAGCGCAAGCGGGATCAGGGCAATGATAATCAACGCATTGTAGATAATGGCAGAAAGCACTGCGCTCTGTGAGGAATGAAGTCCCATAATGTTCAAAGCGGAAAGCTGCGGATATAATCCCATAAACAGCGCCGGGATAATGGCAAAATATTTCGCCACATCATTGGCAATGGAAAAGGTCGTCAGGCTCCCACGGGTCATCAGAAGCTGCTTGCCTATACGAACAATTTCAATCAGTTTGGTGGGGGAAGAATCCAGATCCACCATGTTGCCGGCTTCTTTTGCCGCCTGGGTACCGCTGTTCATGGCCACCGCCACGTCGGCCTGGGCCAGCGCAGGGGCGTCATTGGTTCCGTCACCGGTCATGGCAACTAAGTGACCTTTGGCCTGAAAGTCGCGGATCATGGAAAGCTTCCCCTCCGGCGTCGCCTCTGCAAGGAAATCATCCACACCCGCTTCTGCGGCAATCGCTGCGGCGGTGATCGGATTATCGCCGGTAATCATAATGGTCTTGATTCCCATTTTCCGCAGGTCCGCAAATTTCTCCTTTACGCCCTGCTTGATAATATCCTTCAGGTAGATCACGCCGAGTATTTTGTGGTTCTTCGCCACCACCAGAGGGGTGCCGCCTTTGGAAGCAACAGACTTGACAACCTTGTCACATTCCTCAGAATATGTGCCGCCTGCAAGGATGACATATGCCTGCATGGCATCTGCCGCACCTTTGCGGATCTCATTGCCGTCATAGTCCACGCCGCTCATACGGGTCACAGCGGTAAACGGAATAAACTTCATTCCCTTGTCCTGAAGGCTTCTGCCGCGAATTCCGAATTGCTCCTTTGCCAGTACCACAACGCTTCTGCCTTCCGGCGTCTCATCTGCCAGGGAAGAAAGCTGTGCGGCATCCGCCAGCTCTTTGACGCTGACGCCATCCACCGGAATAAATTCCGAAGCCTGCCGGTTGCCCAAAGTGATGGTTCCGGTTTTATCGAGCATCAGAATGTCCACGTCACCGGCTGCTTCAATGGCCCTGCCGCTCATGGCAAGGACATTGGCCTGATTGAGCCTTGACATCCCTGCGATCCCGATGGCAGAGAGCAGGGCGCCGATGGTGGTAGGTGCAAGGCAGACCAGGAGAGCTACCAGCGTGGTTACGGATGTGGGGTTCTCTATGCCCGCCTGCTTTGCAGAAAAAATCGAATAAGTATAAAGGGACACCGTTACCAGAATAAAGATAATGGACAGTGCCACCAGAAAAATCTGCAGGGCGATCTCATTTGGCGTCTTTTTCCTCGCTGCGCCCTCAACCATAGCAATCATCTTGTCCAGAAAGCTTTCGCCGGCCTCGCTGGTCACTTTCACCACGATCCAGTCGGACAGGACGGTAGTTCCGCCGGTCACAGCGCTTCGATCCCCGCCTGCCTCCCGGATAACCGGAGCGGATTCGCCGGTGATGGCGCTTTCGTCCACAGAGGCAGCACCCTCAATGACTTCTCCGTCTGCCGGAATCTGTTCACCGGCCTTCACAATGACCAGCTCACCTTTTTTCAGCATCGCAGAAGGAACCACCGTGATATTTTCCTTTTGCCCGGCAGAGGGAATCTTATGTGCATCCACATCTTTCCGTGAAGCCCGCAGTGAATCTGCCTGCGCCTTTCCTCTGCCTTCGGCAATCGCTTCCGCAAAGTTGGCAAACAGAACCGTAAACCAAAGGATGACGGCGATCGCCAAAGTAAAACCGCCAGGAGCATCTTTTATGCCAATAAGCGACACGCCCCACAGAACGCTGGTCAGGATCGCAGAAACGAACACCAGAAACATGACCGGATTTTTAGCCTGTGTTTTCGGATTTAACTTAATAAAAGAATCTTTGATTGCTCTGCCAAGCATTTTCTGATCGGCAAAAGCATTTTTTTGCTTTGAACTCATATATTACCCTCCTTTACGCAAGACTGCCGAAGAACTCAGCAAGCGGACCAAGAGCCAGCGCCGGGAAAAAGCTGAGCGCACCGATCAGCAGCACGACAAAAATCAACAGGAATACAAACATGGCGTTTGTAGTAGACAGTGTACCGGCAGTTGTGGCAATCCTCTTCTTCCCGGCCAGACTTCCGGCAATGGCCAGCGTACCGACAACCGGCAAAAATCTTACAAACAGCATGACAAGGCCAATGCTGACATTTAAGAATACCGTGTTGGCGTTAAAGCCTGCAAAAGCTGAACCGTTATTGCCTCCGGCAGAACTGTAGGCGTACAGCATTTCTGAGAAGCCATGCGCCCCTCCATTGTTCAGGCTGTCCATAACTGAGGGCACCACAGCCGCAATACCGCTTCCCACCAGAATTCCGATCGGCGTAGCCAGACAAACCAGCACCGCCCACTTCATCTCAAATGGCTCAATTTTTTTGCCAAGAAATTCCGGCGTCCTGCCCACCATCAGTCCGGCAATAAATACCGTCAGGATGGCGAATGCCAGCATTCCATACAGACCGCAGCCGGTACCGCCGAAGATCACCTCGCCAAGCTGCATCAGCAGCATGGTAATCATTCCGCCAAGAGGCGTATAACTATCGTGCATGGAATTTACAGATCCGTTGGAAGCTGCGGTGGTAAATGCCGCCCAGGTAGAGGACGTCGCAATGCCAAAACGGGTTTCTTTTCCTTCCATATTTCCTCCGGCCTGATCATTCATAGTCATATTGACTGCGCCGTCCTGTGCAAGCTGCGGCGTACCTGCCTGTTCGCTGACTGCGATGCAAGAAAGGGCGATGCACAGGCAAATAAACATGGCGGCAAAGATTGCCACACCTTGCTTTTTATTTTTTACTGCTGAGCCGAAGGTGAAGCAAAGAGCTGCCGGGATCAGCAAAATAGACAGCATCTCAACGATATTGGTAAAGGCGTTTGGGTTCTCCAGCGGGTGCGCGGAATTCACACCCATAAATCCGCCGCCGTTGGTACCTGATTGTTTAATGGCAACCTGACTTGCCGCAGGCCCCATGGGTACAAACTGTTCGGTTACAATCTCTGCGTCAGGAACAAGAATGCCATCTACCATAACTGTTCCCGCTTCCTCGTCGATCACTGCGCCGTCCAATATCTCTCCGTCCGCGCTGACTGCGATAGGCTCCACCAGCGATACTGTTTGGGCACCCTTCAGATTCTGGATCACGCCGCCGCTCACCAGCAGCAGAGAAATGACAAGGTTCAGCGGAATCAGAATATGGATGATGATACGGGTCATATCCACCCAAAAGCTGCCAAGATCAGAAGTTTTTACTTTGATAAAACCTCGGATCAGAGCAAACAGAACTGCGATTCCGGTTGCGGCGGAGACAAAGTTTTGAACCGTAAGCCCCAAAGACTGGGTCAGGTAACTCAATGTAGACTCGCCGGAATATGCCTGCCAGTTGGTATTGGTCACAAAACTGGAAGCGGTATTAAAGGCCAGATCCCATTTCACACCGGAAAGCCTCTGCGGATTGCCGGGAAGGACTCCCTGCAGGATTTGAAGCAGGAACAAAAATACCAGCCCAATGCCGGAAAAGATCAGTACGCTGACTGCGTACTTCTTCCAGTTCATTTGTTCTTCCTTATCGACCCGCATTACCTTGTAAACCAGGTTTTCGCAGGGCACAAGGAGCCTGGACAAAAATGTCTTTTCTCCAAACATTACTTTTTTTATGTAAGCGCCAAGCGGTATCGCCAGCGCTGTAAGAATGACGAGATACAAAACATATTGGATAACCGTCATCATGCCTGATCATCTCCCTTCATTAAAATGTAGACATACCACAGCAGCATTGCTGCCGCACATATGCCGATGATTGCGATCATAATCTGCATATATTTTTCCTCCTTTTCTGAACGCTGATCGCATAATACCCTTTTTCCTCTAAAAATAGCCTTAGGCATTTACTATCGGCCTTAAAATAAGATAAAGATTACAAAAGGCCAAAAAGCCACGCTATAGGCAGCGTAATGACTGTTGTGCTGACACATACACAGAATAAAACAAATATGGGTATCCCGACAAAAATGGAGAGAAATCCAAGAATCGGATGCTTCCAAAGAAATCGCTTAGCCCTTAAATCAAATTTCTGTTCGTATTTCCGAATAGTTTGCAGAATGCTCATGCCTTTTCCCCTTATTTTCATTATGTGACATAAGCATACAACAGGAAAAATAAAAAAGGGAAAAGTGTATGGAGCCTGGCATTAAAAGATTATAAATGCAGAACAAAAAATGCTATGCAATCGGCGAACCTTTTGCATAGCATTTTTTGTTTACCTGGTTATATTACCGCATTCCCTTTTGTTACTGCAACCGGGCTGTTTTTACTGATGTATTTTGCAGTCAGCTCCGGCATCTCGGCGTCGCCGCGCCAGAGCACCGGGCAGGCGGATAACACCTCATAGCCGCCGGTTCCGGTGGCGCGGTAGTTGCTTGTGACAAGTTTGTATTTTTTATCGCCAAGCTCTGTGCCGTCTGCCTTTTTAAGCACTGCGACACGCTGCCCGACCGGTTTGCTCAGGTCGAATTTGTACTGCAGACCTGCATAGAAATCATAGTTGTAGTGCTCGATCTTGGGCTTTATAAATTCCTCGGAAATCTGCACCCTGCCGTCTTTTACTGTAAAGTAGGAGGCGCAGCGCTCCAGAGCCGCCCGCAGCACCTCGCGATCTGTCTCCAGAACAACCAGTGTATTTGCGAAAAGGTATGCGCCGCAGATCGTGCGCATGGTGACTTCCCGCTCCAATCCAATCGGAATATTGCCGAGGCTTGTACAGGAAAAGTCTGCGCCCGTCTCCGCAAGCTGCACCTGGTTGAAAAGATTTGCCAGCTCACTTCCGTGCAGCGCAGCGTCCAGCTTATCCTCCGGCAAAATTGCCTCGCGCAGAAAACCGACCGGTTCGTCCAGCCACCGCTGTGTGTCCTGCTCCAGAGGAAGCAGACGCCGGTAAGGCTGCGCGTCGTGCTCTGATGAAATATCCTCCCAGGAGGACGTGATGTGCCAGCGCGCCGTGCCGCTCCCCTGCTTTTTCAGACGCCGTGCAGCATCTCTGCCCTCGCCAAAAACCTCCACGCGTGCAAAGCACCCTGCATTTGCCGGCGGCTGCAATGTATACGTTCCATGCAGCCGACGCCCGTCGGTTTTCATGTGCTGATGTCCTGTAAGGAGCAGGTCAAAGTCCAGCTCGCGGGCAATTTTGCAGGCAACGTTTTCCCCGCCGGCGGTGAGGAGCCGTCCCGTTTCCAGATCCTCCTCATAGCCGCCATGGTAAATACAGATAACAAAATCACACTGCTCCCTCAGCACAGCGCACGCTTCCTTTGCCGCTTCAAAGGCATCGGTGACGCGCAGCTCTGAGAGATTCTGCGGCTGCTCCCACACATTTACATAATCTGTGACAACTCCGGTGATGCCGACGCGCAGCCCGTTTTCAAGCACATGCACCGCTGTTTTTTCGATGCCAGGCTCACCGCGCAGATCCTCCACATTCGCACAGAGGCACCGCGCCGGATGCGTACCTGCCGCGTCCCCGTCCGCACCTTTGCCCGGAACATGCACCTTTCGATCCTCGTCCGCATTTTTGCCGCCTGCCGCATCCTGTCCCCGCATCGCGCTCACATAATCCTTCAGGGTTTCATATCCGAAATTAAAGTCGTGATTTCCCAGGGTGAAGTAATCGCAGCCGATCGCCTTAAATGCCTCCGCCACCGGATGAAACGGATAATCCTCCCGGTGGGCGATGTAATACTGTGAAAGCGGCGTCCCCTGCAGAGAGTCGCCGCCGTCGAGCACCAGCATATTTTTCCCCTTTTTTACCTGGCACGCCATGTTCAGAAGCCCGGATGCTTCCGGGCGGTTCGACGGATAATCCACCGGAAAGACATGCCCGTGGATATCCGAGGTGAATATTATTTCCAGAACCTTTTCCATGTTACTAACCCCTCGCAAGTTTTACGCGGATTTTCGTGGAAATCCACTCTACGATCAAAACCAGCACGATCAGACCTGCAAGAATCGCTCCCGCCTCATTCCAGCGGTAGCTGTTCATCGCAAAGATCAGAGGCGCGCCGATTCCTCCTGCGCCGACCAGACCAAGCACCGTAGCATCGCGCAGGTTAATGTCGAAGCGGTAGATCGCCGTCGACGCAAAATTCGGCATAAGCTGCGGTAAAATTCCATAACGTATCTTCTGCCAGGTCGTGCAGCCCGCCGCGTCCAGCGATTCCAGAATGCGCGTGTCCAGATCCTCGATCGCCTCGATATACATTTTGCTCACCATGCCGACCGAACAGAGGGACATTGTGAGAAGCCCGGCAAACGCGCCCGGTCCCGTCACACGGATAAACATCAGGCCGTACACAAACGCCGGAATCGTGCGCACCGCCATGATGATGATTCTTCCGATAAACGCTACCGGTTTCGGCGTCAGGTTGGAGGCTGACAAAAATGCCAGTGGAATCGAAATAATCGCGCCGACCACCGTGCCGAGAAAAGCAATACAGATCGTCTCCAGCAGAAGATACGGCACTCCCTGCGTTGTCAGATTAAACAAAAGCTTTGTGTCCGGATGGAAGATTCCCGAAAGAATATTCAGCGCAATCTTCCCGCCGTTCTGCGTGGTTCCGCTCGTCTCGACCCCGGTTGCGCTCCAGATTACCAGCGCTGCGACCACCACGGCAACCGCCAGCTCAAACATCCAGCTTTTCGGACGGCTCTCATAAGCTTTTTCAATGCGTTCGTTCATGCTGCCCTCCTTACACCAGACGTTTGCGCGCTGCGCGGCTGAGTGATTCGATCAGAAATACCGTCACAAACAGCGCGATCAAAATCGTACCGACGCTCGCATACTCGCGCCAGCCAATCTTTTCATTTAAAATAAGTCCCAGACCGCCCGCGCCCACATAGCCGAGAATGGAAGCATAGCGCACATTCCCCTCAAAGCAAAACAGGCAGTTTGACAGATACGACGGCAGCACCTGCGGCACGATCGCGCTGACAAAAGCCCGCACCTTCGTCGCGCCCATCGCTTCCATCGCCTCAAAAGCGCCCATGTCCACCGTCTCAATTTCTTCATATAAAATCTTACCGATATACGCAAAGGTAAATACTGCGATCGCCGTCGTTCCGGCAAGCGTGCCGAGACCGAAAATATAGGTGGCGATCAGCGCCGTCACCAGCGTCGGCAGCGTGCGCACAATGCTTAAAAACAGGCGCACCAGTGTGACCACCGGCTTTGCATGGATAATATTGGTGGACGCCAGCATGGAAAACGGGATTACCAGTATGGAGCCGAGCACCGAACCGAGCAGGGACATTTTGATGGTGTCGAGCAGCGGTTTGATGACCTGGGGGAGATAACTGGTATCAGGCGGACAGAACATCTGCTTTAAAATAACGAAAAACTGATTTCCTCTTGCAGCCAGCACCGTCATATCAAAGCCGGTGATCTCCACGGAAAGCGCCGTCATTGCCAGCAGAACCAGCACAACAAGCGGCATCCGCGAACGCTTCTGCTGCACCGTTTTCCCATTCGGGAGACAGACGGTTTTCGGCGGAAACACTTTGTCGTAGAGGCTCATGCGCGCTCCTCCTTCCCGCCCTGGTAAATAGAATCCAGAATTTCCTGGTTTACGTTCCGGGCAGGGCCGTCGTATACGATCTCGCCTGCACGGATGCCCACCACCCTGGTCGCATACTGCAGCGCCAGGTCGACATGATGGATGTTAAGCAGCACCGTAATTTTCATATCGCGGTTGATGCGCAGAAAATCATCCATTACCTGCTTCGCCGTCACCGGGTCAAGCGACGCCACCGGCTCATCGGCGAGGATAATCTGCGGATTCTGCGCCAGTGTACGCGCCAGGGCAACCCGCTGCTGCTGACCGCCGGAGAGCTGGTCGGCGCGGACAAACGCTTTATCGAGAATGCCCACCTTGTCCAGCGCCTCAAGCGCCGCTATTTTTTCTTCCTTCGTAAAAATCCCAAATGTTGCACGCCACCAGGGCAGATCCGGTACAAACGCCGTCAGCACATTTTTGATGACGGTCGTGCGCGTGATCAGATTGAAGGACTGGAAAATCATCCCGATCTTTCTTCGAAACCGGCGCAGCTCCTTTCCCTGCAGGGACATCACGTCTGTGCCGTCCACTGTCAGCTCGCCGCCCGTAATGTCATGCATCCGGTTGATCGTGCGGATCAGCGTGGACTTTCCGGCACCGGAAAGTCCAATGATCGCAACAAATTCGCCCTGGTCGATGGTAAGATTTACATTTTTTAACGCTTCAAATCCGTTTGGGTATCTTTTACTTACGTTTTTAAACTCTATCATCGCCGCGGCTCCATATTATGACGCGCTGTTCAGCTCACGGATCATCTGCTGTGCCTCACGCTCGGAATCGTAATCAGAATCCTGCGCCGGCTGATAACCCTGGTGGCTGTAAATCGCAATGACCTCTTTTCCTTCGTCTGTGTTGCCGATGTTGATGAATGCCTCGGACAGCGCAGCCTTCAGATCCTCGTCCATCGTCTTGCTCACGCTGATGGTATCGTTGTAGATTGCCGGAGTTACGCCGATAACTGCCGTATCCTCCCAGATGCTGTTTTCCATTGCATACTCGCTGTTCCATTTGTCCACATAGTCGCGGCGCGCATCTGCGTAGGTACAGAGAACGTCCACCTGCCCGGATGCAAGGCGTGCGAAAGCGCTGCCGTAAGAATCCGCCTGTACCGCGTGCGGAAGCTCAGTGATGTTCTTGTCGTAGTTCTGCAGCAGCCACAGGGACGGATAAATATATCCTGCGGAGGAAGAGGAACCCATAACGCTCCAGTTTGCGCTGCTGATGTCATCCCATGTCAGCTCCTCGCCCGCATTCACTTTTGCCGCCAGCTCTTTTCCTTTTTCAGACGGCCCGGCGATCATCAGCGCGCGGTAGCTCGTCACCTGCTTGTCGCTCGCCTCGGTCGGCGCCTGGTCATTCCAGTCCTTCGCACTGTCGGAATCGATGGAAAGTCCGTCGCGCGTTGCTGTCAGAAGCACATCACAGCCGTCATCGTAAAGTACATAGGTTCCGCCCGGAATCAGACCGACATCCGCCGTTCCCGCGGAGAGCGCCTCGCCGACCGCCTCATAGCTCGTGCCGACAGTAATATCTACCTCACCGATCTCGTAGCCAAGCTTTGCCATCTCTTCGGTCAGCAGCCCTTTCAGCGGCTCCACCGCCGTGATGATCTCCTCCGGCTCTCTGGACGGCACAAACGCGATCGTGAGCTTGTCCACCTGCTTTGTTTCTCCCTCAGCGCCGCACACCATTGCACTTACGCCCAAAAGAAGGCTCGTGCATACTGCTCCCGTCAATACCATAGAAACTGCTTTTTTCATGTTCTTTCCTCCTGTAATCTGTAGTGATTTTATAGGTGTCCGGGCAATTTTTCTGCCCCCATGATGCACGGATGCTCTCAGTCGGCTCCGGCATCATGTATATTGAAGGGGTATATCCCCTTACAACCGCTATGCCGTATCGCCGATGCGAAGATGCGTCGGCACCATCACTGTCACTGCCTGCGTGCGCTTCTGCTCTATCCTGCCGAGCAGCATTTCCAACGCGTTTTCCCACACATAATCCGGAAACATTTCAATGCAGGTTCCGGTCTGCCACTTACTCTCCAATGTCTGAATATCCTGATATATGATAACAGCAACGTCCTTTGGAATGCGCAGCCCCAGCTCTGTGAACGCCTCCAGCGCGCCCTCCGCCATCTCATCGCTTCCAAGCAGGATCGCTTCCGCCAGCGCGCCGTCCTTCGCCGCCTGCATTGCCAGCTCGTAGCCGCTCTCCCGGCTGATTTCTCCGACATGGAACAGCCTTTCGTCATACATTCCTCTGCTTTTCAGGATTTTTTTCAGCCCCTCCAGACGGTGGACGCCGATTTTTACATCTCTGCTCTCGTAAAGACCGCCGATATAACCGATGCTTGCGTACCGTTTGTAATCCACAAGGTACTCCACCATCATTTCCTGCCCGCGCGCAAAATCAATCTGCACCTGATCGTTCTCATAGGTGCGCTGGTTGGAATTCACCAGCACGACCGCCTGCGTGAGCGAGAGCAGAAACGAAATTTCTTCTTCTTTAAGCAGTCCGAAGGCAATAATTCCATCGACCTCCTGCGGCTGCCCGAAGGTGAGCCGCACAAACGTTACCTCATATTCGTTTGTCATAAGCTGGAGCATACACGCCAGCGATGACAGACGCACATTCGGGCGGTCCGGACGGACGATCTGCCAGTCCGCCACGCCGATCACAAGCTGTTTTTTGACGTTTGCCTCCCTGCGCTGACGCGGCGGCACATAGTTCAGTTTATTGGCGGCGCGGAAAATCTTCATCCGTACCTCCTGCGTCACCGAAAGACTTTCGTCGCGGTTCAGTACACGCGATACCGTCGTCAGCGACACTCCGGCAAGCTCCGCCACTTCCTTAATCGTTGCCATAGAATTTCCCTCCTTTTCAACAGTTTCTTCCTTAATCTGATTATAGCAAGATTGTCGAAAAACGCAATATATTTTACTAAAATTTTACTAAAAATGTAAAAAAAGAGAACTGCCGAACGCGCTTTATTTCTGCACGTTCAACAGTCCCATTCCCGCCGCCAGGAATCCGATCAGCACTCCGGTTGCTGCCAGTGACACTGGCTCTACCGGAAGAACCGGAACGCATCCGACCAGCGCGCCTGCCACGCCGCCTGCCGTCATACTGGCGAAAGCTGTCAGCCGTCCCGCTTCCGTCGGGGACATATTGTATCTTTTGTGAAATATCTCATATAATTTTCTCGTCATACGTATTCCTCCTCCCGGAGTTTTTTCCTGCGCCGTTACTGTTCATCCCGTGTTACTTGTTCACTCCGTTCACAGCAGCCCTGCGCCCTCTGTCAGAATGCTTTAATCTGTTTCTTTTATGTAACATTATTCTAGCAGGTCTTATGTAAAATCCACTATCCGCAGAAGGTAAAATACATGTAAAAACTGTCCGGTACCGTTCCCTGCAAAGCCAAGACTGCTTGTGCCGTCTCTTCTATTCTGTCACATCCGGGTGTCCGCCTGTCAGATAAAACAGCACCCACTCCGCAATGTTGGTTGCATGATCGCCGATGCGCTCCAGATATTTCACGATCATCAGCACGTCCGTCGCCTGTTCACCGTTCTGGATATTTTCGTTGATCTGCCGGATGACGTCTTTCTTCACCTGCCGGAAATATTCATCCACAACGTCGTCCTGCCGGATGACCGCAGAAGCCTTCTGCATATCCTTTTCAAGATACGCCTCCACGCTGTTTTTTACCATACTCATCGTCTCGTCCGCCATTTTCTGGATCCGGCTCAGATCACTCGGATAGCCGGTCTTTGCCAGCATCAGCGTGATCTCGGAAATATCCGCGGCATGGTCGCCGATGCGCTCCATATCGGTAATCATCTTCAGCGCTGCTGAAACCATGCGCAGATCAGTCGCCACCGGCTGCTGCGAAAGCAACAGATTCAGACAAAGCCCCTCGATCTCCCGCTCCATGTGATCAATCTGATTGTCGTAGTTAATGGTATTCTTTGCCTCTTCGATATCCTTATGCATCAGCGCATCCAGCGCGTCGCCGATCGCCGTCTCGATCAGTCTGCCCATTTCCGCAATATATTCTCTTAGTTTCTTTAGCTGTTCCTCATAGTGATCTCTCATAATCAGCTGAACCTCCGCATCATTTTGTTTGCTGTGACGTTATTCTAGCAGGCGGTTTGTAAAATGCACTATCAAAAGAACGTAAAATGCAGGTAAAAAATAAGACGGGCAATCATTTCTGATCCCCGTCTCTCTGCTTTATCTCTGAATCATATCACATAAAATCCGCACGCACTCCTCTGTCGGAAGCATCCCGGTGTTTAATTCCAGATCGTAATTTTTCCGATCCTTCCAGTCGCTCCCCGTGAAGAATTTAAAGTAATTTTTGCGGCTCCGATCCTTTTTGTCCATCAGCTTTCTCGCTTCCTCCTCTGAGATCTGCTCAACCTGCATCGTCCGCCTGATTTTTTTCTGCGTATTGGAGGAGTAAATGAACACCCGGATCACGTTCTCATGATACTTAAAAATCTCTGTTGCGCAGCGCCCGATAAACACCGCCGGTCCCTCTGCTCCCAGGCGGCGGATGGTTTCCTTCACGCCGCTCTGGATTTTATAGATTTCCGACATGTCCTCGCCCTGCAGACAGTTTGCCGCCAGCACGAGATTGTACATCATGCTGCCACAGTTTTTTTCGTCATATTCCTGCAGCTTTCCGATGGAAATGTCGAAGCGCTCCGCCGCCTCGATCAGCAGATTCGTGTCATAGTATGGTATCCCGGCGGCTTCCGCTACCTTCATGCCGATCTCTCTGCCGCCGCTTCCAAATTCTCTTTCAATCGCCAGTATCTTCATAAAATTACCATCCTCTCCTGTATAAAAAGGCTATGACGCCTTATCAAACTGACTGTTATACAGCTCCGCATAGAATCCGCCCTTTCTCAGAAGCGTTTCATGGTCACCCTGCTCGATAATGTCGCCGTCCTTCATGACCAGGATCAGGTCAGCGTTCTTAATCGTAGAGAGTCTGTGCGCGATCACAAAGCTTGTGCGGTTCTCCGTCAGCTTATCCATCGCCCGCTGCGTGATCAGCTCTGTTCGGGTATCGACTGACGAGGTCGCCTCATCCAGGATCAGCATCGGGCTATCCTGGATCATCGCCCTGGCGATGGTCAGAAGCTGCTTCTGTCCGGCAGAAATCATGACATTCTCATCCAGAACGGTATCAAAGCCCTTCGGCAGCGTTTCGATAAAATGATAGATGCCGCAGGCTCTGCACGCCTCCGCAAGCTTCTCGTCGCTCACGCCTTCTTTATTGTAAACAAGATTTTCCCGCACGGTTCCCTTAAAGATCCAGGTGTCCTGCAGAACCATTCCAAACAGATTATGCAGCGATTCCCGCTTCATGTCAAATGTGGAAATACCGTCGATGGAAATATCGCCGCCGTTAATCTCATAAAACCGCATCAGCAGGTTGACCATCGTGGTCTTTCCGGCTCCGGTCGGTCCGACGATCGCCACCTTCTGCCCCGGCTTCACCTTTGCGGAGAAATCCTTGATGATAATCTTATCCGGATTGTTCGGGTAGCTGAAGCGTACATGCTCAAACTCCACACTGCCGTGCACCTGCTCCGGCGCGATTTCTATGCCGCGGTCCTCCGGAAGCTCTTCCTCCTGCAGGAAGTCAAAGACACGGTCTCCCGCCGCCGCTGCCGTCTGCATCTGCGTCATGCCCTGGGCAAGCTGTCCAAGCGGCGAGGTAAACAGGCGCACATACATGATAAATGCAGTAATTACGCCAAAGGTAATCTGGTCGTCCATTACCAGAATCGCGCCAAGCACGCAGACCACCACGTAACTGAGGTTGCCGATGACATTCATCAGCGGCTGCATGATGCCGGAAAGGAACTGGCTCATGCAGTTTGCATTATACACTGCCTTGTTCATTTCATCAAAGCGCTCCTTTACCTTGCGGTTCGCCCGTGAAATGCGGACAACGTCATGTCCGGAATAAATCTCCTCCACATATCCGTTTAAGGCACCGAGGCTTTCCTGTCTTGCAATAAAGTATTTCTGTGACCTGCTCATGATCAGCGCCATCAGCACGAAACCGAGCAATGTCACACAAACCGCAGCCAGCGCCATCCGCCATTCTGTTGCAAACATCATCACCAGACAGCCCACAAACTGCGCCGCAGCGCTCACCATCGTGGGCAGGCTGTTTGAGAGTGCCTGCTGCAGACTGCTCACATCATTTGTGACACGGCTTAAAATATCGCCGTGAGAATAATTTCCGAAGCACTTCATGGGCACGTTGTTGATCTTATAAGAAAGGTCCCCGCGCATTTTCTTTGCCAGGTTAAGCGTGACCGTTGCCATGATATAATGCTCCAGGTAGGTACACACCGCACTTACACCATAGATTCCCAGAAGCATCACGGCAATCTCTCCGATTGCGCCCAGGTCTATTTCTCCCATCAGACCATCTGAGATCAGGTCTGTAATTCTGCTCAACTGATTTGGTCCGATAATCGTCAGAATCGCTCCGACAATCGCAAGCAGCAGCGCGATTATGATCGGCCATTTTATTTTTTCAGAATAGGCAAGCAGCTCCTTTAAAACGCCCGCAATTCCTCTTTTACTTTTTTCCGGCACAGTCTGTCTGGCCATTGGATTTCTGCTCATTCAGACACCTCCTTACGCTCCGAGCTCTTCCTTCGAGAGCTGGGACATTGCAATTTCCTGGTACACCTTGCAGTTCTTCATCAGTTCCTCATGGGTTCCGATGCCTGCCGCCTTCCCGTCCTCCAGTACGACAATCTTATCCGCATTACGGATGGTTCCGATACGCTGCGCAACAATCATGCAGGTGGTTCCCTTCAGCTTACTGTTCAGAGCCTTCCTGAGCTTTGCATCAGTCCGGTAATCCAGCGCAGAGAAGGAATCATCAAATATCAGGATCTCCGGCTTTCGCGCCAGCGCTCTGGCAATAGAAAGCCTCTGCTTCTGTCCGCCGGATACATTTGTTCCGCCCTGGACAATGGGGCTTTCCGTGCCTTTTGGAAGCTTATCGACAAACTCCGTCGCCTGCGCGATATCCAGCGACTCCCGCACATTTTCATCCGTCTGCGGCGCGCCGCTCTCGCCAAACAACACATTGTTTTTGATATCTCCGGCAAAAAGTACCGCCTTCTGCGTCACATAACCGATGCGGTCATACAGCGCGTCAAAGGAATAGGACCGCACATCCTCGCCGTCTATCAGCACCTGCCCTTCCGTGGCGTCATAGAATCTCGCCGCCAGACTGACCAGTGTGGTCTTGCCGCTTCCGGTCGCTCCGATAAAGGCAATGGTCTCGCCCTTATTTACCTTAAAGCTAATATTTTCCAGTGCATTTTTTCCGGCAGACGGATACTGGAACGATACATTCCGGAACTCCACCGTTCCCGTTTCTTTTGCTTCGGTCCGGTCGCCCTCGCAAAGCTCTATTTCCGTGTCAAGCACCTCATTAATACGCCCTGCGGAAACCTGTGCGGACGGCAGCAGCATAATGATCATGACCATCATCATGATGGACATAATCACATAAGTCGCGTATGTCCCGAATACTACGATATCGCCGAACTGCGCGATTCTTCCTGTCATATCCGTCAGCGGGACGTCGTTGATAATCGCCGCGCCTACCCAGTAGATGATCAGAGAAAGTGCACTCATTGCAAAGGATACCACCGGCAGCAGAAACGCCAGCGCTCTCTGGTTGAAAAGCTGTGTTCTGGTAAGCGCGTCATTCGCCTTTTCAAACTTCTCCGCCTGATAATCCTCGGCGTTGTAGGCGTGTACCACGCTGATACCGTTTAAGTTTTCCCGCGATACCAGGTTGATGTCATCGAGCATCCTCTGCACCCGTCTCACACGCGGCAGAATAATCACAATAATAAGTACCATGACGAGCAGCAGCGCCACCACGAAACCGGCTGTGATCGCCGAAAGCGTCCAGCTCTTGTTTACAATCTTCAGAACAGCCCACACCGCCATAACCGGCGATTTTACCATAATCTGCAGTCCCATCGCCACGAACATCTGTATCTGTGTGATGTCGTTTGTGGTACGGTTAATCAGACTGGGCACAGAAAATGTGTGCATTTCCTTCTGCCCGAAATCCACCACTTTTTTAAATACAAGCTCGCGGATGGTATAGCTGAAGCCGCCGGCGATCCGGGCGACCAGATACCCGCACAGGATACTCAGCGCCGCACTCGCGAGCGTACAGGCAAGCATTTCCGCGCCCGTGCGGTAAACCTCACTCATGCTGCTGCCCGGCGTTTCGATCAGCACCGTCAGATTACTCATATAATCCGGCAGGCGCAGTTCAAAATAAATCTGTCCAATAATCAGCAGAGCGCAGATTCCTGCCATTTTCCACTCCCTGCTGTGCATCTTTTTAAAAAGTTTCAGCATGCTTTATCCTCCCTTTTTATTTTATAGCATTCCAGACAGGCTTTCTGCGCGAAAGCCTGCCCAGGAACCGTAACAGTTCAGCCAGGCTGCCCTGTTATCTGCAAAAATCTGTTCAAAATCCGTTTTACTCGCTGCGGAGAGCCACCACCGGATCCTTCTTCGCCGCGCTTCTGGACGGGATGATACCGGAAATCAGTGTCAGCAGAACGCTGATGCCGATCAGTATCAGAGCCGCCTGCCACGGCAGATACGCGTTCAGGTTATTGATGCCTGTCAAATGATGCAGAAGCTCATTTATCGGGATACACAGCAAGTCGGTTATAATCACGCCCAGTGTGCCGGACGCAAAGCCGATAATAACAGTTTCCGCATTAAACATATGAGACACATTCTTCTTCGAAGCGCCAATCGCGCGCAGGATACCGATTTCCTTCGTTCTTTCCTGTACAGAAATCAGCGTGATCACACCAATCATAATCGAAGAAACAATCAGTGATATTGCCACAAATGCAATCAGTACATAGGTAATCGCGTTGATAATCGCCGTCACGGAGGACATCATCAGACCAACGTAATCCGTGTACGTAATCTGCTCCAGCTCGTCGGCGCCTTCGTTGTAAGCGTCAATCGCCTCCTCGATCACGTCTTTGTTTTCAAAGGTCGACGCATAGAGGTTGATGGACGACGGGCTGTCAATATCGACGACACCCAGCTCGCGCAGGTTGTTCTCATAAGAAGAATCGGAAAATTCCAGTATCTCGTCGTGATATACGGCAAGCTGCTCCGTGGAATACTCCGGCATAGCCGCCTCCAGCGCTGCCGCAAGCTGCGCCGTGTCCATACTGCCAAGCTCTTCGGACACCTGCTGCGCGTACTGTGCCTTTACCTGTTCCTCCACCATCTGCGTGTAGAGGTCGTTAAGATCCTCGTCAGACATCTCCGCGAGATAGTCCGCCACCTCGCTTTCCGCCATGCCCATCTGCTGGACAAGCGCCTGCGTCATATCACTTTCTATATCCGCCCGTGTTTTTGAACCGACAGCCTGCCCGACCATGTCATTCAGCTCTTCCTCAGACGGGATGCTCATCATTTCCACATACGCGCCGGCTTTTTCTTCCTCGCCGAGCTGCGCGATATAATCCTCAAATTCCTGCGCCTTCTCCTCATCTGTAAGGTTTCCGGTGTTCTCGCTGAACGGAAGCCCGGTGAAGATGTCGGTGGACGGGTCTGCAAGCTGCGCATTGACCGCCTCAGAACCTTTGGAATTTTCAATCACATATTCTGTCAGTGCGCTGGTATAACCAATGGTTCCGCTCAGCATACTGGAAACAGAATCCTCATTCGGGCGGATAATACCGGATACCTTCAGCGGCACGCCGTTGTCGTAGAGATACTTCATGCCTGCCTGGCTGTCCCGCAGGTCGGTGTAAAGCCCGGTCTGCTCGTCGTAGGTGTAGCAGTCGGATGCAAAAATGGTGCGGAATTCCATATTACAGATATCCTCGTAGGTCCATTTTTCCTCCGGTTCCGCTATCCCGGTCTGGTCAATTGCCGCCTGCGCCAGCTCGTCAATTTCATCCTTCGACTTCAGCCCCAGCGCATAAAGCGTCATATCGTCAATCTCATTATTTTCATCCACCACCAGGACGACCTCGTTGTACGCCGACGGCCAGGAGCCGTAAATCACGTCGTACTGCTTTTCCAGCAGCGGGCTTATCAGCTCGCCGTCGTTGCCCGGCAGCATTTCCTGCCACAAAACAGCGGAGGTACCGGACATACCTGACATGCCGGACATAGATTCCATCATATCAGACATTCCGTAGGAATCGCCAAGGCTCGTCATAGACGACATATCCAGCCCGAAGTATTCCAGCATCAGTTCCTGCAGAAGCTCCTGCGTATCCGACTGGATAATCGTGCCGTCCACGCTCTCAGTGTAAATCTGCATATCCATATCATATGTGTACTGTACGCCGCTCAAAGCCTCCGCCAGGCTGGTTTCGCCATCCCCGCTGCCGTCGTCTCCCTTCGCGCGTTCCGTCTCGATGTACTCTTTGAAAGCCTTCAGATCGTTTTCATCTGTCTCCATCGTGTTTAGGGAATTTATCATTTTGTAGAGCATACCCTTCTCATAGACAGCGTCGTTTTCGTGCTCGCCTCCGGAAGTTGCGCTTCCTATAAAGGTTTCCAGCAGGCTGCCGGTATCCAGATGCTGCGCCTCGATCGTCAGCGGGTAGGAGGAAAGCGTATCTTCCTGCAAAGCATCGATGTACGTCGTCATGCCCTGCGATACAGCATAAATCAGGGCAATTCCGATGATACCGATGCTGCCCGCAAAAGAGGTCAGCATGGTACGCCCCTTTTTCGTGAAAAGATTTTTCAGTGAAAGCCCGAACGCAGTCCTCATCGACATGGACGGCTTTTTGTGCTTTTTCAGTTTTCCGGCTTCCGTTTTTTCCGCCTGCTTTTTCATCTCCGCGGCAACCTCTTCCTTCGTCAGCGGCGCGGAATCGTCGGTAATATTTCCGTCCAGCATACGGATGATTCTGGTGGAATAGCGCTCGGCAAGCTCGGGATTATGTGTGACCATGATGACCAGGCGGTCGGACGCTACCTTTTTCAGAATCTCCATGACCTGCACGCTCGTTTCCGTATCCAGCGCACCGGTCGGCTCATCCGCCAGAATGATGTCGGGATTGTTTACCAGCGCACGGGCGATTGCCACACGCTGCATCTGACCGCCGGACATCTCGGAGGGCTTTTTGCGGAGCTGGTTTCCCAGTCCGACCTCCTCCAGCGCCTTTTTCGCACGCTCCCTGCGCTCGGATTTCGACACGCCGGAAAGCGTCAGCGCCAGCTCCACGTTCTGCAGCACCGTCTGGTGCGGAATCAGATTGTAGCTCTGGAATACAAAGCCGATGGAATGGTTCCGGTAGGTATCCCAGTCGCGGTCCTTATAGCTCTTTGTAGACCTCCCGTTAATGATGAGGTCGCCGTCTGTGTACTTATCCAGTCCGCCGATGATATTCAGCATCGTGGTTTTGCCGCATCCGGAGGGACCCAGAATTGAGACAAATTCGTTTTCCCGGAACTGCAGGCTGATTCCCTTCAGCGCATGGACCGTTTCGTTGCCCGCCGGATAATCTTTCTTTATGTTTTTAAGCTCCAGCATATATGCTTCTCCTTTCCCTGTGGATAATTTACTTATTAAAATGTGTGGTCAAATCCCATCCGCGAATCAGATTTTAAATAGATTTGCGGAGATTGCTGTAAACCATTTGAACAATATCTGTTTTAATCCACTTTTCTAAACTGAAACGAAACTCCGGTTGCGATTCTGCCGTAAAAGGTCTAAAATAAATATAAAAAAAACGGAAATTATTTAGGAGGATATCCATGTTTCATATTCTTGTGGTTGATGATGATAAGCACACCCGGATGCTGCTGCGGGCGATTCTGGAAGAAGCGGGATACACGGTAACGACCGCAAATAACGGCGAAGAGGCGCTCGACGTGCTGGACAGAGAACATATTGATCTTGTTGTGCTGGATATTATGATGCCTAAGATGGACGGCTACGAATTTACAAAGACTATCCGGGAGACGAACGATGCGCTCCCCATCCTTATGGTAACGGCAAAGCAGGATGCTGCAGATGAAAAGCAGGGCTTTCTTGTGGGAACCGACGACTATATCACCAAACCCATCGACGAGGAAAAAATGCTGCTGCGCATCAAAGCGCTGCTGCGCCGGGCACAGATCGTCAGCGAGCAGAAAATTGTGATCGGCGACGTGACGCTGGATTACAATTCTTTTACGGTGTCCAGAAAAGGCGAAACGCAGGTGCTTCCCCAGAAGGAATTTCTGCTGCTGTACAAGCTGCTCTCCTATCCGGGACAGATTTTCACGCGCATTCAGCTCATGGACGAAATATGGGGATCGGACAGTGAGACGGGCTGGGAGACGGTGACCGTCCATGTCGGCAGGCTCCGCCGGCGTTTTGAGGGATGGGAAGAATTTGAAATAAAGTCCGTGCGCGGTCTTGGATATAAGGCGGTGAAAAAGGTATGAAAAAAGAAGAGCGCAGAAGGCGCCTTGCTCTCACTGTACTGGTCTCCCTGTTTGTATTTATCATTATAGCCGTCGCCGGATTCCTTGCCGGTCTGCTCGTGTACGTCATGATTCGGCTCGGCATCATCAAAACCGTCGGCGGACGCCCGGAAGCCGGCACTATGTTCCTGCTGCTTCCGATAACCAGCACCCTTATTGGCGTCCTGTTTACCCTGCTGACCGGAAGGATTTCCCTGCGTCCGTTTTATCAGCTCATCAATCAGCTCAACCGGCTGGCAAGCGGAGATTTCCACACCCGGATTCATTTTTCACGCCCCATATCCAGGCATTTTGTTTTCCGGGAGATTGAAAAGAGCTTTAATTCGGCGGCGGAGGAGTTGGAGCACACCGAAATGCTGCGCGGCGATTTTATCAACAATTTTTCGCATGAATTTAAGACGCCGATCGTCTCCATCGCCGGTTTTGCAAAGCTTCTGAGGCGCGGAAATCTTTCGGAGGCGCAAAAAGAGGAGTATCTCGCCGTCATCGAGGAGGAGGCGCTGCGCCTTTCCGAAATGGCGACCAATATGTTAAATCTGACAAAAGTGGAAAACCAGACGATCCTTACAAATGTTACATCTTATAATTTATCGGAGCAGATACGCTCGACCGTTCTTCTGCTCGCAGAAAAATGGACGGCAAAGGATCTTGAACCGGACCTCGATTTCCAGGAATATACGATAGAAGCGAACGAAGAGCTTTTAAAACAAATATGGGTAAATCTCATTGATAATGCCGTGAAGTTTTCAGAGCCGGGCAATCTGATTTCCTTTCACATCACAGAAAAAGCAGATGACCTTTTTGTCTCGGTCTCCAACCGCGGCACAGAAATCCCGGAGGAAAGCCTCAACCGGATCTTCAACAAATTTTATCAGGCGGACGAATCGCACTCCTCGGAGGGGAACGGTATCGGTCTTGCGATTGTGAAAAAAGTGGTGGAGCTGCACAGCGGGGAAATTTCAGTCAGAAGTGAGAACGGAAGAACCACCTTCACGGTCCGTCTGCCGAAGCAGCAGAGCGAACCGTGAGGGGATTTTCAAAAATCTCTTTTTGTCTCAGCGCCTGTCACAGACAGCCCAAAGTGATGAAATTGCATAAAGCGGTATATTGATTAATTTCTCTTGTTCCCGATAGTCAGACATGGACGTCCTGACCCCATAAGGAAGTTTGCTTGCAGACACAAAATTCTTCAGGCTCTTAGCGTTCAGGTTTTCCTCTGCCTTCACTTCCAGCGGAATAACAAAAAGTCCACCCAGAAAATGTATTCATATAACATAATCTCAGCCGACTTTCTGCATATTCCTTTTTGCATTGATTTTCCAGCGTCAATATAATACAATATGTTTCAAAAAGGAACGGAACCATTTTTTAATATATCAAATAAATAGTGAGGTAATCAGTATGGATACAAAAATATTAACAACTTCGATGGTTGGAACTATACTTCAGCCGGGCAATGACTCCTCTTCTATGGCGCAGCAGCTCTCCGGCCTGTTTGACGAAGGCTCTATGTCAAAAGCAATAGAAACCTTTGAAGAAGTAAAGTCTCTGATGTCATGCTATCAGTGTGCGATATTAGAGGTCGAAACGAAATTTAAGGTGTTAAACGAGCGTTTTTCGGTGAACCACGAGCGCAACCCTATCGAGACGATTAAGACAAGGATAAAATCCCCGGAAAGCATCCGCGAAAAGCTGATCCGGCGAAATCTTCCCCTCTGTCTTGCCTCACTGGATGAGATACACGATATCGCCGGAATCCGGGTCATCTGCTCCTTTGTGGACGATATCTATATGCTCGCGGACTGCCTTCTCAAACAGGACGACATCCGGCTGATCAAGAAAAAAGACTATATTGCACACCCCAAGGAAAACGGCTACCGCAGTCTCCACCTCATCATTGAAATTCCCATTTTCCTTGAAAACGAAAAACGGCTGATGAAGGTGGAGGTGCAGCTCCGGACGATCGCCATGGAGTTCTGGGCAAACCTGGAGCACAAGCTCCGTTATAAGAAAAATCTCTCCGAGGAGCTGACTGCGCTTACATCCGCAGAGCTTTCGGAATGCGCGCAGATGAGCGCGCAGCTTGATCTGAAAATGCAGAATATCCGGGATATCATAGAAAACAGTTAGTTTTCCGCCAGCAGGATGGGAGAAAGCTGCACCGCGCAGTGAAAATTTTACTCGCCCGCTATACAGCGGGCGCACAGCAGCAGCCTTCCATCCTCCCGCGTGTAATCGCAGGTCATTAAAAACAGAAAGCGTTCCTCCTCCCGGAAGGAGGTCTCACGCCATATAAAAGCCCGTTCCCGGAGCTCCTTTAGCAGCCTGCTCTGCTTTCCGTCGTCCGGCTTATCAAGGTATTCCCGGATTGGAAAGTAATCCGGCGCGTCCTCATAACCGGGAATTACGAGCGCTGCAAAAATCCGGTAATAGCGCACGCCGTATTTTCCCTCCCAGCGCACCAGACTGTGTTTTTTAAAAAAATCTTCCTCACAAAAGGAAGTCAGTTCTCCGAACATGCTACCGTTTCGCATATGATGCCCGTAGATCAGCAGATTTCCATCCGCCATCCCCGTTTCGTCCTCCTGCTGTGTCAGACAGTCGGCAAACAATGTCCCGCAGCTGCTCTCTTCTCCGTAAAAATCATGGTTCAGATAGTATTCATTATCCGCTCCGAGCACCACCGGCAGGTCGATCTGCGTGCCGTACACCTTCAGCCAGCCCAGGTAATCCTCATTCAGACCGGACAGCTCCCGGTAGGCGGCAGAAATCTGCCGCGCCGCGCCATCCGTTTTGCTGCCGGTATAAACAGGATCGTGTTCCCTCCCCGCTCCGGCATCCACATGAATCTCTGACAGCGAAGCGTTCTTTTTCTCTTCCCGATATTCCTGACGGTACAGCTGCGCCGCCCAGACAACTGTCAGCACGAAGCCGCACGCAAGCAGAAGCTTCAGCAAGCGGACAGGGCTATGCTTTCTTTTTCTCATAATACTCACATGCAAGATAGCCGGAGCCGAAAATCAGCGCCGCCAGAAGGAGCACATTTTTATCCATCCCGTAATCTCCGGTCTTCGGAAGCTTTCCGGGAGTTTGCTTTCCGGGAGTTTCCACTTTGTCCTTCTCCGGGTTTTCCACATACAGATAAAAGTCTGTCCACAGCCGTCCGCTGCCATCCACATCCTCCGACTTATTTTCTCCGCCGATCGTGTAGGACCCTTTTTCCGGGATCTCAACGTAAGACGGCACCTCACCGGATGCCAGTACCGGCAAAGCGCAGCAGGAAGCTGCCAGACAAAACGCTGTCGCCGCTAAGCCGCATATTCTGTTTTTCATTTTCTTTTTCATTTTCCCATACCCCCTGTATCCTTTTTCTGCAAGCGCGCCCGGCTCATGCGGATACCCGCTTTCTGCGCGCCGGACGCGCAATAGTCTGTGCGTTTCAGTTTAATACGGTGATCGTGATCTCGCAGCCTGCACTGCCGATCTCCTCCTCCGTCTCCATATCGTATGCGTAGAAGGTAGCCGCCGCCGGATAATCCCCGGCTGGCAGATCCACGCTGAGCGAGTCCTCCTGGATATGATAATTCGGATCGATCAGCCCGGAATCATAGATCTGCTCCCCTGTGTCGCTGCGCACGATACGCACGAGCATAGCGTAGCGGTTGTTCGGCACATTCTCAATCTCGAGATTTCCCTCTGCGCTCCCGTCTTCAAATACGGGATTCGTGTTGATTGCAATATGGAACATCCCCTCCTCGATCACCCGGTCCAGCTCTGCCTGTATCTCCTCCTCGCTCTTGCCCTCAAGCTGCCCCAGCTTCGCCTTAACGGCGTCCTCCAGATGATCATCCGGCTTTCCCGTCAACAGATAATGCTGAACGAGCAGTGCGATAATGATCAGCAGCATGACAATGATCACGATGATCGAAAATTTCTGTTTTTTGTCTTTTCCCTGCATACCCTGTTTCATTCCTTCCGGTTCCTTAATTCTTCACATGAATGGTGATCTCGCAGCCTGCGCTGCCGATCTCTTCCTGCGTCTGTATACTGTAGGCGTAAAATACTACATTCGCCGGATAATCCCCAGCCTCCAGATCCACATCCAGCCTCGCGTTCTGGATATGGTTATTCGGCTCAATATATTTTGTGGAGTAGATTAACTCCCCCGTATCCTGCCGCGTGATCTCCACCCGCATCAGATACAGGTTTGCAGGCACATTTTCAATCTCCAGATTTCCCTCCGAAGCGCCATCCTCAAATACCGGATCGGAATTGATCGCAATGTGAAACATTCCCTCCGTCACGACGCGATCCAGCTCCGCCTGTATCTCCTCCTCGCTCTTGCCCTCAAGCTGCCCCAGCTTCGCCGCTGCCTCCCGCTCATACGCAGGCTCCTCCTGCGGCCGCAGCTTCATCCAGACCAGTATCAGCGCCGCCGCAAGCGCCACGATTACGATTACAAGCACCGCCGTCAGCTTCCGGCCGCCCGTTTTACTTTTTTTGTCCTGATCGTTGTTCATTTCTGTCATCATCCGTCTCTTTCCTTCTTCCATCTGTATAGCTTATGCGGTGGCTGGAAGCGCAGGAGTTCTTCCAGCCCTGGCATAAATCATACGCCGCCACGTTTAGGGTATTTTAATCACTTCGCGACTACTCAACCGTCACATAATTTCCGGTCTCCATACGATCAAGAGCCGGAGCTACCGTATAGGTTACGCGTACTACCGGAACGCAGCCTTCCTCGTTCACGCTGCCTCCTGCGATCGCCGCATATACCGGAAGATCTAATGTTCCCGCATTACCATCTTTTGGAGCCGCGATAAACCAGTTCAGATCCTTAATATCCAGCGTCTGCTCTTCCACGCCGCCTGCAGCGGACACCGATGTCATGGTGGACGTATATACCTTGTTCAGGTCAAGTCCGTTCACTGTCATTGCGATCTCGCCGGCCTTCAGGTCTTTTGTAGCAGAAGTCGGCTGGATAGCCCAGGTATACGCCTCTACTTTAATCGTCGGCACGTTGATCTGGAGCGGAGCATTGTTTGCCTTACCGCCGTCCGCATACTGTACTGTAGCCTTCGTAATTGTTTCTCCGTTCACTTCTACGCTCTCTACCTGATTCTTAGTATCTCTGTAGAAATAGTCCGTAACACATTTTTCTGTTTTCGTATCAGTATGAAGATCGCAGTCAGAGAGTCTGTAAATCATATAATTATCGTCCGCATCATCCGACGCTTTCTTGTTGATATACCCGTACTCGCCGCTTGTCTCCTTTGATTCCGCCTTAAGAGCTGCAAGCGCTCCGCCTAAACCATTCAATCCCGCGATATATTCATCATAGGTATCTGCTTTTCCTTCGTATTCAGCTGCATTCCACTGTGCTTCGCTCAGAATGTTCTGCACCGTATAGCAGGCATAAATGTAATCTACTGTACGTTTATCCGTATAGTAGCTTTCATTTTCCATATGATATGCATTTCCGGTCGGAGCGACTACCTTGCCGTTGCCGCCGTAGCCGTACATACAAACATACAGCGGAACCGTTACAGATACATTCGTTTCACGTTGTATCTTCCATCCGATCTCATAGTGGCAGATGCCGCCGGCGCCCGGTACGTCCTCCGGATCCGGAATATCTATCGGACCGTCTGTACCATCCTTGTCTACGTTGATGTAGAATTGTGTGCTGCCCCTGTAATTAACGGTATTGTCTTCCTCTGTCTCCATCACTTTCTGCTCGCCGACTGCTGCACTATCTTTCGTGCCATGGGCTCCCGTATGCTCCGCCGCCATCGCACTGGCGCCAAGTCCTGCGATCATTGATACCGCCAGGGTAAGTGCCAAAAATTTTCTTTTCATAATGATTCTCTCCTTCCAACCTGTGTTCTTATTTTTCTGCCTGTTCCGGCTCCTGCCCGGAAAAGCTGTATTTTCAAAGAGGCTTTGGCTGCGCCGTCGTGAAAGGACGGCGGCCGCCTGCACTCGTTTGAACGTTACGGATCATTTTTGTTTCTGTCCGGCGGGCGTCACCCGTCCGCCATTTTGCTGTACAGTGTGATCTCGGCGGCCGCGCTGCCTACGATCTGGTGTTCTTCCGTCGTGTATGCCGTGAAGGTTGCCGTCGCTTTGTGCTCTCCCTGCGGCAGCTCCTCCTTAAGATCGATATACTGGATATACTGACCTGGCTGAATGCCGCCGCTCTCATAGAGCGTCGCGCCGGTATCATTCAGTACGATCGCCACCTTGAAAATATACCGGTTGGCCTCTATGTTCCAGATATTGGCCTGCCCGTTCGTCCTTCCGTCTTCAAAGCTGATGTCGGAAGCAATGGAAATGTTCAGCATCCCTTCCTCCACCACGCGGTCCAGCTCCGACTGAATCTCCCCCTCCGACATGCCCGGCAGGATACCGGTCACCGCCATCGGATCAAAAAAGTCGTCGTCGTTGTAATCCTGCCGGAAGATGAAAAACCACACAAGCACTCCGGCAATCAAAACAATTACCAAAAGCCCGACGGCGATCAGTGCCGCCCTGCTTTTTTTCATTTTCTTCATGTCTGTTGTCCTCCGCCGCTCTGACCCGGCCGTCTCAGTTTTCTGCAGCGGCCACCGTATAAGTGACCGTGCAGACTCTTGCTTCGCCCTCTTCATTGACGTTTCCGCCTGCGATCGCCGCGTCTATCTGAATGCTCAGGTTCTGCGGCTCTCTGTTTGCCCCGGAGCCATCGTCTCCATCGCCGTCCTCCGTGATGAGCGGCGCCGCCGGGATCAGCCACCTGTCATTTTTCGAGGTGTCTGTTTTCTCCTCCGTGACCGTCTGACCGTCCAGCGCAAGATACATTTCTCCTGCTTCCTTCAGCTCCGCAGCTTTTTCCTTCAGATCCCAGATGGCTTCCGTCGCCTGCACAGACGTGATCTGTACCGGGCAGTTTGAGCGGCTGGTAATTGCGTAAGCTTCCTCTGTCGGAGTCACCACCTTGCCGTTTCCGCCGTAAGCATACATGCAGACATACAGCGGAACGGTAACGTTGATCTGTTTTGCTTCGTCCGGATATTTCCGCAGCAGTACCTGCTGTTTCTCCACTACCTTCAGAAGTCCTGCCGCCTCGCGTTTGGCCACATCCTCCGAGTACTTATCCGCGTTCGGTTTCAGATCATCGCTGTACTCTGCGATCACACGGTAGTCCACATAGTTGGGGAAATCCACCGTGATCGGCATGCCGCTGTTCGGCTCATTCGTCTCCACGTAGATATAGCTGCCTGTCGGCTTATCATAATCGTCGCTGTGGAGGTAAACCTGCAGATCTCCAAGCTGCATACTGTTATAAATCTTCAGTTCGCCGTCCAGATAAACAGCGCTTCCCAGACTGGCTGCAGTTCCGGCAATCGTGCCTCCGTATGCGATCGTCTCTCCGCCGTTTACATACAGCGCGCCGCCGCGGCCGTTTTCCATTGCATTGTTATTGTTCCGCAGCACCGTTCCGCTCGCGATCCGCAGAGTGCCGGCATTTTCGATCAGCGGCGCCTGCGCCTCCACTGCCGGAGCCGTCGTCCTCTTATTTCCGCCCTGCCCGGTGCTGTGTCCGTCGATCACCATGGACCGCAGTGTCAGGTTTCCGTTTTCTGCGATCTTAAACAGCGCGTTTATATTGCTTTCCCGGTTGAAACCGGTCAGCTCCGCTGCCGCATCAGGCTTGCTGTAGCGCATGATCTCCGCTTCCTTGTCAAGCTCTACGGCTCCGTCACTTCCCGCGTACCTTAATTCTGACAGGAGGATACTCGTGTTGATTGTTACGGTATCTACCACATACAGTCTCGGACAATTTCTTTCCTTCAGCAGCTCATACGCCTTTTTCAGCGTCTTCACCGCCGTCTCCGGCGTTGAGCCGATCGTCAGCTCCGTGCGTTTATCATCGTATTCGTCGCTGCCGTTCACGCCGTCGATATAAACAAAATGCGGCAGCTGCAGCTCCAGCATATTTGCTCTTCTGGGGCCATTCTCTATAAGGCTTTCGTCCTCATTATTGAGATAATAGAAGCGCGCCACCTCGTCCACCAGCGGGAATTTTGCCTTCTCTTTATCGTTCGGCTTTTCCATCCCATCCGCATACAGCGCGATGTCTCTTCCCTCGTACGGGTTTTCCGGGTCGATGATCCAGCTTCCATTATTTAGGAAACCGCCGCTGTTCACGTCGATATAATGATCCGTTTTCAGGTAAACCTCACCCGACACGTTCATCTGGCCTTCCACCGAGAAGCTGCCGCCCTGATAAACTGCGCTTCCTTCCTTTGCGGACGCATTGGAAATTTCCGTTCCGGCGTACAGCTCAGCGCTGGCGCCTTCTGCAATATAGATAGCTCCGCCGTTCTCTTCCGCCCGGACGCTTTGGAATTTTCTGGTAATATTCTCCTTCGGCATAACGACGCTTCCTGTGCCTGCATACACCGCACCGCCATTTACAGCGGAGGTATTTGTAATGCTTGCCTCATACATCGTTACCGCGCCGCCGTTTACATACACCGCGCCGCCGTTTCCAACACTGCTGTTTCTTGTCAGAAGCGCATCCTCTTTCAGCGTCAGGCTTCCGCCGTCCACCCGGACCAGAGCTGCGCCCTTCACTGCCGGCGCATTGTATCTGGGATTTGCCGACGGAAATGCCAGGCTGTGTCCGTTTACCGTCAGCTTATCGCCGACCGTCAGAGCGCCGCCGTCTTTCACAACAAACAGCTCGTTTACGTTACTTATCGCCGTGTAACCGCCCAGATAGGTATCTCCATATTTGTCTTTGAGTTCCTTCGTAACCTCCTCCCATGCGTACGGCTGAGAATACCGCCGGATAGCCACGCCTCCCGGAACCTTATCCTCCGGAATCGTAATTACGTTCCCATCAGTATCCGTATAGCTTCTGCTTGTGATCGTGATATCGGCACTCTCAATCGTCACCGTATTTACGACGAACAGCGTGGCGGCTCCGCGCTCCGCCAAAAGCTGATAGGCGCGCTTCAGCGTTTTAACCGCCGTATCCGGCGTATCGCCGTCCATATATGCCGCATCGCCGAATCCCCAGTCATCCTTTCCGTTTACTCCGTCGATATAGACCACCAGAGGCTGTGTAAGCTCCAGCGTATCCTTATCTTCATCATCTTCGGTACGGTCATTGCGGTTTGCCAGCGCATACATCGCCGCCACATTTTCCGCCATCACGAAGGTGCTGCCCGCCTTGTCTGTCTCAGGCGCATCCTTACCATCCTGGTAAATGACTACCGGACGCGTATAGTAGGCGTCGCCCAGGGAAATTTCAATCTTACTCTTCGGACTAAAGTAGGTTTTTATCTGAATGACGTCCTCCTCCGGCTTCGCCAGCGGTTCTCCGTTTTCATCCTTCTGCACCTCTCCGAGATAGATATCGCCATTAATGGTGGGACTTCCCGTCAAAACCAGCTTACCGTCCTGATAGATGGCGTTGCCCTGCTGTTCTGCCACCGTATTGGTGATCTTACTGCCATTCAGTACAGCCGTTCCGCCATCTTCAATGCGCATCGCGCCGCCACTGCCGGTGGTGGTGTTATTCTGTAAATTCGTACTGCTGTTTGCAGTCAGCGTACCGCCGCCTTCTACCTTTATGATGCATCCCTCAACAGCCTGATCGAGGTACTCGCTGCCGCCGTCGATCGTTATATATCTGCTCAGCGTCAGATTTCCGCCCTCTTTCACTTCCACCAAGTTGCCCTCATATACGGGATACACATCCTTGGCGCCGATAGCAAAACCGGTATACCGGCGGATCGACTGGTTCGACGAATACAGCTCCCATGTTTCCGTGCCTTCTACCTGGACCGGACCGGATACGTAGATCACACCCGGATCAGATCCCAGTAATTGTTTTGCAGCCTTAAATGTCTTCACCGCCTTGTCGGGGTTGACGCCTGTATGATCGCCCGTTTTATTGAACACAAAATCATCCGAGCCCGTTACGCTGTCGATAAAGACACACCGTCCCAGTACGATATCCATATCCTTACCATTCCAGGTGTCGCTGCCTGCCATCAGGATATAGGATGCGTTCTTTACTGTGAACCATCGAAGCGCCGGTGTTGCAGTTTCGATACTCCCCTTCGTTGGCGTCACTACCGTACTGTTGACCCGAAACAGACGATTTGCGTAGAGTAAGCCTTTCGGTTTATCATCATTTACCTCCACCAGATACGTGTTGCTGTTCTGGCAGGTGGCTGCAAGCTCGATCTCACAGTCTGTACTCAGGAGATAAATCGCATCCTCGATCACCGCCTGATTTCCGTACAGCCTGATATGGCGGAATTGATCGCAGTAGATTCCCTGTCCATACACCGCCTTGTTTCCTTCTATATAAGCGTTATGTACGGAAACATACTGGTTTTGATACACCAGAGAACCTTTTTGGGATTCTTTATCTGCATCATTTTTCAGATACAGCGCTCCGCCATTTCCGCCGGCTGTATTATACAGGAGATAGCCGCCGTTCAGGATAGATTCCCAGGCTCCGGAGGTTCCCCAATAACCACCATAATTACGATTATCATCCGTAAAGTAGATACCGCCGCCGTCTTTTGCCGCCCGGTTTTCACTGATGACGGCACTGCCGTTCACCTCTGTCGGCTTCAGCGTATAGACGCCGCCGCCGTTTCCTTCGTATGCTTCGTTCTCCGTAATAATGGCATTGCCGCCGACCGTCAGCGCTCCTGATGCCTCCGCGTAAATCCCGCCGCCGGCCTGCGCCGTATTCCGGCTGATGACGGCGTCCCCGCCGATGGTAAGCGATACGCCCCGCCCAACATAGACTCCGCCTCCTACATTGACCGTGTAAATACCATTATCTATGTTGTCCTGATCTGTCTCATAAAGACCCGTCTGTCCATTCTCCCGGATAGTTCCGCCCGTTATCGCACAGGCGCCGTTTGAGCTGCTGCTATATCCATACAGGTGAACGCCGCCGCCCTGTATCTTTCCGCCCTCTGCGTTTCGATAAATATCGCCGCCGGTCATCGTAAGATCAGCATCGCAGGCATATACATAGATACCGCCGCCCTGTATGAGTCCGGCTTTACCCAGGGCATTCTCATAAATATCGCCCCCGGATACCGTCAGATTGCTGTATCCATCGGCACAGATAGCGCCGCCGCTTATTTGCGTCACCGTCTCCGCCGCTTCCACCGCGTTTCCGGTGATTTCACCGCCGCTTATGATCACGCTCGCATCATCACTTCTGTAGTTGCTGTTAAGTAATTGTCCGGCATAAATGGCGCCGCCCTTTATTACACAACTCTCTGCGCCGACTGCATTGCCTGTAATCCTGCCTCCGGTCATCTCAAAGGTGCCGCCCCGGTCAACGCCCACGGCGCCTCCCTTCATCACAAGGGCACCATTCAGGATGCCGTTCGTTTCAACGACCACGACGCCTCCCTTTTCTTCCCCGTCTTTGACTCCGTTCATATGGCCGGAAATCTCGCCGCCAGAAAAGGTCAGATGTCCGTTTTCTCCCACATAGACTCCGCGGCTTCCCACATTGTCTTTGATATCGGCTCGGCACTCCACGGGACCTCCCTTCACAGAAACGCCGGCTGACTGCTGCTGTCTTGTCCATGTAGTATAGCCATTCTTATCCTCGCGGGTCTTGTTTCCGGTCACTGCGCCGTTGAGCAAAACCTTGCAGCTGTCCGAGCCGTTTACCGCAATGCCGGCGCCATTGTTCGCCGTATTGCCTGTAATCTGCGCGTCAATCGTCACCTCGCCGGACGAACTGCAGTGGTATGTATCAATGTAGACGCCGCCGCCTTCCAGTGCAGCAAAGTTTCCGCTGATCTCTACGCTGTCTTCGATGGTAACATTCGGGCAGATGGCAAAAATACCGCCGCCGTATGCGTAGCTGAAGCTGGGGATAGAACTGTAGCCTGCATCGCCGTCGGACTTAGCGGTATTATTGCAGATCTTTGTTCCGTTTTTAACCTGCAGACTGGCCGAAACGTCATCATACTTCGAGTAATCGCGATCTGGCGTCCTCAGGAAGCAGATGCCGCCGCCCTCATCTTTGCTCCGGTTGTTCGAAATACTGCCGCCGGAAATGTTCAACTGTGCAGTCGTCGAACCTACATAAACGCCGCCGCCTATGTTGGCCTCATTATACTCAATCGTACAGTCCGTTATATTCACCGTACCGCCGTCTCCAATGCGGACTCCGCCGCCCGGATAGCCTCTGGCGGCACCATTTGCGCTCTCATTTATATTTCCGGTTATGATAACATTGTTCAGCGTCAGCGAATGCCTGTCCGCAGCATCCGAAAGGTATACCGTAACACCCGTTCCTTTGTTATCGCAGATCGTCGAGTTTTGTATCGTCATCTCAAGCTTGTTGGTATTTTTGTCAAGGTCGAGGTATACGACCGATCCCGTTTTTCCGCAGTCATTCTTTTCAATTACCGTGTCTTTCATGCCCGCAAACCAGGATCTGTCATTTACACATATGATCTGTGTGGCTGTGCAGTCATGAATATATGCGCCCTCTATCTGAAGAGCTGAACCCTTATATGATACATCTCGACTATCGCTGCCCACAAGCACGATTGCGTGCGTCGATTCCACTGTACAGTTTTTAATCTCTCCGCAAAGCTTCAGACTGCCGCCCTTCCGTACCATGATAATCGGCTGTGCCTTGTTACTGCAGTCAGTGATCAGCGCGCCCTTCTGGATTTCTGCCTCGCCCTCCGTATACAATGCGCCTGAATCGTAGGAGGTGTTTTCAACCTTCTGATTGCGCAGAACGGTTCCGGCAGCAAGGATGATTTTGCTTCCCTCCTCTCCGGAGATCAGCCCGTCCGGATCTCGCTTTGTACTCTCGATGACACTGTCACTGTTTCCGTCCAGCACCAGGTTTTCCATGGTCAGATCGCCGTTTTTTACAGCCTTCACCAGAACATCATTGTAATAATCCCGGTATCGCTGTATAACAGGCTGCCAGGTCTCTCCTTCCGAATTCGTGAAGTTTCCGTCCGCATCCGTCAGCGACCATGTTTCCTGGCTGCTTATGTCTACCCGTCCGCAGATCACAATATTTGCCCCCGGACTGCTCTTTGCAAGCCTTTCTTTTGCCGCCGCAAAGGTCTTCACCGCATTCTCCGGACTGGAGCCGCTGTTCTCGTCGCTACCGTTTTGCCCGTCCAGATAGACATGGAGGCCATCTGCCCAGATGTGCTGTTCAGGATCTTCCGTCTTATCCTTTACCGAAAGTCCCGGAACAAGCTTTGCTGTTTCCTCCGTCAGTGTAAACTGCTCCAGATACTGCCCCGCTTCCACCGTTTTTTCCTTATTGGACTCCACAACGATCCTTCCGGTGAAGTCACCGTGCAGACTCAGCAGGCATTTTGTCGTTTCTGTAAGCTCCTCTGCAAGCCCGATAGCAGTATCCCGCAGATAGATCTCCAGCGGTTCTCCTTCCTCCGTTGATGCAAGAGCGCCGCCCAGTATCAGCTTGCCGCCTGCACCCATATAGATCAGCGGCTGCGTTTTCGACTTGCCTTCTTCCGTACCGATGAGCGTAACGGTAGCATTCAGCGCGGCGATTCCATGTCCGCCATGAGTCGCTGACGTCGTATTGCCTTCTATAACGGAATCCTTTACCGTAACAGCAGCGCCATTCTCAGCGCTGATACCGCCGCCGTTTGCCCAGGTCTGCCCCGGTGTTGACGAACTGGGACGCTCATTGCCTGTGATGGTACAGCCATCAAGCGTGGCCTGAACATTACCCCTGAAATACAGTGCGCCTCTGCTGCTCTGCGTATTCAGAATTTCCGTGTTCGTAAGATTTACCGTACCTCCGGATGCTGTCAGAGCTCCTCCGCCGGTGTGATTGGAGCTTCCATTATACGATTCATTATCCAGCATCGTGCAGTTCTGCAAGGTGAGCGCTCCGTTATTCACAAGGATGATCGCCTCGCCCCCGCTGTACTTACCTTGCTCAGAGATCATCTCATCGGCTGCGCCGTCCCACAGGATGCCATCTGCTGTAAGACTGCCCGCCGCTGTCACAGTCACCAGGGCCGTATCGTTCACCCTGCTGTACCGTTTCACTCTCAGCGTCTCCCGCTTCAGCTCCGGTGAGCCCTCCGGCACTGTCACATCGGCAAGAGACCAATTGGCCGCATTGTCGACTGTCACCATACCGCAGATGATGATTACCGGATTAAAGTCAGGATTTTCTTTAAGCGCTTCTATTAGCTTTTCTTTTGCTTTTTCAAAGGTCTTTACCGCCGTACCGGGCGTAAGACCGGTCCTGCCGTCGTCGCCGTTCACCCCGTCCAGGTAGATGCCCTGCTCTGCCAGAATGATATCCGGGCTGTCCTCCGCCAGCTGAGTGGGGTACGGATCCTGCGGCATATTTTCTCCCGCAAACTTTTCGATCTCGCTGGTAACATCCGTCAGGAATTCCACGCTGTCGTAACCAATGTCGGCCGGTGACAGCGTACCGTCGTAGGGAACCACCACTCTCCGGCCCACACTAAAGTAAGATGCATCCGCTGTTTCTCCCAGTACAAGGGATATCTTATTTTCCTGCTCTATCGGTGTGAGCAGACGGAGCGGCCGGTTGCTTCCAAAGTATACCTTCTGTCCTTCCGAAATCCTGCAGTCTCCGGTCAGCGCCAGCATAGCGCTCAACGTACCGATGGAAGTAGTCGAAAGGATAATGCCCGATTTTCCATCTCCGCTGTTTTCTTCCACCGTTGTCCGTGCCAGCACCGCCCGTTCGTCTCCAAACAGATCTATACCGGCGTTGCCCGTGGATTGATTTCCTGTTACTTTCGTATCACTGATCACCGTGCCAGTCGTCGAAGAGATCGCGCGAAGTCCGGCAAAACCGCCTGCATTATTCACGTTTTCTTTAATCGTGCAGTTTTGAACCCTGATCCGGGGAACCCACGATGTATTATTCTTATCACTATAATTACCCAGGCACAATCCCGCAATGCTTCCGCCTGACGTTCCATTCACTGTATTCCCGCTGATCTCTGTATCTGTCATCGTCACCGGATAGCCGCTTCCCAGATCGAAATATACGCCCGCATAGTAATCCGACGTATTATTATTAATCTTACAATGCTCTATCGTGCCTCCGTATCCGCCCGCAGCACACAGGCCGGAATATTCTTCGCTGCTTTCGTTGCCCGTGATCTCCGCATAGCTCGCCGTAACGCTGCCGCGTGTATAAACGGCGCAGCCGCTGTCGCTGTTATTTGCTATCTTTACCAGGTTTTCCGCCGTTCCGTTCAGCTTCAGCGCCCCGGCGGAGGTTTCTCCATAGGTGGGATTTCCAATTATGCCGCCCATGTTAATGATGCGCTCAGCGCCTGTGTTGCCGCTGATCTGGGTTCCTGCCTCCAGCGTCACATTTCCGCCTGACTCCGTGCAGATGATGAACCTCCAGTTGCTGTTACCCGTGATCTGGACGCCGTTAAGCGTCAGCCCAGCGCCCGAACGGGCGTAAAACATCGCCATATTGTCTGTTGTTGAGTCTCTAACGGATATTATTGGGCTTGTCCCGGATATCGTTCCGCTGAAGGAGACCTGCGCATTTCCGTCTGCGTAAATAAGGCTTCCTACGCGCGGCAATTCGTCAAGTGTCCCGGGTCTGTAGTCTTTCCGCTCTTTATACGTCTTCTGCCCCGTCACAATGTCCGCGCCGCTTTCCACCGTGACAAGTGCGTTGCCCGTGGCATAAATCGAGCTTCCGTCCTGGGCGCTATTATTTATAATGAATGCGCCGCTCTTCACTGTAACGACCGCATTTCCATCGGCATAGATGGCGCCGCCCGGCTTCCAAGACTCGTTTTCCGAATTATCCTTTGCTTTATTTTCGTTTCCCTGAAGATACGCCCCCGCTTCCATTACAAGACTTCCGGACACCTTCAGCGTCGCATCGTTCTTTCCGGTCAGACTGATATTTTGCAGAGTCAGCGTTCCCGTTACCACTGCTACCGGTCCGTCGCACATAACAGGGCTGGAACTGCTCATGGTTCTGGTTATACCTGAGCTGTCAATATACTGTCCACTCCAGCGCTCCACCGCGTTTTTACCGGCTTGGGCAAACTCTGACAGATCCCAGACTGTCTCTTCTGTGACCTCCGGCGCTTTGCCGATCACCCGGATGCCGCCAAGATCAGGATTTTCTCTGAGAATCTTTACCGCCGTTTCCATCGTGTTGACCGGCGTATACGGAGTCAGTCCGTCCTCCTCGTCAATATCATCCAGAATTCCATCGTCATCATAGCCGCGGTCAGCGCTTAAAAATACATATAGATAATCATTATTTTCCGTCACGTATACAGTGTTGTTCCGGAAGATCAGTTTGTATTTCCTCTGGAGGCTCTTATCCAGCACGATCTGCTTCGCCATCTCCCCGGCATTCTCACCCTCCAGCCGGATCAGCGGCGCGCGGTGCTTTGAGGACGCCGCGATGGCTGTGTCAGCTGTATACTCACCAAATTTAACGACATAGGTATCGCCTTCCGGAATATTGCTTACTGTCAGTCTCGGTTTCTGCGGAAATTCACTTTCGATATACTCAAAGAATATCGTCCCGCCGTTCATTTCCACATTGTTAAGGGCGGTCTTTCCTCCCAACATACCGATGAGGGGGTAGCTTCCGCTCAGCGTCATATTGCTCAGCGACCAGTCTTCCTCATTGTTCGCGATCTCAAACAGATAACCATTGTGCTTCGTCGTATACTGGGCAAGCGTAATAATTCCTTCGCCATCAAGGACTGCGCCTGTAAAGTTGCTCACCTCCGCGCTGCCGTTTTCTACGAACTCCGCGTACGGGTTCCAGAAATAAATCGTATTACTTCCATTTTCTTTCGCCGCCGCAAAAGCCTTCGCAAAATGCAGCATCGGGTCGTCGGCGGTTCCTGTGCCGTTTACCGTACCTGCCTCTTTAACGATCTGATCCTCCGCATTCCTATCCGGTGTATTCTTTGGATTAAGATGGATCGGCCCTGCCGCGCGCATAGTATCCAGCGGCATCTGCATCGCGTTGGAAAAAATCTGCTGTGCGGTCTGCTCTGGCTTTTTTTCCTCTGCCGCCATCACCTTTCGCACAGCAAACAAACCAGGAGCGTCTGTCGTCTCCTGATTTTCTTCTGCGGATGCTGTTTCAACGCCTGCCGTCTCTGCACCTGCTGTTTCGGCGAAGGCCGTCTCTGCGGCCGCTGTCTCCTGGCTGCCGCTCGGTTCCGGCGCGGCGGCAAGTGCCGCCAGCCGGTAGTAATAGCTGCTGTTGTCATTGGTCACAACCGTCGTATAGGAAAGGCCTGTCTCGTCTTCAATATCCTCCCAGCTTTCGCCGTCCTCAGAATACTGCCACTGAAAGGCCGCATTTTCCAGACCGTATACTTCCGCGATAAAGGTAATCTCTTCTCCTACCTTTACATTTTCCTGCTCCGTATGGATCGTGATCTGCGCTTCTTCTCCTGCGGCCGTCCCGTTTTCCTCCGGTTCTCCGCTCTCCGACATATCTTCTGTCTCTGACTCACTCTCCAGCGTGTCTTCCGTCTCCGACTCGCTCTCCGACATGTTTTCCGTCTCCGACTCACTCTCCGGCGTGTTTTCTGTCTCGGACTCGCCCAGCTCCGTCAGGTCGCTGCGTATCCACGCCGTGATCCCATCATACGTAATCTGATACCAGGTTTCTTCTCCGTTTGAAGCCGCGTCGAGAATGACAAGCTCCGTGCCTGCCGCTTCGACCCTGCCCACGGCTGCCGATGCAACGTCGGGCAGCTCGCGCAGATTGACGCTATCCGTATTTGTATAAATCTTCCGGCCGATCACACTTTCCGGCTCTGCCGCAGTCTCGGTTTCCGTTTCGCCTTCGTTTCCGGTTTCGCCTTTGTTCTCAGTTCCACCTTCGTCTCCGGTTTCGCTTTCGGTTTCTTCGGTATGCTCAAATTTCTCCAGAACGCCCGCGCGATCCATGATATGCTCCATATTGGCATAGCCCGCAATGGAGCTGTCAGCTAACCCGTATTCTCTTTTTAATACGGATCTGTTTTCATTTCCTGCAATTACGAAGATCCGGTTCTCCGCCGTCTCCACTACGATTCCGATATGATCCGGTGTGCTGTCGCTGTCATAGTTGAAGAAAACGAGATCGCCCTTCTGCGGAACGTAATCTCCGCCGCGCTCTTCGTACGCGCCGATGTTTTCCAGCTGCGCTTTCCATCTGCCGCACTCCGCCTCACGCGGAAACCATTCAGCCGGAATATCTGCATAATACAGACAGAAGGATACAAACATCGCGCACCATTCTTCGTACATCATGCCGTACCAATGTCCATAGCGTGTGTAGCCCTGCTGTTCGCCGTTGTCATCAATTATAAAATTGCGTCTGCTCTCCTCATAGCCCAGCTGTGTAGCTGCAATAGCCGGAAGATCCTTTCTCCAGTCGCCGGTCAGCGTAACGCTTGCGACGCTCGCCGCCCAGTCTTGTGCGCTTTCTTCTTCAAGAACCGATACCGGAAGCGATGCCTTTGCAGACGCTTTCTTTCCGGAATCATCCGTAACTGTGATCTTCAGCTCGTGCACGCCGAAGCTTTGAGGCATATACATAAATTGTATCTGACCTGCTTTTTTCGCCGTAACCGTCTCTTCGTGTACGATCCCGCCGTCCAGCGAAACGGTAAAGCACACCGTATACGGCGCAGTCCCGTCTTTTACTTCTGCCTTACAGACAATTGCCTTCTGTCCCGCTGTCGCGTAGCGCTGTTCCAGGTGCAGCTTCACGGACACTTCATGCTCCGGCAGGTCGTCCTTCTGCTCCTGGCTTTCCGTCTGCTTCTCTTCAGTCGATTCCTCCTGCGTCTCCGACTGTGTCTCCCCGGTCGATTCCGGCTGCGTTTCCGATTGTGTTTCCGGCTGTGTCTCCGGTTGTGTCTCCGGTGCCGCCTGCGTCTCCGGTTGTGTCTCCGGCTGCGTTTCCGGTGCCGGCTGTGTTTCCGGCTGTGTCTCCGGCGCCGGCTGTGTTTCCGGCTGTGTCTCCGGCGCCGCCTGTATTTCCGGCTGCGTCTCCGGCGCCGCCTGCGTTTCCGGTTGTGTCTCCGGCGCTGCCTGCGTTTCCGGCTGCGTCTCCGGCGCTGCCTGCGTTTCCGGCTGCGTCTCCGGTTGTTTCGCTGCCGTTTCCGGCTCGCTCACCGCCAGGGGTTCCATCTGTGCGGCCGTTTCTTCCGTAACGGTCGATGGCTCCGCCTCCTCGCCTGCATACACACTAAGGCTGCCGAATGGAGCGGTCACATCGCCTGTGCATAATACTACGGCCAGCAATAAAGCGAGTATTCTTTTTATTCTGTTTTGCTTTCTGCCGATATTCATTCCTTTACCTCCCGTTTTTTTATATGATCAGCTTCTGGCTGTTTACCAAATTGCACCCGGCGCTTCACCCGGGAACATCAAGCTCTGCAATTTCACACATCAGTTCTGCTTTGTTCATTTTTTTATTTTCCCAGAATTTTTTCTGTATGCTGCTTGCCACCGCGACGCTTTCCTCGTAAGAACGTTCCAGAAGCATCAGTCCGAATTGCAAAGGCCCAAGCTTCGAGACCACATCGCCGCTCTGCGACAGATCAAAAATAATTTCTTCCAGAATTTCTGCATCTTCCTCCAGCCTCTGATTAGAGAATGGAGTTCCCGGCGCGCGATCCTGCCTCCTTATCGTCAGAAGCATCATATATTCCACAATGCCGATCCGTTTGCTTCGCCGCGCCTCTATCTGGTACAGCTGCCGGAACATATGCGTATCGCAGAATAAAGCGTCGTTGGTCGCCTTTTGTTCCCGGATACTTTTTGTAAAATCGCTCATATCCAAAATGCGGCGCTCCTGACCGGTCGTCAGCTCCCGCAGCGTCTGGCTGAGCGCACTGGAATTCCAGATCCCAAGCGTTTCATATATTAATCGGTTTGCTTTCTGATAATAATGAAATGCAAGCTCCCGTTTTCCCTGCATGTATAAGCTTCGCATCATATAACAGTGAATTTCCTCATCGGATGCATCCTCCGTCAGAGCACGGCTGCAAAGCAGCTCGATCTCTTTCCAGTTTTCCTCTTTCTGATAAATCCGGCACAGCTTTTTTACTGTTTCCGTATATGTAGAGCGATACAACATCACCTTCGGCACCATCCATGCCTCGTCCGCCAGCTTGTGAGATACATTTCCGCCATAGCTCTCCAGTATTTCGCGGCACAGCTGTTTTTCCATGTCTGAACCCATTTCAGCCCTGGCAAGCTTCCTCACAAGCTTTTCGTAATGTTCATAATCCGTTTCCACCGGCAGCCGCGGATTCCACTGGTAAGCCCCAGTGAGCGTACATATATATTCTCTTTCCCCCAGCTCCCGCAAGCTGTTCCTGAGCCGGTAAATCATATTTTTCAGCGCATTCTCCGGTTTTCTGGAATTGTCTTCCCAAAAAGTGTCGACCAGTCGCTGCTGGGACACAGCCCTGTCCCGGTTCATGATCAGATATACCAGCAAACACACAAGCTTCCTGGAATGGAGTTTTTCTTCATCCAGCGTCCTGCCGTCACATTCCAGCTGAAAACCGCCTAATATCCGTAATTTGAGAGCTTTCATAACTTTTTCCCTTTGTTACTGTTCGTTCATTAAGAAAAGAACCCGAAAAACGTAGTTTCACTGTGAAACCACTGCTTTTCGGGTTCTTATGAAAAAGTTGATAAAATTAGACATGCCAAAAAAGGCAGACTCCGAGTGTCTATAGG
>UMDR01070450.1_pt1 | contig 59307 bp, 54 predicted proteins | sample 1964541 | NCBI WGS metagenome assembly UMDR01 (sample SAMEA4835999, study PRJEB28245) | human gut metagenome | biome: gut microbiome; material: fecal sample | place: Denmark | collected 2008 | reverse complement strand
TTTTTGTGAGAAAGTGTCACCTATCATTGACAATTGAACAAAGCAGACTGAATATATTTTCGGAAAGACTTGATTTAATAATAGAATTGTGATATACTATAAATAATAATTTTCTCGGAGGGAGAGCCGTTCTTTTCGGGCGGCAGTTATCATTATGGATATCAGAAAAGAAAAGATCGCTATCGGCAGCGATCACGCAGGCTATGCGTTGAAAAAAGAGATCATAAAGCACCTTGACGACCTCGGTGTTCCTTACATAGAGCTTGGCTGTATGGACGGAACGAGCTGTGATTATCCGCTCGTTGCCCGTGAGGTCTGCGCAAAGATCACCGACGGTACAGTAAAGCAGGCTATCCTTATCTGCGGAACGGGCATCGGCATCTCTATCGCCGCAAACAAGGTAAAGGGTATCCGTGCAGCGCTCTGCACAGACGCTTACACCGCAAAATACACCCGTCTTCACAATGATGCGAATGTCCTCTGTATGGGCGGACGCGTTACGGGCGCAGGCGTTGCGGAAGAAATGGTAGATGTTTTCCTCTCCACCGATTTTGAGGGCGGCAGACATCAGCGCAGAGTTGACCTTATTGAAGAATAATTATTTTTGGAGGTATTTATAAATGCAGAATGTTAAACTTATCGACCACCCCCTCGTTCAGCACAAGATCACAATGATGAGAGATATCAACACAGGCACAAAGGAATTCAGAGAGCTTGCTTCCGAAACAGCAATGCTCATGTGCTACGAAGCAACCCGTGATCTTCCGCTTAAAACCGTTGAGATACAGACACCCGTTGCCGTTGCAAAATCAAAGGTAATTTCGGGCAAAAAGATAGCTTTCGTTCCCGTACTCCGTGCAGGTCTTGCAATGGCTGACGGTATCATTGAGCTTCTTCCTGCCGCAAAGGTAGGTCATATCGGAATCTTCCGTGACCCCGAAACAAAGAACGCAGTTGAATATTACTGCAAGCTCCCAGTTGACGTTGCCGAAAGAGAAGTTATCATCACAGATATCATGCTCGCAACGGGCGTTACAGCCGTAAAAACTATCGATATCCTCAAAAATGCAGGCGTTAAGAAGATAAAGCTTATGTGCATCATCGCAAGCCCTGAGGGCATCGAAGCCGTAAACAAGGCACACTCCGATGTTGAGATCTATTGCGGAAGCATTGACGACGGACTTAACGAACACAAGTATATCGTTCCGGGTCTCGGCGATGCAGGCGACAGAATCTTCGGAACAAAGTAATTTACGTTAAGTATAATACAGTTTGTAAATTCCTGTGTGGATAATCTTATTCATGCAGGAATAAACTGTTTAAAGAGATAATACCGTGTAAAAGGCATCGATTTTCAGTAAATATGATTTACAAATTGTACTTTTAGCTAAAATTATTACATTTTGTATACAAAAATTGCACGGTAATAATTTCAATATATCGAAAAAGGAGGCTGCTGCCAATGTGTGGAATTGTCGGATATGTCGGAAAGGAAGAATGTGCCGATATCCTTGTCGAAGCGCTTCGCAGACTTGAATACAGAGGCTACGATTCGGCAGGCATTGCCGTTTTTGAGGGCGACAGGATAAAGACCGTTAAAGCCAAGGGCAAGATCTGTCCCGAAGAGGGCGAGGGAAAAGGCACGGGATTAATGGCAAAGCTTGAAGCCGAGGGAAAACCCGTCGGAACGTGCGGCATCGGTCATACCCGTTGGGCAACCCACGGCGAACCGTCCGATATCAACTCTCACCCTATCGGAAACGGCAGAGTTTCCATAGTTCATAACGGCATAATCGAAAATTACCGTGAGCTGAAAGCTTTCCTCATCTCCAAAGGCTACGGCTTTGAAAGCGAAACGGATACCGAAACCGTTGCAAAGCTCCTCGACTACTATTATGAGGGCGACCCGATAGACGCTATCACCAAAGCGCTTGCGGATATCAGAGGCGCTTATGCGCTCGGCATTATTTTCCGTGAGCATAAAAATAAAATTTACGCTGTAAGAAAGGAAAGCCCCCTTATAGTCGGCAAGGGCGAGGGTGAAAACTTCATCGCCTCGGACGTGACCGCTATTCTTCGGCGCACACGCAATTATTACCTGCTTGAACCGAACGAGATCGCAGAGATCACCGCCGACACAATAAAATTCTATGATCTTCACAGAAATCCTATTGAAAAAGAACTCCAGATCGCAACATGGGATATCGAAGCCGCAGAAAAGGGCGGCTATGAGCACTTTATGCTCAAAGAGATACACGAACAGCCCTCCGCTGTAAGAAATACTGTCTCTCCGCGAATTTTTGACGGTCTCCCGAGGTTTGAGGAAGAATGTGGTCTTTCCTACGAAAAAATTCGCAGCTATAAAAACATTTTCATCGTTGGCTGCGGTTCGGCTATGCACGCAGGCATCGTCGGAAAGTACATCATCGAAAAACTCGCAAGAGTTCCCGTTACCGTTGATATCGCATCGGAATTCCGTTACCGCGAACCGCTCGTCACCGACAAAGACCTTGTTATAATAATCTCGCAGTCGGGCGAAACTGCCGATACTCTTGCCGCCCTGAAGCTTTCCAACTCGCTCGGCGCTGATACGCTTGCGCTCGTAAATGTTGTCGGCTCGACTATTGCAAGAGAAGCTAAAATGGTAATGTACACCAACGCAGGTCCTGAAATTTCCGTCTGCTCGACAAAGGCTTACGCCGTTCAGATCGCATTTATGTACCTGCTTGCTTTCGGGATTGCCTATGCTGTCGGCGGCATAAGTGAGGAAAAATGCCGTGCGCTCACTCATGAGCTTGAACAGATTCCCGATAAGATACAGAAGAGCATCGATGACAAGTCGGCTTACCAGTTCGTTGCTTCAAAAATTATGAACGCAGACAGTCTGCTTTATATCGGCAGAGGACTTGACTATGCTTTGAGTATGGAGGGTTCGCTCAAACTCAAGGAAATTTCCTATATCCACAGCGAGTCCTACGCCGCAGGTGAGCTTAAACACGGCACAATATCGCTCATCGACGACGGAATGCCGGTTATCGCCGTTGCAACACAGCGTGACCTTTTTGAAAAGACCGCTTCAAACGTCAAGGAAGTCAAGACGAGAGGCGCAAAAGTCGTTATGGTCTGCCGCGAGGATATGGATCCCGAAGCGGAAAGTGTTGACTATATCGTAAAAATTCCCGTTACCGAAAGTGATATTCTTATGCCGATGATAACGGTAGTTCCGCTCCAGCTCATCGCTTATTATACAGCCGTTCAGAGAGGAAACAACGTAGATAAGCCGAAAAACCTCGCAAAATCCGTAACGGTCGAATAAAGGAATAATTTTAAGATGGATAAAAAATTGATCTCGGTAGTTGTCCCCTGCTATAACGAGGAGGAAGTTCTTCCGCTGTTTTATGACGAGATAGTTCGCGTCAGCGGCGAAATGATGAACGCTCACCCACAGCTTTCGTTCGAGTTTCTCTTTATCAATGACGGCTCAAAGGATAAAACGCTCACCATTCTCCGCAATCTTGCCAAGAAAGACGGGCGAGTCCGCTATGTTTCGTTCTCGCGCAACTTCGGAAAAGAACCTGCGCTCTATGCAGGACTGGAAAATTCCAAGGGCGACTATGTTGTCACACTTGACGCAGACCTCCAGCACCCTCCGAAGCTTATCCCTGAAATGTATAATATAGTATCCTCTGGCGAATATGACTGCGCCGCAACAAGACGAATTTCCCGAAAGGGCGAGCCGAAGCTGCTATCATTCTTCTCACGCAGCTTTTACAAGGTCATAAACAGCATCTCCCAGACGCAGATAGTTGACGGCGCACAGGATTTTCGCTTTATGACAAGACAGATGGTGGACGCTATCCTTTCAATGAGTGAACGCAACCGCTTCTCAAAGGGAATTTTTTCGTGGGTCGGCTTCGATACGAAATATATCCCCGTTGAAAACACAGAACGTGCCGCAGGAACGACCACCTGGAACTTCTGGAAGCTTTTCAAATACTCCCTCGAAGGAATTATGGCGTTCTCGACCGCACCGCTCGCTTTCTCCGTCTTAATGGGAATAATTGTCCTCATAGCTTCGCTCGTGATGCTTATAATCACGATAGTTTCCGCCTGCAAAGCAGCCGCTTGGCAGATACCGTTCATAACGTTCCTTGTAACATTTGTCGGCGGCTTGCAGCTTTTCTGCGGAGGAATAAACGCACTCTATGAGCAGAAGCTTTACACCGAGATAAAGAAACGTCCTATCTATATCGCAAAGGAAACCGAAAAAACCGAAAGGAATGATAAATAAATGAATATCTGGCATGATATTTCCCCGAACAGAATCACAAAAAACGACTTTTTCGCAGTAATCGAGATCGAAAAGGGCAGCAAAATGAAGTACGAACTCGATAAGAAAACGGGCTTCCTGATGCTCGACCGAGTTCTCTATACCTCAACACACTACCCTGCAAACTACGGCTTTATCCCCCGTACTTATGCCGACGACGGCGACCCGCTCGATGTTCTCGTCCTCTGCTCCGAGTCTATCGAACCGCTCGCACTCGTAAAATGCTACCCTATCGGCGTAATTTCGATGCTCGACAACGGTGCGCTCGATGATAAGATAATCGCGATACCGTTCAACGACCCGACATACAATTCCTACAAGGACGTTTCCGAACTTCCGAAGCACGTTTTCGATGAAATGTCGCACTTCTTCACGGTCTATAAGTCCCTCGAGGGCAAAGAGACCGTCATAGATGAAGTAAAAGGCAAGGACGATGCGGTAAAGATCATTGAACGCTGCATCGACAGATACATAGATTGTTTCTGCAAGGGAAAAGAACACGAGTAAATAAAATTCGGAATTAGGAATTCGGAATGCGGAATTAAATCAATGCGTAATGTGTAATTATTTTTGTTCCGAAAATTACCGTAAAATCGTAGGGGCGGATTCGATATCCGCCCGTTGCGAACCCCATATTTTAGGCATTTTTTCTGTATGGGACGATTGCCTGTCCCACACCGTAAAGCGTTATAAAATATACGAACGCCCCCGATTTTATCTGAAAAAGATAAAATCGGGGGCGTTTTTTTTACGATATCCCTACAAAAATACGGCTTCGCCGTAAAATTACGGAACAAAATAATTCCGAATTCCGCATTCCTAATTCCGAATTCGTCAGAAACCGCCTTGCGGCGGGGAGACGAGCGACCCGTCCCCCTACATTGTAAAGGATGATAGAATTTATCTTGTTCTTTCACATCGTAACGCACTGCTGTTCATCCCGACATTAAAAAAAGCGTCGGAATTTTTTACTTCATAAATCTGAATGCGTTCTTTCCCGGGTAAACTGCGCTTGCGCCGAGCTGTTCTTCGATGCGGATAAGCTGGTTATACTTAGCTGTACGCTCGCTTCTGCTCGGTGCGCCCGTCTTGATCTGGCAGGTATTCAATGCTACTGCGAGGTCTGCGATAGTTGTATCCTCGGTTTCGCCCGAACGGTGGGAAGCAATAGCTGTATAGCCTGCTTTATGTGCCATTTTGATCGCTTCGAGTGTTTCGGAAACAGAGCCGATCTGGTTGAGCTTGATGAGGATAGAGTTTCCGCATCCGAGGGAGATACCCTTTGCAAGACGTTCTGTATTTGTTACGAAGAGGTCATCACCTACAAGCTGAACCTTTCCGCCAAGCTCCTTGGTCATGATCTGCCAGCCTTCCCAGTCCTCTTCGTCAAGACCGTCCTCGATTGAGTAGATAGGATACTTTTCACAAAGCTGTGCCCAGTGAGCAACGAGTTCGGCAGATGTGAAGTCCTTGCCCGACTTCGGGAGATGATACTTGCCCTTTTCACCGCTCTTCCACTCGGAGGAAGCTGCGTCCATTGCGAGAACGAAATCTTCACCCGGCTTATAGCCTGCCTTTTCAACTGCGCTGAGGATATACTGAATAGCTTCCTCATCACTTGCAAGGTCAGGAGCGAAGCCGCCCTCATCGCCGACAGATGTTGCAAGTCCATTGCTCTTCAAAAGTGCTGCGAGAGCGTGAAAAACTTCTGTACACCGGCGAAGTCCCTCTGTGAAGCTCTTTGCGCCGACAGGCATTATCATAAATTCCTGAACATCAACTGTGTTTGCTGCGTGTGCGCCGCCGTTGAGAATATTCATCATAGGAACAGGAAGACGGTTTGCGTTCACGCCGCCGAGGAATCTGTAGAGCGGAATATCAAGCGAGGCCGCTGCCGCTCTTGCGCAGGCAATGGAAACAGCGAGGATAGCGTTTGCGCCAAGCTTGCTCTTATCCTTTGTGCCGTCAGCTTCGATCATAGCCTTGTCCACAGCGTAGATATCGGAAGCATCAATGCCGATAACAGCATCGCGGATCATTGTATTTACGTTGTTCACAGCCTTGGAAACGCCCTTGCCGCCGAAGCGTGTTTTGTCACCGTCACGAAGTTCGAGTGCCTCAAATTCACCCGTGGAAGCACCGCTCGGTGCAGCTCCTCTTGCAACAGTACCGTCAGCGAGCCAAGCCTCAGCCTCAACGGTAGGATTTCCTCTGGAGTCAATGATCTCGCGTCCGATGACATTTTCAATCTCAAGATAATTCATAATAAATACCTCTCTTTAATTCACCGCGATTGCGGAGTGTTTTACGTTATTATTCCTTTTTTTCCGTTCTGTATTCACGTTCAGCCGCCGTGCGCATTGAATCGGCTGAACAGATAACAGTCTATCAATCCAGTTAGCGCCTGCTAACTGGAATTTATTATAGCATACCTCGTATAAAATTGCAAGTGACAGAACACACGATAATCATTCGGCGTATTTATCAATGGTGAACAAATACATACCTAACTTTGGGGTATTGGGAGTATGCCCAAAAATCGGCTATTCTGCGTTATTTTTCAGCTTTGGGGCTTATAAAAGCTAAATGATTTTATTGTGGATCTTACATTTGTATGAGAACTGCGAAGCCAACCAGCTGGTCGAGCTGAGCACAGCTCGTCAGGTGTCCAGAGGGCGGAAGCCCTTTGGTCGCTCTCCGCAGAGAGCGAAACTCCCTTAATTTATAGCTAAACTCTTTGTTGTAATAACGAAATCACTAACAGCTAAAAAGGCGCAATTCACACTAAAAAAGGTTAAATGAAATATGATAAGTATAGTTTCATAAACCTAAAAATGTGAATTGCGCCATTCTGTTTTCCTCAAACAAGCTATCCTCGGCATAAAATGCGCAGTGCGAAAGCGATAAGCATTTTATGCCGACAACGTTTGAACAGCGGCGGAGTGAGATATGAACGGCAAAAAGACATTTTAACGCAGGGTCAGATATTGAATCCGACACTAACGAAATTTGTTGTGTTTACCGACATACTCCACCGCTGTTCATACTGCGTTTTACCATTCATACAGCGTTGAAGCTTCAAATCCACTCACTTCGTTCGTGAATTTTTGCTTCAAGGATAGTTTGTTTGAGGAAAACAGAATGGCGCAATTCACGTTATTGGTTTTACGAAACTGATTTCTCATAGTCCGTTTAACCTTTTTGATGTGAATTGCGCTTTTTTAGCTGTTAGTGATTTCGCTATTGCTGCAATACCTTTAGCCATAGTTTAGGGAATTTCGCTCTCCTGCTAAAGGTCAAATCGACCTGCGACAATGGGACGCTGTCCCCTCAACCCCTGCCACCCTTTGAAAAGCGTGGACGTAAACTTTGATTGGCTTCGCAGTTCTCATACAAATGTAAGCTCTGCAAATAATTCCGAATTCCGCATTCCGAATTCCGAATTAAAAAGTAACCTTTTCCAACTTCTCAAGGTCATAAGGTGTTTCCTGATATACGCAGTAATTGAGCCAGTTGCTGAACATAAGGTTCGCGTGACACCGCCATGTGAAATTCGGCGGCTGTGACGGATCGTTATATGGGAAATAGTGTGCAGGGACGTTTATATTCAGACCCTTATCGAGGTCACGGAAATACTCATTCTTCAGTGTGAATCTATCATACTCACTGTGACCCGTGACGAAGAAAAAGCGCTCGTTTTTATCTGCGATTATATGCACTCCAGATTCCTTGGACGAAGTGAGTATTTTCAGTGCGCTTACCTTTTCTATATCCTCGCGGCGAACTTCGGTATGGCGCGAATGCGGAACATAGAACGTTTCATCAAACCCTCTTACGAGTGGATGATTCGAAACTTCGACCTTATGCGGAAAAATTCCGAACATTTTCCGCGGCAGTTCATATTTCGGTATGCCGAAGTGGTAATAAAGTCCTGCCTGCGCCGCCCAGCAGATATGAAACGTTGAAAAGACGTGCGTTTTTGACCATTCCATTATCTCGCAAAGCTCATTCCAGTAGTCGACTTCCTCGAACGGCATCTGCTCCACGGGCGCGCCCGTTATGATAAGTCCGTCAAAGCGCTGGTCTTTCACGTCCTCGAACGTCTTGTAAAACTTGATAAGATGCTCCTGCGAGGTGTTTTTCGACTTGTGGGTAGCGGTCTGCAAAAGCTCTATATCGACCTGGATAGGCGTGTTGGAGAGCAGACGGAGTATCTGCGTTTCCGTTTCTATCTTTTTCGGCATAAGGTTTAGTATCGCTATCTTCAGCGGACGGATATCCTGCCTGTCTGCCTTTCCGCTTGGCATAACGAAGATATTTTCATTGTTGAGAACGGAGAATGCAGGCAGATTATCGGGTATTTTAATGGGCATTTCGGAGTTTCCTCTCTTGTTGAAAAATTTAAGGCGCGTTTGTCAGTGCTGTATCTGCCCGGACTCGGTCGCTCGGGACAGCAGGTATATCGGAAAGGTCAAATATTGGCGAAGTCACGGGGCTTTCGGTATTTGAGGCGCAGGTGACGGTCTGTTCGCTTTCCTCGGGTTCGGTCTTCGGCACGGTCGTAACGGCAGTTTCACGCTGTCCCTGAGTTTCCTTTGAAACAGCGGTAACACGTTCCATTGCCGATGTTGTTTCGATGTCCTCCCTTGAAACGGCAGTATCGCGAACCATTCCGCCCACAGTCTGAGAGGCTTCCTCACGGATAGACGACTCCATTTCGTGGAGCGACGAGATATACTCGCTGTAGGTTTCGGGACGCGATGTTTCTATCGAAGTGACCGTTGTTAGCACGGCGGCTTTATTTGTTACGGTCTGTCTTGGTGCATTGGAGGGATAGTAGTCCTCACAGCCCGAGAGTGACAGCACAGCAAAAATTGTCAGAAAAAGTAAAAGTAATTTCTTCATAATGATTCTATTATATCACAGCTTGACAGTTATTTCAAGGGTTATTTCCGATAAAACCGTACTTTCCCCATTTTGCGAAAGTTCTGTAGCCAAGCTTTGCATACCAGTCGGCAACGTCGGTATAGTGAATGTAGCTTACGTCAAAGCCCTCATCGGCGAGAATTTCCGTGACCTTTACGACCATAGCAAGACCTATCCCCTTTCGGCGGAATTCGGGAACAGTTCCGACACAGCCGGGACCGCCGACTTTGAGCTTTCGCCCATTCACGTTATGCTCGCCCATATCGTCAACAAGGCAGAAGCTTGCGAGCTTTCCGCCGCAGTAACCGCAGTAAACTCTTCCGCCGTCAAAAAACTTCACCCAGTCTTTGTCCACTTTTTCGACCGCCTCTCTGAGCGCATCGGCTTCGCCTTTATAAAAACCGAAAGAAATATCCTCGCCGAAATCCTTTTTATATGTGAAATTTCTGTCCCCAAGCGGAAGAAGCATCTCCTCATATACCGCGTCATCGGGCAAATTTTTTACACTCCCGAAAAAATTCGGATACATACTGTTGAAAAGCTCGATGCCGTCAATATTCACCACATTCATTTTTTCACAGCTCCCTTTCTGCAAAAACAAAGCCGCTTCTGAAGCCAATCAGAAACGGCTGATCTCTTTTATTTTCAGCGATCATTCAGCTTTGAGCTTTCTGCGGAAAAGCTTTCTGCCGACAGCTTCGTGCAGTTTTGCCCAAAGATTCGATGTGACCTCCATTGCGCCGCAGAGCTTATCGGTGAAAACAATAACGAGAGTTTCACGATATCTCGGGAGTGCGCAAAGATTGAGCGGAAACATATGCTTCTCAATAATATCGCTCTCGAGCGCGGAAACATAGAAGTATTTCTGAGCATTTTCGAGCGAAGTCTTTGCGTGGGTAAAACCGTGAAGGCGCTCTCCCTCGGCAGGCTTATGCGTGTGCCAGTCATAGAGGAAGAGGTCGTGCAGAAGTCCTGCCCTTGCACCCGCTCTCTTATTAAGGTTGAAAAGCTTGCAGAGCCTGTAGTTGAAGTATGAAACATTCAGGCAATGCTGAAAGCAGGTCGTTCTTCCGTGGTGGGTGTAATTTTCCATCTGACGGACAACACTGCTTTCGAGAAGGTCGGCAACGAGCGTGTAGTATTCGCTGTCTTTATTTTCGAGATCTGCCTTGAAACAAATGGCTTTTAACATCGTACCTTGCCTTTCATGTAATTGCGGAAAACACTCTGCCCCACTTTGACAGGGGTTTTCCTATATATGTATCGTAAATATATCCAATTTTATTCCTGCCGAGAGCAATTTTTGCGGCGTTCCGTATTATTTATGCGGAAAGTATAAATTTTATCGGCATTTTTCCTAATTATATATTAATATCGCCGCATATACAATTGCCTTTTTAAACATATTTTTTAAATTTTTTATTAATTCAGCTGTTCAAAATGCCAAAAAATCACAAACCTGTCCATATTACGAAAATATGACGGTGAAAATCTTTCGATTTTTGGCATTGGTTTTTTCGTCATCTTATGACTTTGCCTTAGTAAAATTGCACTAATTATCACTTGAAATTTATCCAAAAATTTCGGAAGAAAGTTTTTTCAAAGGTTGCAAATCGGTTACAGATGGTGTATAATATCATTAAAGTGGTGAAGTATCCCACAAAGTGGGTCAAAGTGGTGAATTTCCACCGAGTTTTCCACACGGTGTTGAAAACCGATGTGTAAAAATGTGTGGAAAACGTGCAAAACCTGACCCAAAATACCGAATATAACGGTATTTCGACAGATAAGAATGTGGAAAACCTTTTGAAAACGATGTGGAAAGGCGGTGAAGAACTTGGGCGGAAACAGTTTGATGGGTACTTATGAGCATACGATCGATGCAAAAGGCAGAATGGCTTTCCCCACAAAGCTCCGTGAACGCCTCGGTCTCAGCTTCATCGTCACTATCGGTCTTGACCGCTGCCTTTATGTATTTTCCGAAGAGGAATGGGAAAACTTTACTGAAAAGCTCAAAACGCTCACAGGCGAAAAGGCTCGCTCCGCAAAGCTTTTCATCGTAAGAGCCTGCCCCGTTGAACCCGACAAGCAGGGACGTATCCTCATTCCGCAGCAGCTGCGCGAATACGCAGGACTTGACCACGATGTCACCGTCCTCGGCGTTATCGACCGTGCGGAGATCTGGGACAGCGCACGTTTCAACGCAATGAGCGAATCTATCTCGGAAGAAATGCTTTCGGACGCTCTTTCGGACATTGCATTTTAAGGAGATCGGCTTATGAGTTTTTCACATATTTCAGTTATGCTTGACGAATGTATCGAGGGTCTTGACATCAAGCCCGACGGCATTTATATAGACGGAACGTGCGGCGGTGCAGGACATTCCTGCGAGATAGCAAAGCGGCTCACCGACGGCGGCAGGCTTATCGGAATCGACCGTGACCCCGACGCTGTTGCGGCGGCGACCGAAAGGCTCGCACCTTACAATGCAGTCGTCAAAAAGGGAAACTTCTCCGATATGAAAGCTATCGCGGCAGAAGAAAACGTTGACAAAGTTGACGGGATCTTGCTCGACCTCGGAGTTTCATCGCACCAGCTTGACACGCTCGAACGTGGATTTTCCTATCATGGCGATGCTCCGCTCGATATGAGAATGTCGCAGAGCGGCGTTTCCGCAAGGGATATCGTCAACGAAGCTTCTTACGAAGAACTCCGCAGGATATTCTGGGAATACGGCGAAGAAAAATTCTCCCCGAGGATCGCAGATACTATTATAAAAAGACGTGCGGACAAGCCTATCGAAACTACCTCCGAACTTGCCGACATTATCTGCTCGTCCATCCCCGCAAAATTCAGACGTGAAAAAAATCCGTGCAAGAAGTCTTTTCAGGCTTTGCGAATAGCCGTAAACTGTGAGCTGGACGAGCTTGACAAGGCTCTTGACGACGGTTTTGATATGCTCAGCAGCGGCGGCAGATTCGCGATAATCACTTTCCACTCGCTCGAAGACAGAATAGTCAAGCAGCGTTTTGCAAGCTTCTGCACAGGCTGCACCTGCCCTCCCGATTTTCCGCAGTGTATATGCGGAAAGAAGCCGAGGGGAAAACTCGTCAACCGCAAACCGATAGAAGCCGCCCCCGAAGAACTCGAACACAATAAAAGAAGTCACAGCGCAAAGCTTCGCATCATCGAGAAGCTTTGAAAAGATAAAGAAAAGGATAAAAAATGAACAGAGGAAACGCAGCATACGATCTTTCAAAATATGAAAACGCAGCACCCAAGCTTACGGACGGCGAAAAGTCAAAAATAGTTGTCCGCAGGGCAAAGCCTAAGCCGACGGCTTCAGCGCCGAAAATTCTTATAACCGCAGTAATGGCGGTGCTTGTTCTGAGCCTTGTGGTCTATCCGAAGGTCCAGCAGGCAACGGTAATGTCCGATATCAACAAGCTCAACGATCAGGTGATGATACTTGAGAGCGAAAACGTCCGTATGCAGACGGCTATTGAGAGCAAATCCGCGCTCAAAGCTGTCGAGGATTATGCCGTTGACGTTCTCGGAATGCAGAAGCTCGACAAGTCGCAGATAGAATATCTGAGCATTGAAAACGGCAACGTCATCGATATTCCCGAAGAGAACGAAAACTTTTTTGTAAAGATAAAGCACTCATTTGAAGATTTTCTGGAATATCTCCGCGGATAATCAAATAGAATTTTACAGCAGACTTTTGTGAACAAGCCTATTTTCCCGAAAAATCTGCTGCGGCAATAGGGTTGTACCGTAGAAAATTGGTGCAGCCCGTATTTTGCTAATTAATACTATTTTTTTAAGAAATAGTATCTGTCGAATATTCCCCTCTTGCCCCTTTGGAAAGGAAGATCAAATTTGTCGCTGAAACCAACCAACTCCATGAAAAAGAAGCTGAATCTTGCCATTTTCCCTGCAATGATAATCTTTTCCGTTATTATTGCGGTGAATCTTTTCGGGATATCTATTACCAACAACGGCAAATATCAGGCCATGGCGAACAACAACCAGTTCCAGAGCACAGTCGTGAACGCGAACCGCGGCTCTATCTATGATGCAAACGGAAAAATTCTCGCCCAGTCTGCGACCGTTTATTCGATAGTCCTCAACCCGAACCGACTTAATGATGCGGATAATGAAAAGGTAGTGGAAGAAACGGGCAAGACCGAGCGCCAGCGTCAGATAGATGCCTGCGTGACGATACTTACCGAAGAGCTTGACAATGTTACCGCCGGTGAGATACAGAAAAAGCTCTCCGACCTCAATTCAAAATGGTCGCTCGTTGCGAAGAGGATAGAAAAGCCTATCGCCGACAAAATTCTTCTCCGCGCTTCGGACGAGGGACTTGGCGACCTTATCTATACCAATGTTGACACAAGACGATACTATCCGCAGGGAACGCTCGCGGCTTCCGTTATCGGCTTCACCAACTATGAGGGCGACGGCGTTTACGGCGTTGAATCCTACTACAATGATTACCTCAAAGGCGTTGACGGAAAGATAATCTCCGCCGTTGACGCAAACGGCAACGAAATGCCTTATAAAAACGATAAGATATACGATTCGCAGGACGGAAACTCGCTGTATCTTACCCTCGATATGACGCTCCAGTATTACGTTGAAAAATATCTTGAACAGGCTGTTATCGAAAACAACGTTCAGGAACGTGCCTGCGCTATCATTATGGACGTGAACACAGGCGCGATAAAGGCTATGGCTACTGTTGAAGGCTTCGACCTCAACGACAGAAACTCCATCTACTCAAAGAAAGACCTCAATTACCTTGCAGGACTTGAGGGAACGCCCGAATATGACGAAGAATATGCTTCGCTCCGTGAAAAACAGTGGAAAAACAAAGCCGTTACCGAGCTTTACAACCCGGGTTCGGTATTCAAGGTAGTAACGGGTTCCGCTGCTCTCGAAGAGGGCGCTATCACGCTCGATTCTACTTTCACCTGCAATCAGGCCATCGATGTCGCAGGTCAGATAATCCACTGCTGGTCGAGATATTCCCACGGTGCGCAGGACTTCACCACAGCTATGACAAACTCCTGCAACCCTGCTTTCATTCAGATAGGTCAGGCACTCGGCAAGGAAAAATTCTGCAAGTATTTTGAAGCTTTCGGACTTACCGAACCTACGGGCATCGACCTCCCCGGCGAAGCGGACAGCATCTATGTAAAGCCCGAAAATATGGGTCCCGTTGAGCTTGCTTCAAGCTCATTCGGTCAGACAAGCAAGATCACACCTATCCAGATGATAACCGCTTATGCTGCTGTTGTAAACGGCGGATATCTCGTCACTCCATACGTTGTCAGCAAGATAGTTGACACGAACGGAAATGTTATAAAGACTACCGAGACCTCGATAAAGCGTCAGGTCATCTCCGAAGAGACCTCCGCTCAGATGCGTCAGGTGCTTGAATCCGTTGTAAACAACAAGGGCGGCTCAAACGCTTATATCAAAGGCTATTCTATCGGCGGAAAATCGGGTACTTCCGAAAAGATCGACAAGATGAACCAGACAGGCGCGTCCGACCTTTATGTTTCGTCCTACTGCGGCTTTGCCCCTGCGAACGATCCCGACATCATTATGCTCGTAATGGTAGACGAACCGACAGCAAGGGATCAGAACGGCTCACTCATGTACTACGGAAGCGTTGTTGCCTGCCCTGTTGTATCGAATACTTTCAAGGAGGCTCTCCCCTACCTTGGATATTACCCCGAATACACCGATGATGAGCTTGAAGAGCTTGGCGTTACAGTTCCTAACGTTGAGGGTCAGACTCCCGAAGCCGCAGGCTCTACTCTTGAAGCACTCGATCTCCAGTACACAGTCATCGGCGACGGCGAATATGTCACTGCTCAGATACCGTCACGCGGAAGCTCGCTCCGCCGAAACGGAAAGGTCATACTCTATACGGAGGATAACCCCGAAACCGATTATACGACCGTTCCGAACGTTATCGGAATGTCGCTTTCGGACGTAAACTATACCCTTACACAGGCAGACCTCAACTTCAAGGCAGGCGACGGTGCATCGAGCCATGCAGGTGCAGTCGCACACAGCCAGAACTACGCCGAGGGCGACATCGTGCCAAAGGGTACTATCATCGAAGTTTATTTCATCATCAAAGACGAGGGATAAAATACTCGAAAGGCGGTTTTTTATGAAATTAAGCGAACTTATCAACGATACTGTCGATACGATGCCGTCAAAAGCATCATTCACGATCGGCTCGGAGGATGTTCTCGGCATCACCGACAACACCAAGGAAGTCGAACCAGGCTTTATATTCGTATGCGTAAAGGGCAAAAGCTTTGACGGACACTCCGCTGCCGAAGAAATGCTCGAAAACGGTGCTGTATGCGTTATTGCCGACCATGATCTCGGTCTGAAAAAGCAGATCGTCGTTTCCGATACAAGAAAATTCTACGGTCTGCTCTGCGCAGCCTGGTTCACCCACCCCGAACGCCACCTTAAATTCATCGGCGTTACGGGAACGAACGGCAAGACCACAATGGCAACGCTCATCAAGGATATCCTCACACAGAACAAGCGCAAGGTCGGCTTTGTCGGCACAACGGGCGTTCTTATCTGCGGAAAGCCTTATCAGTCCGATTCCTCAACACCGACGACCCCGCGTGTTTTCGAGCTTTTCAGCATCTTCAACGAGATGATGAACCGCGGCTGCGACACAGTTGTAATGGAGGTTTCCTCATTTGCACTCGAACAGAACCGAATAGGACCTGTTATCTTCGATATCGCTGTATTTACGAACCTCACGCAGGATCATCTCGATTATCACGAAACAATGGAAAACTACTACGCAGCCAAGAAGAAGCTTTTCACCGAACACTGCAGGGCTGCTATCATCAATATCGACGACAGCTACGGAAAAAGACTTTACGAGGAGATAAAAGGCTGCGGCTGCGAGCGCATTTCCTACGGTCTGCATGAGCGTGCAGACATCACCTGCGAAAAGATACGCACAGCCGATACCCTCACAAAATTCTGGATAAATATCCAGAAAAAGAGCTTCCCCGTTACGCTCAATATGATAGGACTTTACAACGTTTCAAACGCAATGGCCGCTATCGTTGCCTGCGTAAAATCGGGCATCGGCATAAACAATGTTCTCCTTTCGCTCGAAAGGGCAAAGGGTGTGAGCGGCAGATGCGAGATCCTTTCCGACAAGAACGGATTCCTTGTCATAAGGGATTATGCGCACAGTCCCGATGCGCTTGAAAATATGCTCCCTGCGCTGAAAACGCACACAAAGGGCAGGCTTATCTGTCTGTTCGGCTGCGGCGGCGACCGTGACAGAACAAAGCGTCCGCTTATGGCAAAGGCTGCCGAAAAATATGCAGACCTGCTCATCGTGACATCGGATAATCCGCGAAGTGAAGATCCCGATGCTATCATCGATGAGATATGCGAGGGACTTTCGGGTCTGAAGCCTTATATCCGCATCACAGACCGAAAAGCCGCTATCAGGCGTGCTATCGCCATTGCCGAAAAGGGCGACGTTATCGTCCTCGCAGGAAAAGGTCACGAAGATTATCAGATACTCGCCAACGATGTCCATATCCATTTTGACGAAAAAGAGATCGTTGAAGAGATAATGAAAAACTATAAAAAGCCGCGCTTCAACCCCGATCTTCATGAATATATCACCGTAAATGATATCCTCGAATGTACGGGCGGCAAGCCGCAGGGCGTTCACGATTACAATATGAGCGTTCACGCTGACGCTATCTTCTCCGATACAAGAGCAGCCGTAAAGGGCGGTGTTTTCATCGCTATCAAAGGCGAAAACTTCGACGGAAACGACTTCGCAGCAAAGGCTGTCAAGGAGGGCGCTGCTTTTGCGATAACCGAACACGCAGTCCTCAACACGCCGTGCATCGTTGTAAAGGACACCCGCAAGGCTCTGCTCGACATTGCAAGATTTTTCCGCAGCCAGTTTCACCCTATCGTTGTCGGTCTTACGGGCAGCGTAGGAAAAACGACCACCAAGGATATGATCGCGCTCGCTCTTTCCGCTGAACACAGCGTTTACAAAACGCCTGCGAACCACAATAACGAGATCGGCGTTCCGTTCTCACTTTTAAAGCTCAATTCAAGCTGTACTGCGGCTGTTATTGAAATGGGAATGTCAGGCTTCGGCGAGATAGAACGCCTTTCAAAGTGCGTTCGCCCGACAGTCTGCCTCATCACGAACATCGGCCTTGCGCATATTGAAAAGCTCGGCTCGCAGGAGGGCATACTTCAGGCAAAGCTTGAAATTTTAAAGGGCGCAGACAAGGACGCTCCGCTCATTCTCAACGGCGATGATAAGCTTCTTTGGAAAGTCCGCGAGGACTACGGAGAGTACAGAAAGGTCGTTACCTACGGCATCGAAAACAAGAACTGCGACTACACCGCAGAGGACATAAAGACCTACAATGACCGCATTTCCTTCAATGTTTGCCGCAATGGCGAAGTTATCACAGATGTTACGATATATTCGCTCGGCAGACACAATGTTTACAATGCTCTTGCGGCAGTAACGACCGCCGCCGTTGTAGGCTGCGACCCTACTTTGGCTGCGGAGATGCTCAGCGGCTATCAGCCCGATCAGCTCCGTCAGAATGTGCAGAAGCTCGGTCAGCAGACCGTTCTCGTTGACTGCTACAACGCTTCACCGACATCGATGAAAGCCGCTATCGATATGCTCTGCGACATCAAGCCTGCTGAGGGCGGCAGACACGTTGCCGTTCTCGGTGATATGCTCGAGCTTGGTGAAAAATCAGCTGAATATCACGCCGAGATAGGCGAATATGTTGCAAAAAAGGGCGTTGACCTGCTCGTTTGCTACGGAAAAGAAGCCGAAAACATCGCAAAGCGTGCCGATGAGCTTGGCTATCACGCAGGCTGGTCAACGGAAAAATCAAAGATACTCAACTTCCTTAAATTCAAGCTCCGTCCGGGCGATGTTGTGCTTTTCAAGGCGAGCCGAGGCGTTCATCTTGAAGAGATAATCGACGAATTTTACAAGGACTGCTAAGGAAACCGCCGCTTGGCTTTTCCAATATTAAAATAAAAGGAGAGCGTCACAATGCCGTTCTGGATAAATCTTATCGTTGCACTCACCGCTTTTGCGGTTTCGGCAGTAATGGGCAAATTTCTCATTCCGCTGCTTAAAAAGATCCATTTTGGTCAGACTATATATGATAAAGGCCCGTCCTGGCACAAGGATAAGCAGGGCACTCCGATAATGGGCGGATTTATGTTCGTATTCGGCTCGGCGATTGCGATCGCTGTCGGCTATGCTTTGTACCGCTACAGAACGGCTGATGTCACACTGCCCGACAACACGGGACTTTACCGCCTGCTCGCAGGATATATCTTCGCTCTTCTGAATATGGTGATCGGCTTCACGGACGATTATATCAAGGCTGTAAAAAAGCAGAACCTCGGACTCAAGCCGAAGCAGAAAATGGTGATGCAGTTCATCTTCTCGGCAGCTTTCCTTTATGTTCTGTATGTCCTCGGCGACACGAAAACAACGCTCAATTTCTACTGGGCAGAGCTTGACATCGGCTGGTTCTACTATCCGTTTATGCTGCTCGTTATCGTGTTCCTCACGAATGCCGTAAACCTCACGGACGGCATTGACGGACTTTGCGGTTCGGTAACTGTAATTTCGATGATATCGTTCGCAACGCTCTGTTCCGCTATGGGAAACCACGAATACTCCATATATTCCATCGCTGTTGCAGGCGGCTGCCTTGGCTTCCTCGTATGGAATCTTCACCCTGCAAAGGTATTTATGGGCGACACGGGTTCGATGTTCCTCGGCGGTGCTGTCGTTGCGATAGGACTTGTGACAAGGCAGCATCTTCTGCTTGCGATGATCGCGATAGTATATATCTGCGAAGCACTTTCTGTTGTAATTCAGGTAACTTATTTCAAGCTCACTCACGGAAAGCGCCTTTTCAAAATGTCACCTATACATCATCACTTTGAGCTTTGCGGCATGAACGAATATCAGATAGTTATAAGCTTCTCCGCAGTCGGACTTATCGCAGGCGTTATCGCAAACCTTATCTACAAGCTTTGCTGACACATCTTTGCTGAAAAATAAGAAAGGAATGGTCGTTTTAATGGCAGCTTCATCGGGAGCTATCCCTCAGAAAAACCACAAAAGAGCCGACCGCCGCAAGGAGATGACCTCAGAGGGCGTTTCACGCGGATATTCGGAAAAGCCGTTATCGGGCAATATTGATTACCCTTTTCTCATAATCCTTATGACGCTGCTTGCACTCGGTATCCTTATGATGTTCTCCGCAAGCTATGCCTGGGCTATCCAAGAGGGCTTGGAGGGAACATATTATGCAAAAAAACAGATCGCAATGGCCGCAGTCGGCATCATCGGTATGCTCATCGTTGCGCATATAGATTATCATATCCTGCGCAAGCCGATAATAGTTTTCGGACTTTTCGGAGTGGCTTCGCTGCTTATGCTCATGTGCCGCATCGGACCATTCAAGGACCCTCACCATTACTCTTACCGCTGGGTAAAGTTCGGTCCTCTCCCCTCTTTCCAGCCGTCCGAGATCATGAAATTTGCGGTAATAGTTCTTTTCGCTTACCTTATCTCGATCAATTATTCCAAGCTCAAATATGCGAAATACGGTATTCTTCCGTTTATGATGTGCCTTGGCTTTGTCATCGGACTTATGGCGATACAGCCGCATATTTCGGGTACTATCATCATCTGCGCTATCGGCGTTGTGATGATGTTCGTCGGCGGAACAAATATCAAGCATCTTATGATACTCGGAATAATCGGCGTAGTAGGACTTGTGCTGCTGGTATTGCTGCTGTCGGCGAAGTTCGGATTTACCTACTTTGAGGACAGAATGATCTCCTGGCGTGACCCTTTCAATGAAAGTGCTCCTGCGGAAACGTGGCAGACGAAGAACTCACTCATCGCGATAGGCTCGGGCGGATTGTTCGGACTTGGGTTCGGAAATTCCCGTCAGAAGTTTCTTTATCTCCCCGAAGCAAAGAACGACTTCGTTTTCGCCGTTGTGTGTGAAGAGCTCGGCTTTATCGGAGCTATCGTCGTAATAGTTCTTTTCCTGCTTTTCATCGGAAGAGGATTTTTCATCGCATCGAGAGCTTATGATAAATTCGGAATGATGCTCGCAACGGGACTTACCGTTCAGATCGGTATTCAGGCGCTCCTCAACATCGCCGTTGTCACGAACACTATCCCGAACACGGGCGTTTCGCTCCCGTTTTTCAGCTACGGAGGAACGGCACTCATTATGCAGCTTTTGCAGATGGGCGTTATTCTGAGCGTTTCGCGCTATACTTCTTCAGATGAATAAAGATCCGAAAGGAATGGTCATAAAATGAAAGTTATCCTTGCAGGAGGCGGCACGGCAGGACACATCAACCCTGCTCTCGCTATCGCCTCGATAATATCCGAGCATTATCCCGACACGGAATTTCTCTATGTCGGAACGCCGAACGGAATGGAATCCCGACTTGTCCCGAAAGCAGGCTACAACTACGCTTCGATGAAAGTAAGCGGATTTCAGCGCAAGCTTACGATAAAAAACATCGCGCGAAATGTGAGGACCGTTGCATACCTCACTATGGCAGGACATCGCGCAAAGCAGATACTGAACGAATTCAAGCCTGACCTTGTTATCGGAACGGGCGGATATGTCAGCGGTCCTATCGTGCTGAAAGCAGCCGAAAAAGGCATCAAGACCGCTATCCATGAGCAGAACGCTTTTCCCGGAATGACAACAAAAATGCTTTCCAAAAAAGTTGACCTTGTAATGCTCACCGTCCCAGAAGCTATGGAATATCTCGAAAAGGATATCCCATATACCGTTACGGGACTTCCCGTAAGAAAGGGCTTTTCGGGCATGACAAGAGAAGCCGCAAGACGTGAGCTTGGCATTGCCGAGGGCGATATCGTCGTTCTTTCGACGGGCGGAAGTCTTGGCGCAGGCAGGATCAACGAGACCGTTGCCGAGCTTATGGAATGGGAAACGAAGAACAATGTTCCGATAACCCACATTCACAGCTACGGCGGAATGGGCAAGACAACTTTCCTGCCCGACCTTGCCGCAAGAGGTGTTGACTATGAAAACAACTCCCGTATCCGTCCGAAAGAATACATCGACAATATGCCCGTTTGTATGGCTGCCGCAGACCTTGTGATAAGCCGCTCGGGTGCGAATGCTCTCTCCGAGCTTGAAGCCATGGGCAGAGCATCGATACTTATCCCCTCGCCGAACGTTGCGGGCAACCACCAGTACCATAATGCAATGGTTCTCGGCAAGGCAGGTGCGGCTATCGTTATTGAAGAGAAAAATCTCACGGGACAGACCCTCATCGATAACGTGAACGATCTTTACCGTGACAAGGAGCGCCTTAACCGCTTTGCGCAAAGGGCAGCTTCGCTCTATGTTCCCGATACTCCCGAAAGAGTTTTCAAGGCTCTCGATGAACTTATAAAAAAGTGAGTTTTTAACAGTTTTTCTTTTTCTGCATAATATAAATCAAAAAGCAGAAAGGGAGAAATGTTATGCAGAAGCTTATCATAAACGGAGGAAACAGACTGAACGGTGAGATCGCCGTTCAAGGCGCAAAAAACGCAGTCCTGCCGATACTCGCCGCCGCAGTCCTCTGCAAAGGCGAAGTCGTTCTGCATAACTGTCCGCGGCTCTCGGACGTTTACTCCGCCATGAGGATATTAACATCGCTCGGGTGCTGCGCAGGCTTTGACGGTGCTTCGCCGAACACGGTCTGCGTGAACACGGACGGCTTATCCCATGCCGATATCCCCGACAGACTTATGCGCGAGATGCGCTCGTCGATATTTTTTCTCGGCGTACTTGTCGGAAGAACGGGCGGCTGTAAAATAACACTCCCCGGCGGCTGCGACCTCGGTCAGCGTCCGATAGATATACATATAAACGCACTGCGGAAAATGGGCGTGACCGTAACCGAACAGCACGGCGAGATAGTCTGCCGATGCGAAAAAAAGCTCAAAGGCGCGAAGCTTTCGCTGCCTTTTCCCTCTGTAGGCGCAACGGAGAATATTATCCTTGCGGCTGTCCTCGCCGAGGGCAGAACGGAGATAACCAACGCTGCCCGTGAACCCGAAATTGCCTGCCTTGCCGACTTCCTCAACCTCTGCGGAGCGGACATAATCGGCGCAGGCAGCAGCACTATTGTTATCTGCGGCAAAAGGGAGCTTCACGGCTGTGAATTCACAGTTATGCCCGACCGTATCGCCGCAGCGACCTATCTTTCCTGCGCGGCTTGCGCAAAGGGTGAGATAATACTGAAAAAATGCTGCCCGAAGCACCTCGATGCGGTGCTTTCCGTGCTTGAACAGCTCGGCTGCAGCATAAGCTTCACCGAAGATGAGATATTTTTCAGCGGAAAAGAACCTCTCCACTCGATAGATATAATACGTACAATGGTCTATCCCGGTTTTCCGACCGACTGTCAGGCTTTCATAATGTCTGCCGCCTGCATTGCGCAGGGTACGACGGTCTTTGTAGAGAATATTTTCGAGAACCGTTACCGTCACGCTGAGGAACTCCGTCGAATGGGAGCGAATATCCGTACCGAGGGCAAGGTCGCCGTTGTTGAGGGCGTGAAAAAGCTCTACGGCGCAAAGGTCTGCGCTCCCGACCTAAGAGGCGGTGCAGGACTTGTTGCGGCTGCGCTTTGTGCTGACGGAAAAACCGAAATTTCGGGCGTTAACCACATCGACCGAGGATATGAGGACATCGAAAACGTGCTGGCAGACGTTGGTGCGGATATAAAAAGAATCAATACATACGGACTTTAAAAGAAAGAAGGGATCATACTGTGGCAAACGGAGGATCAAAAAGCGGATATTTAGGCATTGCTGCGCTTGCCGCTGCTGTGATTTTTCTCATACTTTCAACGACAGTTTTCTTCAAGATAAACACGATAACGGTCAAGGGCAGTTCCATTTACACTGCGGAGGAGATCTGCACCGCTTCGGGAATAAAAAGCGGAAACAATCTCATTCGCACGAATATGAGCAAGGCTGCCGCAAACATTGAAAACACACTCACCTACATAGAAACAGCCGAGCTGAAGCGCTCATTTCCGTCGGGCGTTGTCATCACCGTAAGCCCCTGCCGCGAAACGATAAGCGCCGAATACGAGGACGGTTTCTGCCTTTTAAGTGAAAAAGGCAAAGTTCTGAAAACCTCGGAAACGCCTTTTCCCGACACTATCGTTATCTACGGCGCGAGGACTAAGCCCGTCACCGAGGAATTGGCTGAAACCGAAGCTTCGTCAGGCACGGGCAATGTCACCTCCGCAACGGAAAAGGACGAAGCCATAACGGAGGACAGCGGCGAAACAACGCCTATCCCGACGGTGGGTTCACATTTTGAATGTACAAAGGCTAACCGAACGGAGATTTTCTACCGCCTTGTGAACGTTGCAAAAAGTTCATTTTCGGGTCTTGCAAATGACTTCGATATGACCGATCATCACAACATCAGCTGCATTTATGACGGCAGGATAACCGTTGAGTTCGGAGCTGTCACCGAGCTTGACTACAAAATAAAACTCGCTTCGGAAATTTTGAAGGATAAGATAGGCAAAAAGACCGAGGGAACTCTGCGTATGCTTTCGGGGGGCGCATCATTCATCGACAAGGCAGGCATCGAGCAGAACGAGCTGACCTACGAGAGCAATCTCGCCGCTCAGAATGCTCCCGAAACAGAGGCGGCAGCGGACGAAAATACGCCCGAACAGACCTCTTCGGACGTTGTTCATTTTGAATAACTCATATTTAAAATAATTTAATCAAATTATTAAGTATTTTTCAAAAAAAGACTTGCAATAATATGCAAATTATGATAAAATGTATATTATATTAATGTGCAGTTTCATATACTGTTTGCAGTTATATTCATATATAGGAGGAAGTTAAAGCATGGGCGGTTTTGTTCTGGATAATGAAAATGATATGTTTGAGCCCGAAGTCAACATAAAAGTCGTAGGTGTCGGCGGAGGCGGCGGCAACGCTCTTAACTGCATGGTCGTTGCAGGCATCAAGGACGTTGATTATATCGCTGTAAATACCGATGCAAAGGCACTCCACTCCTCAAAGGCTTCTCACAAGGTTCAGATCGGTGAAAAGCTCACCCGAGGAAGAGGCGCAGGAAACAAGCCTGATGTCGGTGAACGCTCCGCTCAGGAAAATAAGGACGAGATCGCAGCTGCTCTCAAGGGCGCACAGATGGTATTCATCGCAGCAGGTATGGGCGGCGGCACAGGCACAGGTGCAGCTCCCGTTGTTGCAGAGATCGCTCAGGAGCTTGATATCCTCACTGTTGCCGTTGTTACAAAGCCTTTCAACTTCGAGCAGAAGGCTAAGATGATACAGGCGGAAAAAGGTATCGAAGAACTCAAAAAGCACGTTGACTCCCTCATCGTTATCCCTAACGAAAGACTTCTCGTCGGCTCTGAAAAACCGCTCACAATGAAAGAATCCTTCGCAATGGCTGATGATATCCTCAAGACGGGCGTTAAGTCCATAGCTGAACTTATCACAGTTGAAGGTATGATAAACCTTGACTTTGCCGATGTTGAAACAACAATGAAAAACGCAGGCTATGCTCACATGGCTATCGGTCACGGCTCAGGCAAGGACAAGGCTCAGGAAGCTGCAAATGCAGTTATCACTTCTCCGCTTCTCGAAACTTCTATCAGCGGTGCTACAAGATTGCTTGTTAATATCGTTATGTCCGAAGATGTTCTCGCATCTGATGTTGATATGGCTACAAAGCTCATATCCGAGGCTGCCGATCCTAACGTCAGCATGATCTTCGGTACTTCGTTCGATGAAACTCTCCAGGACGAGATAAACATCACCGTTATCGCCGCAGGCTTTGTCGGAATGGACAATCCCGATGCGGTTTCCGAGGAAGCTGCTCCTGCTGAACAGGCTCCGGCTGCTCCCGAACAGAAGGCAAGCAGTGCTATTGACGATTACTCCGCACTTTTCCAGATCTTCAACGACCGTTAAGCAGGGATGCCCTGCGGCAAGTTCGTGCTGTGCTTCACTTCGTTTCGCTTGTTTGCGTTAAAAATCGGTTAACGTTCGCGAAGAGAGTTTATTTGCATTGAAATCAATTTGAAGCCGCAAAGAAACAATTTAACATTTAAGGGGCGCACAGGACAGGTGCGCCTTTTTATTTGAGTTTTACGCAATTACGGTCTGAGAATTTTTAAATTTTATGTAAGATATTCCCGTTTCAAGCCTTATTACAGCAAAAACCATTTGACTAAAAAGCAGAAATATGCTATAATAAATAGAGTTTTGTCCGAAATAACATCGGGCGGAAACGCAATTAAATATAAAAACGTGGTGATGCCAAAGAATGAAATTCGATGAATTTATCCATGATAATCTAAAGATCATACTGATAGCAATTGCCGCTCTTTTCGCCGTAATTGTCGGTGCGGTCGCTCTAAGCGTCGCATACGGCGGCGAAACTACCCGAAATCTCACGATAAGCGAGATAAGCGGCGACGTTGTGATAATACGCGGTGAAAAGCAGTTCTACGCCAACAAGCGAACTGTTCTGCAAAGCGGCGATGTTATCAACACTGTAGAAAACGGAAATGTCCGCGTCAGGATAGACAGTGACAAGTTTATTTCGGTCGAACCGAACAGCGCTGTTTATGTTTTCTACACCAATGTTTCGGACAAGGGCGAGGTTTCCGTCAACATTGCAGGCGGTGCAGTCACCTGCCAGCTGAACAAGCCTTTGAAAAAGAGCGAAAAATTTCGTGTTCTCACGCCGAATGCCGCAGTAAACGTCCGAGGAACGGTTTTCCGAACGGAATTCAGCTACGAGAGCAAGTATATGGGCTATGAAAACGTAATGCTCACCCATGTTCAGGATTTTGAGGGTCAGGTCTTACTTCAGCTTTACGGAACGGACGGCGAAAAGGTCGAAGAACCTATGCTTCTCACCGAGCGGACGGGCGCTGAAATGATATCGGCGGACAGCTTCGCGCAGTATGGTTATCTTAATTATGATATCAACATTTATGACCTTAAAGAGATCACAATAAAGGAGCTTATAAGGATAAGCGGTGAAAAAACGCTTGCCTACAGCCTTGAAGAGCTCAACTCCGCTTTCCGTGCGGTCAGCCAGAGCAACGCTCTGACCGAAACCGTGACAGTTTCGCAGGAAACAACGGCTTCGGAAACGACTGCTCCGCCGACCGGAACAACGACAACGCGCGAAACTGCGGTCACAACTCCCGGCACTGTCGAAACCGTACCGCCCGAATCGGGTACGCAGATCACTCCGGGTACAACGCTTGAAACTCACATCTACACAACATTCCCCGGTCCGAAATGGTGGCAGATGCCCAACCCGAATCCCGACTCTTGGGACGATTACAGCGTTGATGATTATTTTGACGACTATGATCTTAACAACACAAGTGAAGAAACCACAGAATTTGAACATTGACCGAAAGGAAGTATAAAATGAAAAAGCTCAATATACCGCTCATACCTGTTATCACAGGTTCGCTTGCGCTTATTGCGGTCATTGCTGTAATGATCGTTCTCTTCGGCGGAAAATCAAGCGCAGGACTTTACATAACCGAAGCCTCGGGAACTGTCAGCATAACCTCCGCCGATGAATCCGTTCAGACCGATTCGAGTGCCGCACTCAAAGAGGGCGACGTTATCACGGTCGGAGAAGGCGCAAGCTGCAGGATCGTGTATAGAACGAAGAAAAATGCAGACGATATCTATATGGTGCTTTCCGAAAACACCCAGGCAGTTCTCACTGCCGAGCCAAAAAGCAAGGACGGCGGCGAGCTTCTCCTCAACCGCGGTTCGGTAATATGCAACTTCACCGAGCTTGACAAGACTCAGATAAACATTCGCACTGCCGATGCGAAAATTTATCCATCGGGAACCGTTTCCAAGATCGCTTGGCTGACGGAGGATTTCAGCTCTTACACCGATGTTTATGCTTTCATGGGAAATGCGAAGATACAGCTTTACGATGTTCAGGGCAACACTGTAAACACCCCAGAATTTCTTGCTGAAAAGCTCGCAGGCCGCGTAACTACGAACGATCTCGGACCTGTTTTCTCCTATCTCAACATTCAGTTCCCACTTACCGACCTCACGGCAAAGGATCTCAAAACGCTTATCACGATAAGCCAGCTCAACGAAAACTTCACCTACACAACAGATGAGCTCAAGGCTGCTTACACCAATATTTCGGGTCAGGAATATGTCGAAGAAACCACTGTCACAACATCCGGCTCCGAAGTGATACAGACTGCCGAGCCTATCGAAACAACGACTGTCACGGAAGAAAGTCTTGTTACCGATAAGCCTAACCACGAGATAACTCTGCCGAACAACACAACACCTGCCGCGACAACGACAACTTCAAAACCTCAGCAGACAACGACCACTGTGGCAAAGCCTGCCGAAACCACAAAAGGCAATAACGACGACATTGAAGAAACTCCGGAGCCGTCCTCCCCAAGCACAACTCACACCGTTACAATCATCATCGGCGATGATGAGATCGTTCAGGAAGTTGAACACGGCGGTTCTGCCGATATGCCTGCCGAACCCGAGATCAGCGGCAAGACCTTTGTCGGCTGGGACAAGGACTATAACAATATTACACAAGATACCGTTATCACAGCTATCTTCAAGGATAATGACAACAGCGGCAATAATAACAGCACAGGCAGCGAAACCTACCATAGCGTTACTATCGTTATCGCAAACCGCGAAACGACCATTATCGTAAAGGACGGCGATCCCGCACCTCTTCCGAGCACTGTGAATATTGACGGCTACACCTTCAAGGGCTGGGACAAGGATTACTCCTCTATCCGCTCCGATGTGACGATAACAGCTATCCTTGAACCGAAGACAGCAACTCAGTACACGGTAACATTTATGGTCGGCGGAATTCCTTATCTTACCTTGGTCGAAGCAGGCGGAAATGCCGTAGCTCCTATCACTCCGACAGTCGATGCAGAGGGCAACGAGTTCATCGGCTGGGATAAGTCACTTCTCAACATCAATTCCGATATGACTATCACAGCTATGTTCGCTTCGCCCGAATACACCGTAACGTTCGTTGTCGAGGGAATCAGCTACCCCGTTAAAGTCAAGAAGGGCGAAACCGCATCTGTCCCCGTAAATCCTACGACAGACAGTATGGGAAGAACTTTCATCGGCTGGGACACCACATTCACAAATGTTCAGGGTGATATGATCGTAAATGCTATCTTTATGTAATACTGATTTTTTATCAAAGTGTAGACGAAAAACCGGCTCAAAACCCATATATGTGAGCTTTTGCTTGATCTTTTGTACACTTTCAGTTTAAAATTCAGTATAAATTCATTCAAAAGGAGAAATTTCAATGTTCAGTATAAAAGCTATAAAAAAGACGGCTGTAATTATGGCAGCCATAATGAGTGCAGCAATGCTTCTCAGCGGCTGCAAAGGCACAAGCACGGTAGATGACGATAACGCGCTTGTCAATGCGATCAAGGATCAGGACGCAGCAAATGCTGCCAAGCAAAACGACGCAGTTATCCACAACTTTGAAATGCCCGAGATAGGCGAAAAGATCGCTGTTATCACCGTCAAGGACTATGGCGACATCAAGATCAAGCTTTTCCCCGAAGTCGCATCAAAGGGCGTTGAGAACTTCACGGGACTTGCCGATATGGGCTACTATGATGAGCTTATTTTCCACCGCATCATCAGCAATTTTATGATACAGGGCGGCGACCCGAAGGGCAATGGCACGGGCGGCAAGAGCATCTGGGGCGACCAGTTTGACGGCGGCGTTCCCGAGGGACTTTACCATTTCAGCGGCGCAGTCGCATACGCAAACAGCGGCTCTACCTCCACAGACGGCAGCCAGTTCTACATTGTAAACACTCCCGAGGGTTATCTCCAGAACACCTGCGAGGAGCTTATGCAGTATGACCCGTCAACATACTCATGGCCACAGAACGTTGTTGAAATGTACAACGAAAAGGGCGGCACACCGTTCCTCGACGGCAGCTATACAGTTTTCGGACAGGTTTTCGAGGGACTTGACATCGTTCGTGAGCTCGGAAACGTTGAAACGGACGAAAATGACAAGCCTTTGAAGCAGGTACAGATGGAATCCGTAAAGATCGTTGACTATGAGGGCTGATAAAGCTTAACAATATGAAATGCCTTTGCTCGGAAATATTCGAGCAAAGGCATTTTTCGTGTTTTTTAATTTTTTTTACAAAAACCCCTTGACAAAATTACCGTAATGAGCTATAATAATATAGTCGTCGGGGTGTGGCGCAGATTGGTAGCGCGCTACCTTGGGGTGGTAGAGGCCGTGGGTTCAAGTCCCGTCACTCCGACCATTAGACCTTGCAGATCGTCTGCAAGGTCTTTTTTGTTATTTAATCCCTTGACATTTTCTCCATTGTATGCTAATATTAGCTCAGACGATCAATTTTATCAAAAGAGGTTTATTTTATGCTTTGGAAAATGACAAATGTAGTGCTTCAAAAAGGATCTGTTTTTCCCTTTTACGGGGATAGTGCGCCCTTTTTTAAGTCAGTTTGTCACAGAAAATGCTTTGATATGAATTTCCGATGAGTTTTTTCCTGCAAATTGAATAATTTTGTGTGCATTATCTTCTTAAACGATTTTCAAAAATTCGATTTAAGGAGATTTTTTTATGTTAGATATCAAAAAGCAGCTTTCAAAGCTGTATTCATCATCGGTACTCGGGAATCTCTCACTCACGGGAGCTTGGGTCGCTATTCTTGCCGCAAGAGGCTACAGCCTTGTTGAGATAGGCATCGCAGAAACCGTTTTTCACATCGTCAGCCTTATTTTTGAGATACCATCCGGCGTTCTTGCCGATGTTTTCGGAAGAAAGAAAATGCTGCTCGTCAGCACTGTTATGAGAATGATCGGCAATGTGATAATGATACTCTCGGATGACCTTTTCACGGTCTGTATGTCGATCGCTTTTATGGCACTAAGTTACAATTTTTCCTCGGGTACGGACGAAGCATTGGCTTATGACTCACTTAAACTCTCGGGTCAGGAAAGCAGGTTTGAAAAATTCTGCTCAAATCAGCTCATCATTTACCGTCTTTGCAGCGGTATCTCCACACTCTGCGCAGGCTTTGCACTTACGATAGGTCACCGCATCGCATACGGTACTGACCTTCTTACGGGCATCATACAGATAGCCGTTCTTTCCACTCTGCACGAAATTTACGCCGAAACAAACTCGGGTGAGCGTGTTTTGTGCAGGCTTCTGAACTGCTTTAAGGAAAGTTTTGACTTTATAAAAAAAGAACGCAAGGCAATAGCTCTTATGCTCGCAAACTCTTTTGTCGGCGCGATAGATATTCTCCTGCTGTTTTTCCTGCAGGCAAAGCTTCCCGAAAAAGGTATCCCCGAATGGGGTCTTGGTTTTGCACTGCTGTTTATGGAAATGGGAGGGATAATCGGTTCAAAGCTGATACTGAAATTTCCGAAAGCAAGCTGCAAAACCGTTTTCGCTGTTACCACAGTGCTTGTGCTTGCAGGCTTTGCCGCCGAACATTCGCCGCTCTTTTATGTTATGGTTCTTGGCGGATCTATCTCAGCCGCCGGCGATGATGCGCTGCAGGTCAGAACTAATGCACTTCTGCACGATATGTTCCCCTCGGAGCAGCGGGCGACGCTCGTTTCAATTGAATCGTTTAGCTTTTCCGTAATTATGATAGTGCTTTCACCTCTTGCAGGATTTGTTTTCACTTATTGGTGATAATAATATAGCAAAAAGCAGTACCGAACGCAAGTCCGATACTGCTTTTGTTATTTTGTCTTGGCAAGATTTTCATACCCGTCAATGATACCGTTGACAAGAGCGTTTATGTCGCCGTTAGTGGTTTCACGGCAGATCGATACGCGGATAGCGCTGTCGGCAAGTCTGTCGGGAACTCCCATTGCCGTCAGCACGGAGCTGTGTGCGCCCTTTGAGCAGGCAGAACCGCTCGAAACATACACTCCCCTGCTTTCAAGGTGGTGAAGCATTATCTCCGAGCGTATACCCTCGACCGAGAAGTTCAGCACATACGGCGAATGATCGTCAAGGCTGGAGTTGAGCTTGACATAGGGCAGCTTTGCAAGGCTTTTTACCATATAATCGCACACGATCTCGGCGTTGCTGTAGGCTGTTGACATTGTTGGGAGCATTGATTTTACCGCTGCGCCGAAGCCTGCAATGAGCGGTACCGATTCCGTTCCCGAGCGGAAGCCTTTCTCCTGACCGCCGCCGCATATAAGCGGTGCGATCCTTATTCCGTTTCTCACATAAAGCGCGCCTACGCCTTTGAGCGCATTGACTTTATGTCCCGAAACGACCACGCAGTCAGCCATAAGCGCCGCTGTCTTTATCGGCAGCTTCATAAATGCCTGAACGCAGTCGCAGTGGGTTATGCACTCGGGATATGTACGCTTTATCGCTGTAAAAATTTTCTTAACGGGATTTATCGCACCCGTTTCGTTGTTGACATACATACACGAAGCGAGGAATGTGTTCTCATCGACTGCCGCAACGAATTCATCAGCGTCAATAACGCCGTTTCGGTTCGGTGCAATGCGAACGACCTCATACTCGCCGCTTTCCTCGAGCCTTTTTATCGGCTCTGCAACGGAGGGGTGCTCGATCGCAGAAACAACGATCTTCCTGCGGCTGCGCTTGCCGTAATTTTTCGCCGCACCGAAGATAACAGTGTTGTTCGACTCAGTTGCGCCCGATGTAAAGGTCACGCACTTCGGGTCACAGACAAGAGCCGCTGCAATAGCCTTTCTCGCCTCGGTAACCTCCTGCTCCGCTTCAAGTCCGAGCTTATGGAGTGACGACGGATTGCCGAATTTGTAAAGCATATTGTCAAGCACAGCCGACATTGCCGCTTCGCAGGGCTTTGTCGTTGCCGCATTATCAAGATAAACCATTGATCTCATTTCCCTTCAAAGATATACTTCTTTTATTATACAACATTTCGCCGAAAATTCCAACATTCTTTGCAAAATTTTTTCTTTCAGCTTTTTCAACAATGGGAAATTTATATAAAAGCTTTTAATTGTATCAAATAACGAATTATAATTTTTAGATACCCAAAACGCTCCGATAAGATATACAAAATGTACATAAAGTCAAGCGTGCACAGCTTATTATATGCCTAAAACATAAAATTTTGTATAAAGAGTTAATTACGGTTGACTATTTGCGAAAAAGTTGCTTCGGATTTATAATTAGATAATACCAATTAATTCAGTATGTATTGAATGAAAAGAGGAAGAAAAATGGCAGAAAACACAGTTAGCATGAAATCAGCTCCGTCTGTGAGCAGAAAAACTTTGTACCGAATAATAATCGTCGGTCTTATGGCTGCACTCGTCTATGCAGGTAACTATCTCCAGATCAAGATCCCGAACGGCGTTCTTGTAACAAGAATACACCTCGGCAACTCAATGTGCCTGCTCGCAGGTCTGCTGTTCGGCGCACTCAACGGTGGTCTTGCTTCGGGTATCGGCGCAGGACTTTACGACCTTTTTGACCCCGTGTACATCGTATCCGCACCGTATACATTCATCTCCAAGTTTGCAATGGGCATGACAGCGGGTCTTCTCCGCACGAACAACGAGAAAAAGCGTGTTATCACTGCGGCTGTCGTAGGTCAGCTCGTATATATCGTGCTTTACCTGCTCAAGACCTACGTTACGATGATAATCCTCGGCAATACTTCGCAGGCAGCATGGACAGCAGTCGGCACGAACGCTATCACCTCGACCGTGAACGCAGTTCTCGCAGTAGTTATCGCAGTTCCGCTCTACTTCCTGCTCCGCACTGCGCTCAAAAGAACCGGTATCTTTGAGTTCATCAAGGCGAACGACAGAACAGAAAAGCATGAAAACAAATACTTCAACCCCGTTACTGTCTGCCTTGTTATCTTCTCGGTCGCAGCAACACTTCTCTACACTATCAACCTCGCAGCAACAAACAAGGTAAAGGCAGCGGAAGAAAAGAAAGAAGCAGCATATCAGGAACAGATAGACAGGCTCAACAGCGATATCGATGACCTCTACGCACAGCTCGGACTTGAAAGACCTCAGCCGGCGGAGGAAGCAAGTGAGGAATAATTCGGAATTCGGAATGCGGAATTCGGAATTATTTATGCTTCGTAAATAATACTAAACACCAATAAAATACAGGAAAAAATCTGCGCCGAAATCCTATATATGCGAGATTATCGGCTTGATTTTTTCCAAATTTTAAATGATGTTTAGTATAAATACTAATACACTTAAACAGACCTATTTTCAAAGGAATAATTCCGATGAAAATAGGTCTGTTCGTTTTGCCGCGCGGACAACGCCAGTCCTGCACAGCATAGCTTTTCACAATAAACGAATGCCCTTATTTTCATCGGATAGACACGTTGAAAACAAGGACATTTTTTGAAATTGTATGCAAAAATCGCTGACGCGATTCGGGACAGCGACCCGTCCCCTACAGAAAATTTGCCTAAAATATATTTGCATCGAGCGAATAAGAATCCGCCCATACGAAATTTGGTGTTTTGCAGTAAATTTACGAAATACAAATAATTCCGCATTCCGCATTCCGAATTCCTAATTCCGAATTCTTATCCTGCCGCTTTCATCGGTGCGATGAAGCAGAGGTAGATATACACTATGAAAACCACATACCAGAGAAACGTCCTGAGCAGCATCGGCAGTCCTCTGCTCTTCCCTGCAGGAGTCGGCTTTCGGACATTTCCGCCCTTTACCATTGCAATTATGAGCAGCGTTATGCCAAGGAACATAAAACCGTAGCGGAATACCGCATTTATCATCATAAGAACCATAAACGCAGCGTTTCCGCCCATTGCGGCGTTCGCATCGCCTGCGGCCACTTTTGCAAAGGTTTCAAAGTCTGCTGCCTGCATTGCAAGCTGCATCACCACTCCCGAGGTATTGACGATGATATGCATTATTATCGACGGGATAATTGAACCCGAACGCAGGTCTGCTGCGGCAAGTATAAGTCCGAGCATAAACGCAAGTATGAACTGCTGATAATTCTGGTGCATAAGACCGAATATGAGTGCCGAAAGCACTATCGCAAAACGCTCGTTATATTTTCTCATGCTTTGCAGGATAACGCCTCGGTACAGAAGCTCCTCCAGAACAGGTCCGAGCAGGCTTGCGTAAAAGTACATAAACCACAACGACCATGCGGAATTGTTCTGTGCTGTCAGATCGACCGTCTGCGATTCAAGCCCGAACTGTTTCAGGATATATCCCACAAATGTTGCGATGAGTGCCGCAGCTGTCTGAAGTCCGAGGCATATTGAGCATTCCTTTGCCAATTCGCCGCCCGTAAAGCCGTTTCTTGTAAAAAGCTTTTTCAGATTAAGCTTCAGCAGCTTCACGCCGATAAGTATTGCCGTGACCTCGCTTATGATAGGTATAAGGCACGATCTTACGGTGTTGATATCGTCATTTTCCAAGACCTTTGTGCCGTTGTTCCAGAGTTCACGCAGCGATGAAAAGCTTCCTCCCGCAAGTCCGCATAAAAGCACCGACGAAAAATTCAGCACGATATTGAAAAGCAGCACGTTTATGAGTATCACCAGCGCTGTTTTCATATATTGACGGCGGATAAGCTTTCGTTCCGCCTTTTCGGGTCTCAGCGTGACAGTCTGATAATTGATATTTTCCATTTCGTCTCCTTTTTGTCAAAGCAAAGCCGCTTTGTCCCGTTCCATTACCGCAAGCTCGTCACAGCGTTCGTTTTCGGGGTGTCCGGCGTGACCCTTTACCCAGACGAACTTCACCTTGTGCCGCTCCGTGAGCGTCAAGAGCTGCTCCCAGAGGTCGGAATTGAGCGCAGGCTTTTTGTCCGATTTTATCCAGCCGTTTCTCTTCCACGAAGCCGCCCAGCCTTTGTTTATGCCGTCGCAGACGTACTTGCTGTCGGTCGTGAGCGTGACCTCGCAGGGAAATTTCAGTGCGGAAAGTCCTGCTATTGCGCCCGAAAGCTCCATACGGTTGTTGGTGGTGTTTTTCTCGCCGCCCGAAAGCTCCTTTTCCTTGCCCATTGCACGCAGGATAACACCATATCCGCCGGGTCCGGGATTTCCCGAGCAGGCACCGTCGGTAAATATTTCGACCTTTGTCAAAGCATTATTTTCAGCCATAAGTTCCTCCGAATTTGTTTTCAAATTTTATTATAGCATATTTTTTCAAATTTGAACAGTATATTTCCTCATTTATTGTGTTTTTACTAAGAAATGCAAAAATATTTGTGCAAAACATACATTATACGTTTAACACCGTTGACAGATTTGATACACAATGCTATAATACTGATATATCAAATGTAAGCTATGTGCATTTGCCCATAAATATGGAAACGTTTTCAGAAATTATGGGCAAAGATTTACGCCAAATATGTACATACCATTTTTAAGGAGGAATTTTTCTTGAAAAACTATCAGAAAACAGCTGCCGCTGCCCTCGCAGTGCTTATGACAATGAGCCTTGCAGCCTGCGGAAACGGCGGTTCGGAAAGCACTGATACAACCGCTGACATCACTACGACTTCAAAGACCGAATGGACAGGCGACAACATCGAGGTTTCCGACGACGGCGCACTTTCCACGGAGGTTGATATAAAGGGCAAGACCCTCAAATGGATGGGTATTTACGACCTTAACCCTACCAATGATTCACCCGAGCGTTCCGCTGAACTCGCACTTTTCGAGGATACATACGGCGCTTCGATCGAATATATCCCGACGACCTCCGACAAGCGTTTCGACGACCTCGCAACCTCTATCCTCGGCGGTACTTCGCCCGATATCTTCATCTACGAATGGCGTACATTCCCTTATGATATCTCCAAGAACCAGTATCAGCCTATCGATTCCCTCATCGACTGGGAAGACCCGATGTGGGCTGACGTAAAGGATCAGGCTGACAAGTACATCTGGAAGGGCGAGCACTACATCGCTCCTCTCGGCTATGCCTTCAACGACACGCAGATCCTTATGTACAACACAGACACCACCGAGGCTAACGGCTTTGATGATCCTTATGAGCTTTATACAGAGGGCAAGTGGGACTGGAACACATTCACCGATATGATGAAGACCTACGTTGAAAACAACCCCGACAATTACGGCATCGGCGGCTGGTGGTCGAATGCGTTCGTTTACACCGCAGGCGACACAATGGTAACTTATGACGGCGAAAAGTTCCACAACAATATGAACAGCGCAAAGATCGAACGTGCGCAGGCTGTACTTGAAGATATCTTCAAGAGCAACCTCATCAAGCGCGGCTGGATCGGACCTGAAGCTGCATTCGTAAGCGATGATATGCTCTTCTACGGAATGGGTACATGGGCATACAACGGCGCAGCACTCTCCGTTCCCGACAGCACTATCCAGATCGTTCCTCTTCCAAAGGATCCCGAGCAGGACGAAAACTTCGTATCCGCAAAGATCAATGCATATATGTGGGTAAGAGGTTCTGAAAACGGCGACGTTGTAAAGGCTTGGCTCGACTGCAACAGACTGGTAAACTATGATTCCAAGTACACCGAAGCAACCAAGCAGAAGTTCCTCGAGAACAACGCAGGCTGGACCTCTGAGATGTACGATATCGCAATGGATTTCTACGATCCCGACAAGTTCACAATGACCTATGACTACGGCTATGGTTTAAGCACACTCATGGGCGATGAAGTTATGAGTATCCTCTATGAGGGCATTGCTAACGAGCAGTCCGAAAACTGGGTTCAGACCCGTGATACATACTCATCCGTTGTTGATGAAGAGATCGCCGTTTACGACTGATAAACACAATTGAATATAAAAGCGGTTCGGTCAAGCTCCGAACCGCTTTTTTTGATTGAAAGACAGTTGATACCAATATTATACTAATTCTTGATCAGAGCGCAGACCGCTTATTTTGTCTTTTTTACAGACGAAACGACCGCTTTAACGATCTGAATGAGTACCATTGAACCGAAGCTTAAGCCATAGACCGCACCGATCAATACGCCCGACATTCCGTTTTCGATGCGGAACAGTTCATGCAGTCCGGGGATCCACAGCACGGCATTTATCAGCACCATACCCGCCAGAAATGCCATGACCGCATATTTATTGTCCCACATACGCTTTGTGAAGAGTATCGGCTTCTCTGACTTACAGCTGAATCCGTGAAACAGACGGGACATACACAGCGTGGCAAATGCCATTGTCATGGCAGCACCTGCATTGTGTGCGTCCTGATAGAAATATCCCAGCAGAAATGCGCTTATGGCTGCGATGCTGATGATAATGCCCGAATATCCCACCTTTGCCAGAAAAGCCTTTGTCAGGATCGATTCATTCGACGGACGGGGGCTTTTTTTCATCACATCATCGGAATACGGTTCAAGTCCAAGAGCAATCGCAGGGAGCGAATCCGTCAGCAGATTGATAAACAGCAGGTGGATCGGTGCAAACGGAACAGGAAGTCCTGCCAGAGAGCAGAACAGAACAGCGATGATACCTGCCAGATTGCCTGACAGCAGGAACAGGATAGCTTTTTTGATATTCTCATAGATGTTTCTTCCGTAATTCACCGCCTTGACGATAGTGGCAAAGTTATCATCGGTCAGAACCATGTCTGCTGCGTCCTTTGCAACCTCTGTACCGGTAATGCCCATGGCAACGCCAACATCTGCCTGCTTGAGCGCAGGTGCATCATTTACGCCGTCGCCGGTCATGGCAACGATATTGCCCCGCTTCTGCCATGCACGGACAATGCGGATCTTGTGTTCAGGCGTAACACGGGCATAAACGGATTTGTCTTTCACAAGATCCACCAGCTGATCGTCGGTATATGCGTCCAGAACAGCACCCTCAACAGCTTCTTCCCTGCGTTCCAGAATGCCGATCTCCTTTGCGATCGCAGATGCTGTGACAATATGATCGCCGGTTATCATTATCGGTTTGATGCCTGCTGCCTTACACTCTGCAACTGCCTGTCCCGACTCTTTTCGGGGCGGATCCATTTCAGCGATCAATCCCAGATAAGTCAGATCGTTTTCATCTGTTACATCAAGTGCTTCTCCGCAAAATGTCTTTTCGGCAAAGCACAGCACACGAAGTCCCTGTTCTGACAGCTCCTCCGACCGTTCCCTGATCGCCTTTTTCTCCTCATCGGAGATCAGCATACGCTCCAGCAGTACATCTGTTGCACCCTTGGTATACATCTTCCGCATATCGCCGCACCGATTCAGCGTTGACATCAGCTTTCGCTCGGAGTCAAAGGGGATCTCCCCGACACGTGGGTGATCCGTGCGCATTTTCTTATCCGACAGTCCACAGTCCTGCGCAAACCTCACCAAAGCCGTTTCGGTAGGGTCGCCGATCTCTGTGCCGTCCTGACAGGAAGCGTCACTGCACAGCACCGATGCCGCGATCAGCTCCCGAACATTCGGATCTTCCGTACTTACACTGTCCGCATCGATGATCTGCTCCCGTACCGAGATCTTCCGAACGGTCATTTTATTCTGGGTCAGCGTGCCTGTCTTATCCGAGCAGATCACCGACACAGAACCAAGTCCCTCGACCGCCCGTAGTTTTCGCATAATTGCGTGTTCCCGTGACATTCTTTGCGTGCCGAAAGACAGCACGATGGTAACAATGGAGCTGAGTGCCTCGGGGATCGCCGCAACTGCCAGCGCAATGGCAAACATCAGTGAATCCATAACTGTATCAGCGCTGATGCTCTCCACCCTTAGCATACTCAGTACAAATACCAGTACGGAAACGAGCAGGATCGCAATTGAAAGCCGTTTTCCGAATTGATCCAGTGTGATCTGAAGCGGTGTTTTCCGTGCCTCTGCGTTATGGATAAGTGATGCTATCTTTCCTACCTCGGTCTGCATTCCCACATCGGTGACAATATATGCACCTCTGCCATAAGAAACAAATCCGCCCGAATACACCATATTTTTCCGCTCTGCCAAAGGCACATCACCGCCAATGGGGTCTATGGATTTTTCAACATCGGTACTCTCTCCCGTCAGCGCACTTTCGTTTGTGCGGAGCGAAGCACATTCGATCAGCCTGCCGTCCGCAGGGATACGGTCGCCTGCTTCCAGCAGAACCACATCTCCCACGGTGATATCTTCCGATGCAAGAACTGTCGTCTTACCGTCACGGAGCACCTTTGCCGTGGGCGAAGATAGTTTTTTCAGATCGGACAGCGATCGTTCCGCTTTTACCGTCTGCACAGTTCCAAGTATCGCATTCATGGTTATAACCGCAATAATAACGATAAAGCTTTCAGGGTCGCCGGTAAAAGCCGATATCAGCGCCGCAATTATCAGAATTATCACCAGAAGATCCCTGAACTGCTCCAAAAAGATCAGCCAGACGGGCTTTTTTCGGGCTTCGGCAATGGCGTTTTTGCCATATTTCTCCAGATGCTTTGCCGCTGTTTCGGAAGAAAGCCCCTCCGAACACGTTTCCAGTTCCTTACACAGTTCCTCCTGCGTCTGATGATACCATTCTTTCATACACTGCATTTCCTTTCTTTTTATACTAATTCTTGATCGTTCTATAGACAAAATCGACAGATAGAATAAGTTCAGTCAAGGAAAGCGACCGCAGGCAGGCTGTCGCCTGACAAGGGAGCTTGACGCTGAATGAACTTATTATAGCCGAGAGTTTGTCTATAGGTTGAGCAAGAATTAGTATTACATAAGAGAACAAAAAAACGGCGAAACCTTACGGAACAGACAGTTATCCCGTCTGTGTGCTCCGTAAAGTCTCGCCGTTTAGATATGAAGCGGGTTATTCGCACAATAACCGTACTGACGCCGCATAAACAGGGATCGACCCTGCCAGCTACTCTCTTTTTTTATCATTATAGCGAATACAAACCGCCCTGTCAAGAAATACATAGATGTTTAACAAAAAGTTCACAAGTGCGTTTGCCTCAAAGGTTCACGATTTATTTACCCGTTGATAGGCCTTGCTCATAAAACAAATGCTTATTGAAATATGCACATTTATATGTTATAATAAAGAAAAAACAAAGGGGCAAAAATATGAAACCTTTATTTTCTGCGATACTTGAAACGATAGTGCTTGTTGTTTCGATATTTCTTGTAATGCTCTGCGTCAGGCTTTTCAAATACGAAAGCCCGTATGCAAATTTTAAGGAAACTCACCCGAACAGCGTTATAACCCTTGGCGAAGCGATAGGATACCTCTCCGACGGAACGACCTCGCCCGAAGCGGCGGCTGCAGAAGCGGCAGCGCATATCTTCGGCACAGCAGCCGAAAAGAAGCTCCCTTTGCCGATAGCAAAAATTCTCTGCATTGAAGTCGGCGAACGCACGGCAAGGGTGCTTGAATTCTACCCGTTCATAGTTTTTCTCGCAAGCATTCTGTGCCTTATTTTCGGAATAACTCTCCCCTGCTCGCTTTACCGACACCTTGACCCTGCAAAAGCTATCAATGATTCGGTGATCGATAAAAACCGCGTTTATGTTGATGAACATGGCAGGACTTACGGCAATGTCGGCGAGACCCGTGCAGGTATCCTTAAAATTCTTCTGTTTCTGCTGATGCTTTTCGCAGCAAATATCTGGTGTTTCTTCCTGCCTGTATTTATTGTAGTGAATTTTACAGTCGGTATAATTATGGCAGTACTTCGCCTTATTGGAATAAACGCATCAAACTCCGCCGCTAAAGCCAAGATCGACAAAACGGCAGGCAAAGACGGCAAGGACACATACAGAATAATCGTTGAAAACGGACTTTTTGCCGTATCGGGAGATGTTCACCCGAACCGCAGGATCTACTTTAAACAATATTGGAACGCAGTTATCGCAAAGCGGCTCTTTGAGCTTGACAGAAATGGTCTGCCGTTTACGAATGATGATGCAAAGGAAATGATCGTCTACGGCGATGAAGATCTTCACAAGCGTTTTGAAACAAGCCTCAAAATGGACAGGGCGAAGCTGATGACCTCGCCGACCGCCAAAGAAGCAGCCAAAAAGCTTGAGGACGAGATCAAAAGCGCCGATTATGTGTACACCTTTGTTGCAAGGGGCGCAGTAAAAGGCGAGTATATGATAATGTCGAAGTTCAGCGGCAGGTATATGCTTTTCCGCCGTGCGCTCAACTGCTCGCTTATGTTGGCAGTGATGAAGAGCGATGCCGCAGGCGAAGATTTTGATATGATAGCCTACGGCAGATGGGAGCGCCTCGGCGAGGACGGTCAGTATCAGCTTCTGCAATACTTTGACGGCAGAGTTGAACCTCCGCAGGGCGAGGAAAAACCTATAAAAGTTCAGCAGACTTGAACAGAATATCATTTTCATTCGTATCTGATGCGGGGGGCGTTTTTGTTTTCGGATCATTCATAAAGCACAGCTGCCATGTGCTTACAGTATTCTCCGTCTGCGGCAAAATTTGCCGAAAAGACGTGCGCATATGCTTGTGAAGACAGGTTCTCACTTAATGCACGTTTGTGGTTTACACAGATTTTGGGGAAGAGCCAGTGCATTCATTTCTCAATGCTCCGCTCTTCCCCTTTTGCATTGACTATTACAGCTGAGTATGCTAAAACGAACACAGCATATCACTTAATTTACGGCAGATATGTCTGATTGAGAAATGGCTATTTATCAATCAAGCGCCAAAGAGTCAGCAAAATAGCATACATAATCATTTTCATTGCAGTAATCCATGACCTTTTCCCTCAGTTTATCGTTTGCGCCATATTCAATAAGCAAAACATCCATACCGTTTTGTTTGCAGACATTAAGATATTCAATAAAATACTCTCTATTCTCCCAATCATTTTCGCCAAAGGATTTATCATCGAAATTTATTGATGTAAATACGGTTTCCTGATTAACCGCATTTATGCAAGTTGGGATAGAGCAATTATTTATTACTTCACTTATAAACACATCGCCGCCATTCACAATTACCTTTATTCCTTTTTCAGTAAAAGCGTTGAAAATATCCAGTAACGCATTGTATATTTTCTGCTCGTGAAATGCATAGTAAACATCGGTATTATCCACAAATAGTCCTGAAACTCCCTTATCCACCAGTTCATCTGCTGCTTCAACGATGTGTGTCTGCCATTTTTCTGATGATACATCTATCCACTTTTCATTATCCCAATCCTTGTATTCGCCTATGGTAAAAGGCAAAAATTCTTCGTAATAGCTGCGAAAGTCTTCTACTGAACCAATATTAAGATAGGAATATATCTCGTTGTTTCCGTTTTGGTGTATCACATCAATGTTCTCGGCTGTCAATAATTCTGCATCAATAACAAGAACGTCATAGTTGTTTAGCGACAACAGTTTTTCCTTTTCTGCTCCGATAAAAACACCATACGGATGTCGTACATCAGTCAACTTTTCCGTTGTCTTTACCGTACAGGCTGTAAAAAAAATCACCGCAGAAATCAAAACAAGTATTTTAGTCATTTCTTTTTTTCTCCTAAAAAAGAATGTGCCATCTCCAAATTTATAAGGCAGATTTACACCCATTTTCATCATTATATCACAGCCCAACTAAAATTTCAATACCAACATACCAATCACTCATTATGCCGGTTGGTTTGCGGTTATTTAGTTATAGAGAAATTATCCCTCAATTGTTAAGAAGTTTCATAATAACGTGCTAACATAATAAGCTACAGTTCTTCCGGTTGCGGGCTCTACCCCAAAATCTGTGTAAACCATAAACGTGCATTAAGTGAAATCAGTAAGCTCAGGTAACATTTTGATGAGTCCAGAGCTTATTCACAGTAACACAAATCAATTAAGTTGTCAATAGGAACTGCTGTTGAAGCGGAGGGCGAAGCCCGGAGCGGAAACAGCAGTTCCGGCGCGGCGGTCATTCGGGAATGCGGCCGCTGTAGTACAGTGCAAGTTGAGGGTATATCTGCGCCCAGTCCTGCCGGCAGCCAGTCCACTTTTTGGTGATGTCCACCTCTTGATTATATTATATACCTTTTGTCAAGTATATGCATTATTTTGTTGCGTTGCTATAGTATTAGTATTATTTACAAAAAGTATAATATGGATTTTATATTATAGATAGTATATTACAATAGTTTACCCCAAGTATAATTTATCGAGCGTATACTTTTAGTTGTAAAAAACTGCTGTAAAATTAGTGTTTGTCGGGATCATTTTTTCTTTTTGTAGCCGCAGTCGCAGTAAGGCCCGCCCTCTGCAAGAGTGTATTCACGGACAAAATCAGTCGTTTCGCCTGCCTCGCTCATAGTGTAGTCGAGCCTGCACATCGCAGGGGTGAGGTCGTAAATCCCAAGCTTTTTTGTAAGCTCGCATATTCCGCACTTGTAAAATCTTGCCTCGTAGCCGCTGCCGTCGGGATATTCAAATAAGTCCATATTCCATGAAAACGGATTGCGGTCGGCGGCTTTGAGTTTGGCAGTTTTGCGCATACCGTCAAGGTCTTTTTCGGTGAACTTTTTCTTTCCGCTCTTTCGGCAGAATTTTTTCATAAGCGAAGTCATCATCGAACGCTTGTAATATTCCGTCAGCCTTTCAATGTCGGGGCGCTGAGGCATATTTAGAATGAACGCACAGAGCAAAGCGCAGTTGACAAGATTCATTTTGAAGCGGTCGGCTTTTTCAAACTCGGGAAGTTCGGAAATTATCTCCCTGTACTTCGGCTTGGCTTTTTGCCTGACTTCATCTGCGGCTGCTTTGTCAATACCGAAAATATCGATGAGATTTTTTGTGAACGAGCCTGAAAAAAGCGTCCACATTCCCATGGGCATACCTGCATATTTCATTTAAGAATCCCTCCATTCGTTTATAGAAGATACAATTCTGCGTTCAATGTCTATTCGTGCCTGCCTGCACTCCTCGGGGTACTGTTTGGCGGCTTTGAACGCCATTTTGAGGAAAAGACCCGAGCCTACGGGAAACATCTTTTTCAGTAGGCTTTCGGGGAAAACATAGTGCGTAGCGTGAGAATAAACAGCAGCTTCAACATCGCAGGAGTGCGGTCTTTCGGCAAGGCGCTTTTCCATTCTGCGGATATATTTTGCCGTGTCCCAGAGAACGTCGTCCTCACCGCCGATGAGCAGAAGCTTGCCCTTGATGTTTTCGACCTTTATGAATTCGTCCTCGGTGATTGGGTGAGCCTTCTCCGAATCATCGAAAAGCTTTAGCGAGTTGACCATATCGCCCGTGCGCTTTGATTCGCTTGCGATGACCTGCCAGTACTGCGGGTGCTGATAAACGAACGGCATATAGGGGAGCGGTTCGCCTTTGTAGGTGAAAAGTGACTCGCCCTCGATTGGCCACTCCTTGCAGCCGTCCTTTTTGCCCTGCATAAAGCCCTGCCAAACGAAGTCACTCGGGGTCAGACCTATCGTGAGCGTGATATCGTGAAAATACGAAGCCGCCGTGAGCGCAAGCGTTCCCGTTGTCGATGCGCCTACGATGCTTATTTTCTTATTGCCGAGCGATTTGAGCTTCTTTATCGCATTTTCTATTCTTTCGAGCGGATAGTTATGATGACCGTAGTCTTTCTTCGCAGGCGACATCGACATAACGTTCACGTCAAGTCCGTGAAGCCACTTTACCATTGTCTTTGCGAGATAATCCTCGGGATCGTCGCCTATCATTGCAATAATTGCACAGTCAGTCGGGTTCGGGCATTTCCAGTATGCGCCGTAAAAACCGTCCGTATCGGGGTCAAAGTGTAACTTATCCATAGTATCCTCCATTTTAGTTAGTCTATGCTAACTTAGTCCTGTATAAAGTGCCGCTTTTCCGTCAGCGGCATTTTTCTGAGAATATTATAGCATAGGTTTTGAGAAAATGCAAGAAAATTCTTCACTATGCAGAAAAAAATGCGCAAAGCTTTTACAGCCTTGCGCAGTTTTTATATGAGAGAGGTGAAGCAGTTTATATATACTTTTCTGCCCATTTTTTTAGTTCGTCGGTGCTTGCGCTTACAGGGAAACGCTTGCCCTCAACGAGTTCTGCGCCCTTACAGGAGGGAGCAAGATCCTTGTTCGTGCCGCCCATTCCGCTTCCGCCCGAGGTTGCGAAAGGAACGATCTTTTTGCCGCTGAGGTCATACTGTTCGAGGAATGTGTTGATGATAGTCGGTGCAACGTACCACCAGATAGGGAAGCCTACGAAGATAGTATCGTACTGTCCGATATTCCCGACCTTGCCCGAAACGGCAGGGCGGGAGGACTTATCGCTCATTTCGACGCTGCTGCGGCTCTTTTTGTTGGTCCAGTCGAGGTCTGCGCTTGTGTATGGTGTTTCAGGCTTGATCTCAAAAAGGTCTGCGCCTGCGGCAGATGCCAATTCTTTTGCAAGCTTTTCCGTAACGCCGCTTGCGCTGAAAAATGCAACCAATGCTTTGCTCATAATGATTACCTCCGTATATTTTTGAAAAGGGTTTACTTTAACTTGCCGTACTGTTCATCGTCAACGGGTTCGCACCACTCGTTCGAGCAGTTTTCACCCGAGACCTCGACTGCAAGGTGTGAGAACCAGCTGTCGGGAGCTGCACCGTGCCAATGCTTTACGCCTGCGGGGATATTGATGCAGTCGCCGGGGTGCATCTCAACGGGGTCTTTGCCCCATTCCTGATAGTAGCCTCTGCCGCCTACGCAAATAAGTATCTGTCCGCCGCCCTTGTCAGCGTGGTGGATATGCCAGTTGTTGCGGCACTTCGGTTCAAAAGTTACGTTGAAGATGCTGACCTGCGAAGTAGATATCGGAGCGAGGTAGCTCTGACCGATGAAATACTTTGCGAAGCCTGTATTCGGTTCGCCGACAGGGAACATCATTGAAGCTTCGTGAGCGGCTTTTGCGCTGTCGTCAGCGGCTTCATCGTTCCATACGTCCATTGCAAGCTTGAAAACTGCCCAGCCCTTTGGCCAGCCAACGTAGAAAGCCGTGTGAGTGATGACAGCGGCTGCTTCTGCCTTTGTAACGCCGTTTGCCTTTGCGTTTTTGAGGTGGTAAACGAGCGAGTTGTCGGTGATTCCCGAGGACATAAGCGCAACCATCGTCACAATGCATCTTGTTTTGAGGTCGATGTCCGTGTTGTTCCAGTTTTCGCCGAAAAGAACATCGTCATTGTAGTGTGCAAAGTCGGGAGCAAAATCTCCGAGCTGATCTTTGCCTGCTGTTTGTGTTATTTTTTTCATACTCTTTCACCCATTTCATAAGCTTTGTTTAATTTTTCGTTTTCGTTTATATCGTTCGGGACGTTCATTCCGCCGACAAAAAGCGTTCCCTTGAGTTCCGCCTTTTCAAAGCAGTCTATCCAACCCCTGCAAGCCGCTTTCGTCGCGCTTCAGAGTGTAGTCCCCGTCCTCGGCTGCGACCGAGAGCATATAAACATCTCTGAATCGGTAATCCTTCGTATAGAGCGAATTCATTCTGTCGAGAAGAGTTTTCATCTGTCCTGACATTTCGTAGGCATACTGTCGTATGTCAAGAAATTTATGTGTAAGATGACGGAAAATCTGCAAGCAGAGAAAAGACCGAAATAGATAGTTTCCGGTGATCTTAACATACGGACGGTTTCCGTCAGTCGGCTGTTGCTCTCTTTGAGCTTTTCCTGATTTTCATAAAGTGTGCGGTTTCTCAGAGCGAAATAAAGAACGCAGAAGAAGAAATATACCGCCGCAAAAAGCGCCGAAGTGGAAAGCGAATCCGAGAATACCGTTATGAACGGATAATAGATGCAGATTATGTAGCCCTCGTATGCGGAACGATAGCCCCAGTAGTGCTTTCCGTCTGCTTTTATAAGGTGAAGCCTGCCGTTCTGTTCAATATGGGAAAGCTGCTGCAAAACAGCGCCGTCCGAAACCTTTTTGTTTTTCATCGACTGCGCGCTCGTTGCCCTTACAATGCTTCCCTTGATGATAGCATAGTGACCGTTCTGTTCAAGGTCAAGACCCGTGAGCAGGCTTTCAAGGTCATTTTCCGTGTCGGAGATAAGTCCCGACGGCTGCTTGTAATAGCCGATGATGATGCCCGGCGCGTCCTTTCGCGCAACTGCGCAGACATCGTAATATTCGCCGTTCACTTCCGTTCTTTCGGCAAAAATTTTTGCGGGATATGTGGTAATGTCAGCAAAGCGGCTGCCGATATCGGTTTTTTGCCAGTCGGGGTCGCTGAAGCGCCTTGTATGACCCGAAGCCTGAATGTGCAGTTCGCTGTCGAACAGGGTAACGCCGCTTATCCGCAGGCTGTCAACATACTGTTCGAGCATGGTGTCGTCGGCGAGCGAGGGTTCATCGACCAAGCGGTTGCTGAAATCGCGGAGCAGGTCGGTCAGACGGAAAAGACTCTTCGTTCGGTCAGCATCAACAAGCTTATTTAAGCTTGAACACTGCTGTTTAAGTGTGTCCATCGTGTTCGCTGCAATAGCGGTCGTTCCCATAGCGGTTTTGTGTCCCGTGACCGAAGCCGTGAGCAAGAGGAGCACCAAGCCGAAAATGACAGCTTTATAGATCGTGAAACGGAAGAATTTTTTTGGGTGAAGCTCACTCATTTTCCTCACCCCCGAGAACTTTATCGGTATTAACGCCGTAGGCTTGCAGGATACGCGCGGTCGTGCCGTCGGCAAGCATTTCGTCCAGAGCGTCCGAAAGCTTATTGCGAAGCTCCTCATCGCTGCCCTTTGAAAAAGCAATGCCGAGCTTTGCACGGGCAAAGTCTTCATTGAGGAAGCGATACTCAACACCTGCGTTGCGAAGCTGTTCTCTTACAGCAGCAGCGTAGCCTGCACACGCATCAACATAGTCATTGCGCAAAGCCGTGATCACCTCGCTCAGGTCGCTCAGGCAATATACGTTCTGAACCTGCGGAACACCCTCTTCGCTGTGTTCGAGAAAGGTAGTTTCCGCCTTTGAACCAACTCTGACAGCAACGCTTTTTCCCTCAAGGTCACTCAGATGCCTGATCGGACTGTCATACAGAACAGCAACTATCTGACGACTGTACATATACGGTCCTACCCATGCGTAACGATCCTCCTGACCGTCCATTGAAAAGCAGCTCCAAAGACAGTCGATCTTTCCGCTTGCAAGGAGAACATCGCGTCTGTTCCATTCTATCTGTTCAAAAACGGGTTCGTAACCCATGCGTCGGCAAGCCTCTTTTGCAAGGTCAACGTCCATTCCTGCAGGTTTGCCGTCCTCGTCGGTGTAGTTGTATGGACGGCAGTTATCGCAGCCGATAACAAGCTTCGGCAGCTCATCACTGCTTTTGGAAGAGCAGCCAACGAGCGTCAGACAGCACAGAGCCGTCAGCATCAAGCTCACAAAAATTGAGCGGAGCGTTCTTTTTTTGAACATTCAAGTTCTCCTTTTAGAGTTTCCCTTTATACTAATTCCAAACCGTTCTATAGACAAAGACGACAGATAGAATAATCCAAGTCAAGGAAGACGACCGCAGGCAGGCTGCCGCCTGTCAAGGGAGTCTGACGCAGAATCGGATTATTATATCCGAGTATTTGTCTATAGGTTGGTCTGGAATTAGTATTATATAAAAGCGAATATAGCATTGAATTTTTGTTATTGGGAAATTGCATAAAAATCATTATCATTTTACCATAAGCATATAAAGCTGTCAATTATTTTTTTAGTGAAAATCAACTATGATCGATATGATTTTTACAGTAATTTATTGCAAAGAAAAGACTTTTTGTGAAAAAAATATGCAGTTTGTCTTTTAATTGATAGATATAAACAATAATATTCGCGCGAATATAGACAAGATTAATAAGGATAAAGAAAACCTATTGAGCTTCACAAAAATTATGTGCTAAAATTCAAAATGAAATATGAAATATGACTGTTTTGAACGGTCAGCTTCATAAAAATGAAATTATTTATTCGGAGGAAGAAAACTATGGACAGAAAAGTTGTACTTATCACAGGCGGCGCTATGGGACAGGGCAAGGCTCACGCTATCAGGTTAGCAGAGAACGGCTTTGACGTTGTTCTTGCCGATATGCAGTACCCCGAGGGCGAAACCTTTAAAGCGACCGTAAAGGAGATCGAAAGCCTCGGTGCAAAGGCTCTCGCCATAAAGGCAAACGTTACTTCCGACAGCGATATGAAGGCTCTCTTTGAAAAGGCTTGGGAAACCTTCGGCAGACTTGACGTTGCCGTTGCGAATGCGGGCGTTATCAACTTCGGCTATACTTGGGAGCTCACCGACGAGCAGGTGCAGAAAGTTATCGACATCGACCTTATCGGCACTTGGAGGACTGACAAGTATGCCGCACTTTATATGAAGAAGCAGGGCTTCGGACGCATCATCAACATCTCGTCCACATCGGGTATGTACGGCACACCGAAGCTTGTTACATACTGCATGGCAAAATGGGGCGTAATACTAAACACCATTTAAAATTTGGAAAAATCAAGCCGACAATCTCGCATATATAGGATTTCGGCGCAGATTTTTCCCCGTTTTTTATTGGTGTTTAGTATTACGATAACCTTGCCATGCCCGAGATACATTTTTCCCATTTTACATATACTGATATTTTTTTCTGTAAGCAATAATGAAAATGATACTTAATGATGCCGCAATGCCCTCGGCGAAAACTGCCGACCACCATATACCGTCTATCTTCCAGAAAAGCGGAAGTATGAACACGAATGCGGCTTGGAGTATTACCGTTCGTATGAACGAGATTAGCGCAGAGATAAGTCCGTTGTTCATCGCGGTGAAGAGAGCCGAGCCGAAGATCCCTATTCCGCAGAAAAGGAACGATACGGAATATATCGAAAATGCGTGTATCGTGAGGTCGAGCAGTTCCGCGTCATAGCTTGTGAATATCATCGCAAGCGGCTTTGCGAGAAGCTCTGCTGCCAAAAGCATTGTGAGCGATGCCGCGCCGATTATGGCAGAGCATTTCCTGAAAAGACTTTTCAGCTCCGCTGTGTTTCCTGCACCGTAGTTAAAGCTCATTATCGGCGAGACGCCTACTGTGAAGCCGAAGAAAACGGCGATGAATATCATATTTACATACATCAGAACGCCATAAGCGACAACGCCGTCATTGCCTGCGTATTTCAGGAGCTGGGTATTGTAAAGCATACCGACAACGGACATCGAAACGTTGGAAAGGAACTCGGAAGAGCCGTTCGTGCAGGCCTTTAAAAGCGAGCGACCGTCAAATTTTGCCTTGCCAAGCTTTAATATCCAGTCGTTTTTAGGGCTTGCAAACATTATTATCGGCACGACAGCACCGACGAACTGACCGATGACCGTTGCGAGTGCCGCGCCTGCCAGTCCCCACTTGAAAACAACGATGAAAAGCGCATCGAGGATCATATTCGTTACACCTGCGGCAACTGTAACGAAAAATCCGATGTGAGGTTTTTCGGCTGTGATAAGAAATCCCTGCAAAGCATACTGCAGCGAGAGAAATATCAATCCGACAAGGCATATACGACCGTAGAGAACGGCATATCCGAGAACCTCGCCCTCCGCACGGAGAAGTACGGCTATCTGCGGCAGGAAAATGTTTCCCAGAATCGCAAGCACAACGCCTGCGCCTGCCATAAAGTAGGTGAAGAACGAAAACAGGCTGTTCGCCTTTTCGCGGTCGCCCTCGCCGAGTGTTTTTCCGATGAGCGCCGAGCCGCCGAGACCTATCATATTTCCGAATGCGCCGAGCATCATAATGAACGGCATAATGATGTTAAGTCCTGCGAACGGTATCTTTCCGACATAATTAGAAACGAAAAAGCCGTCAACGATGCCGTATATCGAAGCGAATATCATACTCGCGATGGACGGCAGAGTAAATCTTAACAGCCGTCTGAAATTAAAGTGGTCTGAAAGCTGTATAGGTTTTGTCATTTCTATCTTCCTTTCAAAATGTTTTCTCCGCTTCTTCACGGAGATAATCGTTGAGCCGAACGGTCATATCGAGATAAAAGCTGAGTTCCTCATCGGTGAAGCGGCGGTAAGCCGCATTTTCGGCTTTTTTCATTTTGTCTGTCGTGCCGGCGGCAAGAACTTTTCCGTTCTCGGTGAGGATTATCCGCTTGCTGTTGCGTGTACCCGAGATAGGTTCGAGCCGAGCGTGACCGCTTTTGATAAGGCTGTTGAGAGCTGTGTTTACAGTCTGTTTCGGAAAATAGCATCGGCGGCACAAGTCCTGCTGTGTAAAGACTGCCGAGTCATCCGAAACGCAGTACAATATCCACATTGCCGTATCGGAAAGGCCGTATTTTACGGCGGCATCGTGGTAGATCGAATCGTATTCTTTCATCTGTTCATCGAGCTGCTTTATATATTCTTCTATGTTCATATATTCACACCTTTGTATTTTTTATGGCAAAAGCACCGCAAGAAGATATTTTGCGGTGAAGAATAAGGCTTTTCCCATCGCAGAATAATAGTCCGAAAACGGACGCTTATATTATAGTCCCTTTTCGGACTCTTGTCAAGTGCCTTTTACATTTTTTATGAAAAACAGCACCGCAGAAACTTGTCCTTTTCGGTGCTGTTTAGTATTAGCACCTCATCTGCTTGCAGCTCTTCCGTCATCTTGCACATAAATTTCCTGACATACGACAGTATGACTGCGCATCTGAGGCACTATGGTTTTTAGAGGTGACCTCAAGTATTTACTGCGTTTCGCTGCCTTTAAGCTGCGCAAAGTCCCAACGAAAATTTGCTCGTGTTCCGGTTTTTAGAGAACCCCATAAAATACTGCAGTTGACATAGTCTGCGAAAAGTGCTATACTATCTGATGTATTGAATAAAATAGATTTTTTGACCTTTCAGGAGTGTGATCGGTTTTGAATATAATTATTGTCGGCTGCGGAAAAGTCGGAGAGGAGCTTGCCCACCGTCTTAATGACGAGGGCGATAACATTACCGTTATCGATGTTGATTCAACAAAGGTGAATGATGTTACTTCCCGTCTTGACGTTCTCGGTGTAACGGGCAACGGCGCGACCCACCTTGTTCAGCAGGAAGCTGGCATCAGGGACGCAGATCTTCTTATCGCGGTAACCGGCTCGGACGAGCTCAATCTGCTCTGCTGTCTTATCGCGAAGAAAGAAGGTAACTGCCAGACTATCGCCCGTGTGCGCGACCCTCAGTACAGCACCGAAGCGCCTTATCTGAAGGAAGAACTCGGACTGGCAATGGTAATAAACCCCGAATTTCAGGCGGCGGCTGAGATAGCGCGCGTGCTGCGCTTCCCATCGGCGATAAAAATAGATACTTTCGCAAAGGGCAAGGTAGATCTGATGAAGTTCCGTCTGCCCGAAAACTGCGTACTTACAGGCTGCTCCGTAAAGGAGATCGCGACGAAGCTAAAATGCGATGTCCTCGTCTGCACGGTCGAAAGAGGGGACGAAGCGTTTATCCCGAACGGTGAATTCGTGTTTGAGGAAAAGGACATCATCTCGGTCATAGCTTCGCCTGCAAATGCGAACGCATTTTTCCGAAAGATAGACTATAAGATAAATCAGGTAAAGGACTGCATGATAGCAGGCGGCGGTGATGTCGCTTATTACCTTTGCAGAATACTCAGGAAAGCGGGAATTTCGCTCAAGCTTATCGAAAAAGACCCGAAGCGCTGCGAAATGCTTTGCACGGCGCTCCCCGAAGTCACAGTTATCTGCGGAGATGCCGCAGACCAGCAGATATTGCTCGAAGAGGGACTGGAAAACGCAAATTCCTTTGCCGCTCTCACAAACCTTGACGAAGAAAACATTATGCTCTCCCTTTTCGCAAGGGTAAAGGGCTGCAAAAAACTCGTCACAAAGATAAACCGCATCGACTTTTTCGATGTTATAAAGCAGCTCGACCTCGATTCGATAATCTATCCGAAGAACATCACCTCGGAGCTTATCGTAAGCTATGTCCGCGCGATGAAAAACACTATCGGAAGCAACGTACAGACCGTTTACAGCATCATCAAGGGCAAGGCGGAGGCTGCCGAATTTCTGATAAAGGACACTTCGCCCGTACTCGGAAAGCCGCTTATGGAGCTTAAATTCAAACCGAACGTTCTTGTTGCGGTAATTCTCCGCGGAAACAGAGTTATAATCCCGCGAGGCAGCGATGTCATTGAGAAAAACGATTCTGTCATCGTTGTTTCGGATATCCGTCCGCACGATATTTCCGATATTCTTGACTAACGACTGACAGAGGTATTAGAAATGAATTTTCCGATGATAATTTATATCCTTGGCTGGATATTGATTTTTGAGGCTTTTTTTCTTATAATACCGCTGATAGCGGCGATAGTTTACGGTGAAGCTGCGATAGTTCCGCTGATAATAACGATAGCGGTATGCGCCGCGATAGGCGTTCCGATAACGATGAAAAAGCCGAAAGAGAGCAGCCTGCATTCCCGTGACGGATATGTTATTGTATCGCTCAGCTGGATAGTATTGAGTGCGTTCGGCGCTCTGCCGTTCGTGTTCTCGGGTGCGATACCGAATTATGTTGATGCTCTTTTTGAAACCGTTTCGGGCTTCACAACAACGGGTGCAACGATACTTTCCGATGTTGAAGCCGTGCCGAAGTCGCTGCTTTTGTGGCGAAGCTTTACACACTGGGTCGGCGGAATGGGTGTGCTTGTATTCATTATGGCATTCCTGCCGCTCTCGGGCGGACAAAACCTGCATATTATGAAGGCGGAAAGCCCGGGACCGTCGGTCAGCAAGCTTGTGCCGAGGATAAAAACGACTGCACTGCTTTTGTATTCGATATATCTTGTAATGACGGCGATAGAGTTTATCCTGCTTCTTTTCGGCGGAATGACCGTCTTTGAAGCGATGACCACCGCATTTGCGACTGCAGGAACGGGCGGCTTTGCGGTAAAAAATGACGGACTTGCAGGATATTCCGAGTTTGTGCGAATGGTAGTAACGGTGTTTATGATACTGTTCGGAATAAACTTCAACGTTTATTTCCTTATTCTGAGCAAGAAATTCAAGGACGCGCTGAAAAATTCCGAGGTGTGGTATTTCCTCGGTATAATTGCTGTCGCAACGACGCTCATCACGGTCAATATCAAAAATCTTTTCCCGTCGGTCGGCGCGGCATTCCGCAGTGCGATATTCACCGTTTCGTCCGTGATATCTTCAACGGGCTTTACAGCGGTCGATTTCAACCTCTGGCCTGAGCTTTCACGAACGATAATCGTTCTGATAATGTTCATCGGCGCTTGCACGGGCAGCACGGGCGGTGGAATAAAGGTCTACCGAATAGTTATCCTCTTCAAGAGTATGGGCAAGGAGCTTCACACGCTCATTCACCCGAAGCAGGTCAAGAAGATCCGTATGGATCAGCACGAGATCGAACACGAGGTCATACGCTCGGTAAACGTGTTTATGGTATGCTATATCCTCGTTTTTGTAATTTCGCTGCTTTGCATATCCTTTGAAGATTACGATATGATAACGAACTTCACCGCTGTAACGACGACGATAAACAACATCGGACCGGGACTTGATCTTGTTGGACCGACTGCGAATTTCGGATTCTTTTCACCGTTTTCAAAAATGGTGCTGATATTTGATATGCTCGCAGGCAGACTTGAGCTTTTCCCGATGCTGCTTTTGTTTTCACCGGTTACTTGGAAAAAATAATTGGTAAGCCGTTTTTGACGGTTGTATTTAAATTAAAGGTAAGTTTAAAAGGCACTCTGAAAATGAGTGCCTTTTTCTATTTGACAGCTGTACTTTTTTGAATTATAATACAAACATAAAGTTGCATAAAAATGTACTTTTAGTTAGTGGCAATGCAAGCTTTATTTTGTATAATTAAATATGGAGGCAGAAATTATGGCACGTTTCGGAGATTTTTTGAAAAGCGCAAGAAAAAATGCGGGACTTTCGCAGGAACAACTTGCGGAAAAGATGAATGTTTCGCTGACGGCTGTTCAGAAATGGGAAAGTGGAATATCAAAGCTTCGGATCGATAAGATCAACGACCTCGCATACTATTTTAATATCCCTGCGGAAAGTATCCTTAAAGAAATGCTTGCAGACACAGATAATGACAGAGGCGGAAATTTTCCCGATTTTCTGTTTGATGAAGATACGAACAGAATTGTTTCAAGGCTTCATCTTAATTTGAAACAGCAGGAACTTTTCGGACTTTTATGCGTATATAAAGACGATTTCGGAGATTAGCTCAATACTGATGGCGTGGATTTTGATTTGGAAAGGCTTCCTTATGCTTTTGTAAAAGAAGCAGGAAGCATTCAGCTGATGAACCTTTCAGATGGCTTGAAAGAGGTTCTTTATTATGTAAAAAAGAAGTTTCTTTTAAAGGTTCTTCGGCTATATCCCGAAAAGGAGTTTGACATTTTGAAGCTGCCCAAGCCGCTTATATGCGAGTTCATAGACAGCGGATATTATTTGGGCAAAGGCTTTGAGCCTAATACTGTTCCCGAAGAAGAGCTGAATTTTCGTATAAATATGAGAAAGGCGGAAAAGATCCTGCCGATACTCGATAAAGAGGGCGCGTTGTATCTTACCGATAAGCTACCCGATGCCCCGTGTGTGAAAGATGCAGTTCAGTCGAAAGAGCTTCCGAAAGAATTCTATGAAGCTTACAACGGTGTAAAGGCGGAATATGCTTTTCAGCTTACAGACGGACTTGAAACCGTGACTTCCTGCGAGGTCGATGAAACGCACAGACTTTGCCTTAAAATTAACGAAAAGGGGAAAATGTTATGTCAATGGCTGAAAGAGTAGAAAACAAAAACGAATGGTACAACCGATTTAAGGACGAAGATTTTGAAATGTACAATAAAAGCGGTGAAGCAACGGCTGTACATATTGTTCGTGATATTGTGAGGAGCATAAATACGAGGGAAAAATGGGTAGATGTTGTATCAATGAGCGAAAACGAATACTGCTTTGACGACATACGAAATTTTGATTGGCTGATCGTTGAACTGTTCCCAAGGCTGACACGCCCAAGCTATAAAAAGAGCATTGAGATACTGCCGACAGATGATGTTTTGACGGTGGAGCGAAAAAAATACCTGAATCGGCAGGTTCGCGAAGAAAACAGATATATAACGTGGAAAGCTTCTCACAGCGACATCTCTGTTCACAGAGCAAAAGAGCATCACGGTGAAAGGTTCATAGTTCTCTGCTATCCGAACCGCCGAACAAAGCAAAATGATTACACAGTTACTGCCGTGAGCAGGATAACCTATGAGCAGACCGACTATATTATCGAACACGAAGGATCTTTATCAGAAATAATACGGAAAAATAAAAATCCAACGCTTGATATTCTGATCCCAGGCGAAAAAAATTGGTGCCGCTGAACGCATCAGCCGCTTTTATCATATTATGCCGTCATCAGTGCATCGTTCGGCAAGTTCGCCTGCCACTTCATCAAGGACATCATCGGAAATTTTGATGCCACTGAATTTTTTATTGAGTATTTTCTGAGCATCGTGAAGTCTGTCTGATGATTTTGGGGCGGTTCCGGTATTGTCATCGGGTTCGAGTATGCTTAACTCTTCCCAGTTCTCCTTATTGCCGCTTCGTATTAAATAACTTTTGCCGCCATCGACCGAGCAAGCGCCGCAGGAGCAGCTTTTGCAGTCATGCACGCTCTCCGACACAATGATATCACCTCATTTTAAGCATTTTATTTTGTTTTCAATTATTTTCACTGCAATCCTCCTTATATGACTAAAATATTAATATGTATATAACTATATTTAGACTATTATAACACAATCAGCTTGTTTTGTCACTATATTTTAATGAAATTATCAGAAATAATAAACATTTGTGAAAATACTGTAAAAAAAGTTTATTTTTAAATATTAAATTTATGTAAAAATCATTGAAATATTTTTTCAAAAGTGATAAAATAGGGACAATGCAAAAAAAGCATAGAATATATTATATTTTTAGGAGAGAATCAATTATGAAAAAGAAACTTACAGCGATCCTTGCAATGTGTATGCTTGCAGTAACAATGGCAGCTTGCGGAGGCGGAGATGCTTCCGACGATTATTCCGAACCCGACAGCGCAGCAGCTGCTGACGTTGATGAGGCTGATGATGCGGAGGCTGCTGCCGATGACGGCGAAACAGCTGACAGCAGTACATCCGGCGAATTCACACTTCTCGATGTTACTACCGATATGATAAGCGTAGGCGTTTATGCTGCCGATGAAAACCAGAATGAGCTTGTTTTCTCGATGTTCACAGCTCCTTCGGGCACACCGATGGCTTCACTTTTCGTATACAGCCCTGACGGTTCGGGAGATGTTATCTGCGGAACATACACAGCCGAAACCAATACAGATGAAGACGGTATGAACTGGACACTTCTCACAGTTACCGATGTTTACACATCGCAGGATTTCGAGATCGGCTTTGCTGAGAATGACAGTAATCAGGTGTACATTCTGAATGCAGCAGGTGCTGTTTATGAGGGCAAGTACCTTTCAGCCGATGAAACTGTAACCTATATGGGAACAGCCGTTGCTCTTTTAAGCTAAGTTAAGATACCATTTTTATACTAAATACCAATTAAAAACTATACAAAAAATCCAAAAAACTCATAGCTGTTGAAAACAGGTTTATATGGATTTTGCGCTGATTTTTTGTCTATAGTTTTATTGGTATTTAGTATTATAGTCCTTTCAGGCAAAACCGACTTTATACCGATCTTCGGGTCAGTATAAAGTCGGTTTTGTTTTTGTTGACATAGCTTCGCAATTATTATATACTTATACATATAGTCGAGTTCTCGGAGGGGCAGTATGTATATAAGCTTTGATTATTACAAGATATTTTACTACGCCGCAAAATACGGCAGCATAACCCGTGCGGCGGAGGCACTGATGAACAATCAGTCGAACATTACGCGAACGATAAAAAACCTCGAAAGCGAGCTGAACTGCACTCTTTTTGTACGTTCGAGAAAAGGCGTGACGCTTACTCCCGAGGGCGAGAGGCTCTATGCGCACATCTCCGCCGCCATTGAACAGATACAGGCAGGCGAGGAGGAGATAAGCCTTGAGCGCTCCCTTAACAAAGGTCTTGTTACTATCGGAACGAGCGAGATAGCTCTGCGGTGTTTTCTTCTGCCCGTGCTGAATGAATATCGTCAGAAATATCCGGGAGTTCGTTTAAGGCTGTTCAATCACTCCACGCCGCAGGCACTTTCGGCGCTCAATGACGGGCTTGCGGATATTGCCGTTGTCACAACGCCCACGGGTGAAATGAATTCGCTTGCTTCATCGGAAATTATGGATATAAAAGAAACCGCCGTCTGCGGAACAGCATTTTCGGAGCTTGCGGAAAGAGAGCTTTCAATCTCGGAGATATCAAAAATGCCGCTTATTTCCCTCGGCAGGCAGACAAAGACATACGAACTTTATTCCGAGTGGTTCGGTCATCACGGCTGCGTATTTTCGCCCGATATCGAAGCCGCAACGGCTGACCAGATACTCCCGATGGTGAAAAACAACCTCGGGATAGGCTTTGTCCCCGAAGAATTCCTCGCCGAATATCCGACAGAGCAGGGTATTCTGCGACTCTCGCTGACGGAGAAAGTGCCGCACAGAAAGGTCTGTTTTGTAAAGCGAAAAAAACATTCTCTCAGCATCGCCGCGAGGGAAATGGAGAGAATGATTTTGGGGAGAAGTGAGGGGAATGTACATCAGTAAATTCAATAATTTTTATGTCTATAATATAAAGGTCACCTCAAAAAACCACCGGCTAAAGCATAGCACTTCATCTGACTGCGCATCTGAGGCACTATGGTTTTTAGAGCCGACCATATTATGATTCAATAAATA